>ENA-OPYV01000459-OPYV01000459.1-human-gut-metagenome-genome-assembly--contig:-NODE-459-length-11249-cov-2.157616_pt1 | contig 11249 bp, 12 predicted proteins | sample MGYA00242474_ERZ504485 | MGnify/ENA primary metagenome ERZ504485 (study PRJEB26092, sample SAMD00036263) | human gut metagenome | host: Homo sapiens | study: EMG produced TPA metagenomics assembly of...
ATAGCACCCTGATGAAAATAATAAAAAATAAAATTTTGTATTCTAATGCTTGGTTCATTTGTTTTTACATGGAAATAGACTCTCAGACGGGTTTGGCGTTTTTCTATTTTGGCAAACCGACATTGGAACCCTTGATTCCATGGTGATATTCATACAGATAAGATACAATACGTTGATAATCTGACAATCGTGTACTCTCTTTTTGCTTCATTTCTATGTTATAATAAAGAAAAATATGACATAGATATAAGGGGTAAGAGTAAGTGACACAAGAAGAAAAATACATGAAAGAAGCAATCAAACAAGCAAAGAAAGCGGCAGTGATCGGAGATGTTCCAATTGGATGTGTGATCGTTGAAGACGATAAGATCATTGCAAGAGCTTATAACCAGCGCAATAAGAAGAAGACAACATTGGCACATGCAGAACTTCTTGCGATTCAGAAAGCAAGTAAGAAAGTTAATGATTGGAGACTGGAAGATTGTACCATGTATATCACATTGGAACCATGCCAGATGTGCGCAGGAGCTATCGTACAGGCACGAATTCCCAAAGTTGTGATCGGAGCGATGAATCCAAAGGCGGGCTGTGCAGGATCTGTATTGAATATTTTACAGATTGACAAATTCAATCACCAAGTAGAGATAGAACGTGGTATATTAGAGGAAGAGTGCAGTCAGATGCTGTCTGATTTTTTTAAAGAATTAAGAAGAAGGAAGAAGGGGGACAAGGAACATGGAAAGGATTAAGAAGCTTATTGTAGTTATTTTATGTGTCGGCATGATAAGTTCTTTAAATATTTCTTTTATCTATGCCTCACAGTCTAATGGATATCATCCATTGAATATTAAGATTGAATCTCCAGATGTGCCCAAAACTGTAACACCAAAGAGGAATGCCAGATCATTGGATTCATATTACAGTTCATCAGAACTTGGACAGGTAACATCAGTGAAAGATCAGGGGAACACAGAATTATGCTGGGCGTTTTGGGATTACATCGATGGGAGAGACTTCTCTGATCAAACAAGGAATCGCAAGTACGAATATAGATTTTTCGGAGAAACATTTTGGATATTTTATGTACAATCGAAAAAACGATATATTAAATAATACCAAAGGGGACAAAACAAAAAGTTTCAGGAGATTGGAGATATGCAGGCGGCAATTCACTGCTTGCAATGTTGTCGCTAACAGGATGGTATGGTCTTGCAAAAGAAAATATTGCACCATTTAATACAGGAAAATGGAGATTATCTGATTCTGTAGGACAAAAAAGACAGTGCAATTCTGAAGAATGGATTTTTCCTTGGAGATACACCGCAAGCAGCGGTAGTAAAATCCTATATCATAGGATATGGTTCCGTAGTTATGGCGTACCATGCACCCGAAGAGACATGGGAAGAAACAGCCTATTACGGAAAGAATCATGAGGCATACAACTGCAATAGTGCCAGACAGACAGCAAATCATATTGTTGCGATCGTTGGATGGGATGATAGTTATAGCAGAGATAATTTTAACAGTGGATCCAGACCGTCCAGAGATGGAGCATGGATCGTAAAAAACAGTTGGGGAAATCAAGAAGGAAGTAACGGATATACCTATATTTCTTATGAAGATAAATCTCTTTGTGAATTTGTTGCAGGGCAATTTGTGAAAGCCTCAGAGTATAAATACAATTATTTCTATGATGGTTCAGCGAATCCTGGAATTTTAAAACTGAAAAAAGGACAAAAAGTTCGCAAATGTATTTACAGCGAAAAAAGGAAGTGCAAAGAAGAAAGAACTGATCAAAGCAGTGAACCTGGTGACTTGGTCTGCAAACGTCAAATACAGTATACAGATTTATAGAAATCCTAAAGATGGAAGACCAACAAGTGGAACAAAGATGTTAAAACGTCCGGTAACAGGAACGATCAGAGAGGCCGGAACGCATACGATCGATCTTTCAAGAAAAGCAGAGGTTCTGAGAGGAGACAAGTTTGCAGTTGTAGTAAAATTAAGATCTTCTGGTAAGATTGGTTTTGATGAAAATGATGATTATCACTGGGTATCTTTTGTTAATAAAACAAAAAAGGACAGAGTTATCTTTATGATCATAGAAAATGGAATGATCTGAACCCAGATCATGCAACGATGCGTTTAAAGGCATATACAGTAATGCAGCCAGTAAACAAGATTCATTTGAGATATTGTAAGGCGGATTCTAAAAATAAGAATCCAAAGGGAATCGTATTATATTACAAAGGAAAGCATTTAAAAAAGAATAAAGATTACAAGATCGTCAAAAAAGAGGGTCACAAATATGTGATCGTAAAAGGAAGAGGAAGATATCGGGGAACGAAAAAAATTTATCTAAAAACCAAATAAGAATAACTATTGACCAAAAGAAAAGTATTTAGTATAATCAAATATGCATCTTGCAAAAGATGCCAAAGATAATCAAGTCATAAAGCTTCCGTGCTAGCCGGGGAGGTAGCGGCACCCTATTTCTGCAATCCGCTATAGCAGAGGTGATGGTTTGCTTCGGGCTGTTTTCTGTAGAGCTGCCCTCTACAAGTGGCGTTGATATCTGGGTCTCACGCAATAGGAATCCATGAACCGTGTCAGGTTGGGAACAAAGCAGCACTAAGTGGAACCTTCTATGTGCCGTGAGGGTGCCTGGGTTGAGTTAACTATAGAGGTAACGTCTGTGGAAGATAGCACAACGCATTCCGCACGGATTTTTTTACCCATTTTTAGGTATTTAAGAACTTACTACTCGGATTGTATGCTATTGAATACAAAGTGAAACAGTGATAGAATAGGAATAGCAAACATGGTAAGGAGTGAGACATATGAGAGAATTAGAATTACCTGATGTACAAGATGTAATGCTTGAATACCGAAAGATCAAATTATTATATCGTTCTGCATTAAAAGAGATCGGAACGAAATTAGAGATATTAAATGATGAGTTTAAACTTGTGCACCAGTACAATCCGATTGAACATATCGAATCAAGATTAAAAACAGATGAGAGCATCACAAGAAAGCTGATACGTAAAGGTAAAGAGATTACAGTAGAGAATATCCAGAAATATATTGACGATATCGCTGGGGTCAGGGTTATTTTGTTCTTTTTACACCAGACATTTTATCGAATCGTAGATATGATCTCATCACAAGATGATATAGAAGTACTAAAGACAAAGGATTATATGTTGAATCCCAAGGTCAATGGATACAGAAGCTATCATCTGATCGTAAGAGTACCAATCTTTTTATCTGACAGAGTGGTACCTACCAAAGTAGAGATTCAGATCAGAACGGTTGCAATGGACTTTTTGGGCATCTCTGGAGCATAAGATTTATTATAAATACGAGGGCAATACACCAGAATACATTAAGAAAGAATTGAAGGAGTGTGCAGATCTTGTGACGTTTTTAGACAGCAAGATGTTGGCGATCAATGAAGAAGTGAGAAGTATTCGGGAAGAAAATAAAGAATAGGACATGCAATATTTTCTCTAAATGATCATAAGATATGATTGATAGAGAAAAAGGAGCAGGAAGATGGCAGACAGAGATGGTTTAGGAGATCTTCCATTATTTGATACTGAAGTAAGACCAGTCAGAGAATTTGTGGCACAGGAACAGAGGCAGGAAGACGATTATCAGTATATTACGAGAATGTATTCTGCACTGGCCAGACAGATTCTGGATCTGATCGAAGATATTTGTGATCAGATGGAATACGAGGGCAGCAGGATGTTTGATGAATATATGGATCGAACGATGCTGCTTGCTATGGTGGATAAGATTTATGATAAGATCGATCATCAAGAGAAGCAAGATTGTCAGAAGAAAGAACAGTTATTATATCAGATGATCCTTTCGCTGCTTGGAGGAGAGATTTATCATAGAAGATGCCGTTATCGAAGAAAACGAAATATGTTCAAAGCATAAAAAGAAAGAGCCGGGAGAAATCCTGGTTTTTTTCTTGTTTCATAGGGAATCACTATGAATCCGCTATAAAAATGAAAAACATACATCTTAAACAATTTCTTAAAAAGGTTGTATTCATATACAAAAACGGATAAAATGTACATTATAAGGCTTCACGGAATTAGGAAAAGGAGAAAGTAATGAAGCAAAGTAAAGTGATACAAATTTCAGTATTTGGAATTCTATTTTTTAATTTCATTATTTTATCTGGAATTATATGTTAGTTGGAAGAAATAACAAAGGGGTTACAGAAACTAGTCAAGCAACAATCCCTTTATTAACAGTGTCTGCAGATGGAAGAATATTAACCAGTTGCATGGGTATCAGGGAAGTGTTGATGCATCCTTGATCCGTGACAGTATCACACCAAATTTATGAGAATGAAGTAAAAGTAATGCTGACATATGCAAAATCTGATGTCAGTGTCGTGTCATATAAGATTTATGATACAGATAATAAAACAATCCTTGGAAATGGTGATACAGCATTTCATAAAGTCAAAGGAAAAAAGACGGCAAACATTAAGATTAAAGAACGTCTGGAAAATGGAAAAACATATCTAATGGAATTGTCAGTGAAACAAAATGACAAAACGATCCGTTATTTTACACGTGTGATTTATGGAACTAGTTTCATTTAAAAGAATGTTTGGATTTTGCACAGAAATTCCATGATGCAGCATTGACAGAAGGTAATACAGAGTTTATCAGTCAGTATTTAGAAACGGCAGAGGGAACAACATCGAATAATCTGGCGAATGTTGACTTGAATCGACACAGGAAGCGGTATCTTATGCAACATTAAAACCACAGGTTGAAAGTGTATATCCTGCAACCGTAAAAGAAATTTCTGAAAATGTAACGTCACTGGAGCTGAGATATATTCTTTCAGCAGAGAATACGGATGGAACAAAACAGTATTATCAGGCAACAGAATATTTCAGGGTTCGATATGCAAAGGACAGAATGTATCTGTTAAATTATGAACGTAATATGGAAGCATATATGCGATACGATACGATCGATCGTAGTAATAATCGTATTTTTATTGGGAATCGGAAGCAGTCAGAAACAGTTGATCAGTAAAAATGGCGGAAAGAAAGCAGCATTCGTTGTCCAAGATGAATTGTGGTATTATGACTATCAGAAGTCCAACATGCACAAAGTATTTTCTTTTGAAGGAGAAGATTATCGTGACAGTCGCAACAACTATCAAAAGCATGCGATTCAGATTATGAAGATGAAGAATAATGGAGATATAGCATTCTTGGTTTATGGATATATGAATCGAGGAAAACATGAAGGAGAGAATGGTATTTCTGTTTATCAGTATACTGCGTCAGATCAGAAGATTGAGGAACTAGGCTTTATCCCAACACAGATTCAGTATGATATGATGGAAAATGACATTAAAAAAGGTGCATTTTTAAGTGGTAGCGGACAGTTTTATTTCTATTTGGATGGAGCGGTTTATCAGGTAGATCTTGACTCTGGAAAGAGTAAGATTCTGGCAAAGAACATTACAGATGATATGACAGTTATCTCTGAGAATGGAATGCTTGCATTGAATCAGTCAAAGAATAAGATGAAAGTTGTGGATCTTTCCACACAGAAAACAGAAGTGATCACATGTAAAGATGATCAGGTACTGCGTCCAATTGGATTCATAGAGAAAGATTTTATCTATGGAGTTGGAAATAAAAAAGAAGTTGTAAGGAATAAAGATGGTTCTTATATGTATCCATTGACAAATGTATATATAAGAAACAATAAAAAGATTGTAAAAGAGTATGGAGAAGATGGTACTTATATTACGAACACAAGTGTAGACGGAACAACGATCGCATTGACACATTCTAAGAAGAGTGGAAATGGATATAAGAAGATCAATGTAAGTTATATTCGTTACAAAGATAAACAGGAGAGTAAGGCAGTTTTAGAGTATGGGTATACAGGAACAAGATTGAATCAGTTATATCTTGCATTCCCGGATGATGTTTATATTCAGACAAGACCAAACTATCTTTCTACAAATGTTGAGGAACAGGAAGATGAGATAAAGATCAAATTTGCTGTAAATGATAATAAATATAGGGATGCATTTGTCTATACAGGCGGTAAGTTGTCAGGAATTTACAGTAATCTGAAAGAAGCTATCAAGGTCGCCAAGCAAGGTGGTGGAGTAGTTGTAAATTATCATCAGATGTATTTGTGGGAGAAAGGTGTTGCACAGAATTATGGAAAAGGATCTAATATCCCGATGATCAAAGCAAAGAATAAAGATGAGACAGATATTGCATGTATTCTGATGATGGCAAGATCAGAAGGAATTAAGATTTCCTATGATAAGATCAAGAAGATGTCAGGCAGCACATATGATAAATTATTTAAGGTGTTCAATAAGCGTGCAGTTAATTATTCTGACTGCAGCATGGATGATCTTGTTTATGCAATAAGTAAGGGAAGATCTTTCGTGGCACAGAGAAAGAATGGCACATATGTATTAGTTATGAGTTATAATCAGACGGATTTAAGATATTATGATCCGACAAATGGAAAGTCTGTAAAAGCAAATCGCAAGAAGCTTGAGAGTGAATTTAAACAAGCAGGAAGCGTTTATTACGGATATGCCAATTAGATTTTGTCTTTAGAGTGCGAACTATGTCGAGACAAAAATTTTAGTTATGATATATTTTATGTTAAAATTAAGATATATATCTGGAGATGATCCGGAAAATGAGAACAGTAAAAACAAACGAAAGGTGAAAGGAATATGGCTGAAGAAACAAAAAAAGATTATTCCCGAAAGCAAGAAAAAAGCATAAAAAAAAAGAAACATAAAAAAGAAAAAAGTTCTTTTGAAAGTTTCTGTTGTCTTTTTGTTGTTGGTCGTAATCGGCTGGTTTACTTTTGGGGCAAAGGTTATGAAGCTTAGAAGTGAAGCCAAGAAACTCGTTGCTCAGTCGAGTGAGGAGACATTTAAGGCATCACAGACAAGTATTGTATATGACACCAACGGAAACAGTTACTGAAGTTTAAAGGTGAAAAGATGTATATTATCTGAAGTACAAGGAGCTTCCGGTTTATGTCATAGCTGCAGTAATTTCTGTCGAAGACAAAAATTTCTATAAACACAGCGGTGTGGATTACAAAGGAATCTCAAGAGCTGCAGTAAGTTATGTGGTACACAAAGGAAGGATCACACAGGGGGGAAGTACTCTGACGCAGCAGCTTGCGAAGACTGTCTTTTTGAATCGTCAGAAGACATGGAAGAGAAAAGTTAAAGAGATCTTTATGGCAGTAGAATTAGAGAGGAAATACTCCAAGGAGCAGATCCTTGAGTTCTATCTGAACAATGTTTATTATGCGAATGGTTATTATGGAATTCAGGCAGCAAGCCAAGGATATTTCCGTAAGGATGCGAAGAATCTGACAATGTCAGAAGCAGCATTTTTATCTGCGATTCCAAATAATCCAACAATCTATGATCCACGTACAAACAAAGAAAATACGATCAAGCGTAGAAATAAGATTCTAAAGGATATGTACGAGCAGAAACTGATCCGTAAAGACCAGTATGAAGAAGCAATCAGTGAAGAGATTAACGTAAAGAGTGCGCAGAAGAGTAAGACAGAGAAGAAGAATTACGTAGAAACATATGTCATTCATTGTGCGACAAAAGAGATTATGAAACAGAAGGGATTTGAATTCAAATATGATTTCAGTTCGACTTCTGAGAAGGAAAAATATCAGGAAGAATATGATAAGATGTATGCAGAGTGTAAGAGGACCTTATACAGTGCAGGATATCATATTTATACATCCATTGATCCAGATGTCCAGAAACAACTGCAGAGCAGTGTAGACAATGCATTGTCTGGATATACAGAGAAAGATAAGAATGGCATTTATAAGACACAGGCATCTGGAACATGTATTGATAATGATACTGGAAAGGTTGTAGCGATTGTCGGTGGACGTGAACAGAAGAATATCGGTTATACATTAAACCGTGCGTTCCAGAGTCCAAGACAGCCAGGTAGTGCGATCAAGCCATTGCTTGTATATGCACCAGCTTTAGAACATGGATGGTCTGCAGGATCAACGGTGAATGATTCACCGATGTCAACGAAAGATAAGAATCGTGTAAGAAACTCTCATGGTTCTTATTCTGGACAGATCTCACTTCGAAGAGCCGTTCAGAAATCAAGTAACGTTGCAACAATGCGGATCTATGAGCAGTTGACACCAAAGACCTGTTTAAAATATCTGGAAGAGATGAATTTTAAATATCTAACAGATTCTGATTATAAGTATTATACGACATGTATTGGTGGTTTCACGAAAGGAACAACATCAGAAGAGATGGCAGCGGGATATGCTACATTGAAGAACGATGGTGTGTATAGAGAACCAACGTGTATTTCTAAGATCACAACTTCTGATGGAGATGAAGTGATGTCATCTTCTACAAAGAAGAGAAGAGTATATTCCACAAATGCAGCAAATGCAATGACAGATGTACTGAAGAGTGTTGTCACAGGTGGAACGGGTGTTGGTGCGAAGGTACCGAATGTTGATACTGCCGGTAAGACAGGTACAACAAGCCTGAATAAAGATGGATGGTTTTGTGGATACACACCTTACTATACAACAGCAGTATGGGTAGGAAGAGATGATAACAGGATTATGGAATCGTTAAGTGGAGCATCTTATCCAAAATCCATCTGGAGTAATTTCATGAATGCGATTCATTCAGAATACTCTTCTACAGATTCTATGGGTGGAAGTTATACAGATTATCAGGGAGAGACTACACAGCAGACAGGAACACAGGCAACAACAGCGACAGAGAGCAGCACAAAGGGCACAGAAGCAACTACAGCAGCACCTACGACAGCAGCTCCTACAACGGCAGCGCCTACAACAGCGGCTCCTACAACGGCAGCACAACAGACAGAAGAACAGCCAGCAGAGAATCAGATAAAAGAATATTGAGATAATTAAAAATCACAGGTAATTCAATACCTGTGATTTTTGTGTATAAGAAAATTCTGCAAAAAAAGACTCCGCCATAAGACGAAGTCTTTATCTATATATTACATATTCTTTTTTCAAGATATTCTTTGATACGTTCTGTTGGGTTTAACAGATCACTGATTGATGCATCATGATTTAATGTATCAATTAATAGTGCAACGTATTTGGATACGTCAGAAGATGCATACCAGTCACGAGATAATAATTCAGGTGTCTGATAAGTAAGATTAGTTGTGATAACCTTCTCAATAATACCTTCTTCAACTGCACGGTCAAATACTTCTAATCCGTTTGTAAATAAACCAAATGTAGATAAGCAGAATACACGACGGGCATTTCTGCGTTTTAATTCTTTGGCTACGTCGATCATACTTTCTCCAGAAGAGATCATGTCGTCGATGATCAGAACATCCTTACCATCTAAGGAGTCACCAAGGAATTCATGTGCAACGATAGGATTACGTCCGTCAATGACAGTAGAATAGTCACGGCGTTTGTAGAACATACCAACATCAACACCAACAACGTTTGCCATGTAGATCGCACGCTGCATAGCACCTTCATCTGGGCTGATAACCATTAAGTGGTCGTTGTCAAAGTGAACATCATCACACTGTTCAACTAATGATTTTACAAACTGATAAGTAGGCTGGATGTTATCAAATCCACTGATAGGGATTGCATTCTGTACACGAGGGTCATGTGCATCGAAAGTCAGGATATTATCAACACCAAGGCTGATCAGTTCCTGAAGCATAACTGCACAGTCTAAAGATTCACGTGTACTTCTCTTATGCTGACGGCTTTCATATAAGAAAGGCATGATAACATTAACACTCTTAGCCTTTCCAGCGGAAGCACTGATGATACGTTTTAAGTCAGCATAGTGATCGTCTGGAGACATGTGGTTTACACGTCCGCTTAAAGAGTAAGTTACGCTGTAGTTTAATACATCAACAATAATGTATAAATCCATGTCACGAACAGATTCGCGAATGATACCTTTAGCTTCTCCAGAACCAAAACGTGGGCAACTGGCATCTAAAAGATAAGTATCTCTTAAATATCCATCACAGGCAACAGAGTCTTTGAAATCTTTGTAAGTTTCAGATCTCCACTGGATGATATAGTTGTCGATTGTTTTCCCAAGTTCTTTGCATCCTTCAAGGGCAATGATTCCAAGTTTACCGTCTGGAATCTTAGTAAAGTTACGGTCAGATCGTCTCATGATACTATCTCCTTCGTATATTGTTCTATAGTTTTTTATAACATTATAAATAAGTTACGTCAAGTTCGATTTTTTGAAACGGATATCATCTCCATAGATTTTCTGCCATGAATAATTCTCAATGATCCTTGAAAAAATTCGTTCAGAATAAGTATTTCTGAATTCTTGCAGAGATAAATTTGTGGATATGATCGTTGATCTTTCCTGGATCAATCGTTCATTCAAACATTGAAATAACTGTGAGATCACAAATTTATTGATCATTTCAGTTCCAAGGTCATCGATGATCAATAGATCGCATTGAAAGATCAGGTTAGCAGATGTTTCCTGTTCCATATCCTTTCCTTTGCCAAAGGTATGCTTTGCCAAAGTATCAAAACAGCTGGAAAGCTGTCATATAGACGCAGGTAAAACCGCGGTCCATGATTTCCTTTGCAATACAATGACTTAAGAAAGTCTTCCCAACACCAGTGGAACCCTGAAATAAAATGTTGTCATGATTTGGAAATCTGGAAATAAAGGTTTTACAGTGTTCCACGACTTTCTGGATGTTACGTCTAGGGCTTGGAAGACCTTGCTTGGTCATCTGGTCGGAATAATAATCTTCCCGGAAGGTCTGAAAATTCTCCCGTGCTAAAATCTTAGCCATATTAGAACCGGAATACAGGTGATCGATCATCGCCTGATGAAAGCAGGAACATTGTTCCTGTCCAATATATCCGGTATCCTTACACTTCTTACAATAGTAGATCGGTTCCAGATAATCAGAAGAATATCCGGCTTCTTTTAAGAGAGCCTGTTTCTGGCTGATCAGCACCTGATTCTTTATACGGTATTCTTCTCTCAAAGCAGGATCATCCCGGACGATCAGCTGCTTTCCGAGAGAAATAGAATTGGCAGTGATCTGCCGGTCAAGTTCTTTAATCTCTGGAATTGTTGTGTATATATCTTTCTTGCGCTGTTCATGGAGACGGTAATTAGAAAGCCGGTCT
>ENA-OPYV01000460-OPYV01000460.1-human-gut-metagenome-genome-assembly--contig:-NODE-460-length-11237-cov-2.117912_pt1 | contig 11237 bp, 10 predicted proteins | sample MGYA00242474_ERZ504485 | MGnify/ENA primary metagenome ERZ504485 (study PRJEB26092, sample SAMD00036263) | human gut metagenome | host: Homo sapiens | study: EMG produced TPA metagenomics assembly of...
AGCATGGTGAAACAAGTAAGTACCAAAGTAGTGATAAATCTTTTACTTTACTTGTGGGATTAACTATTTTACTTTTTAATAAAGATTTTGGAAAGCACCATTTAGATGCTATGGTAGGTAGTTCTGCACAGTGGAATAAATATAATTACATGAATGGTAATGTTATCTGGCTTTTTTATTTAATGAAATTTAGTCAGTTGACCAATGCGAAGGAAATAACAAGCTTGACGGGTTCCATGAGCGAATGGGCTTTACTTTCGTATATGGCTCGTGTCAACTATTCATTTGATGATAAATACTTAGTTACGGCAACTGTACGACGTGATGGTTCTTCACGTTTTGGAGAAAATAATCGTTGGGGTACATTCCCTTCTGTGTCATTAGCATGGCGTATATCCAAAGAATCTTGGTTTCCACAAAGTGAGGTCGTGTCCGATTTAAAATTACGTGCAGGATATGGAGTAACTGGTAATCAGGCTTCAATTGGTAATTATGATTTTGCAGCATTGTTTGATATCCGTAAATATGCTTTTGGAGGGGAGGTTGTCGATGCGTTGACTACAACAAGTTTGTATAATCCTGATATCCGTTGGGAGGCTATTCATCAGGCCAATATCGGAGTTGACTTAAGTTTGTTTAATTCGCGTGTAAACCTATCTTTGGATGCTTATGTAAAGAATACAAAGGATATGTTAGTTTCAGCTTCAGTTCCTATTACTGCCGGATTTGATGAAACAGTCTCAAGTTGTCAGACTAATGCTGGAAAGGTCCGTAATAAAGGTGTTGAGTTGGCTTTACATACTTATAACTTTGTTGGAGGGGATTTTAACTGGGATACTAGTTTGAATTTGACTTATAATACCAATGAGATTGTAGATTTAAATAGCAACATACCGATGTTCCGTAATGAGATTGCCGGTGAAAATGTAATTCGTTTGGCTAATGGATTTCCGATAAATACTTTTTATGGGTATGTGACTGATGGTATTTTCCAAAATTGGGAGGAAGTTAATTCACATGCATTCCAAAGTACGGAAACTAGTCCGGGTGATATTCGTTTTAAAGATTTGAATAATGATGGAAAAATTAATGAAGATGACCGTACTGTTATCGGTAATCCATCTCCTAAGTGGATATTCTCAATGAATAATAACCTGAGTTATAAAGGATTTGATTTGTCTATTTATTTGCAGGGAGTGAGTGGAAATGATATTTTTAATGCAAATAATATAACGAATGAGGGAATGGCTGGGGCTGCGAACCAGACTACGGCAGTTTTGAACCGTTGGACAGGGGAAGGAACAAGTTATGTTATGCCTCGTGCGGTACTGAATGACCCGGCCAAGAATAATCGTGTTTCTGACCGTTGGGTTGAGGACGGCTCTTATTTGCGTATAAAGAATATTACGTTAGGATATAATTTCCCCAAAAAATGGATAAAGAAGTTAACCTTGGAGAATGCACGTCTGTTTGTTTCTTGCGATAATGTGGCTACTATTACTGGATATTCTGGTTTTGACCCAGAAGTAGATATTAATGGGATAGATAATAATCGTTATCCTATTTCACGAACTCTTAGTTTTAGGAGTCAACTTTAATTTCTAATCTGAAAAAACAATTATTATGAAACATATTACTTATATAATATTGGCATCTGCTTTGCTGACTTGTTCTTCTTGCAGTGATTTTTTGGAAAAGTATCCTAAGGATTCTCCTAGTACTACTATTCCTATGAGCGATGATTTGGCTGTAGCTATGACTAACGGATGTTATCAGTCTTTACAGTCTATGAATCTTTATAATCAGCGTATCTGGAGTATGGATATTTGTGCCGGTGATAGCGAAGCGGGGGGAGACCCTTCTACAGGTACTGATGGAGTTGAAACAAAAGAAGTCGCTAATTTCTATGCAACTCCAAGTAATAATCTTGCAGTTGGATTATGGAGAGGAGGATATACTGGTATTGGTAATTGCAATACAGCCATTCAGTCTTTATCAGCTAATGCGGATAATATTTCTCCGGAAATATTGACCCGTTCTTTGGGTGAGGCTTATTTTTTACGTGCGCATTATTATTTTATCTTGGTTCGTTGTTTTGGAGGAGTTCCTATTCGTACAGAACCGGCTAAAGTTAGTGACCCTAAAGACATTGCCCGTAATACAGCAACAGAAGTCTATGACCTGATTATAAAAGATTGTAAGGAGGCTATAGAACGCTTACCTCAAAAAAATGAGTTAGCTCCAGCTGACTTAGGGCGTGCTACTAAGGATGCCGCTTGCACTCAGTTAGCAAAAAGTTTTATTTGACTCTTGCTTCATACGGTAATACCTATGCATCTTTAGCACCCGAAGAAGGATTTTATCAGGCAGTTGTTGATTTATGTGATGAGATCGCTACGATGGGATATGATTTGGCGGCTTGTGATTATGCCTCTTTATGGAATGAGAATTTAATTAAAAATAAGAATAGTGCAGAATCTATTTTTGAAATACAATATTCTGGAGAGAATGCAGGAACGGGCGGCTTTTGGGAAAATGATGGACAGGCATCCTGGTGTTCAACATTTATGGGCCTCGTAACTCTGGATTTACTTATGGCTCTTATGGGTGGAATCAACCTACTGATGAATTCTTTGAATCGTATGAAGAAGGTGATAAACGTAAAAATATTACCGTATTTTATGAAGGATGTCCGGATTTTGATGGAAAGTCCTATAAGGCAAGTTATGCTTTTATGACTGGGCGTTAATGTGCGTAAATTTATTATTCCTATTTCTTTAAATTTATATCAGGATGCAGAGACAAGTCCTCAGAACTTTTATAGCTTACCGTTATGCGGATGTATTATTGATGAAGGCGGAGGCTTTGAATGAATTGGGTGAAACGGTTCAGGCGCAAACTCCATTGAATATAGTACGACGTCGCGCCGGATTAGGAGACTTTCTGTCAACTAATAAGGAGGAAATGAAGGAGAAAATCATTCATGAGCGCCGGATGGAACTTGCATTCGAAGGTCATCGCTGGTTTGATTTAATCCGTATTGATGGGGGAGATTATGCCTTGAAGTTCTTTAATTCTATTGGCAAGGTAAATGCAACTAAAGACCGTATGTTACTACCTATTCCACAAGTAGAAATGGATGCGAATGCATTGATGGTACAGAACCCCGGTTATTAATAACTTAAACTTATAGATTATGAGAGTTCAAAATATTATTTTTTTATTTATCCGTATTGCTTTGTTGTGTTTTTACGTTAAGTTCTTGTTCAGAGGATTTGACTGAAACAAATAAAGGCTATGATGTGCTGACATTTGACTGCTGATAAGGAGGTGATTAATCTTAATGAAAATGATGCAGCTTTGACAGCTCTAACATTAAAGTGGACTAGTGGTACAAATTATGGGACAGGAGCGCGGTTGAATTATAAGTTGGAGCTGCGGGAGAAAGGAAGTACTGAACCAACAGAACCATTGTTAAATAAGCGATTTAATGATCAGGAACTTTCTTATGCTTTTACAGTTAGAGAATTAAATGATTATTTGCATGCTGCTGGAATTAGTTTGACATACGGTGAAACAGTGGAAGTTGAAGCAACTGTGATTGCAGAGGTCGTGGTTATGAAGACTATGAGCAGAATTCTTCTGTTTCTTTTAAAGTGACTACTTATGAACCGGTTTCTGAGACATTATATATTTGTGGTGATGCGACGGAAGGTGGATGGTATGCAGAACAAATGGGAGTGTGCAGTCTGGTTGATAACCAGCAACCTGGTATTTTTAATATTACTGCAACATTGACCGAGGGTAAGGATTTTAAGTTCTTTACTCAAATGGACTTTTCTTCTATTGCTTATGTTTGTGCTCCTGATGGAGAACAAATATTAAGTGATGGTATGACCACAAATATTATTCAAAAAGTTGATGATACGGTAGATGACTTGAAATTTCAGGTAACAGAAACCGGAACCTATAAGCTTACGATTGATTTGTTGAATAATACTCTGAATATAGTCAAGAGTACTCCAGTGGCTCCAGCTTTTAATACTTTGTATTTTGTCGGTAGCTTTACTAATTGGACTTTTAAACCGATGAAGCAAGATTTTGTGAATCCGTTCGTATTTTTATATGGTGATGTATTTACATGGACTCCTGATGGTGAGTTTAAGTTTGGAACCATGGATGGAAGTTGGGATAATATGTATATGGCAACTCAAGATAAAGCCCCGTATACGGATACTAATGTAAAATTGGGTGGTACAGATCAGAAATGGGTTTGAAAGAAGGAGAATGCGGAAAGGCCTATAAGATTCGTCTGGACATAACAACAGGTCAGGAAAAAATGGTGATGACTCCTTTTGAACCTTATACGGAAATTTCTTTGATAGGTGATGCTACTCCTGCAGGTTGGACTTTGCCTTCTTCTGCTCCAATGACAAAGATGGACGAATATACTTATCAGTGGACTGGAAATCTGACAGCAGGTGAAATCAAGTTTACCTGTGATAACCAGTCTGATTGGATGGGAGCTTGGTTTATGGCTGTAGAAAATGGTCTTACATTTGAAGCAGGTGAATATGATATGTACTGGATTGATAAAACGAATCCAGATTATGGTTATGGAAGCTTAGATAATAAAATGGGGTTGTGACTGATCCGGGAAACTATACGATTACCCTGAATCAAGCTACAGAAAAACTCGTAGTTAAGAAAATTTGATTAAATTAGAATTGTTTATCATGAAAAAAATAATTTACTTGGCAGGAATTTTTCTCCTTTTTACTGCATGTAAGAACGATGACGGAGCAGGAATGGCAAATTTGGAATATGAAGGAGGTGAAGTTTCTGTTAAAATAGAGGAAGGAACTGGTATTTCTTTATTTACGGATAAAGCTTGTTATGCACCAGGAGAAACAGTAAGTTTTGGGATTTTAGGTGACATTCCGTCGAACGCAAAAATTCGTTATCGTCATTTGGATGAAGTGATTGAAGAACAACCTTTGGCTGGTTCGTCATGGACGTGGACTCTTCCAACTGTAGATTTTACAGGTTATATGGTTGATATTTATGCATCATCGGATGATAAGGAAATAATTTACGGAACAATTGCGGTTGATGCTTCTAGCGATTGGAAACGATTTCCTAGGTATGGATTTGTGGCAGAGTTTGGTCAGAAATCGGATGAAGATATAAAGGATGAGATGTCTTATTTGAGCCGTTGCCACATTAATGGTGTACAATTCCAAGACTGGCATAATAAGCATCATTGGCCTTTAGGAAGTACTCGTGATGGACAGATTATGCCTGTGTATAAGGATATTGCCAATCGTGATGTATATACGGAAACTGTGGAAAAGTATATTGAGGTGCAGCATGCTTTGGGGATGAAGTCCATTTATTTATAATTCTTTGTTTGGTGCTTTGGATGATGCGAATTGGATGGTGTGAAAGATAGCTGGGGGCTTTTCAAAGATTATAAGGCAAAAAACGCGTGATTGCCATGAATTGCCTGATAGTTGGAAAAGTAATATTTATTTGACAGATCCGGGGAATAAGGCATGGCAGGACTATTTGATACAACGTAATACAGACGTATATAATCATTTTGCTTTTGATGGTTATCAGATAGACCAGTTGGGAAACAGAGGAACCGTATTTAATGTATATGGTAAGGAAGTTGATTTGCCACAAGGTTATGCGTCATTTATAAAGGCAATGAAGCAGGCACATCCAGATAAGAGGTTGATTATGAATGCTGTCAGCCGCTATGGCGCAGAACAGATAGCCCAAACAGGAAAGGTCGATTTTTTGTATAATGAGGTATGGGGTAAAGATAATGACCGTACTGAGGCGAAATTTAGTCATCTGAAAACAATTATAGATGAGAATAATGAATACTCTGGCAATCAGTTGAATACCGTATTTGCAGCCTATATGAACTATTGGTTGGCTGAAAATGTAGGTGAATTTAATACTCCTGGGGTCTTGTTGACCGATGCGGTGATGTTTGCGTTGGGAGGTTCGCATTTGGAACTTGGTCCTCACATGTTGTGCAAGGAGTATTTCCCTAATGACAATTTGAAAATGACGGAGGCTTTAAAAAAGGATATAATTCATTATTATGATTTTATGACTGCTTATCAGAATGTGCTGCGTGATGGTGGTTCATTGACAACTAATGTCGATATTGTATCTGTTGACGGTAAATTTGAGGTGCAATCCTGGCCACCGGTTAAAGGAAAGTTATGTACGATAGGGCGTAGTCTGGAAAATCAGGATGTTATTCATTTGTTGAATTTATCACAAGCTGATAGTGATGAATGGCGTGATGATTATGGAACTATGCCGGAACCAAATACAATTGAAAACCCTTCCTTTAGTATTTGTCCTTCACGTTCTGTGAAAGGTCTTTGGATGGCATCACCTGATTATGCCGGAGGAGCCGTAATCCCAATTGCATTTAAGGTAAATGGGAACCGTTTAGAGTTTACTTTGCCTTCATTAAAATATTGGAACATGTTGGTCGTTGAATATAAATAAGAATAAAAAAAACAGTATGAATAAAATAATTAATAATCTGCATTATTATTTTCAGCATTAAATGTTGATGCTGATGTGGTAACATCACCTAATGGAATCGTTTCAATTGATTTCCAGTTAAAGAATGGGATACCTACTTATAAAGTAGATTATAAAGGTAAACCTGTAATTAAAGAAAGTAGATTAGGTCTGGAATTACGTGATGGAAAGAATTTGATGGATGGCTTTGAACAACTTAATGCTACTACATCTACTTTTGATGAAACTTGGCAGCCTGTATGGGGTGAGGTCAAAGAAATACGTAATCATTATAATGAACTTCTTGCAGAGTTGAAGCAGCCATCAACAGATCGTTATATGAATATTCGTTTTCGGGTATATGATGATGGGGTTGGATTCCGTTATGAATTTCCCCAGCAAAAAAAAATTTTAGTTTATTTTGTAATAAAAGAGGAGCATAGTCAATTTGCTATGACTGGTGATCATACGGCTTGGTGGATTCCTGGGGGATTATGATACTCAGGAGTATGACTATACGGAGTCGAAGTTATCTGAAATACGTTCATTGTTGCCAAATGCAGTAACTTCCAATGCCTCTCAAACTGTATTTTCCCCAACAGGAGTGCAAACATCATTGCAGATGAAAAACAGATGAGGGGTTGTATATTAATTTGCATGAAGCAGCTTTGGTTGATTATTCATGTATGCATTTAAATCTGGATGATAAAAATTTAGTATTTGAGTCATGGCTTACTCCTGATGCAGACGGATTTAAAGGTCGTTTACAGGCTCCATGTCATTCTCCATGGCGTACGGTTATGGTCTCTGATGATGCACGTGATATTTTGTCATCTCATTTGATTTTGAATTTGAATGAGCCATGTAAAATTGAGGATACTTCTTGGATTAAACCTGTAAAATATATGGGTGTATGGTGGGAGATGATTGCTGGAGGGAAGCCATGGAGCTATACTAATGATATTCCGTCCGTGAAGCTTGGAGAAACGGATTATCGGAAAGTAAAATCTAATGGTAATCATCCTGCTAATACAAGAAATGTGAAGAAGTATATTGATTTCGCTGCGAAACATGGATTCGATCAGTTGTTTGGTAGAAGGATGGAATGTTTGGTTGGGAAGATTGGTTTGGAAATCAAAAAGATTATGTTTTTGATTTTGTGACTCCTTATCCTGATTTTGATATTGAACAGTTGAATAGATACGCACATGATAAAGGAATAAGATTGATGATGCATCATGAAACATCTGGTTCATCTCGTAATTATGAGAGACATCTTGAACAGGCTTATCAGTTAATGAATAAATATGGCTATACAGCCGTAAAAAGTGGGTATGTGGGAAATATCTTGCCTTATGGTGAACACCATTATGGGCAGTGGATGAATAATCATTATTTGTATTGTGTTGTAGAGGCTGCTAAACATAAAATAATGGTGAATGCTCACGAAGCAGTTCGTCCTACAGGACTTTGTCGTACATATCCTAATCTGATTGGAAATGAATCTGCACGTGGAACGGAGTATCAGGCTTTTGGTGGCAGTAAAACATTTCATACGACAGTCTTGCCTTTTACGAGACTTCAAGGAGGGCCGATGGATTATACACCAGGTATTTTTGAAATGAATATTTCCAAATTAAATCCAAATAATAGCTCACACGTAAATGCTACATTGGCAAATCAATTAGCATTGTATGTAACGATGTATAGCCCTCTTCAGATGGCTGCAGATCTTCCAGAAAATTATGAGCGTTTTATGGATGCTTTTCAATTTATAAAAGATGTACCGGTTGATTGGGATAATAGTATTTATCTTGAAGCAGAACCAGGGAAATATGTAACTGTGGCTCGAAAAGAAAAAGGAACGAATAATTGGTTTATTGGTAGTGCTACAGGTGATGCTAATCATCAATCAGTTATTTCGCTTGATTTCTTGGAAAAAGGGAAGAATTATATAGCTACCATATATGCTGATACAAAAGATACTGATTATAAGTCAAATCCTCAATCATATCAGATTGTAAAAGGGCTTGTTAACTCTAAGAACAAACTAAAAATAAATACAGTAGAAGCAGGTGGATATGCTATAAGTCTATTTGAAGTTACAACTTCAGACGAAATGAAGGGGCTGAAAAAGCTATCTGTATCGCCTATAAAATAATATTTTATTATAATAATTAATTAGAACTTTGATGTTAGCACCTCTGTGAGGTTAGATTTACAGAGGTGCTTATTCTTTTTTAAGATGAAGAACTTTACTCTATATGATATAAATTAATTGTGTATTGGAATAGATTGTAAGGTTAGAGGATTATAACTATAAATCATAAGCCTATGTTTAGATATATTGTTGGATGGTTGTTTCTAGCTGTGTCAGTCGTAGCGCAAGCTGCAGTGCCTGTTTGTAAGTCATTTTCGCAACAAGGACGTGAAGTAACATTTCATTTGGATAATGGAGCAGCTTTTCAATTGAAATTGTGTGGGCAATCCGTAGTTCGGATATGGTATTCTCCAGATGGGAAATTACAACGGTTAAATTCTTCGTTTGCTGTTATTAATGAAGAATTGGAAGATGTGGGAGTAGTCAATGTGAATGAGGAAGCGTCTTGTTATGAGATTTTTACACCTGTATTGAGAATACGCGTTAATAAATCCCCCTTGAAGCTCCAGGTTTTTGATAAATATCAAAAGCTTATTTTTAGTGATTATGGTGATGGCCGGACTTGTGAAGGTGAAAAGAAGGTAGAATATAAAATGCTGAGGCGTGATGAGCATTTTTTTGGATTGGGAGAAAAAACCGGTAAATTAGATCGACGAGGGGAAACATATAAAATGTGGAATAGTGATCGGCCTTGCTATGGTGTAGCTGATGATCCTTTATATAAGAGTATTCCGTTTTTTATGAGTAATTATCGTTATGGTATATTTTTAGATAATACTTATAAAACAGAGTTTAAGTTTGGAACAGAGAGTCGAGATTATTATAGTTTTGAAGCTCCAGGTGGTGAAATGATATATTATTTCATGTTTGGTAAGGACTATAAGGAAATTATGGGACATTATATAGGACTGACAGGAAAGCCAATTATGCCGCCCAAATGGGCTTTGGGATTTGCTCAATGTCGTGGAATGCTCACTCGTGAGGATTTAACACGGGAGATTGCGACTGGATATAGAAAGCGTGGTATTCCTTGCGATATTATTTATCAAGATATTGGTTGGACTCAGAACCTGCAAGATTTTGAATGGCGTAAAGGTAATTATGAGAATCCTAAACAGATGCTGGCAGATTTGAAATCACAAGGTTTTAAGGTTGTAGTATCACAAGATCCTGTTATTTCTCAATCTAATAAAAAAACAGTGGCAGGAGGCTGATAGTCTTGGTTATTTTGTAACTGATTCAACAACAGGCAAAACTTATGATATGCCTTGGCCATGGGGTGGAAACTGTGGTGTGGTAGATTTTACAAAGCCTGAGGTAGCAGATTGGTGGGGAGCATATCAGCAAAAGCCTATAAATGACGGTATCAGTGGATTTTGGACGGATATGGGTGAGCCTGCTTGGAGTAATGAAGAGGATGTGGATCGTTTGGTGATGAAACATCATTTGGGAATGCATAGTGAGATTCACAATGTGTATGGGTTAACTTGGGACAAAGTTGTGAAAGAGCAGTTTGAAAAAACGTAATCCCAATCGTCGTGTATTTCAAATGACTCGTGCTGCTTATGCAGGATTGCAGCGTTATACTTTTGGTTGGACTGGTGATAGTGGAAACTGTGACGATGTAACGCAGGGATGGGCGCAGATGGCTAATCAGATTCCTGTATTACTTTCTGCAGGATTAGGCTTGATACCTTTTACTACAACTGATATATCAGGATATTGTGGAGATATTAAAGATTATTCAGCAATGGCTGAACTTTATACACGTTGGGTACAGATGGGGGCTTTTAATCCGTTAAGTCGTATTCATCATGAAGGTAACAATGCAGTTGAACCATGGCTTTTTGGGGAAGAAGCAGAACAGAATGTGAAAAAAGCTATAGAATTGAAATATTCATTGATTCCTTATATCTATACGTATGCTCGCGAAGCTCATGATGCAGGATTGCCAATTATGCGTCCAATGTTTCTTGAATATCCTTATGATGTGGAAACATTTGATACAGATGCACAGTTTATGTTTGGTAAAGAATTGCTTATAGCTCCAGTCGTAAAGAAAAATGCGAAAACCAAGAACTTGTATTTACCAGAGGGTAACTGGTTGAACTATAATGATAAAAGGACGCTTTACTCGGGAGAACAGTGGTTGACAGTGGATGCACCATTGTCATGTATCCCAATGTTTGTAAAGCAAGGATCAATCATTCCTACTATGCCAGTGATGAATTATATTGGTGAACATCCCGAATATCCTGTTATATTTGAAGTCTTTCCAGCAGTAGAAGGTCAGAGTGCTTCTTTCCTTTTGTATGAAGATGAAGGGACCGACTTGGGATATTTAAAAGACGAGTTCTTGAAGACTCCGATTAATGTGAAAACAACAGTTGAAGGGTTTGAAATTGCTATTTCCTCACGTGAGGGTAGTAACTATCAGTTACCATCTAAGCGGAAATATGATTTTTCCGATTTTTATGTAGAAAAAATCTCCTCAGAAAAGTTTGTGATTTGCTGGGGAAAA
>ENA-OPYV01000461-OPYV01000461.1-human-gut-metagenome-genome-assembly--contig:-NODE-461-length-11231-cov-4.939481_pt1:0-2500 | contig 11231 bp, 10 predicted proteins | sample MGYA00242474_ERZ504485 | MGnify/ENA primary metagenome ERZ504485 (study PRJEB26092, sample SAMD00036263) | human gut metagenome | host: Homo sapiens | study: EMG produced TPA metagenomics...
GGGACCTACTACAGCCCCAGGATGCGATGAGCCGACATCGAGGTGCCAAACCACTCCGTCGATGTGAACTCTTGGGAGTGATAAGCCTGTTATCCCCAGGGTAGCTTTTATCCGTTGAGCGATGGCATTCCCACTTAATACCACCGGATCACTAAGCCCTACTTTCGTACCTGCTCCACCCGTCGGTGTCGCAGTCAAGCTCCCTTCTGCCTTTGCACTCTTCGAATGGTTTCCGTCCATTCTGAGGGAACCTTTGGGCGCTCCGATACCCTTTCGGAGGCGACCGCCCCAGTCAAACTCCCCGTCTGGCATTGTCCCACCGCCGGGTCACGGCGGCTGGTTAGAAACCCAATACTGCAAGGGTGGTATCCCAACAGCGGCTCCATGGCAACTGGCGTTACCATCTCCTAGCCTCCCACCTATCCTGTACATGCAATACCGAGTCCCAGTACCAGACTGGAGTAAAGCTCCATGGGGTCTTTCCGTCCTGGCGCAGGTAACCAGCATCTTCACTGGTACTTCAATTTCACCGGATGCATTGTCGAGACAGCGCTCAAATCATTACGCCTTTCGTGCGGGTCGGAACTTACCCGACAAGGAATTTCGCTACCTTAGGACCGTTATAGTTACGGCCGCCGTTTACTGGGGCTTAAATTCAAAGCTTCGCTTGCGCTAACCTCTCCTCTTAACCTTCCAGCACCGGGCAGGCGTCAGCCATATACCTCACCTTTCGGTTTCGCATAGACCTGTGTTTTTGCTAAACAGTTGCTTGAGCCTATTCTCTGCGGCCTGGTTTCCCAGGCACCCCTTATCCCTAAGTTACGGGGCCATTTTGCCGAGTTCCTTGACAATGCTTCTTCCGCCGGCCTTAGGATTCTCTCCTCATCCACCTGTGTCGGTTTACGGTACGGGTACGGTATAAACGATAGCGGCTTTTCTTGACGCATGGCTCACGGACTTCGCTACTTTATTTCGCTCCGCATCACGGCTTCCCATTGCCACCCGGATTTGCCAAAGTGACTGGTACCCCGCTTGCACCGGGCTTTCCATTCCCGGCTTCCGCTTTCCTTACGTGTCCCCACAGTTCTGTCATACCGCAGTACAGGAATCTCCACCTGTTGTCCATCGGCTACGACTCTCGTCCTCGCCTTAGGCCCCGACTTACCCAGAGCAGATCAGCTTTACTCTGGAAACCTTGGATATTCGGCCATAAGGATTCTCACCTTATTCTCGCTACTCATTCCGGCATTCTCTCTTCCATGCAGTCCACAGCTCCTTACGGTACTGCTTCGTTCCGCATGCAATGCTCCTCTACCAACCTTTCGGTTCCTTAGTTTCGGTGGCGCGTTTCAGCCCCGGACATTTTTCGGCGCAGGACCTCTCGACCAGTGAGCTATTACGCACTCTTTGAATGGATGGCTGCTTCTGAGCCAACATCCTGGTTGTCTTCGAAATCCCACATCCTTTTCCACTTAACGCGCACTTGGGGACCTTAACTGAAGGTCTGGGCTCTTTCCCTTTTGACCGCCCAACTTATCTCGTGCAGTCTGACTCCCGATAATCGATTACGCGGCATTCGGAGTTTGATATTCTTCGGTAGGCTTTGACGCCCCCTAGGAAATTCAGTGCTCTACCTCCGCAAATCTGTATCGAGGCTAGCCCTAAAGCTATTTCGAGGAGAACCAGCTATCTCCGGGTTCGATTGGAATTTCTCCCCTATCCACACCTCATCCCCACCCTTTTCAACGGATGTGGGTTCGGTCCTCCACTACCTCTTACGGCAGCTTCAACCTGGACATGGATAGATCACCCGGTTTCGGGTCTACTCCTACTGACTTAAGGCCCTCTTAAGACTTGGTTTCCCTACGGCTCCACACCTGAAGTGCTTAACCTTGCCAGTAAGCGTAACTCGCCGGACCGTTCTACAAAAAGTACGCGGTCGCACATATAAAGTGCTTCCACAGCTTGTAGACACAGGGTTTCAGGTTCTCTTTCACTCCCCTCCCGGGGTCCTTTTCACCTTTCCTTCACAGTACTATGCGCTATCGGTCACTAAGTAGTATTTAGCCTTAGGGGGTGGTCCCCCTGATTTCCCACAAGGTTCCACGTGTCTCGTGGTACTCTGGATCCTGCTCAGTCTCATCAGCTTTCACGTACGGGGCTTTCACCCTCTCCGGCCGGCTTTCCCAAAACCGTTCTGTTAGCTTCAAAGAATCTTAAATGCAGTCCGTAACCCCGGAATGCACGCATTCCGGTTTAGGCTCCTCCGCGTTCGCTCGCCGCTACTTACGGAATCGAGTTTTCTTTCTTTTCCTCCGGGTACTTAGATGTTTCAGTTCCCCGGGTTCCTCCTACAGTTATGTATTGGCTGTAGGATACATGAGGTTTGCTCATGTGGGTTTCCCCATTCAGACATCTCCGGATCACGGGATATTTGCTCCTCCCCGAGCTTATCGCAGCTTATCACGTCTTTCATCGGCTCTTAGTGCCAAGGCATCCG
>ENA-OPYV01000461-OPYV01000461.1-human-gut-metagenome-genome-assembly--contig:-NODE-461-length-11231-cov-4.939481_pt1:5000-11231 | contig 11231 bp, 10 predicted proteins | sample MGYA00242474_ERZ504485 | MGnify/ENA primary metagenome ERZ504485 (study PRJEB26092, sample SAMD00036263) | human gut metagenome | host: Homo sapiens | study: EMG produced TPA metagenomics...
TTCTTTCAGAAATTATCTTAAATTGTCTCTTTTCAAGAAATCAATTAATTTCCGACAGCTCAACTAATATAAACACCGAAAGCAGCCCCTGTCAACAGTTAATTTCATAATTTGACAAACTTTTTTATTCCACCTTAGAGCATGTTCAAACACACTCCACGATCCACCCAGTCCACATCAGACATTCATCCCATCTGACACCTGGATTCCATCCCTCAGCCGCCCAGTCACAGCCAATTGCCAGCAAAGCCCAATAATTCCTATCGAGCGACATTTGCAGGATCTTTAGAAAATCTAAGCCCCGTAAATCCATCCGGTGCATGATCTCTGGTTCCCGGTGTTCTGCCATCAATTAATTCTATCTTTTTATATCCCAGTTCTTTTGCAAATGCTGCCAATGTGCTGGCAAATCCATAGCAATTTCCAACTTTGGTATTAAGCATCGACAAAGCTGTCTTTCTGCACCATCCTGCTTTTTTTAAATCAGGATCTGATCCACCATACTGAAATCCGGCGTCATCTACAATGTATTCCCAACAGGCATGTAATTTCTGATTTTTACTCATTTCAGAAGTTGTAAGTCTGGAAACCAAATTCATTACCCGCATCTTCAACAATGCATTTGTATCCTTTCGCGCTTTTCCACTTGATGTAAAATATAACTGTCCATCTTCCCGTGCACGATTCTGATAACATCTTCCTTTAGAATCCGCATAATATAAATCATTATGATAAATAAAATATCCTGTTTTCGGTTGACCATTATCTGAAGCAATACAATACTTTTAATAACGACGACTTTTTATACAAAAACTTCCAGTTTTTATTAATCAACCTTTCACAAGATTCCACCACTTTTTTCTCTGTCTTTGTACAATTCTTCCATTGGCGCTAACTCCCTTTCAAGATATATCATAGTCCTGTGTGGGATTTTTACCTGTCCGCATATGTAGCTACTTTCCATAACGGAATCGTTGATCTTCACCGGATTCTTATGATCAAAGAAATTAATAATAATCTGCCAATGACACATTGGTACTAATTTACCGATAACTTACTAAAAAGAAGAGGTTTCGTTACCCCAAAGTTTAACGAAACCTCTTCTTTATATTGTCAAACATATATTCTCAATCGCCGTATCCATCCTGTCACAGTAACAGTCGCAGACTTCTTTCATTTTGGAAATATTCTTCCTATTTTCTTCATCATAGACACCAATAACCACAAATCCTGCTTCTTTTGCAGTTTTCGCTGCGTGAAGCGCATCCTCAAATACAAGTGTCTCATTCGGTTCTGCCTGCATAGATTCTGCTGCCTTCAGGTAGATCAACGGTTCATCTTTTCCTGCACCTGTTTCTGTACAGGTGTAAATCTGCTCAAAATAATCCAGAATCCCGTTTCTCGCAAGTGCTGCTTCTGTCAGTTCCCGATTTCCAGATGTTGCAACTGTCATCTGTATATTTCTCTCTTTAAACCATTCCAGAGTTTTCTTCACTCCTGGTTTCAACGGTGCTTCAAACCGGTAAAAATCACTTACAATTTTCAGAACCTCTTCTATAATCTGTGAAATGGACTTATCCAACTGATATTTTTCTTTCATCCAGGCGGCTCCCTGCTCCAGACTCATAGTGTGCAGAGCAGCCCGGAGATTTTTCTCCGCTGTGATATTCTGACTCGCAAGATAACGTTCTCCAATATCCTCCCACACAGACATAGAATCCAGCAGCGTTCCATCTACATCAAAAATCGCTGCCTTCATCAGTCTTCCATCATATGAATCGCATCTACTGTATTATTGTACTGCTCTTCCACTTTTGCCAGAAGTTCTTCACAGCCTTCAGTATCTCTTCCTCTGAGCTTCTCTGTAATATCAAAGCTTGCCTTATACAGATTGTCAAATCCAAGGTTCTGGCATACACCTTTTTAAGGTATGAGCTGCACGAAAAGCTTCTTCCCCCATTTTTCTGTGCCAGATTATCCTTCAGACTCCGGAAACTTCCATCATCCAGAAATTTCTTTGCAAATTTCTTAATAAGAACCTCACTTCTCAGTCTTCCAAGTACGCCTTCATAATCTGCACCCATCTGTTCATAACATTCTTTTACTGTCATATTTTTCTCCTCTTTATCCCCATCTGCACTGTTAAACCTGCGTTTTCGCAATGATATTATTATATCACGCCATATAGCTGTTCTCAAGTGCTCTTTCACAAAAGCACCTTAGAATCTTTGTTACTGTTCACATACCACTATCCCGCGAGGTGTTTTGGCATGAATATGCCAAAATCCCGAGACATACAAGCCAAAATTCCATTGCCGCAGGCAATCTGGAATGAATTTTGGCTACGTTACTGTGAACGGAGTGAACAGTAACGAATCTTTTCCAAAATATAATCAACCCGCCGCAGTGTGATCCTTGCCCGGGAGGGCTTATTATGCTATAAGAATATTATGGAATGGTTTCCCATAGCATAATAAAGCACTTTCACATGTAATTCTCTCACATATGAAAGTGCTGATATCAGCAGATGAAATCATCCGCATCACTACACACTATCACAGATTTTATATCCGGATATCATATAATTTTATTTTCTGCCGGTATTATCTGAAAAATCCCTGATTCTCAAAGTACTGGATAAATGGATTCTCACTTTCCTCTATATCATCGGAGTCCATACTATCCTCACTGTCTGTATCTTCGTCTACATCTTCATCAGCATCTTTTGAGGATTTCTTAGAATCCTTTTAGATTTCTTACTGTCTTTATCGTTATCATCACTGTCATCAGCATCTGTATTCTCATCCAGAGTTACTTTAACAGTCTCTTCTTTATAACTTGTTCCATGAGGAACCTGCACAGTCAGCTCTACCTCTTCATCTGGTTCATAATAGGAAAGATATTCGATCAGCTGATTAATACTTGAAACAGTTTTTCCATTAAATTCAGTAATAACGCTGTTTGCTTTCAGACCTGCTTTATCAGCAGCTCCACCTTCTGTTACTTCTTTTACAAAAACTCCTGCTGGAATGCCATACATCTGAACTGCCTCAGAACTTACAGAAGAACCTTTGATTCCAAGTACACCATGTTCAGAATCATCCAGTTTATCTCTTGATGTCTCATTCATCAGATTCTGAAGAATGTCAGTCACGTCTGAGATTGCAATTGCATAACCCATACCTTCTACTTCAGTAGAAGCAAGTTTTGCAGAGTTGATACCAACAACCTCGCCTTCCATATTCAGAAGAGCACCGCCACTGTTACCAGGGTTGATAGCCGCATCTGTCTGGATCAGGTTTACACCGTCACTGCTGTCATCACTTCCATCTGTTACTGTGTTATTGTCAGAATCCATTCTGCGGTTCTTGGCACTTACGATACCGGTTGTAACAGACTGTCCATATCCAAGAGCATTACCGATTGCAACTACCTGCTCGCCCACCTTCAGATCATCAGAACTGCCAATATTCGCAATTGAAATGGCGTCCATTGTATCATCTTCAACATCATCCAGAGATACAGATACAACTGCAAGATCTCTCTCTTCATCAAATCCCTTTACGGATGCCTCCACTGCATTTCCATCTGTAAATGCAACTGACAATGTATCCGCACCTTCTACTACATGATAATTTGTAGCAATCAGAAGTTCATCATCATTCTTACCAACAATAATACCGGAACCACTGCCCTCTACTTCCTGTTCCTGCTGCTGTGGCGCATATCCATACATTCCATACATTCCGAAGTAATTCTGTACCTCCTGAACTGACTTGGTTGTAATAGATACAATAGATGGAAGTGCTTCTGATACGATTTCAGACACATCAAGGCTTCCTTTTGCTGTGCTGCCTGTATCTTTGCCGGTATCTGATTTGGAATCACTGGCATCTGCATCCTTCTTCTCGGATTTTGCATATGTCAGGGTTGTCTCGTCCTTATTTGAAGCAGCTTCTACCGTTGTGGCTCCGCTCCATCCTGCAAGTTTATTTACTCCCTCAAAGCTTCCTGCTGCCAGTCCTCCTGCAAGTACTGCACATAAGCTGAATGTAAGGCCTTTCTTTGCAATCTTTCTGATTTTATCATTTCTGTTATCTTTGTTCATCATAATAAAGTCCCTCCATGAATCTATGTCATTTATCTATGTCATTTATTTATCTCTGTTTCCTTTTTATGCTTCTAAGTATAGGAATGATTTGTGTTCTTTGTGTGGGAAAAATGTGTTTAATTTGTGACAATTTTATACATTTCCAATATGACAGCAATTTTTAAAAACAGTCCTGTCTGTCAGTTACATCACTTTCGATACATGGAGGAAATTTTTCCGGTACTATATCCCGGAACCAGTGATTTCCAGTTTCCAACCTGACTTTTTAGTACCTTTTCTGTATATTTCAGGGAATTGGAACTATCCATATTTTTAAAGACATTATACGCTGTTTTCTTTTTCCCATTGGCATCCTTCAATCCCATTGCCAATCCCTGAGCCACCTCATGGGCTTCATCTTTATAGCTTCTTATAATAAATGCATCAATCATTGGATTGCAGGCAGCCTTATAATAGGCCAGTGCAATTGCTGCCGCCTGATTTGCCTGTCCTCCATAAGTGGAAGAAAATCCCTGTTCCGAAAGAATGATCCTTGTATTGGAACCAAATCTGTTTTTCACATAATCTGTAAGTGTCTGGATATTACGCATAGTGATAAACGTGGTGGTGTTCGCATCACTGGTAAACATGGATGCATTTGCGCCTGACCAGAACTGTGAATCTGAAAGCGGCTGATTATATGCATGATATGCCAGATTCCAGTTCACATCTTTCTGCATATCAGAAATCTTCGCCGCAAAGCTTTCCAGAGTTGATCTTGCACTATAGCAGATAGTAAAGGCATTTTTCTGATTCCAGCAATTATCCAGACAGATAAATACTTTGGAACTTCCCCGGCTGCTTTTCACTGCATTGTAAAGGCAGCGAAAAGCTTCACTGTACATGGAGATAAATTTGAAAAACTGACATTCCCTACATAATAATATCCGCTTGCACTGTTTACTTCATTTCCCAGGATCCAGTTACTTATATAACAGTTATTTTTTCCAAACTTCTCTCCCAGATATGCAAACATTGCTTCCATAGTCTGTCTAGTTGTGCTGTTATCTGTGTTCCATCCATAATAAGCTGTTTCTGCATAAGGACTGTTTCCCGTAATAAAGCTCTGCGTACTGGCATTCCTGTCAATACTGATCTGTGCAGTCACCTGGATTCCCTTTGCATTACATTGCTGAACAAGATATACATATCCGTACAGACCATTAAAATGATATGTTTTCCCATTATATTTATATGTTTCCACACCACTGTCTTTTCGCATCAGGTCTGAAATATATAAGTTAAAAAATACTGTTTTGGATTTTGTATCTGTCAGCTCGTTGATATCTGTAGCCTGAATTCCTTTTTTGGTCCCCGGAACAAAATATGCTGCTGTATTTGTACTGAGTTTCTCCGGATTGCTGACATAGCTTTTCGGACTGATCACACTATACGCAGATTTAGATTTTTTTTATCCCTATGGCAAAATTTTCCCTGTGCATATTCCGGATGTCCGGAAATGTTCAGCTTAAATGTGATCTTCCCTTTTGCCTTCTCCGGCTTCTTTACTTTACCCACCGTTTTTTTCACTTTACCGGAATTAGAATCTACATACACCAGATAGTAATAACCATCCGAACTTTTCACATAATTTGAAACAGTTGCGGATACAGTGATGGTATTCGCCTTTGTTCCTTTTAAATAATCCAGTGATGCAGCTTTCGCCGAAGGACTGATTCCTTTGTCCATTTTGCATATAAAGTAAGGGAACCTTCTGAGCCCTTTTCAATCACGCTTATCTGATTTTTATACTTACTGTCTGTATACCATCCCACAAAATGATATCCGGAACGCGTCGGCTTTTTAAATTTAATTTCATCTTCTGAAGTATAAGTTTTGGGATTAGCAGTATTATTTTTCCTTTATTAAGTTTATATGTGATTTATATTCGGATGCTTTCTCCCAGATTGCATACAGGGTTATTGCTGTTGTATCTCCTGCTGCAATAGCCTTATCTGTAGATATATCCGGACTTGTTCCATCATTTTTCTGTGTCTGATATCTGCATTTCTGCCTTATCAGTCTTTTCTTCCCATGATGCGCTGTCCGTCTGTGCCACATCATTTTCTTCCTGCATCACA
>ENA-OPYV01000462-OPYV01000462.1-human-gut-metagenome-genome-assembly--contig:-NODE-462-length-11223-cov-8.833634_pt1 | contig 11223 bp, 11 predicted proteins | sample MGYA00242474_ERZ504485 | MGnify/ENA primary metagenome ERZ504485 (study PRJEB26092, sample SAMD00036263) | human gut metagenome | host: Homo sapiens | study: EMG produced TPA metagenomics assembly of...
AAAATCCCGAGGAGCGGCGCTCAACTCGGGATTCAAAAAAGTTAAGTGCGGCGACGTGCTACTCTCCCACACCCTCTCGAGTGCAGTACCATCGCCGTGCTAGGCCTTAGCTTCCGGGTTCGGAATGGGACCGGGCGTCTCACCTAGGCTATGATCACCGCAAGAGAAAACGATACGCGAACATGCGGCAATCGGCAAACTTCGGCGTGTCGCGCACTGCAATCGCATTCCCCAATCGCCAATGATCGCCAGTAATCGCGCGAATGCCGGCAATCGCAATGCATATGCGCTACAGTCGAAGCAATGCCGCAACAATTGCGGCGTGCTTACGAAAGAAGGCCAGCAATGACGATCGCCTCCTGCGGTTCCGTTTCCGCAACCACTTTGGGTCTGCCGAATTCCACTGCGATTCCCGCCGAGAAGGCGAGGCTGCCGAAAGGCCTGTTCGTGGCGAAGATTCCGGTTTCCGCCAAAACAAAGCAGCGATTGGCGAACGACATCGAATCAATCACCATGCTGTCGCTGCTGCAGGCGCGCAACACGAAGCTTGCCGCCGGTACGCGCGTGCCGGAAATACTGGTGATCGGCCTGCGTTTGCACGAACCAAACGCCGCCGTTCCGACGGATATCGTCGAATTGATTGCGATGCAACGCAAGTCGGGCATGCTGTTCGTTTGCGTACGCGACGCCGATTTCGAAGGTACGACGCGTCAGGAGTGCGCGTTCGCCGTCCGTCGAGCGCTGCCGGCACGTGCCGGGCACACGACCACATCCAAGGTGTTCGCTTCCGATTGGCAGCCGGCCGGCGAGGCCACGCTGAACGCCACGGATCCGGCGGTCGATTCCATGGACGCCTTGTGGGAGTCGCTATGCTCGCAGGTGATTCTGGACGACCCCTCCCCCATCGACGTGAACACGCGTCTTGCCCGACGCATGCAGATTGCACAGCTCACCGCGCAGGTCGACAAGCTCACCCGCGACCATCAGCGTGCCAAGAATCCCGAACAGCGCAATGAAATCTACGCGAAACTGCACAAGATGAAGCGCCAGTTGGAGGAACTGCAAGGGCAATAATACCGCCATAATACAAAGCTCGGCTGTAATCGTTGTGATTGCATGCGATTACAGCAACCGCAACGCCTACAGCCGAGCCGTAAGCGAGGTTGGCAACGTGACCAAAGCGCGCTCTCGACACGCGCCACAGCCGCGAAGCCGCTAGAAACCAAGTCTGGTGCGGCCGAACTGGTCAAGCCAGCGCAGAATCGCGCCTTCACGCAGCGCCCACGGGCAGATTTCGATTTCCTTGACGTCAAGCGCCTTCATGATCTCATCAATCACCAGGCCGCCGCCGACGATCTGATACGTGCGTTCCGGCGTGACGCCCGGCAATGCGGTGCGCTGGTCCGGGGCGATGGCCGCAAGACGCGGTAGCCAATCCTCGAGCTGGTCGATCGTCATGATCGACGTGTCCACACGGCCCGGTTGGCGCATCACCGCACCGGCGAGACGGGCCAGGGAGCGAATCGTCTTCGACGTGCCCACGGCATGCATCGGATGCTTCGACTTGGGGAACGCCTTGACCATTGGCTCGAGGATCTTGCGGATGTTCTTGCGGGCAGCTTCCAGATCGTCATCATCCGCGACGCCGCTTTCCGGCAGGAACTCGCGCGCACGCGGCCTGCGCCGGCAGGAACGGACAGTGCGACTGTCGGATCCTCGTCGGAGCCCATGGCCACTTCGAGCGAGCCGCCGCCGATGTCGATGACGAGCAAACGGCCGGCATCCCAGCCATACCAACGGCGGGCGGCCAGGAAGGTGAGTCGGGCCTCATCCACGCCGGACAGCACGGTGACCGGCTGGCCGATGGCCTCTTCGATCTTGCGTAGGATCTTGCCTCCGTTCGGCGCTTCGCGTAGTGCGGAAGTGGCCAGGACCAGCAGCTGGGTGATTTCATATTCTTCGGCGAGTTTCATCGCCTTTTCAACCGCGCTGAGCAAGGCTTCGATGCCTGCTTTTTTGATGCTGCCGTCATCTTTGAGATACTGCATCAGGCGAATGGTGCTTTTGGTGCTGGCCTCGGGCTCGGGGCGCGCGCCGGAGCCGCGCGACGATGAGCATGTGGACGGTGTTCGAACCGATGTCAAGCACGCCAAGTCGGGTGGCGTGCGAATGCAATGTAACCATGGTTCACAGCTTAATAACTTAAGCGATTAACCTATTGCACGACATGCCTTGATAACCTTTGCAAATATGCCCACCCTCGGAAAGGAGGGTGGGCACCCAATAATCACAGTGCGGGAAACGATTGCATCGGCGTGAAAAATCGCGCTTCAGGCATATGTTTCAGCCGAATATCTCAACCACGCACCTCAGCCACGCACTTTGGCTACGAAATCACCGAGTCGCTTCAATCCTTCGCGCAGGGCTTCGCGGGAAGCCGCGTACGACAGGCGCACGTGCGTATCCGCGGTGGCCTCGCCGAAATCGCGGCCAGGCGTCAACGCGATATGCGCTTCCTTCAGCGCACGCTCGCAGAACGTCCACGCATCCAAACCGGTGCTGGAAATGTTGAAATACGCGTAGAACGCGCCGTTCGGTTCGACTTCCAGCGGCAGACCGATCTCGGCCAGACCGTCCACCACAATGCGGCGGCGCTCCAGCAGTTCCTGACGGCGTTCCTCGCACACGGCCAGCGTTTCCGGCGTGAAGCAGGCGAGCGCCGCATGCTGGGTCGGCGTGTGCGCGCACAGGAAGAAGTTGGTGGCGAGGTCGTCCATGGCTTCGAGCGCGTATTCGGGCACGACCATCCAGCCGAGCCTCCAGCCGGTCATGCCGAAGAACTTGGAGAAGCTGGAGCAGACGATGCGTCCGGATCGCAGGCCAGCACGGATTTCACGTCGGATCCGTCCGGTTCGCGGTCGGCCAGGTCGAGGTAGGTTTCGTCGACGATGCGCCATGCGCCACGCTCACGGGCTAGGTCGCACACGGCTTTCAGGGTGTCGAAGGCGATGGTGGTGCCGGTCGGGTTGGACGGCGAAGTGATCATGACGGCCTTGGTGCGGTCCGTCCAGTATTCTTTGCACAGTTCCGGCGTCAGGTGGAATCGGGTGGCGGCGGACGTCGGCACGTCCACGACTTTGCCGCCGAACGCGCGTACCAGCTCGCGGTTGCACGGGTAGGACGGGTCTGCGATGAGCACTTCGTCGTCATCGTTGACCGTCAGCGCGGCGGACAGCAGCAGTGCCGTCGAACCGCCTGCGGTAATCGCGATGCGTTTCGGGTCGACGTCGACGTGGTGACGTTCCTTATAGAAATCGGAAATCGCCTGGCGCAGTTCCGGCAGGCCCATCGCCGCGGTGTACGGCAGCGGACGGCCGTCATACTGTTCGCGCATGGCGTCACGCACGGCCGGCGGCGCTCCGAAGTCCGGCTCGCCGAGGCTCAGCTTGACCACATCGGTGCCGTTGGCGATCATCTCATCGGCCATGGCTCCGAACACCATGGCGCGGAACGGATTGGCAATCTGCGCGCGCTTCGACAACTGCGGCTGCACGCCATTCTCAACATTTTCCATATTCCTGTTTTTACCACGTTTCGTACAACGCCGCCTGCCGACTGTCATTCCCCGGAATCGTCCGCCTTTCCGGAATCGTCCACGATTTCGCGGTAAAGCCGTTCCAACCGTTCGTCGCGCACCTTCTTACCGAGCTCGCATTCCCACACCACGATGACTTTCCAGCCGTCCGCTTCGAGTTCGCGCGCTGCCTCGCGTCTCGTTCGTGATTGCGCAGCAGTTTCGCGGTCCAGAATTCGACGTTCGATTTGGGCACGCGTGTGGCTTTCGGACAGCCTTCGTGCATGTGCCAGAAGCAGCCGTTGACGAATATGATCGTACGGTATTTCGGTAGTACCACGTCCGGGTGGCCTGGGTATCGCTTGTCGTTTTTGCGGAATCGCAAGCCTTTGGCAAACAGAAAGCTACGTACCATCCGTTCGATGGATGTGTCTTTGCCGCGGATGTGGGACATGGTGTAGCTGCGCGTGCCCCGCTCGTATTTTTCGGGTTTGCCGGTTTTTCTAGGTTTGCCGGTTTTCTTGGGTTTGCCGGTTTTTCCGGGTTTGGCTGTCTGCCTGCGATGCTCTGCCGTCACGGCTTCCCATTATGGCAAAAGGGCCGATCAATCGTTTTCGCATAACGCGTGCCGCCGTCGCATGTGGCGTACGCTGGTCATTGCAACGTAGCAAACAGGCAGTTCAAAACAAGGAGATTTCATGGCACAGATCAATGTGGCGATTCTCGGCGCGGGCCGTATCGCGCAGAGCATGGCCGAAACGTTGGTGAAAATGGCGGCGGATGACCGGTACCGTGATCTGGTCGCACCGTACGCGGTGGCGGCCCGCGACGGCGAGCGCGCAGCGGCGTTCGCGGCGAAATACGGTTTTCCGGTGTCGTACGGATCGTATGAGGAGCTTGTCGCCGATCCGAACGTGAATCTTGTGTATATCGCCACTCCGCATAACTTCCATGCCGAGCAGGCGATTTTGTGCATGCGCGCCGGCAAGGGCGTGCTGGTGGAGAAGGCGTTCGGCGCGAACACGCAGCAGGCGCGTGAGATATTGGACGTTTCGGATGAGACCGGCATGCTGTGCACGGAGGCGATTTGGACGCGGTATATGCCGTCGCGTGGCATGATCGACGATATCATCGCATCCGGCGTGATCGGCGAGGTGCAGGCGATCGACGCGAATCTGTGCTATCCGACCACGGCGAAGGCGCGTATCACCGATCCTGCGCTGGCTGGCGGCGCGCTGCTGGACGTCGGCGTGTATCCAATCAATTTCATCGACATGATCATGCATAATGCGCCGATCGCACGTGTTGAATCGTCGATGCAACCGTATGAAACCGGCGTGGACGCGCACAATTCGATGACGTTCTATTACCAGAATGGTGTGATGGCCACCGCGCAAAGCTCGATTCTGTGCCATTCGGACCGTATGGGCGCGGTGTGGGGCACGGAGGGGTATCTCACGTGCCAGAACATCAACAATGTCGAGGCGATTGACGTGTTCGACGGCTCGCATGCCGTCACCGCGCATTATGACGTTCCCGAACAGTTGACCGGCTACGAGTATGAGGTGGCATCGGCCGCACAGGCCATGCTGGACGGGCGTACCGAATGCGATGAGATGCCGCATTCCGACACGTTGCGCATCATGGAATGCATGGATTCGCTGCGTGCGGATTGGGGTCTTAAGTACCCGTTCGAAGCGTAGCGATGCGATCGATGACGTGGGCGTGACGCGCTCCACCCACGTTATAATTGCCCCTTGCGGCGGTTTGGAAACGCATGGAAGGAGCGTCATGGGATTGCTGAGGATGCTGAAGTACGTGCTGGGCACGGAAGATGAGACGCAGCAGCCCCGGCAAACGCAATCCTCTGCCAAGAATGCCAACAACGCCAAGCCTGCGCGGACCGGACAGACCAAGCAGACGGGACAGGTTGCGCGACGAGTCACGCAACCGCAACTGCAACCGCATGCCACGCCGCAACGTCAATCGCAACGCCGTCAATCGCAGCAACACCAATCGCAACGGCCTGCAAAGCTCACCCCGCAACCGCTGTTGCCAGCCGACCGCATCGACAAAGCGCGTGACATCATCGGCAATATCGAAAAGCACGAATTGAGCGACGAGCAGATCAGCGCGATCGCCGGCGCAGGTCACAACACCCTCGTGCTTGCGGGCGCGGGAACCGGCAAAACCACTACCATCGTCGGATATATCGCATGGCTGCTTGCCACAAAACGCGCCACCCCCGAAGAGATTCTCGTATTGTCGTTCACCAAGGCGTCCGCGGACGAAATGTCGCAACGCATCATGGCAAGCACCGGCAAAACGATCCGCGCATGCACGTTCCACAGTCTCGGCCTGGAAATCTGCCGTGCGGCCACCATCGCCAACCGTCCCATCATCAACGGCCATGCGTCGAACGCCGTGGTACGAGACACGTTTGACCGGCTGCTCGCACAGAACATCCCCTACCGTCTGCTCGCATTCAAGCTCATGTCGAAGGAGCTGTTCGGCAAGTATGGCGCCGCCGCGAAACGTGAGGATTTCCAACTGCCGACGGATGATTACGGCTTCAACCAGTACAGGCAAAGCCTTGTCGAAAAACGCGCAGACCATCATCCAGCACATGCGGCAGAACAATATCGGCATCGACGGCATGCGCGAGCTCAATGAGAGGCGCGGCGGCAAACATATCGGCCGTAATCGTGAGATGCTGCAGCTCGTCGAGCCGCTGTACAACGCGTATGTCGGCAATTTCCGCGCGACCCAGGGCATCGATTTTCCCGGCATGATCACCGACGCCATTCGCTGCGTAAGGCGCGGCGCATACCGCCACCCGTACAAATACGTGCTCATCGACGAATACCAAGACATGTCGCGGCCACGTTACGAGCTGATCCGCGCATTGCGTGAGCAGAGCGATTTCACGCTGTTCTGCGTGGGCGACGACTGGCAGTCGATCTACCGTTTCGCCGGCAGCGACATTCATCTGATTCTCGATTTCGCCGATATTTGGCGCGATTGGGGGCCGACACGCATGTTCCAGATCACGACGACGCGACGGTTCCGGCAGAGCCTCATCGATGCGAGCGGCGCGTTCGTCATGCAGGACAAAAGCCTGTACGCCAAGCAATTGCGCAATCCGAGCGACAAGAAGGATTATTCGCTGAAGGCGCTTGGCGGCGCGACGCAGGAGGAGCGGTTCGATGCGATCGTCGAGCAGTTGCGCAAACTGCCGAAAGCCGCGTCGGTGCTGATGCTGGGACGCTACCGAAGCGACCTGAACCTGCTGTCGCGCAACGACCGCGACGGGCTGTTCCAAATCGACGAGCATACCGGCGGCATCGTTTTTCCGGAAAACCGGACATGGACATCAAATTCATGACCGCGCACGCTTCCAAGGGTCTGCAACGCGATTTCGTTTTTCTGCTGTGCTGTTCCGGCGGTTTGAAGGGTTTCCCAAGCGCGATTCCGGAAGAGCCGCTGCTCGGCCTGCTGCTGCCGGAAGTGGAACGCATGCCGCACGCGGAGGAACGCCGGCTGTTTTACGTGGCGATGACGCGTTGCAAAAAGAAGCTGTTTTTCGTGGTGGACCAGTCGCGTCCGTCGCGTTTCATGTACGAATTGCACGACAGGATCTGTCCGAACATCTTCCGTGGCGTGAAGCTGCCGCCGCAATGCCCGAATTGCGGTGAGGCATTGCGATTGCGGCACACCGGCTCCGACCCGTCCCGCGCGTTTTACGGGTGCACCGGTTTCCCCAACTGCCGATACACCAGGCCATGCAAGTGACACCATTGGGACTGATTTCCATCGCGTAAGTTGCTCCCCATTCGGGCCTGGCGTAATCTCCCCCGTTGTATCCTGGACCTGTTCATTAGTCAGGAGAAAGCAATGACGGCAACCGACCAGAATCCGCAACAGTCAGCGCAACCGACACCGCGCAAAACCATTAACGTCGTCGGCGCGGCTATCGTCAAAGACGGCAAGGTGCTGTGCGCGCAACGCGGAGAAGGCCGATCACTGGCTGGTTTCTGGGAGTTTCCGGGCGGCAAGATCGAACCGCATGAAACGGCGCGTCAGGCATTGCATCGCGAAATCGAAGAAGAGTTGCTGTGCGAGGTCGAAGTTGCCAACGAAGTGTGCACGTCTTCTTACGATTACGATTTCGGTACCGTCGTGCTCACGTCGTTCGTGTGCCATTTGATAAGCGGCGCACCCCATCTGACCGAGCATCATGAGATTCGTTGGGTGACGCCCGCCGAAATGCCCACTTTGGACTGGGCGCCCGCCGACCGAGAAGCGGTGCGATTGATCTCCGTCATGGATTTTCCAGCTTTTTCGACGGACGAGCACGGAAGCGACGACTGACGATGCGCAATATGGACGACCATGACCATTCCTCCCTTGTTGAGGCGCTGCTATCCGGTTTCGTCAACAAAAAGGACAATGTCGACGCACAGTACGAGCCGACGTTGATCGCCAACCATGACGGTCGGACCATGGAATACGCCATCAAGGACGAACTGCAACGCAGTCAGGATTTCGACATGTCCATCGCGTTCGTCAGCCAGGGCGCGTTGCAGGTGCTTAAGCAGTATTTCCTTGATTTCGCCGACAACAATGACCATCAGGCCGGTCGAATCATCACGTCGACGTTCAATTATTTCAACTCTCCCAAAGCATTCAGGGAACTGCTGAAACTTCAGCGGGAAACCGGCATTCAAGTGCAAGTTTGGCAGCCGGAGCGGTCCAGCCGAAACGATGACGATGCCACAGCTGCCTACCCTTATCATCCCAAAGGCTATGTTTTCCATCATACGCAAGGCGACGAGCCGCTGTATTCCACGTATGTTGGCAGTTCGAATCTCACCATCAACGCGCTGAATTCCAATCGCGAGTGGAATCTCAAAGTCGCCACTACCGATACCAGCGGTCTTGCCGAACAGCTTAGCGAGGAAATCGAATCGCAAATCAGCGAATCGAAGCCGCTCACCGACGCTTGGCTGAAACTGTACGAGGAAGACTTCAAAAAGTACGCGCCGCAACGGCCGAATCGCAAGCCGATCGAAAAAACAAGCCAATCGCAAACCATTCAGCCGAACGCCATGCAGGTGGAAGCGCTGATGAATCTCGCACAGCTACGCAAGCAGGGCGAAAGCCGTGCGATCATCGTTTCCGCTACCGGCACCGGCAAAACGTATCTGTCAGCGTTCGACGTGCGGCAGGTCAAACCGAATCGCATGCTGTACATCGCGCAACAGGAGCAGATCCTCAAGAAAGCTGAAGAATCGTTCCAAAAAAAGTGCTTGGATGCCCGAAAAGCGAACTCGGCCTGTTTTCGGGTGGCAGCAAGGAATCGGATCGCAAATACGTGTTCGCCACCGTGCAGACGATGTCGCGTCCGGAAACGCTTGCACAATTCGACGCAGACGAGTTCGATTACATTCTCGTCGACGAAGTGCATCATGCGGCCGCCGAATCGTATAAACGCGTCATCGACCATTTCCAGCCGAATTTCATGCTCGGCATGACCGCAACGCCGGAACGTACGGACGGTGCGAACATCTTCGAATTATTCGGCAACAACGTGGCCTACGAAATCCGCCTGCAGAAGGCGCTTGAAGAGGACATGCTCTGCCCGTTCCACTATTACGGGGTGCACGAATACATTCAGGACGCGCCCGACGAGAAGATCGCCGGCAAAGACGTCAAGGTCGAGTCAATGACCGACCAGGAACGTAACGAGCTAAGCCGTTGGCTTGAAGAACTCACCGACCCGAACCGCGTGCGCTACATCATCGACAAGATACAGATCTACAGCGAGGCCGGAACACCCGTGCAAGGTCTGGTGTTCTGCAGCCGACGCGAGGAAGCGAAACGACTGTCCGACCTGTTCAACCAGCAGATGAACCAGCAGGCGGAACGGCCATACCGCACGAAAGCCATCACCGGCGAAAATTCGCAGATGGAACGCGACACTGCCGTGGCACAGTTGGAGAACGGCGAATTGGACTATATTTTCACCGTCGACCTGTTCAATGAAGGCGTGGATATTCCACACGTCAATCAGATCGTGATGTTGCGTCAAACGAAGTCGAGCATCATTTTCACGCAGCAGCTCGGCCGTGGTCTGCGCAAGGCAAGCGGCAAGGATTGCGTGGTCGTCATTGATTTCATCGGCAATTACGCGAATAATTATCTGATTCCGATCGCACTGTACGGCAATACCGGCGACCGCGACGTAGCCCGTAAGAATCTGCAACGCGAAACCATCGGCGTCTCGTCCATCAGCTTCGACAAAATCGCCCGCGAGCGCGTGCTTGCCTCGCTTGACACCGCCGATTTGTCGAATATGAAATTGCTGAGCCAGCAGTACCAGCAGATGCGGTACGAATTGGGACACATCCCGATGCTGATGGATTTCGCGCGCCGTGACGCGTCGCTCGTGTTCACGATGGCTGCGAAGAATGACGATTATCTGTCGTTCGTGCGTTCCCGTGAGAAGAGCCTGTCGCGTGGCAAGAACGCAACCGTTTCGTATCTTGAACAGCTTGAATCGACTTCGGATGCGCACAATGGTGTGCTGAAAATGTTGACCGCCACGCAATTGCGCGGCTTGCGTCCGCACGAATTGTTGGTTTTGGCGGCATTGTGCGGTATGGATTGGCAGCGGATCGATCCGGATTGTTCCGAGGATGCGCTGACTGCGCTTCGTGAGGTCGCTTCACAGCATGCGATCACGATCGTCGATTTGCAGACGTTGTTGACTGCGCTGTTCCCCGATGCGGACAGTAACGAGTTGCAATGCCGTTCCGCGTTCGCCACGTTGGATTATTCCTATTTCATCGCCGCGAACAGCAAACGTTTCGGGCAGACTCCTTTGGTGCGCCTCTGCGATGATGGGGCTTATCGGTTGACCGACGAGTTCCGCTCGATGCTTGAACAGACCACTTTCCGCACGTTCTTCACGGATACCGTCGAAGCCGGTCTGTTCAACGCGTTGGCGTTGGCGGAATCGTCCCGCAAGCATCATATCCGCCAGAATCATGGGTTCCTGTATGGAGAAAAGTACAGTGTGTTCGATGTGATGCGACTGTGTGGTTGGCCTGCGGAACAGGTGCCGCAGAATGTCGGCGGATACAAATTGGACACCGAAACCGGCTCACTCCCGATTTTCATTAAATATGAGGCGAGCCAGTATGGCGACCGGTTCCTTAATCCCGGCGAGATCGAATGGTTCAGCAAGAACAATCGTTCGCTTAAATCAAACGAATTCCGGTGGCTGCTGGACGGAACGGAACGTACTCCGGAATGGCAGAATCGCCATTTTGTGCCGATTTTCATCCGTCGCAAAGCCGAAGAACAGGAGAAATCCTATTACTTCGTCGGCAGCGCGGTCGCATTGGACGATGTGCACGCGTCGGTGAACCCCGGCGAGGATGGCAGCGAGTCAAAGGTAGTCATTTCCACACTCAAGCTCGGCAAACCGGTCGATCCGGAACTCTACCGCCACCTCACCGGCAAGTCCGCCCTGTAATTCGCGACCTTCTGACACCTATCTCGCTTATAGATGGCGGATTTGGATCACTGACACATGCCATCTCGCTTATGGATGGCGGTTCCAACAGCAAAAACGAAGTTTGGGG
>ENA-OPYV01000463-OPYV01000463.1-human-gut-metagenome-genome-assembly--contig:-NODE-463-length-11223-cov-2.392213_pt1 | contig 11223 bp, 13 predicted proteins | sample MGYA00242474_ERZ504485 | MGnify/ENA primary metagenome ERZ504485 (study PRJEB26092, sample SAMD00036263) | human gut metagenome | host: Homo sapiens | study: EMG produced TPA metagenomics assembly of...
ATTACGTATTGATGTTAGGTTCCAGTCTCATTTATCTGAAAAAAGCAAAATGGCAGAACAAAAAGATTTGAGCATACTGATTTTTTTGTAATTTTGCACGCTGGAAATTTTTGATAATAAATAAAAAGCAACATATATGTTCGATAATTTAAGTGAAAGACTAGAACGGTCGTTTAAGATATTGAAAGGTGAAGGTAAAATCACCGAAATCAATGTGGCCGAAACCTTGAAGGATGTACGTCGTGCATTGCTGGATGCGGACGTGAATTATAAAGTAGCAAAGAACTTTACAGATACGGTAAAGGAAAAAGCACTGGGACAGAATGTATTGACAGCTGTCAAGCCTAGTCAGTTGATGGTGAAGATTGTACACGATGAACTGACTACCTTGATGGGAGGAGATACTGCCGAAATCGAATTGAAAGGTCGTCCGGCTGTTATCTTGATTGTCAGGTTTGCAGGGTTTCTGGTAAGACTACCTTCTCTGGTAAGCTGGCCCGCATGATGAAATCAAAGAAGAACCGTAAACCTTTGCTGGTAGCGTGTGACGTGTATCGTCCGGCTGCAATTGAGCAGTTGAAAGTGCTCGGCCAGCAGGTAGAAGTTCCTGTATATAGCGAATTGGACAGCAAAGACCCTGTACAGATTGCCTTGAATGCCATTCAAGAAGCGAAAGCAAAAGGGTATGATCTGGTAATTGTCGATACGGCTGGTCGTTTGGCAATAGACGAACAGATGATGAACGAGATTGAAGCCATCAAGAAAGCTATCAATCCGGATGCTACATTGTTTGTAGTTGATGCCATGACCGGACAGGATGCGGTAAATACAGCGCGTGAGTTTAATGAACGTCTGGATTTCACTGGTGTAGTATTGACCAAGTTAGATGGTGATACACGTGGTGGTGCGGCCCTGTCTATCCGTACAGTGGTAAACAAGCCGATTATGTTCGTGGGTACCGGTGAGAAACTGGATGCCGTAGATCAGTTCCACCCGGCCCGTATGGCCGACCGTATCCTGGGTATGGGTGATATCGTGTCATTGGTAGAACGTGCACAGGAACAGTATGATGAAGAAGAAGCGAAACGCCTTCAGAAGAAGATTCAGAAAAACCAGTTCGATTTCAATGACTTCCTGACTCAGATTCACCAGATTAAGAAGATGGGTAACTTGAAGGAACTGGCTTCCATGATTCCGGGTGTAGGAAAAGCCATTAAGGATATTGATATCGACGACAATGCATTCAAGAGCATTGAGGCTATTATTTATTCAATGACTCCGGAAGAACGTACTCATCCGGAAATTCTGAACGGAACACGTCGTACACGTATCGCTAAAGGTAGTGGAACAAGCATTCAGGAAGTAAACCGTTTGTTGAAGCAGTTTGACCAGACTCGTAAGATGATGAAGATGGTAACTGGCAGCAAGATGGCTGGTATGATGCAGAAGATGAAAAAGAAATAATCGCGCAGATTAAGATAGTAAGAAGCGGACAGTAGGAGGCTTGAAAGAAGCAATCTGCTGTCCGCTTGTTTTTTATTCATACAATAAATATTTTTCACGTAAGGAACGGTAAGCTTGCAAGTCCTTCTCCCATGCCTGGCGTATTTCGGATTCCGTTTTTCCCTGAAGTATATCCTTGCGTACCTGTGAGGTACCCATCAGCAGGTCAAACCATTGGGAACGGCTGAAGAAACGCTTTTCGGCATCCGGATATTGCTTCTGATAGAGCTGATAAAACTGCAGGAGGTATTTTAGGGAAAAGCCTTGAGGTAGCTCTTTTTTTGTACGCAAGTCAAGGCCGAAGCAGGCCTGATTCTGATGAAGCGGATGCTTGTCGAACCCTTTTAAAGAGCGTGGAGTAAACTGAAACTGGAAAAAATCCTTTAGTGCCGGAGAACCGATGACTTGGAAAGGATAAGTAGTTCCTCTGCCGATGCTTACGGAAGTTCCTTCAAAAGGACAGAGTGAGGGGTAGAGCGCAATGGAAAGATCGTTTGGTAAATTGGGAGAAGGTTTTACCGGAAGCGAGTAAGGCTGTCCGTGTTTCCATCCTTCCACTCGAATTACTTGCAAACGACATTGCAGGCCTTTACCTAACCAGCCTTCTCCATTAATCATTCCGGCTATTTCGCCTAAGGTACATCCATGAAGCAGGGGGATGGGAAGCATACCTACAAAGCTTTTGTATGCCTTTTCTCGTACCGGACCGTCCACGTAGTCACAAGGATTGGGGCGGTCCAGCACAATCAGTTCTTTCTGGTTCTCGGCACAAGCTGCATCACGTAATAAAGCGTACTGATGTAAGTATAGAAGCGGGCACCTACGTCTTGTATGTCGAACACTACCACATCTGTGCCAGTCAGCTGTGACGGTAGCGGTTTCTTGTTTTTCCATAAAGTGAAAGGATGGGCACCCTCGTGCGGGTATCTTTTCCGTTTTGAATGTATTCTCCGGCATCTGCATCCCCTCGAAATCCATGTTCAGGAGCAAATACCCGTACGATTTTTACTAGACTGACCAAGGTATCCAGTAAGTGGGTTTTCCCACAAAGAGAAGTATGGTTTACTACCAGAGAAACCCGTTTTCCTTCAAGTAAGGGAAGCAGTTTTTCTAGCTGGTCAGCTCCGTTGCGCACGGTGGCATGTCCTTGCAGGGCCATAAAACAGCTTATACATGCACCCAAAATGTATTTCAAAAAGATTCTTTTCGTGTAACTCATGGAATTTTTGTAGATTTGTGATACTTTTTACAAATATAGCCACATTTATTTATGAATCCACTTGCATTGATTGACAAATATTATCCGGAAGATAATGAGTTAAAACATATTTTGCTGGTGCACAGCCGTTCGGTAGCAGACAAGGCCTTGGATATGGCACGCAAGCATCCGGAACTGAATCTGGACTTGACTTTTATAGAAGAAGCGGCGATGCTTCATGATATTGGTATTTTTATGACGGACGCAGATGGCATTTTCTGCTTTGGTAAATATCCCTATATCTGTCATGGGTATTTAGGTTCGGAGTTGGTGGCTCGTGAGGGTTATCCGCGTCATGCGCTGGTGTGTGAGCGTCATACAGGTGCCGGACTTTCCCTCAAGGCGATTATGGAACGTGACCTTCCGGTGCCTCACCGTGAAATGATTCCAATCAGCCTGGAAGAGCAGATTATCTGTTTTGCCGATAAGTTTTATTCAAAGACCAAATTGGATAAGGAAAAGAGCGTGGAGAAGGCCCGAAAGAGTATTGAAAAGCATGGGGAAGAGGGGTTGGCACGTTTTGATGCCTGGTGTAAACTCTTTTTGTAGAACTAAAATACATTAAAAGGAAAGCGTTGACGTTTATTTGTCGGATAATGCTTACTTTTGCACCGCATATTGCGTAAAAAGACGGTGATGACATCATTTAGAAGAACTACATATTTACTGCTATCTCTGTTTGTTTTTGGCTTTTTCTGCTCATTCTATGCCGAAGCACAGCGTGTGAGAGGAAAACGTATGCGGGGAGGAGAGAAGACCGATTCCCTTCATCGGGACTCGCTGGCGCTGGATTCGCTGGGAATGGACTCGCTGGCCGCAGATACCACAAAGAAAAAAAAGAACCGCTGGATGCGCCGGTCATTTATGAGGCAAGCGATTTCGATTGTCTTTACGAAAGAGGGCTATGCACATCTTTATGGAGAAGGTAAAGTGAATTACCAGAACATTGAGCTGACCTCTGCGGTGATTACGATGAATATGGACAGCAGTACCGTCTATGCCACGGGAGTGACCGATACGGCAGGAGTGGAAACGGGTTCACCGATTTTCAAGGATGGAGAAACACCGTATGAATCTAAAATCATGCGCTATAACTTCAAGACCAAGAAGGGTTTCATCAATAGCATTGTCACACAGCAAGGTGAAGGATATGTCACCAGTGAGGAAGGAAAGAAAGGGGCAAACGATGAAATTTACATGCGTCATGGTAAATATACTACTTGCGACAATCACGAACATCCTCATTTTTATTTGAAACTTTCCATGGCAAAGGTACGTCCGAAGAAAAACGTAGTATTCGGACCTGCACAGCTCGTGGTAGAGGATGTGCCTCTTCCTATTGCCGTACCTTTTGGTTTCTTCCCGTTCAATAGTAGCTATTCTTCCGGTTTTATCATGCCGACGTATGGTGATGAAATGAACCGTGGTTTTTATCTGCGCGACGGTGGTTATTATTTTGCCATCAGCGACCAGATGGACTTGAAAGTATTGGGAGAAGTCTTTACGAAGGGTTCTTGGGGATTATCGGCTGCATCTAACTATAACAAGCGTTATAAATTCAGTGGCTCGTTCAATGCCAGCTATCTGGTGACAAAAACGGGTGAGAAAAACATGCCCGACTATTCTGTGTCGAAAGACTTCCGTATCCAGTGGAGTCACCGGCAGGATGCTAAGGCCAATCCGAACAGTTCGTTCTCGGCCAGTGTGAACTTTGCTACCAGTAGTTACGACCGTTCCAGTTTGAGCAGTTTGTATAACCCGCAGCAGTATTCTCAGAATACCAAGGCTTCCAGTGTGAGCTACTCACGTAACTTTCCGGAAATCGGATTGAACATCTCTGGAGCATTCAATATCACACAGAACACGCGTGACTCTTCTTTGAGCATGACGCTTCCGGACGTAAATATCTCATTGAATCGTATTTATCCGTTCAAGCGTAAAAAATCGGCAGGAGATGAGCGCTGGTACGAAAAGATTTCATTGCAGTACACCGGAAGTATTACCAACTCCATCAGTACAAAGGATAATCTGTTGTTTAAGACACCTTTGACACAGTGGGAGAACGGTATGCAGCACAAGATTCCGGTTTCGGCAACTTTCAACTTGTTCAAGTATATCAACATCGTTCCTTCGTTCAATTACACGGAACGCTGGTATTTGCGAAAAGTAAAGCAGAGCTATGATGCGAGTCCTACCTCGCGTGATCATGTGAAGCGAGATACTATCAACGGCTTCAACCGTTTGTACGATTACAACCTGTCTTTACAGATGAATACCAAGTTGTATGGTATGTACAAGCCTTTGTTCATGAAGAGCAAGGAGCTTCAGATTCGTCACGTCTTTACACCGACCGTCAGCTATACCTATACACCGGACTTTGGAAAATCACGTTACGGCTATTACGACACCTATACTTATACGGATGAAGACGGTGAGGTGCGTACCGTAGAGTATTCTCCTTATGAAGGAGCTGTATACGGCTATCCGGGGAAAGAATATGTCACAGAACATCAGCTTCTCAATTGATAACAATATCGAGATGAAGATGAAGTCGGACAAGGATACTACCGGCTACAAGAAAATCAGCTTGATTGACCAGTTAGGGGCTTCTCTTTCTTACGACGTAGCCAATAAAAAGTGGAGTGACTTGAGCATGAACCTTCGTTTGAAGCTGACCAAGAGCTATACATTTAATATGAATGCCTCATTCGCTACGTATGCATACCAGTTCGATGAAAATGGTAATGTAGTGGTGGGCGACCGCACAGAATGGTCTTATGGACGTTTCGGACGTTTCCAGGGATACAGTGTTCATTCTCTTATACCTTGAACAACGATACTTTCAAGAAACTCTTCGGTAAGAAAGAAGAGGATAAAAAGAACAAGGACAATAAAGGTAAGGAAGAAAATGAAGACGAGGAGACAGAGGAAGAAACGGAAGAACAGAATAACAACTCCAACATGCGAAAGACGGAGAAAGCTTCTGTCGATTCAGACGGTTACCTGGCTTTCAAATTGCCTTGGAGTGTCAGCTTGAGCTATAGCTACAGTATTCGTGAGGACCGTTCGAAGGACATTAACATCAAGACCATGCGTTATCCGTATTCATTGACGCATTCATTGAACGTGTCGGGTAACTTCAAGATTGGTAGCCGTTGGAACATGACTTATTCTACCGGATACGACTTTACCTCCAAGGAGATGTCTATGACAACCTTGAACATTACCCGTGACTTGCACTGCTTTAATATGAGTTGCGGATTGGTGTTCGGTCCGTTTACTTCTTATAACTTCTCTATCCGTGCCAACTCCAGTATGCTGACCGATGCCCTGAAGTGGGATCAGCGAAGCAATACGGGTAGTGCGGTTACTTGGTATTAATCCTTTAGGAATTCTTCGGCCCGGGCCAGCGTGTCCGGTTTGCCGATGTCTATCAGTTGCAAGTCTTCTTTGATGCATCCTCCGAGCTGGAGTTGCCGGCAGGTGTGCAGATAAAAATCCATGATGGGAAATTTGCCTTTCCATGCCTCTCCATCCATGTAATGAAATAGTTCCGGTGAAATTACATGGATGCCGCTGAACGCATATTCGCGGTACTGGCCCGGTTCGTACACAAAACCTTCCGGCTTGGTTTGCAACGTGTCTTTATGAATCCAGCCCTGCAGACGGTTGTCCGTATCGAACAACAGGTAGCGCGAAGTTTTGCGCGGGCTGACCAGCAGTGTAGCCAGATTCTGACTTTTCCGATGAAAATCATAAACCTCTTTCAGGTCGGCATTCGACAGGATGTCCACATTGTGTACCAAAAACGGTTCCGTTCCTGTAAAGAAGGTTGCCGCCTTTTTGATACCGCCTCCTGTATCGAGCAATCTGTCACGTTCATCGCTGATATGAATGGTCAGTCCAAAATTCTGGTTAGCTTTCAGAAAATCGATAATCTGTTCTCCGAAATGGTGAATGTTGATGACCAGTTCGGTAAATCCTGCTTCTTTCAGTTTGAGAATCACATGTTCCAGCATGGGACGTCCGGCCACCGGAACTAAGGCCTTGGGCATGGTGGTCGGTCAGCGGTTTGAGCCGGGTACCCAGTCCGGCAGCAAATATCATGGCTTTCATTTGGCTTTCAGTAATTGGTCTATTTGTTGTTCCCGATGAATCAAGTGTACATTAATTTTAAATTTTTCATGCAAGTGCACTGCTGTGTGTTGGGCAGAGTACACAGAGCGGTGCTGCCCTCCGGTACATCCGAAGCAAATCATCAGGTGCGAGAATCCACGTTCCAGGAAACGCTGCACGTGGGCATCCACCAGAGCGTCGGTATGACGAAGGAATTCTGTAATCTCTCCGTCCTTCTCTAAAAACTCGATGACCGGTGTGTTCAGTCCTGTAAGCGATTTGTACTGCTCGTAGCGTCCGGGGTTGGTGTACGGCGCGGCAGTCGAACACGTATCCTCCACCATTTCCACTTTCGTCTGCCGGAATCCCTTTCCGGTAAGAGAAACTCATTACCGTGACCGTCAGGTTACGGCGGTTGCGTGCAGCGGCAAACTGTTTCAGTTCTGTCATGCGCTGTAATACCTCGCAGAGATAAGGATATTCCGGAAAACCCTCCTGCAATAACTGGCGCAGATTCTCAATAGCGAAAGGAATGCTTTCGATGAAATGAGTCTTTTTCTCGAAGTAGCCGCGGAAGCCGTAAGCTCCCAGTACTTGTAGCGTGCGGAACAATACGACATGACGTAGACGGGACAGGAATACTTCCTTTTCTATCTGTTTGTAGGGGCGTAGGGCTTCCAAGTACTCGTCAATCAGTTCCTGGCGCAGGCTGTCCGGATAGTTGGCCTTGGCTTGCCAGAGGAAAGAAGCCACGTCATAATACAGTGGTCCTTTCCGTCCTCCCTGGAAGTCAATCAGGTAAGGCTCTCCGTCCTTCACCATGATATTACGGCTCTGGAAGTCACGATACATGAATACCGGTTGGGGGTTCCATGCTCTCTATCAGTGTCTGGCAAAGGGTTTCGAAATCGTCTTCTAACAAATCTTCTCTGAATTCCACTCCCCGTAGCTTTCAGAAAACAGTATTTAAAGTAGTTCAAGTCCCACAGAATGCTTCTGTGATTGAACTCTACCGCTGGATAGCATTTCCCGAAATCTAGTCCTTGTGCCCCTTCAAACTGTATACGGGGCAGTAACCGGATGACTTTTTTCAGCAAGTCCTTTTCCGTTGAGCCAAACTCTCCGGTTTCTCTTCCGTGTGCGATAAGCTGAAACAGGGAATCTGTTCCTAAATCATCCTGCAGGTAACAGAGTCCGTCATTGGAAACGGCATGCACCGCCGGTACCGGAAGATGCTGTGCCTGAAAATGGCGTGACAAGTAGATGAAGGCCTCGTTTTCTTCGCGTGAAGTACCGCATACCCCGATAAGAGTCGGAGTACCCTTCAGGCGGTAGTAGCTTCTGTTGGAACCGTCCCCGGCAATGCTTCCATGCTTTCTGGAGCATGCCGGTGAACTGGCTGTATAGGGTTTCAAGAGTTTGAGTCATGTGTCTGTTTGTTAAGATTACTGATTGAGTTTTTCTGCCAGGTATTGTCCCGTATAGGAGGCCGCACATTTGGTCACTTCTTCCGGTGTGCCAGCTGCCACGAGATTTCCCCCCATGTCGCCACCTTCCGGACCGAGGTCAATCACATGGTCGGCGCATTTGATGACATCCATGTTGTGTTCGATGATGACCAGCGTATGTCCCCGACTGATGAGGGCATCGAAAGCTTCCAACAGTTTCTTTTATGTCATGGAAATGCAAGCCTGTGGTCGGTTCGTCGAACACGAAGATGGTAGGCTGCGCCTTTTCGATGCTGAGGAAGTACGCCAGTTTCACGCGCTGGTTTTCTCCTCCCGAGAGGGTAGACGAAGACTGTCCCAGCTTGATATAACCCAGTCCCACATCCTGTAGCGGGCGCAACTTCTTGACAATCTTCTTTTGGTTGTGTTCCGTAAAGAACTCGATGGCCTGGTTGACCGTCATTTCCAGTATGTCGTAAATGTTTTTTCCTTCAAACTTCACTTCCAGCGTGTCGTTCTTGAAGCGCTTGCCGTGGCACGACTCACATTCCAACACCAGGTCGGCCATGAACTGCATTTCTACCGTTACCGTACCTTCTCCCTTGCATTCTTCGCAACGTCCGCCTTCCGTGTTGAATGAGAAATAGCCTGCACTGTATCCCATCTGCTTGGGCCAGCGGCTGGTCGGCAAACAGTTTGCGGATTTCGTCATAGGCCTTGACGTAAGTTACCGGATTACTTCGGGAAGACTTTCCGATAGGGTTCTGGTCCACAAACTCGATGTCATTCACTTGACGGATGTCTCCTTCCAATGAGATGAATTCGCCCGGGCGTTCACTCGATTCACTGTATTCCCGCTTCAGAGCCTTGTAGAAAATGTCGCGTACCAGCGTACTCTTTCCGGAACCGCTGACCCCCGTCACCACCGTCATCACGTTAAGCGGGAAGCGCACGTCGATGCCTTTCAGGTTATTCTCGCGTGCTCCCTTGATTTCGATATAATTGTTCCACGGACGATGGCTGGCAGGCAGGTCGATGGTCTCTTCTCCTAACAGGTATTTCACGGTATAGCTGTCGCTTCCCTTCTGTAAGTCTTTCATGTCGCCCTCATACACCACTTGTCCGCCCAGTCGTCCGGCTTTCGGACCAATATCGATGATATAATCTGCTGCACGGATAATTTCTTCGTCATGTTCCACTACCACTACCGTGTTTCCCAATTGCTGCAACTGGCGCAGCACCTTGATAAGGCGAGTAGTGTCACGACTGTGCAGACCGATACTTGGTTCGTCAAGAATATACAATGACCCTACCAGACTGCTTCCTAACGAGGTGGCCAGGTTGATTCGCTGACTTTCACCTCCCGAAAGCGAGTTGCTCAATCGGTTCAGCGTCAAGTAACCCAGTCCCACATCCGACAGGAATGTCAGACGGTTCTTGATTTCACTTAGCAGGCGTTGTGCCACGAGGGTGTCGTGCGCATCTAGTGTGAGCGTACGGAAAAACTCCTGCAGCTGGGTAATCGGCATTTCTACCAGTTCCGAGATATTCTTTCCACCCACTCGTACGTAGCTGCCTCCTTTTTCAGTCGGCTTCCGTGACAGGTAGGGCAAGTCGTTTTTCCCCGGTAGCGTGCCAGCATCACGCGATACTGTATCTTATATTGGTTTTCCTCCAGCATCTTGAAGAAAGAGTCGATGCAGACCTTCTCTCTTGGTCCGTGCCAGAGGTAATCTTTCTGTTCCTGTGTCAGTTCATAATAGGGAGCAAAGATGGGGAAATCATGAGCCGGAGCTTCCCGAAGGAACTCGTTCAGCCATTCTCCCATTTTCTCGCCCCTCCAGCAAAGCACGGCACCATCGTACACACTCAGTGCACGGTTGGGCACCACCAGGTGTTCATCGATACCGATAATCTTTCCGAATCCTTCGCACGTAGGGCAGGCTCCCAGCGGAGAGTTGAACGAAAACATCTGGTCGTTCGGTTCTTCAAACTTGATGCCGTCGGCTTCAAACTTCGTGCTGAATACATGCAGGCGGGTGTCATCCGACAAATAGAAACGAAGCATACACGTGCCGTCACCTTCGTACATGGCCGTCTCGGCAGAATCCGTCAGTCGGCTGATGGCATCCTTGCTGTCATCGCAGCTCATGCGGTCCACTAACAGATACACCTTATCGTTCTCATCGTAGGTATAATCTTCAATGCGTACCATCTCGCCGTCCACTTCCAGTCGGGTAAAGCCCTGCTTCATATCCATGTCCAGCTGTTCTGCCACACTTCTTCCGTCACGGGGAAGGATAGGTGTCAGTACGGTGTAGCGTGTGCCCTTCGGGTAAGACAGCATGCAGTTCACGATGTCTTCCACACTGTCCTTCTTTACCAGTTGCCCGCTTACGGGAGAATACGTTTTCCCTACCCGTGCGAAAAGCAGGCGTAGGTATTCATAAATCTCCGTCGAGGTACCCACGGTAGAACGCGGGTTGCGGCTCGTCACTTTCTGTTCAATGGCGATGGCAGGTGGAATCCCTTTGATAAAGTCACATTCCGGTTTGCTCATACGTCCGAGAAACTGGCGGGCGTAAGAAGACAGACTTTCTACATAGCGTCTTTGCCCTTCGGCATACAGCGTATCGAATGCCAGCGACGCTTTCCCGAACCAGACAGTCCGGTAATGACTACCAGCTTGTTGCGTGGAATACGTACGTCGATATTTTTTCAGGTTATTCACCCGGGGCACCTTTTTATGGTAATAAAAATCATTTTTCTGACATGTATCTTTCTTGTTAGATGAACATGCGAAAGTTACGAAAAAATAGCTGGAATTATCAAAGCGAATACTTTCGGAGGGAAAGAAGTCTTTTTACGTTTCTCAGCGCGGAACCATATGTTTTCCTT
>ENA-OPYV01000464-OPYV01000464.1-human-gut-metagenome-genome-assembly--contig:-NODE-464-length-11223-cov-2.213410_pt1 | contig 11223 bp, 16 predicted proteins | sample MGYA00242474_ERZ504485 | MGnify/ENA primary metagenome ERZ504485 (study PRJEB26092, sample SAMD00036263) | human gut metagenome | host: Homo sapiens | study: EMG produced TPA metagenomics assembly of...
TACAGGACGCAAAGACGAAAAGTCGGTTAGCGATTCGGATATGGACCAGGCGATCTGCAAAATGATTGAGAATGCTACGCCCAAGACCACACCCAAACCGTGGATGTGATCGTGGACGATGCCGGTGAGTACCATGTACAGTTTAATGACGCATTTGCAAATGCGATGCTGGGCTATGCGTACACAGACGCGATGCAGGCCCTGACGGAGGCACTCAAATGATGAAACAAAGGTGCAAAACGCTCCCTGCCCGGGTGTTGGCGGTGGTGTTATCCCTGGTGATGCTACTGGGTAGCCTGCCGGTCAGTGCAGCGGAGAGCCGGTTTCTTTCTTTCCAGGTGGAGAGCGTAAGTGAGAACGGCAGCAAAACGGAGAGCCGGGAAGCGGCGTATGTTGTCGGGCAGGAGCTGTATGTTTCTACCAATTTCTTGGCCAAGTACACGCTATTTTATTATAACAGCGATGCCCATGCTTTTGTGCGCAGGGGACAAGAGGCAAACAGCAAGTTCGGCAGAGTTGAGATCAACCCGGACAGCAAAAAAGCCACAGTATATATGAACCCGTTTTCGTCCAAAGAATATACCCTTCATGGCGTTTATACCTTTGGCCAAACCACATTCTTGCCTCTCAATCAAATGGCGGCTTACTTAAAATGCAGTTTGACCATTAAAGACGATGTAGTGCGGGTGGTCAACAGCGGTTACAGCTTGGTAGACGCAGAATATGCCATGAGCAAAATTCAGAGTAAATCGGATTTGCTGCGTTACGATGTTGGCAATATTGTGGACGATATTTTTGATGGTAGTGAAATGCTATTCAAGCTCTCCGGCATATTGGGCTATTTCGGCTCTACCGTATTTGACGCCGGATTTCCAAGCTGGACTTTATTTTCCATACCGGCGACATCAAAGAGTATGAGAGCTTTTTGGACAAATGCGTTACGGACAATCAGGCGTACATGGATGCGTTGACCTCCGGCGATGATCTGATCAATCGGTTTAGCACCGTAGCCGGGCTGAATAAAGATGTGCACGATACGTCCAAAAAGCTGGCGGATTTGACTTCTATCATAACGGATGTGACGCAGCCGCTGAAAGAGGATAATTTGAGTGCATCGCTGCTTTGGAAAGATGCCAGCGACTGGAACACCGCATTTTCCGATTTGTCCAAGATTACGCAGTTTGCGGATTATTATCTAAAGCTGGGCAGTATGTGTGAAGACAACCAGAATATGCTGGCGCAGTTTGGTGATCGCCAGTTGAAGTCTGATACGGATTTCCCATTCCGTGTGGCTTTGCTTAAGGTCAAGTCCAGATATGGCGGCAGCACCGTCTCTAACATTATGGGCCAGGTGGGACAGCAACTGATCAAATACGGCGCAGACGATGCGGTGAAAACGGCGCTGAAAAAGGCGGCTTCCGATGCGGTGCTTTCACAGCTGGCGATTGCAACCACAACCATGGATGTGATCACCAAGGTTTGCCGAGCAGCCGGGTGTGATATTGCGTCAGACGCCAATTATTCCATTATGTTGGATTTAGCGGTTCGGACCATGCTGTTTAATGACTTTAACGATTTAGACAATACACTCCGCCACACCAACGAATCCCAGACGGAAAACTATCGCCAGGCTGCCATTTTCTACCTGATTGCTTGCAAGCAGACTTTTGATGCTGCCAACAAATTGGCAGCAAAATACGATATGTCGGCTACATATTATAAGAAACAGAATTAAGACCATTAACACGGTCCTTTCACTGTATTATTTGGCTATCCAAAGCAAACATTTTGATAATTTGCAGAGATGGAGGAGAACATAGCCAATAATCAGCAAGAGATCCGGGACGCAGGCCTTTTGCAAAGCGGCAAAACCGTCTCCCAGGACGAGGCTTTGCAGATTGACGCCAGCGCAGATGATGACCTGCAAAAACGCCAGTGGAATGCACAGAATGGGAAATTAGATTATTCTACGGACGGGCACTATATATACACGAAATTCGCCAGACAAGATGAAAATTATAGATATTATTATAGTTTGATTTTAGGCGATGCAAGCGGTTCAGAAAAAGTGCTGACCGAGTGCACAGAGGGCTTTGTCTTTGTGGGTGATCGGGTTTATTATTGCAATATCGGAGGTTTGTATAGTTGCAACCTGGATGGCGGCGATCAAAGGAAAGAAATGCGCTTCTTTTACGATTACAAAAACGATTACTGTTACACCCAGTTGATTCCACTGCCAAATCATCAAATTCTGTGCGTTACGGGAATAGCTGACGCCGCCGGAGGAACAGCGCAATTAGTAATTTACGATACAGAGACTTCTCAATCGAAAAAATTGGACATCAATTATACATATTACGATTCGTTTTTTACCTATGGGAATGATTTGTATTACAGAACATCAGATTACTATGATGAGGCATGGGGAAGTAATTATGCTCTTCGCAAGTACGATCTGACAACCGGGAAAGAAAGCAAAATAGATTTGAATATAGACAGAACTCAATTCATTGGGATCTTTGGGGATACAATGTATTTTGCATCCTCGGGTGACACTAAATCCATTTTCAAAATGGATGTGCGTACCGGGGAGTGTACACAACTTGGTACGATACAAAGCGATGCGCCGATTCATGATTTACTTGTCTACCATGACCAAGTGTTCATCACCAGCGGAACCGGTGCAGGAGATGGCTTTGCAGTTTGGAACGGCAAAGAATTCGACTATAAAAGACCCGGGTATATCTGAGCACGGTTTGCTATCAGAGTACGGCGGTATGGAATTCCTGGGTTCTAAACTTGTGGGTACGACTTGGAACGGCATAGATAACAGTGATGATAAAATCACTCAGCTCTACGACCTACAATAAATTAAAAAGAAAAGGTGATTCTAGTGATGAAAAGATGATGTCAACCGTTCTTGCGATTATTTTGGTGATTACCAGTTTGATGGGAACCACCATGATTGCGCAGGCTGCCAATTATTCCGCATTTCCGGTTTGGCAGGACGAAAAGGAAAACAACTTGCAGACTGCACCGGAATTAAAACTCAATCAAAGCTACCGCGTGAGCTTTAAGAACGCGTTTATACCAATCCAGAGCGAACGGAACTGTACAATGTGTATGAGCCGAACAAGGTATTAAAGTTTATTCCCACATCAAATGGGTACTATGAGGCTTCCATTTATATTGCCGAGCGGAATCAGCACATGACGGTACAGTTCGCTTACAGTGATGCAGAGAGCATAAAGGACAACAAGTATTATTCTGTTTCAAATGGCAGTTATGAGTACAATATCCATACCTCAAAAGAGGCGTCCATTGTGTCTTCCACCTATAATGTGTACAGAAATACGGCCCGTGGCGCAGCGTATCTTCAAAAGGGCAAGACCTACTATATTGTGGCCTATGCGTCCTATGATGATTATGATGTGGAAAAAACCATGAAAACAGAGGTACAGGGCTACGCTTACCATACGGTTCCGGCAACCATTAAGGTATATAAGCACAGCCACGATTATGAAGTGACCACTTATAAATACAGCGATTACACCTCTGCATACTATAATTGCCGGGTATGCGCTCATTCCACATCTTCATATTTCTATAAGCCTAAGACGCTGACCCTGTCGGCTGCCTCTTATACCTATGACGGTAAGGTGAAAAAGCCGTCTGTTACCGTGAAGGACAGCAACGGGAAGAAAATCTCCAGTGCGTTCTATGATGTGACTTATTCCGGCGGTTGCAAGAATGTAGGCAAGTACACAGTTAAGGTGAAGTTTAAGAAAGAGTACGCCAGATTTGGCTCCATGTCCAAAACCTTTACCATCAATCCCAAGGGCACCAGTGTGTCCAAGGTCACGGCGGCTAAGAAAGGCTTTAAGGTCACCTGGAAAAAGCAGACTACCCAGACTAAAGGCTATGAAGTGCAGTACAGCACATCTTCTAACTTCAAAAAGGGCAATAAAGACCGTAACGGTAGGCAAAAATAAGACCACTTCTAAGTCGGTAAGTAAACTGTCCGCCAAGAAGAAATATTATGTGCGGGTACGCACCTATAAGACGGTCAAGGTGAACGGCAAAAATGTAAAGCTCTATTCCGGGTGGAGTAAGGCCAAAAGCGTGACGACCAAGAAATAAGCGGTAAGATTTGGCAGATAAAATATAATACACCAACAAAAAGAGCGGGCAGTTATGTCTGCTCTTTTTTTGTTGTACAGGGTAGAAATAAAAAATATGGCAGTATAAATAGAGACTTTTGGCAGCGCTGCTACAAATTGACAGGATTGGCAGGATGGAGTATAATGCGAATAGACATTTTAGGGGGAATGGGTATGAAAACCAAAGAAAAGGCTGTGCAGGCGCAGACCGGTGCGGCGAAGGGGAAAAAGAGCAGAAAGAAGGTATGGGCTGTGGTGATCGGCGTGTTGTTGGCGGTGATTGTGGTGGCTATTGCGTTTATTGAATTGAGCACTTTGCCCCGCAAGGACACGGCGGACGATGTGATTTACATTGGCGGTATGGTCTCCTCAGACACCGTGGAGTACGCCGACGGCAGCGGCAAGGGGCTGGCTGCGCAACCCGGTGGTGAAGATTATGCAGATGGTGTGGCGCTACTGCGATGGGGGCGACAAAGCCAAGCACGCGGCCCAGAATCCGCCTACGGTGACGGAAGTGAACGACCTGGCCTATATAGAGGACGGCAATCTGTATCACACATTAGATGTGCTGTATCCGGCGGATACACAGCCCGGTGCTAAGCTGCCGGTGATCATTGACATTCACGGCGGCGGCTGGATGTATGCGGAAAAGGGGCTGAACCACCACTACTGCGCCGCTCTGGCGGATCGGGGGTATGTGGTTTTAATATCAACTACCGACTGGTGCCGGATGTGACAGTGAACGAGCAGTTGCAGGATGTGGCCCGGGCGCTGCGCTGGATTCGTGACCACGGCAGCCAATATCCCTGCGATATGCGGAATATTATGCTTACCGGCGACTCTGCCGGCGGGCAGCTGGCGGCATACAGCGCGGTGCTGATGCAAAGTGCCCAGCTGCGCAAAACCTTTGACACAGTGGATCCGCAAATGGAGCTGACGGCACTGCTGCTTACCTCGCCGGTGGCCTTTATGCGGGACGGCGGGCTGTTCAGCCTGTACACCAAGCCCATGTGGGGCACGGATTACAAAGACAAAGCCACTTATCCGTACATGGATTTTGACCAAATCATTGACTATGCCCAGGCGCTGCCGCCTACGTATTTGATCACCAGCAGCGGCGACACCCTGGCTAACAAACAGACCCATCGATTGTACGAAGTGCTGCAAGCCCATGGGGTGCAGGCAGAGATCAAGGACTACGCCAAGGCGGAGTATAACCAGTCGCTGCCCCATGTGTTCAGCGTGTTACAGCCCTTTGAACCGGCAGGCACGGCAGCCATTGATAAAGCGCTTGCTTTTTATCAACAGGCCATGACCGCCAAAGCGGCGCAATAACAGGATAAAAACTGCACCTGTGTATCACTGGGTACACAGGTGCTTTTGCTTTTATGCAGCACGCGGCGCTTTCCTTTACGCGACAAAAGCGGCAGATTGCTTTTTATGCAACAAAAAGAGCCACAAAGGGTCGGTTGCCTTTTGGTTGTCGGTTCGGTATAATGAGAGTATCAAAACAAATGAGGGGGAGCCTTATGCGAACGGTATTTCAAAATTGTACGCTGCTGGACGGTACGGAGCAAATGACGCTCCGCCCCGGCACGGATGTGGCAATAGAAAATGACAGAATTGCACAGATCGGCAAGATCACACCCAATAAGGGGGACCGGGTGGTGGATCTGACCGGCAAGTATTTGATGCCCGGTTTGATCAATCTGCATGTGCACTTGCCTGCGGGGGGCAAGCCCCGGAACAAGCCCATGAACACCAATCGACTAACCAAAATCGCCTTGTCCTCCGGTTTGTCCCGGGCGCTGGTGCTGCGCATGTGCCACGCCTATGCCATGCAGGGCCTGCTGTCCGGTGTGACCACGGTGCGCGCGGTGGGCGGTCTGGATAATTTGGACACCCGGCTGCGGGATCGGATCCATGCCGGCAAGCTGGACGGTCCGCGCATCTTAGCAGCCAACTATGCCATCGGTGTGCCCCACGGCCATATGGTTGGCTCCGTGACCCGCCCGGCAGAGACGGTGGAGGACGCAGTTCGCATGGTGGATCAGCTTCACGACCAAAATGTGGATCTGATTAAGTTGATGATCACCGGCGGCGTGATGGACGCCAAGGTGAAAGGCGAGCCGGGTCGGCTGATGATGCAGGCGGATATGATCAAGGCTTGCTGCGATCGCGCCCACAGCTATGGTCTGAAGGTGGCTGCCCATGTGCAAAGCCCGGAGGGGGTACGCACAGCGGTGCTCAACGGTGTGGACTCCATTGAGCATGGCTCTACTTTGTCAGAGACGGAGCTGGCTGCCTTCCATAAAAGCGGCGCGGTGTTGGTGTGCACCCTGTCTCCGGCGCTGCCCATGGCCAAGTTCCAAAGAGAGACTTTGGGCATTACCGAGGCGGTGCAGTATAACTCTGATTTGGTGTATAACAATATGGTGCTGGGCGCAAAGGCTGCGTTGGCAGACGGCGTGCCGGTAGGTATGGGCACAGATACCGGTTGTCCGTACACCGCCCATTACAATATGTGGCGGGAGCTGCATTATTTTCAAAAGGAAGTGGGCGTTACACCGGAGTTTGCGCTCTATACCGCCACATTAAATACGCTCGTATTCTGGGGCTTGGGGATGTGACCGGCAGCGTAGAGGTGGGCAAGTGCGCCGACTTGCTCATCGCAAACAGCGACCCGCTGGCAGACTTCCGTGCCCTGGAGCAGCCATATATGGTGGTGGCTCGCGGCAAGGTCTACGATCATCCGCAAATCAAAAAGTACCCTGCCTGCGATGCGGAACTGGACAAGTATTATGATTGATTGAAACACCTAATATGTGTAAAGCGCTTTGCAAATGAGAAATCGCCACCTTTCCGGGTGGCGATTTTTTATTTGCTGTAAATGATTTGTTTCTTCCCATGATAATTTTATATCAGCATTTGTCTTTTCATATTCTGCCATATTCTGCATGAACGACAGGGGGATAAAGAAAAACAGAGAGAGACATAGAAAGCAACTTAAGAAGCGCATTCTTCATTCTGTTGTTTTGCGGTGGTTGATTTGGAAATTGTGATTATCGGTCTGCCGGCCGATAGGGCGGGCAGGTGTAGATCCGGCGGGTGCGGCTCTTTTTGCCATAGGCGATGGCTGCCTTGGGGCAATAGCTGATGCAGGCCATACAGTGGGTGCAGTGGCCGTTCCACCGAGGCTTGCCGCCTTGCAGTTCAATGTTGTTCATGGGGCACAGGCTGGCACACTTGCCGCAGCCGATGCAGCTGTCGTCCACCGTAACGCCCGGTCATGGACGCAGGTGGCGTAAAAATCGGGTTGACGATATAGGTCATAAATTTGCCAAACACCGTGGGTTTCGGTTCCGTTACCGGACCGCCGCTTTCTATGGCAGCAGCGGTCTGCTCCAGCGCAGGCACCGCAGCGGCAAGAATGTGGTTTACTTCTTCCGCCGAGTTTGGGGTGGAAAACAGGGCAATGTAATTTTCCGGCATAACGATCTCTGCCGTGCCTATATAGTCCAGCCCCAGTTGGGTGCAGAGCTTCCGGTTTGTCTCCGGGGCGTTGTGTATTTCACCGCCACAGGTCATCACAAAGTATGCCTGCCTGCTGCCGGAAAAATGGCATCGGGTCAGAAAATCCGCAAAAATATGGGGGATCTGCCAGGCATAGGTGGGGCAAACAAATACCCATGGAGTTACGGAATGGAACCGGGGTGTGGTGCCGCCTTGCATAAAGGGGGTGCAGTCCCGAACCGTGTCGTTTAGCCGGTGCCCCAGCAGTTCCGCCGCATAGCGGCTGTTGCCGGTGCCGGTGTAGTATAAAATCATAAAAAGCTCCTTTAAAAAATCAAAATCAGCAAATTCTGGGTAAACCTTCGCCGTACAGTACGCTGACACGGCGCTTGCCGCCAATGGGAGTCAGTGCCATCACGCCCTCCCCGTTCGTTACGGTGCCGATGACGGCGGCCTCTGCACCGTAGCGACTGGCGCGCAGCAGCTCCAGCGCTTGATCCGCCTGGTGGGCAGGTACGGCAGCCAGCAGCTTGCCCTCGTTGCCCATGTGCAGCAGCTCCAGTCCTAAGATATGGGCAAAGGCACGCACATCTTCGTGCACCGGGATAGCCGTTTCGTCGATCTCTATGCCACAGTTTGCCGCCTCTGCCAGTTCGCACAGCACGGTGCCCAGGCCGCCCCGGGTAATGTCCCGCAAGGTGTGCACTTCACGCCCCCTTGCAGCAGGGCGGTGACCATATCACTCAGAGGGGCGCAGTCGGATCGAACGGTATTGTCTATGCCCATGCGGGCAGAGAGAATGGCTGCATGGTGGTCGCCCATGGCGCCGCTGACCAGCAGAGCGTCTCCCCGGTTGTACGCAGTGGCTGCAATGTGTGTGTCCGGTGGGCAAAAAGCCCACACCGGCGGTGTTGATATAAATATTGCCGCTGCCCTCTACCACCTTGGTGTCGCCGGCAACGATGGTCACACCGGCTTCGTCGGCGGTGGCTGCCATAGACCGGGCAATACGGCGCAGGTCCTCAGTGGTGCATCCGGTCTCCAAAATAAAACCGGCGGTCAGGTACTTGGGCGTGGCGCCACGCATCAGCAGGTCATTGACGGTGCCGCACACCGCCAGGCGGCCAATGTCGCCGCCGGGGAAGAACAAGGGCTGCACCACAAAGCTGTCTGTGGTAACAGCCAGCTGCCCGCTGCCGGGCACCACGGCGCTGTCGTCCATTTGGCGCAGAATGGGATTGTCAAAAGCCTTGGCAAACACGGTGCGGATCAGTTCTCCGGTGGCCGCGCCGCCACTGCCGTGAGCAAGGGTAATTTCCATAACGGCTCCTTTTATTCTATGGGATACATCTTCTCTAAATGCGCCAGCACATTTTGAATAAATTGCAGTTGTGCCGGGTCGGTGATCGGCCGCCCGGAGGCAAAGTAGGTGACACCCGGGGTGCTCGCGTGGGTGGCAGGCAGGTCAACCGTTCTGCGGATCAGCTGGCGCACGGTGCCGGCGTTGCCGTCTACAAAGTGCATTTGTGGCGGCAGCAAGGTGCGCAGTTCCTGCTTAAACAGATTAAAATGGGTGCATCCCAGCACAAAGGCGGCGTAATCTTCCAAGTTAAATTCGGCCAGTTGCTCGCTTAAATAAGCGTGTACCTGCGCGCCGGAGTAAATGCCTTTTTCTGCAAAGCGCACCAGTCCGGGCAGAGGCAGCAGATCCACCAAGTGGTGGCCGTCATAGTGCTCTACCAAGCATTTCAGCTTGTTGCCCCGAATGGTGATGGGCGTGGCTGCTACCAGCACCCGGTGGGTATCGTCTTGATTCAGCGCAGCTTGACCGCCGGCTCCATGCCGATGATGGGCAGGGGATAGCGATCCCGCAGGGTGGCTGCCGCCGCGCTGGTGGCAGTGTTGCACGCCAGCACAATGGCGTCCGCTCCCCGGTCTATGAGAAAGCGCACCGCTTCATCTGTGTAAGTTAAAAATTTGTTCTCTGGTTTTTGTCCACTAAGACACATGATCCCTCATCGGCATAGTACAAAAAATGGGCCTCCGGCAGCATACGCCTTGCCTGGTAGAGAACGGACAGCCGCCGATACCGGAGTCAAAAATAGCAATGTTCATAATGGGTTACATCCTGTGATTAAGATATGCGTTGTGGCAGCTGCCCTCACCGGACACCATACAGGCGCCCCGCGGGGTGACGGGGGGTACAGGCCGTGCCAAACAGGGGACAGGCCGTTGGGGGGGATTGCACCGGGTGATCACTTGCGCGCACCGACAGCCGCTTTGGGCCGCCGCGTCTGTGGTTAGTTGGGCACTGCCGGCGTCTAATGTTGGTACTGGGGGCGCAGCACCAGTCCGGAGCCCGGGCAAAATGCCCAGTCCCCGCCAGGCGCGTCCGCAGGCTCAAAGTATCGATCCACCAGCGCTCGGGCCGCAGGGTTGCCCTCCGGTCGAACGGCGGCAGGGTAGAGATTTTTGCATACACCTTGCCCGGCTAAGCGAACCAGCGCGTACAGGCTGCATAGTAGCTCCTCCCCGGTAAAGCCGCTGATCACAAAGGGCAGACCTTGCGCCGCAGCCAGTTGATGCCAGGGGCCTTCGCCGGTGATTACCGCCACATGGCCGGGAGCCAGAAAACCGTCAATCTTCGTTTCGCCTTTGCATAGGGCACGCACTGCCGGGGGCATGGTCTTTAGCGCCGTCAGCAGCTGCACATTGGAAATCTGTTCTTTCATAATGGTGTCTGCCAGCACCGCATACACCGGGGCGGTGGTCTCAAATCCCACGGCGGCAAACACAAACCGGGTGCTCGGTTCCGCTTTGGCAAGAGACAGCACTTCCAGCGGAGAATAGACCATTTGCACCCGCCCGCCCACAGCCACGCACTGCTCCAACGCCCGGGTACTGCCCGGCACCCGCAGCAGATCGCCAAAGGTGCACACACACATACCCGGTTCCATGGCCAAGTCGCACAGCCGGTCAATATAGGCTGATACGCTGACGCACACCGGGCAGCCCGGACCGCTGATCAGGTGAATACGGGGCGATAAAATGGCGGGTATGCCGTTCTCGCTGATGGCGGCGGTATGGGTGCCGCAAATTTCCATAAAAGTCAGGGGCGGACCGTGGTAGTCGGCCAGCGCCCGGCGAATGTTCGGCAGGTTCATAGCAGGGTCTCCAGTTCTGCCAACAGGTTGTTTATCTCCTGGGCCTGGCTTTCGCTGAGCACCTGGATGACCAGCCCGGCGTGCACCAGCACCCAGTCGCCCACTTGGGCTTTGACAACGCCCAGGTTGGCAGGCACCCGGTTGCCGCTGTATGCTACCGTGGCGGTGGTGCCGTTGATGGATAAAATTTTGCCCAAACGGATTATCAATGAAGATTTAAGTGCGTTCGAATATGTGTTCTGCTGGTTGGGTAATACCGACCTGTTGGTGTCTATCATTAAGTTGATAGAGGACAAGATGAATCTGGAACACGATGTACAGGAGGTCAGTGTGCAGCTGATTCTTTTGGTGGAAGATGGCATTCGTTTCTATTCTTCCATTTTTGC
>ENA-OPYV01000465-OPYV01000465.1-human-gut-metagenome-genome-assembly--contig:-NODE-465-length-11221-cov-1.667658_pt1 | contig 11221 bp, 15 predicted proteins | sample MGYA00242474_ERZ504485 | MGnify/ENA primary metagenome ERZ504485 (study PRJEB26092, sample SAMD00036263) | human gut metagenome | host: Homo sapiens | study: EMG produced TPA metagenomics assembly of...
CTTTTTATCTATCAGGTAAGCAATGCGGTGGGTAAGTACTCTTGTCTTTCCCGAACCCGCTCCCGCAAGGATCAGCAGTGGACCTTCTGTATGGTAAACCGCTTCCTGCTGCTGAGGATTTAATGTACTATAAATATCGCTCATATTTTCTCCTGTCTTCTTCCTGTACGGTACATTATTTTACAAACAACCATGCTGATCAACAAGTTGATTTCTGCAACAATCTTTCAGATTCAAAATATGTACCGGTTACCGTTTACATCTCTCGAAATATTTTTGTGCCTGAACAGGCATATATCTTTATGATTATACACAAAAATCTGTTCGCCTACAACTGATTCCTGTAAAGTAAACCTCACATGACTAAAGTCACGTGCTTCCAGACGCTTTAGGCGTCAGACTGAATATCGGCGGATACGCCTGTAACTTAGGTGCGCAGTTATGCGTATTTCCCATGCCGGATATGGCTGGTTCCCACATTACAGGTAGTCCGCTGTATATCTGCCTGTATCTATGCTGCTTTTAAGAGTTCCATTTCTGAATGGAGTTTTCTCAGATCCGCATAGACACATGAGGTTCTACGCTTTACAGGAGGGACTTTTTGCCTCCAGTAAAGACCTTTCCGTTGCCGGAAGGGGTTTTAAAGTTCTCTGACAAAATATCTCGCTCCTATATTATAGGATGCTGACAGGTCACAATTATATCGTTTTCCTGTCTGGAAAGTACAGAGGCTGTGATTTTCCCAGTCGCGTATTACCGCCCCGGAACCATCATAAGCCAGCCTGCTGGTATTCCATGCGCAGATCCTGGATACCCGCATCCCTTTCCTGTGTGCCTGATGTCCACAGCGCCTCTGGATATCCCGCTTTCTCCACAGGTGCAGTTTCTGTTTTTTCTTTCCCGATATCTTCCCCTGCATCTCCAGATACTCGAACACGATCACATCTGCATGGTTTTCTTCCGCATATCTTACAATCGCACCTGCAATCTTTTTACCCAGTTCTGTGTTCAGACGTTTCGTATATGCCCATCTTCCCTGTGTCTGCGCAGAGCCATGTTCCCTCTGGGATCTGCGGATCCGTCCCAGTGTGCGGTACATCCGGTCTTTTTCACTGGGATGATCTATGAATCTTCTTCCCAGGACAGTTCCGTCTGCCCGCATGATCGTACAGACTGCATCGGTATTGATCCCTAAGTCCACGCTGCAGATAATCTGTTCTTTCACAGGTGTTTTGGTAAGTGTTACTTCTTCTGTATAGGAAAAACGCAAAAAGTACTTCTGGTGTCTCTTTTCCAGAGTCGGGGCAGATGCCTTTTTCCCTGACCAGCATTTTCTCAGATATTCCATATCCGTATGATCCAGACGTACACAGGACCATTTCCAGTCATGACCGTCATAGAGTTTCAGGTATGCTTCGTCTTTCCCTTCCGCTCCCTCACGGTACATGACATCACGGTAGAAGACCGGCATGGCGTGGTTTTCATATACAAGCTTTGGTTTCCCGCTCTTTCCGTCTGTCTTTTCCCATAGATCCAGCCGTGTTTTATAAGAGGATACTGTCCCCAGTGCATGCTGGATGGCAGATCTGCGCAGATAGGAAGGCATCTTTGGGAACCGGATATCAAAATCAAAACAGGCATGGTTTTTCTTCGTAGTATGTACCAGATGTTCTGCAGCATTAAAAACGCCTCTTTGCATCCGGGGATTTCTGCTAATTCTTCCCATACCTGCACATAAATCCCAATCAGATAGCTGACAGCAGAACGGTAGATCTCCAGTGTCTGGCAGATTGGGATATTCTGTTTTCGTAATTCCACACCATAACTGGATATTATCTGCATTTTTATTTCTCCCTGATAACTCTTTTCTCAGATTCTGTTGTTTTTTCTACTACCCATGGTTATATTTTAGCACATATAGCGCTAAAAATAAAACATATGTTTTCCTTTGGGTAAAAAATTTGCAGGCTAAAGTAACGAGAATGCGATGCGCAATTATTCAATTTTTCAAACACGTTCTAACATCAAGCATCAGGTAAACTAATAAACAGCCTGAAGAAAACTCTCCAGACTGTTTTTATCATTTCTGTGCGAAATACTCTTTTGTAAGTGTAATGGCGGTTCCTGAAAGCAGGAATACACCAATTAAGTTGGGGATTGCCATGAGACCGTTGAATGTCTCAGCAATACTCCAGAGAAGTCCCAGATCTACAGTTGCACCAATGATTGCCACTAATGAATAGGCGATCATAAATGGGCGGATAACTTTTGCAGAGAATAAGAATTCAATGCAGCGAGCTCCGTAAAGTCCCCATCCGATAATCGTTGAGAATGCAAAGCAGCACATGGCAACTGCCGTAAAGATGGAAACCCAGCCTCCGTATGTAGAAGTAAATCCGGAAATTGTAAGTTCTGCACCTGCCGCTGCACCGTAATTTACCGGCACGCCGCTTACAAGGATCACAAGTGCTGTCAGAGTACAGATCACGATCGTATCTGCAAATACCTCAAAAATACCAAACATACCCTGTTTTACAGGTTTGCTTGTATCCGCACAGGCATGAGCGATAGAGCCTGTACCAAGTCCGGCTTCATTGGAGAAAATACCTCTGGAAACACCCTTTTTCATACTGAGGAAAAAGCTTCCGATCACACCACCTGTCACTGCTGACGGATTAAAGGCTCCATAAACAATATCATGGAAAACTGCCGGAACTCTTCCGATATTTAAGATCACAACGCCCAATGCAAGTGCAATATAAACAATGCCATAAACGGCACCAGCTTCTCGGAAACACTTCCGATTCGCTTGATACCACCCAGCAGTACCATACCAACCAGCAGCGTGATCACAATTCCAAGGATCAGATTCAGTCTGCCTGTGGAAGACTCTGAGATCACATTAAAGTTAATAAGAGCTGTATCAATTGCTGTTGTAATGGTATTTACCTGCGTGGCATTACCTGTTCCAAATACAGTCAGTACACCGAATGCAGAATAAAGAACTGCAAGAAATTTCCAGTTCTTTCCCAGACCATTCTTAATATAATACATAGGTCCGCCTACATAATCTCCATGTCTGTTTCTCTCACGGAAATGTACTGCCAGGGTAACCTCTGTAAATTTCGTGCACATTCCAAGGAGCGCGGAAACCCACATCCAGAATACAGCTCCCGGTCCGCCGATGGCGATAGCTCCGGCAACACCGGCGATATTTCCAGTACCTACTGTACCTGCCAACGCAGTACAGACTGCCTGGAAAGGTGTCATGGAACCGTCAGAAGCCTCTTTCTTCTTAAAAATTCTTCCCAGTGTGGTTTAAGCGCATACGGGAATTTGCGGATCTGGACAAAACCAGTCCGCAGGCTCAGGTAAAGCCCTACGCCGATAATACAGATCATAGCCGGGGACACCCCAGATAAAATTATTTACGACGTTATTGATGGATTCAATTGTCTGAAGCATGTTAAATAAACCTTTCTTTCGTGTAATAATAACAGTTTAGCACTTTTTTCACCGTATGTACAGAAAAATTCTATTAAGATAAAGCATTAAAGCACAATAAGTTAACAGCGCAAACAGATACGATCAGCCGCTCCACTGCTTGCCATACCCATATCACTACTTCACAGTTTGAGCAAAAAGTCAAATAACGTATAAATTTGTCATAATTTCAGTAGCATTTCCTCACCCAAACCTCTATTATTGTAAATATGAAATCAAGGAACACACCTGTGTATTTTCTAACAGTACTTAAGCGTTTCAGTTATTCGGTGTAGCGCCGCGTAGCAAAGCGGATGATTTTATCCGCTTGACCATTTTCAACCTAAGGAGGACATGACAAAATGATTCAGAAATATACTTACGGAACCCCATTTGAAACCGATGCCATCGTAACTTCTATCCCGGCTTCTGAGGGAACTCCTGCATACGGAACTATCTCCACAGAGAACGGCTTCTCTTTTACTTATGACATGGATGACAACGATGTTGTCTATGGTCTGGGCGAATCAAACCGCGGAATCAACAAACGTGGATACGTTTATGAAAGCAACTGTCCGACCAGCCAAACCATACAGAAGATAAAATCTCCCTCTACGGAGCACATAACTTCATCGTAATCTCCGGAAAACAGACTTTCGGTCTCTTCGTTGATTATCCCGGAAAACTGAAGTTTGATATTGGTTACACACTCTCTTCCCAGTTAAAGATCACCTGTGAGGATGCAGATCTTTATCTGTATGTGATCGAGGGTGAAACCCCTTACGATATCGTAAAACAGTTCCGCAAAATCATCGGAAGAAGCTATATCCCGCCTAAATTCGCATTTGGTTTCGGTCAGAGCCGCTGGGGATATACAACTGCTGACGACTTCAGAAAAGCTGCTGACGGATATCGTGAAAACAATATTCCGATCGATATGGTATACATGGATATCGATTACATGGAAGACTACAAAGATTTCACAGTCAATCAGGAAAAACTTTCCTGACTTTGAGGCCTATGTCAATGAAATGAAAGAAAAAGGCATCCACCTTGTCCCGATCATCGATGCAGGTGTCAAGGTAGAAGCTGGCTATGATGTTTTATGAAGAAGGCGTTGAGAAGAACTACTTCTGCAAACGTGAAGACGGCAGTGATTTCGTTTCCGCTGTATGGCCGGGCTGGACTCATTTCCCTGATGTCCTGAATGCAGATGCCAGAGCATGGTTCGGACAGAAATACGAACGTCTCATTTCAAAGGGAATCGACGGTTTCTGGAATGACATGAACGAACCTGCAATGTTCTGTACACCGGAAGGCGTTGCTGAATTAAAAGAATACATCAAAGACAACTTCATGGACAAGGAAGAAACATCTGGATTCGTTCTCGGCGCAAAGGTAAAAGGACTTGCAAATAATCCGGAAGATTACAAACGCTTCTATCACAATGTAAACGGTCAGAAGATCCGCCACGACAAGGTACATAACCTGTTTGGCTATAACATGACCCGTGCAGCAGGTGAAGCATTTGAAAAATCGCACCTGGCAAAACGTTTCCTGATGTTCTCCCGTTCCTCCTATGTGGGAATGCACAGATACGGCGGAATCTGGATGGGAGACAACAAATCCTGGTGGTCACACATCCTTCTGAACTTAAAGATGCTTCCATCCCTGAATATGTGCGGTTTCCTTTACACAGGTGCAGATCTGGGCGGATTCGGTGCAGATACCACACGTGACCTGGTACTTCGCTGGCTGGCACTGGGTGTATTCACACCTCTTATGAGAAACCACTCCGCTCTGGGAACCAGAGAACAGGAGCTTACCAGTTTGAAACATCGAAGACTTCCGTCATGTGATCGGTGTCAGATATCGCCTTGTTCCATATCTGTACAGTGAATACATGAAAGCAGCATTAAACGATGATATGATGTTCCGTCCGCTGGCATTTGACTACACAGAGGATGCATTCGCAACTCAGGTAGAAGATCAGCTTCTCCTTGGAAACGAAATCATGATCGCACCTGTTTACACACAGAATGCAAAAGGCCGCTATGTATATCTGCCAGAAGAAATGATGTTCGTAAAATTCTTGCCGGATGGAACCATCTCTCAGGAAATCCTCGAAAAAGGACATCACTATGTAGAAGTTGCCCTGAATGAAGTTCCACTATTCATCCGCAAAGGAAAAGCAATCCCGGTTGCTGATGTTGCGCAGACAGTAAAGGATATCGATCCTTCTACTATCCGCATGATCGGATATGAGGGAGCTGAATATGACCGTTATGATGATGACGGTGTAAGTACTCTGTAATTTAACCGAATCAGACAACTTTCCCTGCCTGAATTGCAAAAAGTACCAGGCAGCAGATAGAACTGAACCAGAAGTCACCTCATAAAAATAATAAAAAGAAACAGGCACATACATCTGATGAATGTTGAGACATTCACTCAAGTATGTGACTGTTTTCTTTTACATTGTTATTCTTTATCTTTATTTGCCAAAACAATATAACGGTAAATTTCTGTAAACGGGATCTCTTTTCTCTGCTCAACTGTGCAACGCTCTCATATTCCGGATAGAGCTGCTCTTTTCCATTCAAAGTGCATACCTTTACCTGAACTTCTCCCCATGGAGTCGGAAGGGTTCTCGTTTCTCTGGGAAGAATCGTACGTTCCATTATGCTATAACGAATTCCAATCGTAGTAGTTTCTTCAAAAATAATATTCTGGAGCATTTCCATATCTTCTTCCTTACAGATCACATTCAGAACCCATGCAGGTCTGTTCTTTTTCATAAAAACAGGCACATAATGTACATCTCTGGCACCGGCTTTCATCAGACGTTCCATGACAAATCCCAGAACTTCTCCGCTGCAGTCGTCAATGTTTGTCTCCATCTTGATAATCGTATCTTTGGTTTCCTGATTTTCAGCTTTCGGATTATTTCCGATTTCCGGGTTTTTGAATTCTTCTGTCTGAGCCTTTGCTTTATCTCTTCCTTTAGCCTGCTCTGTGCTTTCTGAGATAATCATTGCCCTTAAGATCCCAGGACATTCATACTGGCGTTTACCTGCACCGATTCCAATCTTCTGGATTTCAAATATTTCCGGAAGTTTATCTTTTTGTTTTCACTGCTGCCACTATCGCTGCACCTGTAGGCGTTACAAGTTCACCCTCTACCTCTGTCATTTTCAGATGTAAATGGTTGGCACTTACTATATTTGCAACTGCCGGAACCGGGATTGGCAGGATACCATGCTGACAACGGACAGTTCCCCGTCCCTCACAGAGAACAGGAACGATCACCTCTGTAACATCCAGATTATCCAGCAGACTGCCACAGACACAATATCCACAATAGAGTCCACTGCTCCCACTTCATGAAAATGCACCTGATTCACAGGCACATTGTGTGCTTTACTCTCTGCCTCTGCAAGAATTTCAAATATACGCAATGCAATCTTCTTTGCATTCTCAGTCATTGCACTATGCTCTATAATATAGGTAATTTCTTTTATTCCACGGTGTTCGTGATGGTGATGGTCTTGCGCTGTTCCTGTGCCATGGGCGTGATTGCGCTCATGACCTTCATGATGATGTCCATGCAGATATTCCATATCATGGTCATGATTTTCATAATCTTTATCCAGCACAACATCAAAATCACATGCATCTATTCCGGACTTCACAACTCTGCTGATCTTTGTCTCAAATCCTGATATCGGAAGGCTTCTCAGCACCTTGTCCAACACAGTTCTGTCACCCCCCAGATCAAGAAGAGCCGCAACCGTCATATCACCACTTATCCCTGAATAACATTCCAGATATAATGTTTTTCCCATAATCAATTTCCTTTCTCATCTGTACCTGCTGCCAGACGGTTGATCTGTGTTGCCAGATAGCCGGCACCGTAGCCGTTATCGATATTCACCACAGCAATCCCGTTCGCACAGGAATTGATCATGGTAAGAAGTGCCGAAAGACCATGCATACTTGCACCATAACCCACAGAAGTCGGTACTGCGATCACCGGTCTGCTCACCAGACCGCCCATCACACTGGCAAGAGCTCCCTCCATTCCCGCAACTGCAATTACACAGTTCGCACTCTGAATCGTCTCCAGTCTGGAAAATAAACGATGCATTCCGCTGACTCCCACATCATAAATCCGTTCAACATTTGTGCCAAAATATTCCGCTGTCTGTGCAGCTTCCTCAGCAACCGGAATATCTGCAGTTCCTGCTGAACACACCGCAATCTTACCAATACGCTTCTTATCTTTCTTCTCAACTTTTAAGATGCGCGAGATCGGATCATATTCTGCTTCCGGAAACTTCTCTTTCACCAGTTCATACTGATGTTGGGAAGCTCTGGTTCCGAATACCTCGCCGTCTTCTCTGTATAATCTTTCAAAAATATTCAGAAGATGTTCATCTGCCTTATTACTGCAGTAGATTACTTCTGCGAAACCGGTTCTTGCCTTGCGGCTTGTATCCAGCTTCGCATATCCCATTTCTTCATAACTTTCTTTCTTAAGGATTCTCTCTGCCTCTTCTACAGATACAGAACCACTTTTTACACTTTCAAGAATCTCCTGTAAGGTCATGGATTCCTCCTTTTAGAACACCACCTGCACCAGAAACATACAGACAACCGTTCCCACTATAATACTGAGCAGTGTATTTCTCTTCCACAAATGAAGATTTTGCTGTTATCATTCTTTGTCCTTATCAGCGCCCTTATTTTCACGCTGATCATAGTCGTCCAGGAAATTGTAGTATTCTCCATCTTTATGATATCCCATAACAGTACGAAGATTAATATCCCGCACACTGTTAAAGATATTCGTCTCGATCACACTACTTGTATTTCTAAACTGTGCAACCAACTCTTTCATCTCATCACGCTTGGAACCACGTCCGCCCCCACAGCTTACACAGTTCTCGGTGAAACGGCATGCACACTGAATGAAGTGCAACCCATTGGTATCTCTCCATGCCTTGATCGCAGATCCTTGATCAGATACATGGGACGGATCAGTTCCATTCCCTCAAAATTCTGACTGTGCAGCTTCGGCATCATAGTCTCCACCTTACCACTGTACAGCATACCCCATGAGGATTGTCTCGATCACATCATCAAAAAATGATGTCCCCAGCGCAATCTTATTACATCCCCAGCTCCTTGGCATGAGAATACAGATAAACCACGTCTATTCTCGCACACAGGTAACAGGGATTATTCTCAATTTCTGCCACTGTATCAAAAATATCACTTTCAAAAACCGTAAGAGGAATTCCCAGAAGCTCTGCATTATCCTGAATAATCTTCCAGTTATCCGCATTATAGCCCGGATTCATTACCAGAAACACCAGTTCAAAATGAATCTTCCCATGACGCTTCAGCTCCTGAAGCAGCTTCGCCATCAGCATAGAGTCCTTACCACCTGAAATACAGACAGCAATCTTATCTCCCTCCTGAATCAGCTGATACTGATTCAAAGCCTTGGTAAACGGTCTCCAGACTGTCTTTCTGAACGTCTTGATAATACTGTGCTCAATCTCTTTCGTCTTCAGTTCCTTCTGCTCCTTAGCATCATTCTCCATAAAACGGCTCAGAGAAAGTCTCAGATACGCACGATATCCACCTCAATATTCACAGCCTCATACCCTGCATCACTCAGCTTCTCCACACAGTCCCGGCTTCTGTCCCCCGTATGACAGAGAACATACACCATCTTCTCCCTGTCCACAGACTCCATTCTTTCCTCAAACTCATCCAGCGGAATATTCACTGCCCCCGGGAAAGATCCCCTGCTGTACTGATCCGCCGGCCGCACATCCACGATCGTAATCTTAGAAGAATCAATCTTCTCCAGCTCTTCCACACTAATTGTATTCATATATAACCTGCCTTTATCTATTAAAATCAATCACTTACCTCTGATGAATCACCCTGTATTTCCGCCCAATTCACCAGCCATCATTATACTTTGAAACCCCATGATAGTCAACATATTCCCTCGCCGTTGACTCGTAACAGTCCCTGTTTCGTTACTGTGTGAACGGAGTGAACAGTAACACAAAAGGAACAGAGCCAACGCCCTGTTCCTTTTTATTATTTATAAACTTTTACACCAAAGGATTCATGAATGATAGTACGAGCCTCTTCAATGGTTTTAAACTCTTCTGCTTTCAGCATCTGTGCTGTGATATTTCCGATTGCAGTTGCCTCTCCTGGACCTGCATGGATTTCTTTCTTTGTTGCCTTTGCAGTCAGCTCATTGAGATATCCTGCGTTGGAACCGCCGCCCACGATATGAATACGGCTGTAAGTCCTGCCTGTCATCTCTTCCAGCTCTTTTGCTGTCTTTGCATAGCATTCCGCAAGACTTGTGTAGATAACTGTTGCAATCTCTCCCAGAGTTTCCGGAACCTTCTGTCCTGTTCTGCGGCAGTAATCCTTAACTTCCTCTGTCATATTGTCAGGAGAAAGGAAACACTCATCATTTGCGTCTACTCTTGACGGGAAATCCTTTGCTTCCTCTGCCATTGCGCAGATTTCTGCAAAGCTGTATGCATCATTTACTTCATGACGCACAGACTGGATCATCCAGAGTCCCATGATATTCTTCAGGTAACGGAAACGGCCTGCATAACCGCCTTCATTTGTGAAGTTCATCTCACAGCTCTTCTCAGAGCAGTCAGCTTCTTTTCTCTCAATTCCCATCAGTGACCATGTTCCGGAGCTGATGTAGATAAAAATCATCGTTCATTCGCAGGAACTGCCAGTACAGCGGACCCTGTATCATGTGTTGCAGGTGCAACCACTTCCAGATCAAAGCCCACTTCTTCTCTGATCTTATCTGACAAATGTCCGATGCCTGTTCCGGGCATGATCAGCTTCTGAAACATTTTTCTCGGATAACCGAGCATATCGATCAATTCATAATCCCAGTCCTTAGTGATCGGGCTTACAAGCTGTCCTGTCGTAGCTTCTGTGTACTCACAGGTTTTCTGTCCTGTAAGAAGGAAATGGAAATAATCCGGCACATGAAGAAGTGTCTCCGCCTGTTCCAGATATTCCGGATGTTTCTTTTTCACTGCCATCAGCTGATAGATCGTATTATAATCAGCTTTCTGGATACCTGTTCTTGCATAAAGATCTTTCAGGGAAATTGCCTTATAAACTTCTTTATCCATTCCCTCTGTACGGTGGTCACGATATCCTACCGTATTTCCAAGAACTTATCATCCTTGTCCAAAAGTACAAAGTCAACACCCCATGTGTCCACACCCATACTTACCGGAATCTTGCCAATCTCTTTGCATTTCTTCAGACCATTTACAACCTCTTTGAAAAGACGGTCAAATTCCCAGCAGAGTTCTCCGTCTTTCTTTACCATTCCATTCTCAAACGATAAATTTCTTCCAGAACCATTTTTCCGTTTTCCATATGTCCAAGGATATGACGTCCGCTGGATGCTCCGATATCTACTGCTAAATAATATGCTGCCATTGCAAAACCTCCTCAATATATGAATTTATACGCTCTTCATATCTGATGATTTTATTTATCTCAACTTACTCCCCAAAATAAGAACCTTGTTTGTCTGAAAAAGTGTCCTTATTTGCTATTTTGAAATCTATCGTCGAAATAAGTATCTTTACAACTTAATAAAATCATCATTCCAATCATTGTTTTATTGTTTGAACAACAACGCGCACTTGCCATA
>ENA-OPYV01000466-OPYV01000466.1-human-gut-metagenome-genome-assembly--contig:-NODE-466-length-11197-cov-3.259530_pt1 | contig 11197 bp, 10 predicted proteins | sample MGYA00242474_ERZ504485 | MGnify/ENA primary metagenome ERZ504485 (study PRJEB26092, sample SAMD00036263) | human gut metagenome | host: Homo sapiens | study: EMG produced TPA metagenomics assembly of...
TTTCGGTTTCAGTTTTGCATGAGCTTGTTTATTTAGGTACGTATTTTTATTTGAATACACAATCGTCGGAATAGTTTCGGGCCGTTTTTGCATAAGGGCATTTGTACAGTTCGATTCGTATGGGCATTGCTTCTCGTGACTCTAACAGTGGTTTAATCGGGGCACCCACAAATTACATCATTGCAATGATGGGGGGCTATCTTTGTCTGGGCCTTATTTTTGCGCTGCTCGTGCGAAAAACAGGGACAGTGTGCCCGTCTCTTTTAGCCATGATGTTTCTGGATTTTATCAACCTCCTAGCTCTTTGAGTTGCGGACAAAATCTTCAGGTGTTGGCGCCATGGCCGACAAGGCCCGCACGGTGCTTTCGGTATGTAATAACATGGGCGAGGTCTGGCTGCTCACGGCCGAGATACTCGACCTGATCGATCGCGGTGCGTCCAACATCATCTGCACGCAGCCCTTCGCCTGCCTGCGATTCGGTTAGCGAGGAGGCCGTGGCATCGGTCGCAAAGCGTCTGTGACGCGGTATTAAGAAGTAGCCGACCTGCTTCGGGCTAGATATGAGACGGAAGGGTGGTAGCCGTACCGGCTGCGGCCCTTTTTTACTGGATACATGTTGCGTAAATGGCCTTGCGACGCCTTTCGTGGACTCGGATTTCGGAAGTGCGGGGAAAACTCCGAACCTTCGAGCACACTGCTCTTTTGAACTCTTGTGACCTGCGGTTTTGTTGCTAAAAAAGTCGGTCTGGTCGGCAGAACTCGATTTTTCACCGCACTTCCGAAAACTGCGATCTTGCAGTACGAAAAACGGCCTCCATAACTCTGGGTTTATTGATAAGTGTAGCCGTTCGCCGTATATCATTGTCCGTTTATGGAATCTATCTCCAACGAGTTGTAGTCATATGGTTTGATGTTGGAAACATATGATTACCGGCAGGCCGTAGGTGACGTTCCCCCTGATATCGGAGGTTCCGGGTATGTTTCGCGCTCCGTTAAACAACTATCGGTTGGGCTAACATGGATCGCCGTGTTATTTCGATAACCCTTGCAGTGGTCTGCCTTGCTGTGCTCCTGGGCGCTGCAGGACAGTTTGCTATAAATCGAGAAACATCCTATATGCAGGAATGCGTTTTCCGAAGCTTTGCCATTGACGGTTACTATCGGGATGACGAAACAAGTCGGGAAACCCTGGCTTTTCTTGAGGAGGACAACTGTCGATGGCAGCTGGTCGACCAAGACGGAATCTGCACAGACGGGCAGTTTAAGCGTACGGATGACCCCAACATCCTGATATTAAAGAAGGAAAACGGCGAAGAATTCGGTACGGTCCACGTGGCGTATATGTCACGCCGACGCGAGCAGGGCCAGCTCTATCTATTTAGAGATAGCAAAGTGACCCGATTTTATCTGGTGAGCACCAAATCTGCGTTTACGGTGGAGTCTGGCGATGTCGATCCGGCCAGTTGATTCACGGCAATAAAACAGCGAGCGGAGCGCAGGCATGAACTGCGCCCTACATCAGGTCACTTCACATCGAACTCCACGCGATCAAGCTCGGGCACATTGAGGTCGATGAGCTTGCGAGCGACGTGGCGGTCGTGCGCCCCAAGCGCTTCGCTTGTCGTCACATGGGCGACAATCTCGCGCTCGACGATACCCTCCTCCTCGCCTTCGGTAGCCGAGGTCTCGACGGCGACGGTGTAGTCCTTAAGCCCGGTAGCACCGCGGCGAGCTCACGCGTGGTTTCGGTGACGCCGTAGCCGTCCTGCACGCCGGCCTGCGCCGAGCCAATGGACCCCGCCGTCATAACGATGCAGGGGATGGCAAAGACTATCGTGCCCACAATGATGCGGCGGCGCACTTTGCGTGACAGCTCGTCGACCTCGGCATTTTCCTCGGCAGTCACAATACCGTCGCCGTTCAGGTCGCGCTTAAGCGGCACGCGCAAAAGAAGCAATACAGCTTCGGCAGCCAGCGCGATAAAGACGACGTTGATGCCAAACTCATAAAGCGCCGAGAGAAACAGTGGCCCGCTTGCGATGGCGATGCCATAGCCCGCCGCGCACAGGGGCGGCATGAGCGCGGTCGCCACGGCCACGCCGGCGATGAGCGTGGCGGGTTCCTGGTCGCGCGAGTTGCCCAGGCCACCCGCAAAGCCGCCTGCGAGCGCGACGGCAAGGTCCCACACGGTCGGTGTCGAATTGTCGATAATGGCAGCTGTGGTGGTACCAAGGGGCGAGAGCTTAAAGTACAACGTGGACGTAACCAGGCAAAAGGCCATCTGAAGCGCGAGGCTGGCGACGGCTTCGACGGTAATCTCGCGGTCGAGCGTGGCGATGCCATATGCCATGGCAAGGACCGATCCCATAAGCGGGCAGATGAGCATGGCGCCCACGATGGCGATGTCCGAATCGATATCGAGGCCAATACTTGCGATTAACATCGCGATGATGAGGATGCACAGGTGAGTGCCAGTCAGGCGCGCCCCGTTTACAAAAAACGCTTGCGGATCACGTGATAGGGTGCGCGTCCCTCGCGAATGTTGAACGCGCGCTTGAGGAAGCGGGTGACGTTTTCCATGGCTTCGCTATGAGCAGGGCGGATGCCGTGACGCCGATGATGACGCTCGCGCAGTCGTTCGATCTGTTGCTTGTCGAGTTCCATGTCCACCTCGTTCTGGCACGGGCCGCGCAACGCGCCCGTTGTCCTAACTCTACACCGTGGCGGACGAGGTGTCTGTTGGATGCGGAATCCGATAGGGCGGATGACGCGGGAGCAAATGCAAATCACAGGTTCAATTTGATCCCGCAATAATATGATGCACCAGCTCCTACATATGTGACGAAATTGTGAAGCACGAGAGCGTGAATTTCAAAAATACGCTGGTCGCCAATGTTGCGCAACAGAATTCAAAAATCGACAGCTACCGTTTGATACGTATGGATACATCCGTGTCAAAGGGAGAAAGCCATGGCAAACTACAGTCCACAACACTTTGGGCCTCGGGCCAAGACTGTCAACGTCAAGGGCGTTGCTAACCGCGCCGTCGCAACCGTTTTGACAGCGGGCCTCATCGCTCAGCCGCTCATGTCGCCGCTGGCGGCAATCGCCGCACCGACGGCAGATAACGGCGATTCTGTTCAGGGGGGGGGTAGTTCTGTAGGAGAACACCGTTGCCGCCGGTAACCAAGCGGTCGTAAAGACGGCTGCCCAGCTGGCCGAGGAGTCGGCAAAGCAGCTCAAGGACGCTCAGGCCGCCTACGATGCCGCCCAGAAGAACGCCGATGCGGCGGGCCAGTCTCAAAAGCAGGCGCAGCAGCAAAAGAATCAGCCTCGCAGGCTGTGAGCGACAACGAAATCGAGCAGAACGCAGCAGAAGTCGCCGCGCTCCAGGAGAAGATTGACGAGCTCAAAGCCGCCGTCGAAAAGACCGAGCAGCAGCAGAAGAAGCTGGGCGACCTGAACGATCGGCTCGAACAGGCCAACAAGAGTGTCGAGGATAAGACCCAGGCGCTCAAGGACGCCAAGGCAAAGCAGGATGAGGCCAAGAAGGCCCTCGATGATGCCCAGGCCAAGCTCGAGGCCATGGGTATGGACGAGTACGAGGCCGCCAAGAAGGCCGTCGAGGACGCGCAGGCAAAGCTCGATGACGCCAATAAGGCCGTTACTACTGCACAGGCCAATCTGGACCAGGCCAAGGCTGCCGAGGCCAGCGCCCAGCAGGAAAAGCAGAATACCGAGGCGGCTTTGACGACTGCCCAGGCCAAGAAGCAGGAGACTGCCGCTGCTCTCGCAGCCGCAACCACCGCGCGCGATAACGCCCGGCAGAAGTTCAACCAGGCGCAGGCCGCGCTCGATGCTGCCGTCTCGGGTACGGGTGTTGACCTGAGTGCGCTTGAGGCCGCCAAGAAAGCTGCTGCTGGTGAGCTCAAGACCGCGCAGGCGGAGCTCAATGCCGCGACGGATGCCGACGCCACCGCACAGACAAATCTGCAGGCCGCCCAGGCTGCCGTCGCTGCCGCGCAGGAGAAGGCCAACGCCGCCAACGCTGCTGTGGCATCTGCCCAGTCTGCATATGATGCGGCAAACAAGGAGTACAAGGACGCGGCCAGTAAGCGTGACGCCGCGAAGACGGCATACGAGCAGGCCCAGCAGACCGAGGCCGACAAGAAGGCGGAGTACGATAAGCTTGTCGAAGTTCGCAAGCAGAAGCGCAGCGAGTGGGAGGCAGCCTGCGCTGCTTCGAACGCCGCGGAAAAGGCTTATGACGCTGCTAATGTCCAGGTTGAGGCTCTTGAGCAGCAGATTGCTGAGCTCAAGTCCAACATGACCGTTGACCAGGAAGTCATCAGCCAAGGTATACTCGGCTTCATGAACTATATTAGCGACGGCAGCCAGTTCACAGCCACGCAGAAAAAGAACGCCCAGGAAGCCGTATCGATGCTGACCGGTGCCGCTGACAAGGCCGAATGGTATGACCAGTACGTCGATCAGGACATGTCTCGCGACACCAACCCGCTTTCCTTGGAGCAGATGCGCAACGCCCTGACATATCTCGACACCCAGAACAACCTCCGCAAGGCGAACGGTCAGTCGGCGCTCAGCGTCAGCCTCCGCATGACTGCGGCAGCCGCTCTTAATACATCATATTCATCGAACATCTGGGGACACTCGAACTGTTACTTCGACAACGGCGAAAATCTTGCTGGCGGAGGCGGCGCATATACCGGCGGCGAGACCGAGGATACGCTTGGCTGGCCATATACCGGTCTCTACACCCAGGAGAAAAAGGCATTCGATAAGTACGTCGAACAGTATGGTGACGCACTTGGGAGCCATCGATATGATTCATACTATATCTACCAGCACTACTACAGCATCTACAAAGAGTGCGGGCACTATCTCAACATCATCGATGCCGGCACGAAGGCTATCGGTATCGCGACCGGTAGCGGTAAGAACACCGATTCCGAGGTAACCGTATTCGATTACAGCGCTGATGATACTCAGGCTGATTTCACTGTCTCCGAGTTCAAGAAGCTCGTGAACGACTACATCGACTCTGCCTATAACGCTGGCGGCACGCAGGCGCAGAAGGCGCAGCTCAAGGAGCTTCAGGGCAAGCTCGCCGAGGCGCAGAAGAACTTGGAACTACTAGGGAAGCTTACTTCGCAGCTGTAAACGGGCAGGATGCCGCCCAGGACGCTTTCACCGCAGCAGATGTGAACATGAACACCGCCAAGGGCGAGTACGAGAAGGCCAAGTCCGGCACCGCCGCCGCGAAGACGGCATACGACGCCGCCGAAGCCAAACTCAAGGGTATCGACGTCAAGACGCCCAAGACCAAGCTCGACGCCGCCAAGGGCGAGGCCGCTACTGCCCAGGCAGCTCTCGATAAGGCAAACGCCACGCTTGCTGACAGCAAGACGAAGGCAGCCGAGGCCGCTGCTCACAAGGCGAAGGCTCGCAGCGCCCGCGACGCCGCCAAGGTAAAGTCCGATCAGGCCAACGAGGCGTATGACAACGCTACTGCTTCGGTCAAGGACCTTGCCACCAAGTGCGATGCCGCCAAGACGGATCTTGCGAACAAGCAGGGCACGCTTAACGATGCCAAGAAGGCCGACGACACTGCCCAGGCTGGCGTTGACAAGGCTCAGGCCGCAGATGTGCACGCCGCGACCGCTCTTTCGGGCGCCAAGCAGGCAGTTGCCGCCAAGACGCAGATCCTGTCCGACGCGCAGGCGAAGGCCAAGGCCGCCGAGGACGAGCTTGCCACCGCAAACAAGGCCTTCGAGCGCTTCGCCGGTGCCCAGAAGGCGGTCGACGACGCCAAGGCCGCCTATGACGCTGCCGTCGCCGGTGTCGCCGATGCCCAGAAGCAGCTCGATGCCGCCAACGAAGCCGTCGTCGATGCGAACCTCGAGATCGTCAAGGCCAAGGCCGAGCTTGCCAACGACGAGGCGCTCAAGGCCGATCTTGAGGCTGTCGACCACAAGGCATCCCTTGCCGCGGGCACGACGGGCAACGAGAAGCTGGTCAAGCTGAACGCTGCCTACGCTCGCTATAAGGCCGCCGTCGATGCCGCCGCTGGCCTCAAGGCTGCTCTGAGCGATGCCGATGCCAAGCTGTCCGATGCCAACGACGCCTATGCCGCCGCGCTTGCCGAGCTTGGCGATGCCAAGGATGCCCTGGCTGCCGCGCAGGCCGAGTACGACAAGTATCATCCCAAGGCTGAGCCGCAGGCCAAGCCTCAGGTTGCGCAGGCTGCTGCAAAGGCTCCTGTCGCCAAGAAGAAGGCAACGTCGGCCGCGCTCGCCCAGACCGGTGATGACTCCGCGCTTGCGGGCGAGGTCTTCGTTATCGGCGGTATTACGCTCGTGGCTGCGGGTGTGACGCTCGGCGATCGTCGTCGCAAGCAGATGTAGCGTTTCGAGCGTAGATTCTGCAACGAACTTCGGTTCATAGCAGGAACGCTTCGATAGCTTAACCGATAAGGCCGCGCGCTGTTAAACGCAGCGCGCCCGGGTCTTTTTTCTTTGCGTTTGGGTATCAAAAAAGCCCCGGGTGTAGCCGCGAAAGACTACCGACCGGGGCAAATCGTAGGCAATATGGTTGCTGTCGAGCAACTGCTCAGCTTATCCCAGCAGGCTCAGGCCCACGGAGACAAACGCCAGGATAACGCCGACGATGGACTCGCCGCCGAGCAGGCCGCTGGCGACGACCAGGCCCTGCTCCTGGAAGGCGGCATCCTTGGAGGCCTTCTCCTCGTCCGAAGACCGGCGGCGGCGTCGCGGTGAGCGGACCACTTGTCGTAGGCGAGTTTGACGCAGGAGCCCAGGAATGCCGTGAGTGACATGTAGAACGGCAGGTACACGCCCAGGCCGATCATCATGGCCGGAATGCCGAGCCAGTACATGACGATGCCGGCGATAAAGCCGCCAACGAACCACGGGACGCTCGGGATGCCCGAGACCATGGTGGCGACGACGCTTGCCTGCGCGGCAACAAAGCTCTTGTCGGGGCCAAAGGCGTCCGGGCCATAGGCGGTGACGAGCGCGACCATGACGGCTGCGGCGACCAGGGCGCCCACGATGCCGCCAATGGCTTGGCCGATCCACTGCGCACGCGGGTTGGTGTCCAGCACGGCGCCAGCCTTAAAGTCGTTCATGACGTCGCCCGCAAGGCCGCACGCCACGGCTACGATGCCGGCGATAAAGAACAGCTTGACCTGAGCGATCTGTGCGAAGGCAGCCACGATGAGCATAACGATGAGGCCAAAGATTTCCATGGGGTCGATGCCCGTCTGGCCGCAGCTCTGTGCGCTCATGATGGTGGTGACAAAGGTGAACAGCGTGACGATGACGGCCGGAACGGGGCCAAGGTCAAGCACGATGGCGATGACCACGGCGATGGCGGCAGCGCCTAGGCCGATGATGCCGGCGCGAGCTTAAGGGAGCCCGAGATGAGCGACTGCTCGTCGGTGTCGGTGGAGCTGTCGGCGGCAAGACCGCGGACGATGCCGGCGACCTGCGGCAGGATGTCCTTGAGGACGACGGCGACGCCAAAGCCCATCATAAGGCCCATACCGAGGGACTTGACGATGCCCTGCGCAGTCACAACGTCGAACAGACCGGCAGCGGTGCCGCCCACGATGATGCCAAAGTTGCCCAGCAGCGCGCCGGCAAACCAGAAGGCGACCGGGGCGAAGCCCACGAGGAAGCCGACGGAGAGCAGCATGGGCGAGTTGTAGATACCAAAGGTCACGCCGGGAATGTTGAGCGTGCACAGCATGCTGGGCACAATGCCCAGGGCGTCGCGCAGCACGCTATAGATGCCGGCGATGGCCATGGAACCAAAGAGCTGCTTGCCGGTTTTGCCGCCAGCCTCGGTCGCGCGCAAAGTCTGAGCTGCGGCGTTGCCGGTGGGGAACTCAAGCGCGGCGTCCACGATAAAGTGACGGTGGATGAGCGCGGTGGCCAGCAGGCCCAGGATGGTGCCGGCGAGTGCCACGATAAACATGTCGAGCCAGCTGATCTGGTCGCATAGCCCAGCATCCAGGCGCCCGGGATGGTAAACGCCAGGCCGCCGGCGACCATGGCGCCCGCGGACATGATGGTGTGGGTGACGTTTGCCTCGTTGAGGCTGGCGTTGCCCATGAGCTTAAGGAAGAACAGCGAGATGACGGCAGCGAAGACGATCGGCCAGGGGAGAGCGCCCATCTTGAGGGCGGTGTAGGCCGAGCTTGCCGTGATAATCACGCAGCCAAGGACGCCGATGACGACGCCGCGCAACGTGAGTTGCCCGCGCATCGAGGCGCGGTTCGAGGGATTGCTCATATAAAACTCCTTTGCGTATATCCGCTTCCCCCGGGAGCGCCGCTACGGATACGGCGCGGGAAGTCGGGTTACCAAGGGCCGCCGCGTGAGCTCGCAAACGACCGCGCACCAGTATAGCCGCAAGGCAGCGCGTTTGGGAGGGGCGTCTTTTAACTGCCCCTGCTTGCCGGATGGAACTGCGGGGATATACTGCTGGGCAGACGAAAGGAGCGCCGACGATGCTTAATGGGTGCGCATATATATTGACGGTCGACGTGGGCAACACGTTCATTCGCTTTGGCCTGTTTGCCGAGGATTCGGCGCGGCGCAGGAGCGCCCGCTCGCGACGTGCGAGATCACCACGCGTCGAGCATCACAGCTGACGAGGCGCGCATGAGGCTCGCGCAGGTCACGGCCGCGCTGGCGGCCGATGCGGGCATGCCGGGCGCACTTGTGCCCACGGCTGCCGTGCTGAGCTGCGTGGTGCCGGCGCTCGAGCGCCGTGGAAGGCGGCGCTTTCCCGCACCTGCACGGGACGCGTGCTCACCGTGGGGCCGGGCCTCAAGACCGGCATGCCCGTACACTACGACGATCCGGCCGAGATCGGCCCCGACCGCATTGCCGACGCCGTGGCGGCCCGTGCCGTCTACGGCTCTCCGTGCATCGTGATCGACTTGGGTACCACGACCAATATCGAGGTCATCGACGCGCGCGGCACCTTTGTGGGCGGCGTCATCGCGCCGGGTCTGGCGCTTGGCGCCCGCTCGCTTTCGGCTGCTGCGGCGCGTCTGCCGCAGGTCGAGCCCTCGGCACCCACGCATGTGATCGGCCGCAACACGCGCGAGGCCATGCGTTCGGGCGTGGTTCTGGGCGAGGTGGCCCGCATCGACGGCATGCTCGACATGGTGCTCGCCGAGATGCGCGCGACCAAGGCCGCGGGGGAGGGCGACGTGCCCATCGTCATTACCGGCGACGATGCCGAGGCGCTCGCGTCGCTGGTCGGCCACAGCCTGACGGTAGACGACGCGCTGACGTTGCGAGGACTCGCCGAGCTCTACCGCATCAACCAAAAGCCCCGCCGCGTGTAAAAGTGAGGGCGCCGGTGGGACAAACGCCCCCCACCTTTCACCTGCTACAATGGGTCAAACTATTGCGATTACGGAGGTGTCTGCCATGTCGGACGATCTTCATCAAACTTCGTCAGGCAAGCGCCTGGACGTCATTAGCTGGGACGAGTTCTTTATGAGCGTGGCCATCGCCGCACAGCGCCGCAGCAAGGACCCCAACACGCAGGTGGGTGCGTGCATCGCCAGCACCAACCACCGTATCCTTTCGGTGGGCTACAACGGTACGCCCTCGGCGCTCAACGACGACTTTTTCCCCGTGGGGTACCGAGCGACGACCCGCTGCAGGACAAGCACAACTACGTGTCCATGCCGAGGCCAACGCCGTGCTCAACTACCGTGGCTCGCTCAAGGACCTCGAGGGTTCCACGGTCTACGTCACGCTGTTCCCGTGCCACGACTGCGCCAAGATTTTGGCGCAGGTGGGTGTGGGCGAGGTTGTCTACCTGGACAACAAGTACGCCGACACCGACGACGGCCGCATCAGCCGCCGCATTCTCGACTCCTGCGGTATTAGCTACCGCCAGGTTATCGTCGATGTTCACATCGGTACCGAGGGGCAGGCTCAGCAGTAGCGCGTGACAATGCCAGCTGGTAACAACAGGCAGCTAAAAGATCCCCGTCCCAAATTGACTGCTCGTGAAAGTCGTGTCCGCGCGCATGGATGGCTCGTGAGCGGGTACATGGCTGTAGTAACATAGCCCCTGTCCGCGGGCGTGCCCGCGTTATTGTGAGAAAGGAGCCCCTGTGGCTGTTAACGAAGAGCTGCTTAAGAAGGTTCTTGAAGAGATTCGCCCCAACCTGCAGGCCGACGGCGGCGATATGGAGTATGTGGGTGTTGACGACGAGGGCGTCGTCAAACTGGAGCTGCAGGGTGCCTGCGCCGGCTGCCCTATGAGCGCGCTGACCCTGTCCATGGGTATCGAGCGTATCCTCAAGGAGCATGTGCCCGGCGTTACCCGTGTCGAGCAGGTTAATGCCTCCCGGCGAGACCGACGACCTGTACGACGAGTACGCGCCGTTCTAAGATGCGAAAGCTGCGGACGGCATACTCCGCATAGACGTTACGCCCAAATATGCGGCTGCGAGCGCAAGGCCCGCGGCCGCATTTGTATGTAGGGAGTAGGAGGGTCGACATGCTCAACGACTTCTACCATATGCTTGATCCCGTCGCGATTTCGGCGGGGCCCATCACGATTTACTGGTATGGTCTGGCCTATGTGGTCGGAGCTCTGCTCACGGCGGTCGTCATGTATCGCACGCAGCGTCGCTGGGGCTTTAGCATCACGATTGACGACCTGACGAGCGTCGTGGTCGGTGTGGTCTTTGGCCTTATCATCGGCGCCCGCCTGTTCTACGTCATCTTTTACGGCGACGGCTACTACTGGGCACATCCGCTCGAGATCTTTGCCACCAACGAAGGCGGCATGAGCTTCCACGGTGGCCTGGTCGGCGGCATTATCGGCGGCATCATCGTTTGCCGCATGTATAGCTCGACGCATGGACTCTGGCAGACCTTGCTGTCATCGGCGCGCCGCTGGCCTTGTGTCTGGGCCGTTGTGCCAACTTTGTCAACGGTGAGCTGTGGGGCAAGCCGACCGATCTGCCCTGGGGTGTAGTCTTTGGCGGGACTGCGGGCGATATGCCGCGTCACCCCTCCCAACTCTACGAGGCATTTCTTGAGGGCATTGTGCTCTTCTGCATCCTGCAGGTGCTCAGCCGCAAAAAGCCGTTGCTGCCCCAGGGCACGTTTATG
>ENA-OPYV01000468-OPYV01000468.1-human-gut-metagenome-genome-assembly--contig:-NODE-468-length-11166-cov-2.310082_pt1 | contig 11166 bp, 13 predicted proteins | sample MGYA00242474_ERZ504485 | MGnify/ENA primary metagenome ERZ504485 (study PRJEB26092, sample SAMD00036263) | human gut metagenome | host: Homo sapiens | study: EMG produced TPA metagenomics assembly of...
GATAAAGAAAGCTATCGTTCCTCCCAATACCGTCTTCTTATGTTCCAGCGCCCAGAGCAAGGCACGCTCATAATATTTCTTCAGCCATACAGCAAGGAAGGCTTCCTTGGGCAATCCCTCTCCCTTGAACGTATTTTTACCCAACAAGTAGCTGCAAAGTACCGGAGTCAGGGTCAAAGCTACTATCGTAGAAGCAAACAAAGACACGATAAAAGAAATACCCAGCGGCACCAGCATACGTCCTTCCATTCCGCTCAGAAAGAAAAGAGGAATAAAGCTGACAATGATAATCAACGTAGAGTTCAGAATAGGCATACGTACCTCACGTGAAGCCTGAAAGACAACTTCCCGTACCGGTTTCCGTTCCGCTAACGGCAACTGACGGTTTTCACGCAGATGCTTCCATACATTTTCCACGTCCACAATGGCATCGTCCACCAGCGAACCGATGGCTATGGCCATACCACCCAGACTCATGGTATTGATACTAAGTCCCAGGTAATGCAAGGTCAGGATGGCTACCACAAGCGACAAGGGAAGGGTTATCAGTGAAATAATCGTAGTACGTGTGTTGGCCAGGAACAGGAACAGCACAATCACTACGAAAATGGCACCTTCGTAAAGTGAATCCTGCACGTTGCTGATAGAACTTTCAATAAAACGTGACTGACGGAAAATGTCGGTAGAGATATGTACATCCTTCGGCAAGTTCTTCTGCAAATCGGCCAAAGCGGCTTCCAGTTTTTCGGTCAGCTCAATGGTTCCGGTATTCGGTTGCTTGGTCACCGTAATGAGTACCGCCGGCTTTCCTTTTTCAGAAGCCAGTCCCAACTTGGGTTGCTGTGACCCGATACGTACATCGGCCACATCCTCCAAGGTAATGGGTGCCCCGTCTGGAGTAGTCTTGATGACAGCACGTCCCAACTTACGCACATCGTCGGTAGAGATGACTCCACGCACGATGTATTCATTTCCGTATTCATAAATGACTCCTCCGTTGGTGTTCTGGTTCATGCCTCGTGACACTTCCATCACTTCGCCCAACGTCACGCCGTAGTGGCGCATACGGTCCGGATGAACCAGAATCTGATATTCCTTGATGTCGCCTCCCAGTACAGCTACCTGAGCCACACCTCCGGTAGACAGCAGACGCGGACGGATGGTCCAGTCGGCCATGGTACGCAAATCCTGCATGGAAGTGGAGTCGGAAGTCAGTCCCACAATCAACAGCTCTCCTAAGATAGACGACTGAGGGCCCAATGTCGGTTTACCCACATTGTCGGGCAAGTCCTCGCCCGCCGCCGCTAATTTTTCCGACACAATCTGGCGTGCCAGGTAGATGTCGGTATCCCACTCAAATTCCACCCATACGACAGAAAATCCCGTGGTAGAGGAAGAACGTACCCTGCGTACATGAGTAGCCCCGTTTACGGCAGTCTCTATCGGGAAAGTAACCAGCTGTTCTACCTCTTCGGCAGCCATCCCGTTGCTTCGGTCATCACCACTACGGTAGGCGCATTCAAGTCAGGGAACACGTCCACTTCGGTATGGAAAGCTGTATAGGTTACCTCCTATCAGCAACCAACACCGAAGCCACCAGAACCAGCAAGCGGTTCTGTAGCGAAAATTGTATAATTTTATTCAGCATAGCGTGTCACTTTTAATGGTTGTGTGAATGAGCCGGAATGGCATTGGAAGCGGCAGCCAGTTTCACATGAATGGCACCACGGGTCACCACGGTATCTCCGTCTTTCAGACCCGAAAGAATTTCTACCCGCTCTCCGTTGGAAGTTCCTAATTGTACTTCTTGTTTCTTATAACACTCGTCGTCGAGTTTCAGGTACACAAAATAAAGTCCCTGTTCTTCGGTCAGTGCCGATTCCGGCAGGCTGATGACTCCCTGACGTTCACCCGACAGCAGGAAGACTTCCACAAATGCACCTGGAACCATGTCGCCACGGTTGTCAAATTCGAATGTCACCGGTACATAATAAGACGTATCGCCTGATGATTTTCCAAACGAAAGCACTTTTCCGCCCAAGTTCTCCAGGCTGTAGACTTTATTATTATAAGGTGTCTTGAAGTTAGCCGACACAATGCGAGGAAGTTGTGCATAATAACGTTCCGACACATCGGCCTTCAGCACCAAGCGGCGCATCTGAGTCACCGTCATCAACGGCTGTCCTATCGTTACGTAATCGCCTTCCTTCACCAGACAATTCTTCACGAACCCGCCGATAGGTGCCTTCACGGCTACTCCTTTACCCGACTTGCTGGGCAGCAAAGCCTCGTATGCCAGACGGGCATTCTGGTATGCCTCACGCAAGCCGCAATTCTTTTGCGACACAATCTGGCTGCCTACCAGTTTCTCTGCACGTTCGTATTCTTCCTTGGCTTTTTCATAGGCCACCTTTGCCTTTCTCACGGGGTCACCCTCCTGAATGTGCTCGGCAGATACACTCAGCAGTTCACTGCCCTTGCCCACTTCAATTCCTTCCGCAATTTTGCGGGAGAAAGACACCACTCCCGAGGAAGCCGCTACCACCGTTTCCTCCTGGCCTTGTGCCGACAGAATCTGTCCGCCAGCCTGTATCACTTCCCGAAAGCTCCCGGGTGAACCACTTCAGCTTCCACCCCCAGCCGCTTCTGCTTTCTCCGGCGTCAGTACGATTTCATCTGAATGAGCTGTTTTTTTTTCTTCTGCATGTATTTCCGCTTCATGGTCATGACCTTCATGCTCATGGTCGTGTGCGTGTTCTCCGCATCCCCCAAAAAGGAACATACACAATGTTCCTGTCAAAATATAGTTTTTTCATTGAATACTGTTGTTTTTTGTTTGCAAAAATAAATTCTACACGTTGCAAGCAGGTTGCAAAGTGCAGTAACTTCCCTAAAAAATCAAGCTACAACAGCAAAAGGAGGTGCACGGAAATTGCGAACGGCAGAAAAATGCCGTGCGTGCAGTTTTTCTACGTAATAGGAAATCATATCCCCTCGCTCAAAGGAAACAGATGGAGCTTCCAGACAAAGGGATGACAGATAAATCAACGTATAGAATGTATAGTCCGGTGTAAAATCCGGTAAATGATGAGGAACAGAAAAAGACAGGTGGGTGACACAACTGATGTCACACGCATGCTTGTCGGCGTCTCCTGCACAATGGTGTCGTCCTTCACATCCGTCATGCGATGACGCAGCGCAAGTCTCCATATCCGGACTGACACAAAACGCCTCATTGTGATGATGGTGTGGAAACACACCGACCACCAGCACCCACAGGCTGACCAACAGCAAACAATATGTACCTAAAATCTGCTTCATTCTTTTTTCTGTCGGGCACAAAAAATACGAAGAAATCTCCTAATAGACAAAAGAGTCACATCAGGAAAAGTCAAAGTCTCAGTACTTCCAAGCCAGTACTGCAGTACTTCCCCCGAAAATACTTCAGTACTCCCTAAGCAGTACTCCAGTACTTCCAAGGAAGTACTGGCAAGAGCAACTTATATCATAAAAAAAAAGCGGTGAAGAAGTGTCCCGAAACCACTTCCTCACCGTCTTTCCAATCTGTACTTATTATTTTATAATCAGTCAACTTTCAAGCTATAGCTTCCTAAGCCATCAGGATGAATCACTTTTTCCAGCTTCAAATCAAATATCAATACCGAATTGGCTGGAATAGACGACTGACTTTGCGTACCATATCCAAGGGCTGCAGGAATATACAATTCCACCCGCTGTCCTTCTTTCATTCTTTGCAATGCAGTAATCCAACCTACAATCAATCCATCTGTCTGATTAGCCTGCAACGCAAAATGAGTAGGCACGTGTACCTCCGTATCCAAATCTCCCGTATAATTTTGATCAAATACAGTTCCGTTAATCAACTTTCCACGGTAATACACGCTCACACTATCTGTAAATAGCGGAGTCTGTCCTCCTTCTTTTCCCGGTTCCAGTATTTTCATGTATACAGAGTCATTCACACTGGCAGGAGTTTCGTATGGGTTGGTCACAACTGTACCGCCCAATCCCGGAGTCATATCAGCATTTGCAATTTTTATAATTCCGGTATATTTCCCATTTTCCATCCACATTTGCTCGAGCCACATCTGCAATGGAATCTATATAATGTTCATTACGAACTTGCCAATTCGCATACGGATCTTCCACAGCGGTGTCTTCTGCACACGACATAAAGCCGAAAGAAGAGTAAATAGCAGGGCAATCAGCCAAAATAGGTTCTTGTTCATGTAGTTTAATTTATTACTGCAATGTTTTCAGCAAGCTGGTGATGCTTACCTTGTCTGCAATGATATTATTCAAATCTGCAATAGCCACACGTTCCTGTTCCATAGTGTCACGGTTACGCAGAGTTACGCAGTTGTCTTCCAATGTCTGATGGTCGATGGTGATACAGTACGGAGTACCGATAGCATCCTGACGACGGTAACGCTTTCCGATAGAATCTTTTTCATCGTACTGGCAGTTGAAGTGGAATTTCAGGTCGTTCACGATTTCACGAGCCTTTTCAGGCAGACCGTCTTTCTTTACCAACGGCATGACAGCCAGTTTCACCGGTGCCAAAGCTGCAGGCAATTTCAATACCACACGAGTTTCACCATTTTCCAGTTTTTCTTCATGATAAGCCGCACTCATCACGCTCAGGAACATACGGTCTACACCGATAGAAGTTTCGATGACATACGGAGTGTAGCTTTCATTGATTTCCGGATCAAAGTACTTGATGCTCTTTCCTGAGAATTTTTCGTGCTGGCTCAAGTCGAAGTTAGTACGTGAATGGATACCTTCTACTTCCTTGAATCCGAACGGCATCAGGAATTCAATATCCGTAGCTGCATTGGCATAGTGAGCCAGTTTTTCATGGTCATGATAACGATAATGATCGTCACCGAAGCCCAGTGCCTTTATGCCATTTCAAACGGATTTCTTTCCATTTTCTTGAACCAGTCGAGTTCTGTTCCCCGGTTTTACGAAGAACTGCATTTCCATCTGTTCAAACTCACGCATACGGAAGATGAACTGACGAGCTACAATTTCATTACGGAAAGCCTTACCAATCTGTGCAATACCGAACGGAATCTTCATACGTCCTGTTTTCTGCACGTTCAGGTAGTTCACGAAAATACCCTGAGCAGTTTCCGGACGCAGGTATACCTTCATGGCACCGTCTGCAGTAGATCCCATTTCAGTGGTAAACATCAGGTTGAACTGACGAACTTCTGTCCAGTTCTTTGTACCAGAAATCGGACATACGATTTCTTCATCCAGAATAATCTGACGAAGTTCGGCCAGGTCGTTGGCATTCATAGCCTTTGAATAACGTTCATGCAATGCATCACGTTTTGCCTGATGTTCCAGCACACGTGCATTGGTGCTACGGAACTCTTCTTCATTGAATGCTTCTCCGTATTTCTTGGCAGCCTTCGCTACTTCCTTATTGATTTTCTCATCGTATTTAGCAATCTGATCTTCAATCAAGACATCGGCACGGTAGCGCTTCTTTGAATCACGGTTGTCAATCAAAGGGTCATTGAAAGCATCTACGTGACCAGAAGCCTTCCAGATAGTAGGGTGCATGAAGATAGCAGAGTCAATACCTACGATGTTGTCGTGCAACAGCACCATGCTCTGCCACCAGTATTGTTTGATATTGTTTTTCAGTTCCACACCGTTCTGACCGTAATCATATACGGCTCCCAGCCCATCGTAAATATCACTTGACGGGAATACAAAACCATATTCTTTACAATGTGAAACAAGTTTCTTGAAAACGTCTTCTTGTGCCATTTTTCCTATTATTTTGATTTTTTCTACTTAAATGTCTACTTAATAGGGCACAAAGATACAGATTTATCAATAAAAAGCATGATAGGTGTATTAATTTATCTTATGAGTTATTTCTTCTCCCCTGCCTCATCCCATTCTATCACAAGTCCATCGTATGTCAAGAACACATTTTCTGGCAACTGTTCCTGCACTTCCGCATGCAAACCTATCTGATGGCTCATGTGAATAAAGTAGGTTTTTCCAGCGGCAATACGGGCTGTCTGCTCCAATGCTGCGGACAAAGACTGGTGCGTCCAATGGTATTCAATACGCAGGGCATTCATCACCAGACAATCCAATCCTTTCAGGTACTCGTATGAACTTTCAGGAAGATGCAGCATATCTGTAATCCAAGCCATACTTCCGATACGGAAGCCCATAATCGGAAGCTTTCCATGCATCACGCGGAAAGGAATTACTTCCACCTGATTTCCGGCTACATTAGAAACGACGAACGGTTCACCTTCTTTAATATAATTCAAGGGAATATGAGGTACACCGGGATAAAGGTTTTCCGTAAAGCAATAAGGCATGCGGTTCTTCAAACGAGTGGCAGTATAATCTTCCGCATACACCGGAATGTCACGAAACTGACAGAAAGGTCGCAAATCGTCCAGCCCCCCCACATGGTCATAATGTTCATGGGTAATCAGCACTCCGTCTATCGCACGAAAATCATTCAGCCGAAGCATCTGTTCGCGAAAATCGGGACCGCAGTCGATAAGAATACGTACTCCGTTTACTTCTACCAGACCAGAACAGCGCAAACGGTTGTCACGCGGGTCGGAACTTGTACATACTTTACAAGTACATCCCACCTGAGGCACTCCCGTAGACGTTCCGCTTCCTAAAATTGTTATTTTCATTGTTTTACTCCAATAAAGTTCACTTCCGGATGAATGGCTACTCCAAATTTTTTCTTTCACGGAACGAACGACTTCTTCTGCCAGCTTGACTACTTCACTTCCGGTAGCTCCTCCCAGATTCACCAACACCAATGCCTGCTTGTCATGTACTCCGGCATTTCCCAGCCGTTTGCCCTTCCATCCGCAACGGTCAATCATCCATCTGCAGGAATTTTTTACACGGTCGTCACCTACTTTATAAAAAAGGCATATCAGGATATTCCTTGAGCAAATCTTCGAATTGTGCAAGCGGTACAATAGGATTCATAAAGAAACTGCCGGCATTTCCAATCTTTTCCGGATCGGGAAGTTTCGCCTCACGGATACGTATAATCACACGACGAAGTTTTTCCAGTGACAATTCTCCTCCCTCCTTCTCCAGCTCGGACCGGATATTTCCATAATCCAGATGAAACTCCGGCTGTTTTTTCAGGCGATAAGTAACATAGGTCACAATGTAAAGCCTTTCAACTCCCGTTTAAATATACTTTCACGGTACGCATATCCACACTCATCTTGCTTGAAAAGACGAGTAGTTCCATCATTCACCGCTACCGTTTCGACCGACACAATCAAATCCTTAGCTTCTACTCCATACGCTCCGATATTCTGCACGGCCGAAGCCCCTACCTCTCCAGGTATCAAAGACAGATTCTCGGCACCATACCATCCCTGCTTGACTGTGTAGTCCACAAAGTCATCCCACACTTCACCGGCACCAACGCGTATCTCCACCCACTCGTCGATTTCACTTACCACCTGCATTCCTTTAATGCCTGAATGCAAAACGGTTCCTTGATAATCGGACACAAACAACAGATTACTTCCCCTTCCTACATGTAAAAGAGGAGTCTTTTGTGCTTTCCACTCTTTCAAAAAGCAGAGCAGTTCATTCACTGATTCATATTCTACGAAACGAGCTGCCTTTACATCCATTCCGAATGTATTATAAGGAAGCAATGAGTAATTTGTATAGTTTTTCATAATGCATCAATCGCTCAAATCTTCAAACCGGATAAGTTGCCAGATGTTTTCACGCCGTTCAAAATAGAGTGTATTACTAAAGCCGTTTCCAAAGCCTTTGAATTCTACTACCTTATAATCGGAATGTATATTTTCAGGCTGGCCGTAATGTACATTGGTCATTTTACCCTTTATCATCGGAGGACGAAAAGCAAACCATTTGTCCCGGCTCCAGTGTGGTTTCTAATATCTGAAATTCATCTTCGGGATCAGCCGTTACAAAATACAGAGGTTCATGCAGACGTTCCTGCTGGAAAAGTGAGTCGCGCGAAAAAACGTTCATAGAAGGTATAGAAATCCTCTTTCCCATCGTGTTCTTCTGCCATTTTTCTACATTAATGGCTTCGAGGAACCAGGAATCTTTTTTCCGCTCAAAATAATAACGCTTGATTTTTTTTTTCTCTGTCAGAAAAATCCAGTCCACCTGTACGCTGTGCATACTGGTGTCTTTTTCCATTTCCATATCCTCTTCCTTATCGAAAAGCACCGTATAGGCCTGTTCGCGACTAAATAAAGGATCGTGTTTCCACTCCTCTTTTTGAATACGCTTCACCTGTTTGCCTTTGTACAATGAGAAAGGAAATACCACGCGCGACCGCTGGAACTTTGCATCCGAAGCGAAATTATAGAAAAAGTCGGCAAAACTCTCGTCAGCCGAAGCAGGTATTTGTTCTTCCACCACAGTGGTATCCTGAATCGAATCAGGCAGAACTTTCATGGAATCAATTTGTTCTGTCAACGCGGCAAAAGGATCGACTTTCTTCTGTCCTCCCCCGCAAGATGCCATCAGCACCAGCAGACAGCACCCAATGATTAGTCTCTTCATCTGGTCTCCTCAAATATCGCCGCAAAAATATCTTTTTTCGTATCATTGTTCATGAAACAGTCTTTCTTTTTGTTGGATGAAAAACTGAATTTTTCAGTTTAAATCCTTACCTTTGCAAACAAAATAATTAAAGAAGAGATATGTTAGCAAAAATAGAACAGTTGCTTCAGGAAGTAAAAGGACTCACAGCGCAGAATCCAGAAGAACTGGAAGCGTTACGAATCAAATACCTGAGCAAAAAAGGTGCCATCAACGCACTGATGGCTGACTTCCGTAATGTACCTGCTGAACAGAAGAAAGAAGTAGGTATGAAATTAAATGAGTTGAAGAACCTTGCACAGGAACGGATTGCAACCTTAAAAGAAGCATTCGATAACCAGGACAACGGAGCTGCCGAACTTGACCTGACCCGTACGGCTTACCCGGTTAATCTTGGAACACGTCATCCGTTGACGATTGTCCGCAATGAAATCATCGACATTTTCAGCCGTATGGGCTTTACTATTGCCGACGGTCCGGAAGTAGAAGATGACTGGCATGTATTCTCTTCCATGAACTTTGCAGAAGACCATCCCGCACGCGACATGCAGGATACATTCTTCATTGAAAGTCACCCTGACATTATTCTTCGTACACACACCTCTTCTGTACAGAGCCGTGTGATGGAAGTATCACAGCCTCCTATCCGTGTAATCTGTCCGGGACGTGTATATCGTAATGAAGCTATCAGCTACCGTGCACACTGTTTCTTCCATCAGGTAGAGGGTCTGTATATCGACAAGAACGTTTCATTTACAGACTTAAACAGGTGTTGCTGCAGTTTGCACAAGAAATGTTCGGTCCGGAACTAAAATCCGTCTTCGTCCGTCTTACTTCCCGTTCACAGAACCCAGTGCTGAAATGGATATCAGCTGTGACATCTGTGGTGGCGAAGGTTGTCCGTTCTGTAAATATACCGGATGGGTAGAAATTTTGGGATGCGGTATGGTAGACCCGGCTGTACTGGAAGCAAACGGTATCGACAGTAAAGTCTACACCGGTTATGCATTTGGTATGGGAGTGGAACGTATCACCAACCTGAAATACAAAGTTAAAGACTTGCGTATGTTCTCTGAAAATGACACACGCTTCCTTGAAGAATTTGAATCAGCTAACTGATTTATCGTAACATCATCATAAGAACACGGGATTACACCGGAGGTATCGACTTCCTTAGTGTAATCCGTGTTTATCTATTCAAACCTGCCATCTCCCCTTTTTCTTTCGGCGAAATATGGAAAAAGAAAGACTTGTCACCCCGAGTTTCTGTGCCATCCTGGCTGCCAACTTCCTGCTCTATTTCGGATTTTGGCTCCTTACTCCCATCCTTCCGTTTTACTTGTCGGAAGTATTCCACACTTCACATACCGCTATTGGAGTCATTCTTTCCTGCTATACGATTTCCTCTTTATGTATCCGTCCCTTCTCCGGGTATATTCTGGATACATTTGCCCGGAAACCATTATACCTGCTGGCTTATTTCATTTTTACACTGATTTTTGCCGGCTATATGACTGCAACAGCGCTGACCTTATTTATTATCTTCCGCATTGTACACGGATTTTCGTTCGGTATGGTTACGGTAGGAGGAAACACGCTGGTTATCGACATCATGCCGTCTTCCCGACGGGGAGAAGGATTGGGTTACTACGGACTGACCAATAACATTGCCATGTCTATCGGCCCCATGTTCGGTCTGTTTCTGCACAGTGGAGGTGCTTCTTATACGACTATTTTCTCGTATGCGCTCGGTTCATGTGTAATCGGATTTATAGCAGCTTGGACCGTCCGCACACCTTATAAGGCTCCAGTGAAGCGTGCCCCTATATCGCTCGACCGCTTCATTCTGCTGAAAGGACTTCCTGCCGGATTCACCCTCCTGCTACTCTCCATTCCTTATGGAATGACTACCAACTACGTGGCTATGTATGCGCAAGAAATAGGTATTACGGCAGAAACCGGATTCTTCTTTACGCTGATGGCTGTCGGCATGGCAGTGAGCCGCCTGTTCAGTGGCCGACTTGTCGACAAAGGATTAGTCACCAAAGTAATTGCGGCAGGATTGTATCTGGTAAGTGGATGTTACTTCGCCCTGACCGCATGCGGATGGTTGGTCAACTGGAATTTAGAACTGACTACGGGAATTTTCTTTCTGATTTCACTGCTGTTAGGAATAGGATTTGGTACCATGTTTCCGGCCTACAACACCCTGTTTGTGAACTTAGCCCCCAACAGCCAGCGTGGCACAGCTACCAGCACCTACCTGACCTCATGGGATGTTGGTTTGGGTATAGGTATGCTTACTGGAGGATATTTGGCCGAAATAGCCACCTTCAAATAGCCTACCTGTTCGGAGCCTCACTGACAGTAGTATCACTACTTTATTTCCACCTCAAGGCAGGACCTCATTTTGAAAAAGAACCGATTAAGATAAATCCGATTACTCTTTATACGTAAACACAAAGATATGCGACAAGCGATTGTTTACTTCCGTAAACTGTATAGAAAGAATAAAAGAGCGGAATA
>ENA-OPYV01000469-OPYV01000469.1-human-gut-metagenome-genome-assembly--contig:-NODE-469-length-11164-cov-2.111172_pt1 | contig 11164 bp, 18 predicted proteins | sample MGYA00242474_ERZ504485 | MGnify/ENA primary metagenome ERZ504485 (study PRJEB26092, sample SAMD00036263) | human gut metagenome | host: Homo sapiens | study: EMG produced TPA metagenomics assembly of...
CCACACTTGATGAGCGCACTCAAAAGAAAGCTCTGCCTTCTGGCAGAAACCTTCGGTTCGAAGTCAGCATGCACGGCGAGTATCCGGGCTGGAGTTTTGCAGAAGTTTTCTCCGATCCGCGATGTTTTGTGCAAAGCTACAAAGAACTGTTCCACGATGATCTGAAGATCGAAGCCATCCATGCAGGTCTGGAATGTGGACTTTTCTCTGATGCGATCCCTGGACTAGATGCCATTGCAGTCGGCCCTACGATCCGCGGATGCCACACACCGGATGAACATCTGCCGCTGGATTCTTTCGAACGGTTCTATGAGCTCTTGACAGATGTCTTAAAAAAACTTGCATAGACTTGTTACTGTAACCAGTAACATATCCTTATTTTTGATATTATGACATCCCCGCGTTCTCTGGGGAATGCAGGGATGCTCTGATATAATAGATTTTGCTGTAATTTCAGATGGATTGGGAAAGAGATTTGAGAAAAGAAAGGAAAAATTTATACATGTCTGATAACAAAAATAATTTCAAGCCGTTATATCCCGGCCGACCGTGTCGTACCGGAGTTTACGGTAACCTCTCTCCTGATTTGGTATTCTGCTCGCCATCGTTTTTCGGTGCGGCGAATGCATATCTGGGTCTGCGTGTCGGTATGACGATCTCCGCCTCTATTCCGGCGGCGGTTATTTCCATGGGAATCATCCGCGTCATCCTTCGCAGAGACTCCATTCTGGAAAATAACCTTGTCCAGACGATCGGTTCTGCCGGTGAATCCGTTGCAGCCGGAGCAATCTTTACGCTCCCTGCTCTTTTCCTGTGGGCAAAAGAAGGACGATCGATTCTCCGAGTATGATCACAATCTTTCTTGTTGCATTAGTAGGTGGTCTTCTCGGTGTTGCTTTTTATGGTTCCTCTGCGTCAGGCACTGATCGTAGAAGAACACGGCACACTTCCCGTTTCCGGAAGGTACTGCCTGTGCAGAAGTTCTTCTTGCCGGAGAAGAAGGCGGAAGCAAAGCAGGTACGGTATTCTCCGGTCTGGGAATCGCTGCCGCTTACAAATTTATCGCAGACGGACTGAAAGTCTTCCCAAGTGAGATTGGATATGACATCAAGCCTATGCCGGTTCTCTGTTGGAGTCCAGGTACTCCCTGCACTGGCAGGTGTCGGTTACTATCTGCGGACCGAAGATTTCCAGCTATATGCTGGCCGGAAGTACATTGAGCTGGTTTGTACTGATGCCTGCCATCGCACTGTTCGGTGCAGATGCACAGGCAATTTTTCCCTGGGACCGATCCGATTGCCCAGATGGCTCCAAGTGATCTCTGGGGAACTTACATCAAATATATCGGTGCAGGTGCTGTTGCAACCGGTGGTGTGATCAGTCTGATCAAGAGCCTTCCGCTCATTGCGAAGACCTTTAAACAGGCAATGCAGAGTATGAAAAAGAAAAGCAGTGCTTCAGAAGAATACAGAGTTCAAGATTTTCAACATGGACACTGAGAAATATGTGGAGCAGGTAACAACTTATCCGACTACGGTAAAACATAAATCCTATTTTACAGATGAGCAGGGATATTTGATTCTTCCGCAGAATCTTAAAATCGGACATTATCGCATTGAGGAAGTAAATGCACCTTATGGATATACTTTGAATGAAAATTACTATGAGGTAACAGTAGATTCCAATACTGCATACCAGATGGACGGAATTTCCGGGGATGTGATCATTGAAGCAGTTTATGAGAACCATCCTGTTAAGGGTGAACTGACTATCGTGAAAAAGGGCGAAGTTCTGGACGGATTCAAGGATGATTTTACATATCAGACAGAAAATCTGGAAGGGGCAGAGTTTGAGATTTACGCTGCCGAGGACATCTATACTGCAGATTTCCAGAAAGATGATAATGGAAACCGTATTCTGGAATATGCTGCTGGAACACTGGTAAAAACGGTTACAACGGATAAAGATGGAAAAGCGGTCCTGAAAAATCTGCCGCTTGGAAGCTATAAGATTGTTGAAAAGACAGCACCGGATGGCTTTGTTTTAAACAGTGAAGCACAGATCATTACTTTTTCTTACAAAGATCAGGAAACACCAGTCATTGAACAGACAGCTATTTTTGAAAATGACCGTCAGAAAGTAGAAATTTCTGTGGTAAAACAGGATGCTGATACAGAAGCAGCCGTTGCAGGAGCAGAGTTTGGACTTTATGCAAAGAATGATATGAAAGGTCATGGAGCTGTAATTGTGAAAGCAGACACACTGCTTGGAAAAGCTGTTTCCGGAGAAGATGGAAAGGCTGTATTTACACAGGATCTTCCATTTGGTGAGTATTATATCAAAGAACTTGCAGCACCAGATGGTTATGTATCTTCTGATAAAGTTCTGGAAGTAAAAGCAGAATATCAGGGACAGGATGTTAATGTAGTACAGTTATCTTCTGTATTTAAGAACCAGCCTACAAAGGTTGTAGTTTCCAAGTCTGATTTAACTACTGGCGTGGAATTGTCAGGTGCGACACTTACTGTTCTGGACAAAAATGGAAATGTAGTTGATACATGGAAATCTGTAAAAGGCGAGCAGCATCTGATTGAACGACTTGCTGTAGGAGAAAACTATACTCTCAGAGAAGAAATGGCTCCTTATGGATACCTCAAGGCAGAAGAAATCACTTTTACGATTGAAGATACCGGGGAAATCCAGAAAGTTGAAATGAAAGATGATGTGCCAACAGGAACGATTATCATCAAATAAAAATGGAGAATTTCTGGATAAAGTAACTGCACTGGATTCCGTTGGAGGCTGGATTAAACATTTATTCCAGTATGTAACAGGCAGTCTGAAAGATGTTACTTTTGAAGTTTATGCTTTAGAAGATGTGAAGTCTGCTGACGGAGAAAGTGAAGATTATTATAAAAAAGATGAACTGGTGGCAACCATTACAACAGATGATACCGGTATTGCAAAAATATCCGGACTTCCGCTTGGCAAATACTATGTAAAAGAAAAAGCTACAGAGGATGGTTTTGTACTGGATAATGAAGCAAGAGAGATTGATCTGACATACCGGGGATCAGGATACTGCAGAGGTTACTTACTCTGCTGACTGGCAGAATAACCGCCAGAAAGCGGAAGTGGAAGTTGTGAAAAAAGAGAAAGATTCTGATCGTGTACTGGAAGGTGCGGTATTTGCCCTCTGTGTCAAGGATGATATTACAGGAGCAGACGGAAAAGTAATTCTGAAAGCAGATACTGTGATCGAGGAACTGGCAACAGACAAAGAAGGAAAGCTGACTTTTACGGCAGATTTACCGATTGGTTTTGCGTATTATATCAAAGAAACATCTCCGGCACCTGGATTTGCAATGACAGATGAAACACAGGAGTTCACGTTTTGAGTATGGAGGTGCAGAAAAGGAAAAAGTATCTTATGCTTTTACCTTTGAGGACGAGCCGACTGTAATCGAGATCACCAAGACTTCCCTGACAGACGGAAAAGAACTGGAAGGAGCTAAGTTACAGGTAACTGACGAAAGCGGTAAAGTTGTAGATTCCTGGACTTCCGGTAAAGAAGCTCATATCATCAAAGAACTGGTAGTCGGACAGAAATATACTCTGACAGAAACAAAACCGGCAGATGGTTATGTGACAGCAGAAAGCATCACGTTTACCGTTGAAGATACTGCAAAGTCACAGAAAATCGAAATGAAAGATGATGTGACCAAGGTAGAAATTTCCAAAACGGATATTTCCGGTAAGGAACTGCCAGGAGCAAAACTGACCATTCTTGATAAAGATGGTAAGACAGTAGAGAACTGGACTTCTGAGGAAAAACCACATTACATAGAAATGCTTCCGATTGGAGAGTATACACTTCGTGAAGAGTCTGCCCCTGATGGATATCTGGTAGCTGAAGATGTGAAATTTACAGTGGAGGATACCGGGGAGATCCAGAAAGTAGTGATGAAAGATGAGGTAAAACCGGAAGAAACACCAACGCCGGAAACACCGTCTACACAGGTAACAGATACACCGAAAACAGGAGATGATACACACATGCTGATTTGGATTCTGCTTGCGATTGCAGGTATGGCAGGCAGTGTATCAGCAGTTTGGATTACGAAAAAAGAAAATAAAAGTTAAATGGAGGGGCATTTATGGGCAGCAAAGTCATAGATGCCCTTTTGAATGATGAAAGGGGTATAAAATGAGAACGTTATTGATTATTGCAGGAATTCTTCTGGTATTAGCAGTCAACTTTGTTCTGTACTGCTGTATCCGGGTAGGAGCAAAGGAAGACCGTCTGTTGGAAAACCATAGAAAGGAACAGATTGATGCAGGAAGAAGTGAATGAAAAACAGTGTCCCTGTGTATCACTGGCGGAAAAGTGACAGTTCGTTTATTGAAACAGGCAATGATGCGTTTTCTGGCAGCAATAGAGAAAGAAAAAGCAGAGAAAGCAAGAAAACAGCAGGTAAAAGGACCGCCAGATAAAGATTATCATGGGAAGCAGAGTTTAAAGAAGCTGGCACAGCAGAATGTTCAGCTTTCCAACATTGAGATTACGGATAACAATATTAAGGCTTTTGAAAAGTGGCAAAAAGTATGGCATTGATTTTAGCCTGAAACGTGATAAGTCCGTAGTTCCACCGAGATATTTTGTTTTCTTCAAGGCAAGGGATGTGGATGTGATGACAGCGGCATTTCGGGAATTTACCGGAAAGACATTGAATAAAACAAAGAAACCGTCTGTCCGTAAGAAATTACAGCAGGCAATCGCAGCCCGCAGCCAGGATAAACAGAGAGAACGGGAAAAATCGAAAGAAAAACAGAAGGAGCCGACCTTATGAGTGGGATAAAAAATATAAAGAAAAAACTGAAAGGATTTCAGGTGCGTCCCCCGAATGCAGAAGTGATAAAAAAGGTTCTGTTGCATATTCCGTATGTGGTTGTATTTTATGTGGTAAATAAATGCACCTGGCTGTATCAATATTGCAGAGGCAGTACAGTGGTGGACAGGCTGATGGTTCTTCTTATGAACTATCCGTTAGCGTTTAAAAAAGTTGTTGCCGAGTATACAACCGAAAAGTCTGGCTGCGGGAACTATTGCTGCAGTCAGTGTGTGGGCAGTGGTATATTTCAAAGGAAAGAATGGAAAGAAGTTTCGCCAAGGGGAGGAATATGGTTCTGCCAGATGGGGAAATGAAAAGGATATAGCACCTTTTATTGATCCGGTCTTTGAGAATAATATTCTGTTGACACAAACGGAACGTCTGACCATGAACAGTAGACCAAAGAAACCAAAGTATGCCAGAAACAAGAATGTCATAGTGATTGGGGGATCTGGCAGCGGTAAGACCAGATTTTATGTGAAACCACAGCTTATGCAGATGCCGGATAATGTGAGCTTTGTGGTCACTGATCCCAAGGGGACAATTATCGTAGAATGTGGTAAGATGTTAGCACGAGGGACACTGAAGAAAGATAAAAATGGGAAAATCCTGCGTGATAAAAAATGGGCAGAGTGGTAATGGCTCCTTACAAAATCAAGGTGCTGAATACCATCAACTTTGCCAAAAGTATGCACTATAATCCGTTTCATTACATTCGTTCGGAAAAAGATATTCTGAAACTGGTAAATACGATCATGGTAAATACCAAGGGAGAGGGAGAAAAATCTTCCGAGGATTTCTGGACAAAAGCGGAACGTCTGCTGTATTGTGCTTTGATTGGTTATATCTACTATGAAGCACCGGAGGAAGAACAGAATTTTTCAACCCTGCTGGAATTTATCAATGCCAGTGAAACCAGGGAAGAAGATGAAGAGTTTAAAAATGCAGTGGATTGTTATTTGAGGAGCTGGAAAGAGACGAGCCGAATCATTTTGCAGTAAGGCAGTATAAAAAATACAAGCTGGCTGCAGGAAAGACAGCAAAAAGTATTTTGATCAGTTGTGGTGCCAGACTCGCACCCTTTGATATTGCGGAATTGCGGGAGCTTATGTCTTATGATGAGATGGAGCTGGATATGATCGGAGATCAAAGAACTGCATTGTTTATTGTAATCTCTGATACGGATGATACATTTAACTTTGTGGTTGCCATGATGTACAGTCAGCTTTTCAATCTGTTATGTGACAGGGCCGATGACGTTCATCATGGAAGATTGCCTTATCATGTAAGAATCCTCTGTGACGAGTTCGCAAATATCGGTCAGATTCCGAAGTTCGATAAGCTGATTGCAACGATCCGAAGCAGGGAAATTTCTGCTTCTATTATACTCCAGTCCCAGTCGCAGCTCAAGACAATTTACAAGGATGCAGCCGAAACCATTACCGGGAATTGCGACACAATGTTATTCCTTGGAGGTAAGGAAAGTACCACTCTGAAAGAAATTTCGGAGACGCTGGGAAAGGAAACCATTGATTTATATAACACTTCTGATACAAGAGGACAAAGTCGGTCTTACGGTCTGAACTATCAGAAAACAGGAAAAGAACTGATGAGCCGGGACGAACTGGCAGTCATGGACGGCAACAAGTGTATTTTGCAGCTTCGTGGTGTCCGTCCGTTTTACAGTGATAAATTTGACATTACAAAACATAAACGGTATCAGCAGTTATCCGATTATGATAAAAAGAATGAGTTTCATGTGGAAGAATATATGAAACATCAGATGGAAGTCCGGTTAAGTCCGGAAGAAGCGTTCGACCTTTATGTGTATGAAGGCAGTGAACTGGAAAAACAATCAAATAGTGAAAATGAAGGCACAGAGCATGTAACGTAAAACATACATAGCTCTTTTTTATGCCCTTTTTGGGAGGTAGTGATATGCATAAGCATGAAAGACCGCCCATCAGGGCGGAACCCTCCGAGTAGTAACCGTTAAAAATCACAATGAAACAGCAGTTACGAAAGGAGAACATAGATTATGGCGTTTTTTACATCTGCAATTAATATTTTACAGACTCTGGTTGTTGCAATCGGAGCTGGTCTGGCAGTTTGGGGAGTTATCAATCTCCTGGAAGGATATGGAAAATGACAATCCCGGAGCCAAGTTCACAGGGAATCAAGCAGCTTATGGCAGGTGGAGGTGTCGTTCTGATCGGTACACAGCTTGTACCATTACTGGCGAATTTGTTTTAGCGGGGCAGTAGGAAAGGAGAACACGCATGGATAAGATTTTTGAGTCCATAGAAGAATGGATGCGTAACCTCCTTACAGGCATGGTCAGCTCAAACCTGACGAACATGTTTACCGATGTGAATGAAAAACCGGTGACATCGCTAGTCAGGTTGGGCAAACGCCCCCAGGGCTGGGAGTGGCAGTATTTTCAGCTTGATCCAAAATCTGTCGGATTCTGTGATCGTACCGATTGCCGGAATGATCATAACCTTTGTGTTGTGCTATGAGCTGATTTCCATGCTCACCGAAAAGAACAACATGCATGACATAGATACATGGATGTTTTTCAAATATTTCTTCAAGATGTGGGTTGCAGTATGGTTCGTAAGCAATGCTTTTACGATCACAATGGCAATTTTTGATGTTGGACAGAATGTAGTGAACCGGGCTGCAGGTGTTATCAACCAGCAGACGGCAATCAATATTGATTCGGTAATCACCTCGATGGAGACAGCAATGGAATCAATGGAAGTAGGGGAGCTGATTATACTGGCACTGGAAACGCTTCTGGCGAGCTTGTGCCTAAAGGTTATATCCGTTTTTATAACGGTCATTTTATATGGTCGTATGATAGAAATTTATCTGTATTCGTCAATCGGTGCAATCCCATTTGCCACTATGAGCAACCGGGAATGGGGACAGATTGGCAGCAATTATTTAAGAGGATTGTTTGCACTGGCATTTCAGGGATTTTTTATCATGGTATGCGTGGGCATTTATTCTGTGCTGGTTGCAAACATACAGGTATCCGACAATGTGCATACGGCACTGCTCAGTGTAATGGCATATACAGTGATACTGTGTTTCAGTCTTATGAAAACAGCTAATTTCTCAAAGAGCATCTTTAATGCACACTAAATGTGGAAAAGGAGACGATGAAAATGGCTTTTGTATCAGTACCAAAAGATCTGACAAAAGTAAAAAATAAAATTATTCTCAACCTTACAAAACGACAGCTTATCTGCCTTGGTATTGCAGCGGCAGTAGGGCTTCCGTTTTATTTCCTGTCAAGGGAATTGATTGGTTCGAGTAATGCGGCAACCGGGATGTGTCTGTTGATGCTTCCGGCTTTTTTATTTGCTATGTATGAGAAAGATGGACTTCCTTTGGAGAAGTCCTCAAAAAAAAAACGTGATTACAGTAAATTTATCCGTCCCCCGGTACGGAAATATGAGGTGGAAAACCTCTATGAAAAAAAGAAAATTTTGACAAAAGCGAAAGGAGGTAACGTTGTGGAAAATAAAGAAACGATAAGAATCTTCCAGAGCAGACAGAAGAATTTTCCAATCTGGATGACTGGTGGCTGGATGAAGAGGATTCTGCTGATAGTTTACCAGTGTTTGATCCGGACGAGGCAGAAAATTATGCAAAGGACAGACAGCGTTTGACGGGAGTACCGATGGTTACTGGGTATGAAGCACTGGAGCGACACCGAGGTGTTCGCAGACCAAGACGTAAATTAAGCAGACGGGAAAAAAACGTGCCTGGAAAAAAGCCCAGAAATATGAACTGAAATTACATAAGACACAACGGAAAGGAAGAGAAAAAAAAAACTTGCGAAGCAGGCGGCAAAACAGGCTGCTCGTGAAGAAAAGGCGGCACAGAAACAGGCAAAGAAAGAAGAAAAGCATAAAAAAAGACAAAGCCGCCGGGTTCTGTAAAATCCAGCGAGGAAAAAGGTGCTGCAAAGAAAATATCAAGCACGAATAAAGACAATAGAAATAAAGGGAAAAACATTACCGCACAGCAGTCCATCCCATATAGAGAAATGGGAAAAGACGGAATCTGTCGTGTGGAGGATGGGTATTATTCAAAGACGATTCGTTTTTATGATATCAACTATCAGTTAGCACAGAATGAGGATAAAAATGCAATTTTTGAGAACTGGTGTGATTTCCTGAATTATTTTGACAGCACCATCCATTTTCAGTTGTCCTTTATCAATCATCACAGCAACATGATGGAATATGAAGATGTGATCCGTATTAAAAAGCAGAATGACAGTTTTGATAATCTGCGTATGGAATTTGCCCAGATGCTTAGAAATCAGTTGGCAAAAGGAAATAATGGTCTTGTCAGAACCAAGTACATTACATTTGGAATTGAAGCTGACAATATCCGGGAAGCAAAACCAAAACTGGAACGTATTGAAACAGATATACTCAATAATTTAAGGTTTGGGTAGTCTGCGTATCCGTTAAAGTGGTGTAGAGCGTTTGCAGATCATGTATGAAACATTCAACCAGAATGTCAAAGTGCCATTCAGGTTCAGCTATGATGATATGCTGCGTACCGGGCTGAATACAAAGGATTATATTGCTCCATCCAGTTTCCTGTTCAAAAATGGAAAGGATTTTCAGATGGGAGATACCATCGGAGCAGTATCCTATCTGCAGATTCTGGCACCAGAGTTGACGGATAAAATGCTTGCTGAATTTCTGGAAATGGACTGTAACCTGCTTGTTAATCTGCATATTCAGTCCATTGACCAGATGAAAGCAATCAAATTGGTTAAAAGTAAGGTTACGGACATTAACCGCATGAAAATTGAGGAACAGAAAAAAAGCGGTACGCTCCGGATATGATATGGATATTATTCCGTCTGATCTGAACACATATGGTGGAGAGGCGAAAGGGCTTCTGGAAGATTTACAGTCGAGAAATGAAAGAATGTTTCTTGTGACGGTTGTGTTTTTAAATACAGCAAAAAATAAACAGGAACTGGAAAATGTGGTATTCCAGACGGCAGGTATCGCACAGAAATATAACTGTGCATTAAAAAGACTGGACTATCAGCAGGAACAGGGCCTTATGAGCAGTTTGCCACTTGGAAGAAACTGGATTCCGATCAAGCGGGCATTGACTACCACATCGACAGCTATTTTGTCCCATTTACAACGCAGGAACTGTTTATGGGCGGAGAATCTATCTATTATGGGTTAAATGCCCTGTCTAATAACCTGATTATGGCAGATCGGAAAAGGCTGAAGAATCCAAATGGGCTGATACTTGGTACTCCTGGATCTGGTAAATCCTTTGCAGCAAAAGAGAGATTACCAATGTATTTATTGTCACAAAAGACGACATTATCATCTGTGATCCGGAGGGAGAATATTTTTCGTTAGTCCGGGCATTTAACGGGCAGGTTATCCGTATTTCTCCGACCAGTCATGATTACATCAATCCAATGGACATTAACATCAATTATGCGGATGATGACGATCCGCTATCTCTGAAATCAGATTTTATCCTTTCGCTTTGTGAACTGGTAGTAGGAGGGAAAAATGGTCTGGAACCAGTGGAAAAAACAATCATTGACCGATGTGTACGTCTGGTATATCAGGACTATCTTGCTGATCCGGTCCCGGAGAAAATGCCAATCCTGGAAGATTTATATAATCTGCTTCGCAAACAGGAAGAGGCAGAGTCGCAGAGGCTGGCAACTGCACTGGAAATCTATGTAAATGGTTCCCTGAAGGTATTCAATCACCGCACAAATGTAGAACTGAATAATCGTCTGGTATGTTTCGATATTAAAGACCTTGGTAAACAGCTTAAAAAACTTGGCATGTTGATTGTTCAGGATCAGGTTTGGAACAGGGTAACAGTCAACCGTTCTGCACATAAGTCAACCAGATATTATATTGATGAGTTCCATCTGTTGCTGAAAGAGGAACAGACAGCAGCATACAGTGTAGAAATTTGGAAGAGATTCCGTAAGTGGGGCGGTATTCCGACTGGTATCACGCAGAACGTAAAAAGATCTGCTTGCTTCAAGGGAAATCGAGAATATCTTTGAAAACTCAGATTTTTATCCTGATGCTTAACCAGGCATCTGGGGGATCGACAGATTCTGGCAAAACAGCTTAAATATTTCAACACACCAGCTTTCCTATGTAACAAAACAGTGGAGAGGGAGAAGGACTGATCTTTTATGGAAATACAATTATTCCATTTAAGGACAGATTCGATAATACCCT
>ENA-OPYV01000470-OPYV01000470.1-human-gut-metagenome-genome-assembly--contig:-NODE-470-length-11151-cov-1.436684_pt1 | contig 11151 bp, 19 predicted proteins | sample MGYA00242474_ERZ504485 | MGnify/ENA primary metagenome ERZ504485 (study PRJEB26092, sample SAMD00036263) | human gut metagenome | host: Homo sapiens | study: EMG produced TPA metagenomics assembly of...
GTACGTTTCCATTCTGACCAAGGGACATAAAAAACCGATATGCAACATCAAAGAGATTAGGCTGATCTCTCTTATCATCATGCGAATTTTGTGAAGGATCAGTGTCATAAGATCAGCCGGAGTATCATTGATTTCTGCGTAGATCATTATGCAGGAACTTTGATCTTTGGTGTGAATCCGTTATGGAAACAGAATTCCAGGATTGGAAAAATCAACAATCAGAAGTTCGTCTCCATGCCGATCGCTTTTCTACGAGCTATGATCACATATAAAGCATTGAATGCAGGGATCAAGATCATTGAACAGGAAGAAGTTATACTTCCAAAGCAGATATCACAACAAAAGATCATATTCCTACTTATCGTGTGGATGATGAGAACGCACAGTTTTCCGGGATTCGTATCAAACGAGGTCTGTATCGTTGTGCAGATGGAACGATCCTGAATGCTGACTGTCATGCAGCAGCGAACATCATGAGAAAAGCAGTTCCGGATATTTGGGATCGAACAACAGACTTTTCTTTTCTGACAAGTCCAAAAGTGTATGGATTCCACGAACTGAACCCTAAAAGTATTCCCGTCAAAGGGATAGCGGCATAAGTGAATATGCCCTGATCGGTACGAACAGCCAGAATCTTCTGGTCAGAGATGAGTAATTGTTACGACTGTCAGAAGCCTCTTCCATAGGAACTACTGTACCGCATGGGAGAGGTAATTCACTTGGGCAGGACAAGAATTATATCGAAAGGTAATTCAAAAGAGATGTTTTATAATATACTTGAAAAGAATATGATACCATTTTCAGAAATTGGGCTTGCACCGATCATCTATAGGTTTTATAATATACTTGAAAAGAATATGATACCTGTATATGATTCCGCACGTCGACAAGGATATGAAATATGGGATTATTCATAAGGATTTTAAAAGGGCAGAAGAATATGTGGTCAGAAAAGCAAAGAAAATATCAGAAGAATATATGTAGTAAATTAATGCTAGCTATTTTGTTACTCGCAAGTGTCATAACACTTACAGCATGTAGATCATCAAATATAAAAGAAACAACAAAACAAACAGATCATAAGACAAAAAAAGTGGGAACCATTGGTGATAACAAAGCGAGAAAAAGCTCAGGCACAAAAAGAAGTTAAGCAAATTTCAGACATTTGTCAAAACATAAAAATTAATGAGAATAAAGTTACAAAAAAAGACTTACAAAAACGTTATATGATACATTAACATCCAAAGGTTATCCTGTTGCCCAGATTGGGGAAGAAAAACATAGTACAAAAAATGCACCAGTAAAATTCAACCATCCAAGACAAGTCATGGTGAGAAATTGAAAACATTTTATGAAAAAACAAAAGCTGGAAAACCAACAACGATAACATTGTTACAGCAAAATAGTTCCGGAGGATTTGCAAATATCCGATTACAAAGCAACAATGGAAAGACAGAAGGAATTTTGACAACGATCTATAAAGAAGATGGTAAATTTTCTGTGAGTGAATGGTAAAGTATCAAGTGAAAAACTGGAATTGAATGAAAAAATATTATGACTTTGGAATTTTACTTATCTGATCAAGCAGAATTACAGACGGATGGTACGATGGAATTTCAATGTAATTGAATATTAAATTTTCGCCATTCGTTGCATAGAAATGCATCAAACAGCAGATAATACCATCATAAAAATTTCCAAAGTAGAAAGGAACTCATATCATGGTATTAAAAGAGACAGAAAGAACAGCAATTGAAAACCTAAGAACACAGGAGAAAAGCTGCATAGAAAAGTATCAAAAATACGCACAGCAGGCGATCGATCCAGAACTTAAAAAATCTTTTTGAACAGTTACACAAAAAAGAGCAGACACATTACGATTCACTCACACAGGTCTTAGATGGAATAGTACCGTCAAGTGACTGTAACGACAGTGATGGAAGAGACTATGAACCAAGAGCAATCTATACAGCAGCGAGCCAGTCCGAAGATAAGATGCATGATGCATTTCTTGCAACTGATGCAATTTGGAACAGAGAAATTGGTTTCCGGAGAGTATAATACAAATGTATTTATGTTTGGGGATAGTGATCTTAGAAAGTTGATGGCAGACATTCAGGTAGAAGAACAGAATCATGCCGAAATGCTGTATAAATATAAGACGGCAAACGGAATGCAGTAATGCAATAGCTATATGATAATTTTAAAGGACTCAGGAGCCGTGGACTTCTGAGTCTTTTGTTGTATATCGATGATGTATGGATTGGATAAGATATGAAAATATGATAAAATGATGTAAATATAGTACTATACAAGAGAGGATAAATAAAAAAGATAATGAAAACAGAACATCATACATTAACAAAGACCTGGGTTGTAGCAGCACTGGCAAGTTTTATGCTGTATTCTATGGGGAAGTGCCATTCCAATGATCAAGACAGGATATCGACTGTTACAAGTAGATACGACAAATACGGCCAATCAGATCGTATTTGCAGGAATAAGATTTGCGTTAGCAGGGCTTTTTCGTCTTGATTTTTGCTTCTATACAAGAAAAGAAAGTGACACTGCCCGATGGAAAGATTCTAAAATATGCAGTTCCTGTCTGCCTTGCGCAGACTGTTGGACAGTATTTTTTCTTTTATATTGGCGTGGCACATACATCTGGAGTGAAAGGTGGAATCATTACAGGTTTAGGAAATTTTATCGCAATCCTAATGTCATGTTTGATCGTACGAAATGAAAAACTAACGGGAAGAAAATTAACAGGATGCATCTTTAGGATTTGCAGGAGTTGTCGTTGATCAATCTTCTTGGAAATTCTTTGGATTTCGGCTTTACGATGATTGGGAGTAAGGATTCGTTTTGATTTCACAGTTAGCCTATGCAACATCCACGATATTGATCAATTACTATTCAAAAAAAGTATCACCAGTTATATTAAGTGGAACTCAGTTTTTTATTGGTGGAATTGTATTATTTTAATCGGAAACGCATGGGTGGACATTTAGATCATGTAACAGTTGGTGGAATTACGGTCGTGTTGTATCTTGCATTGGTATCTGCAGTTGCCTATACACTTTGGTCTGTATTACTTGCATATAATGATGTGTCAAAGGTAGCAATCTTTGGATTTGTAAATCCATTATGCAGTGTAATCTTGTCGGCATTGGTATTGGGAGAAGTCAAACAGGCATTTAATATCGGAAGTCTGATTGCACTCGCACTTGTATGTGTTGGAATTTATATTGTAAATGCAAAGAAGAATAACAAATCAAAATGTTGAGTAAGGAAGGAAAACATTATGAGATATGAAATTTTAGGTGAAACACTTCCAGTAGTTATCTGTTATCTGGAATCTGGAGAAAAAATGGTTACAGAAGGTGGAGGAATGTCTTGGATGTCTCCAAATATGAAAATGGAAACAAACTTCGAATGGGGGGAATAGGAAAGATCTTTGGAAGAGCGTTTTCAGGAGAAAAGATGTTCCAGAATGTTTATACAGCACAAGGCGGAGAAGGGATGATCGCCTTTGCTTCATGCTTCCCGGGATCCATCAAGGCATTTGAAATTGCACCTGGACAGGAAATGATATTACAAAAAAGTGCTTATCTTGCCGGTGAGAATGGAGTTGAGTTATCTGCATTCTTTAATAAAAAGATCGGAGCTGGATTATTTGGCGGAGAAGGTTTTATTATGCAGAAAGCATCTGGCCATGGTATCATGTTTGCAGAATTTGATGGTCATGTCGTGGAATACGAATTAGAGACTGGCGAGCAGATTGTTGTAGATACTGGGCATTTGGCTGCGATGACAGCAAGTTGTACGATGGAGATCAAAAGTGTTCCGGGTGTAAAGAATATGTTGTTTGGTGGAGAAGGAGTGTTTAACACAATACTTACAGGCCCTGGGAAAGTATGGCTGCAAACAATGCCGATCAGTAATGTAGCTGGAGTATTAAGCCCATATTTTCCAAGCTCTAGTAAATAGAGAAAAATATGAATAGGCTAAGGAATTGGGAGTGATCAATATGGCCTTTTTTTGATTATGATCGAAATGGGAAAAAAGATTGGAAAGACAATGCCAGAGAATATTATCTATATAATAAAATGAAAGAAGATGATGCATCGAAGCATAACCAGGCAAAGGAAGAATCATCCAATGATGGAAAATCAAATGTTGGGTGTGGTTCTGTTCTATTGTGTTTTATATTTATGTTTTGTATGATGTGGCTTGCTATGATGGTTGATTCATTATGCAAATAGAGGAGCATGGAATAATGACAAAGACAAAGGCTTATATTGCGATTGACCTCAAATCATTCTATGCTTCTGTGGAATGTAAGGAGCGAAATCGCGATCCTTTAACGACAAATCTTGTGGTTGCAGATCAAAGCCGGACGGGAGAAGACGATCTGCCTTGCGGTATCTCCATCGCTGAAAAGCTATGGAATACCAGGCAGACCACGTTTTGTTTGAAGTCGTGCAAAAGATTAAAGAAGTCAATAATACCCGCAGGTGGAAAGCTTTAAACAGAACATTTACAGGTTCGTCGGATGACAGCACAGAATTAAATGAGGATCCGGCATTGAAGGTTGATTATATTGTTGCACCACCACGTATGGAATACTATTTGGAATATAGTTCCAAGATTTATAATATCTATCTGAAGTATATTGCTCCAGAAGATATTTTTCCGTACTCAATTGATGAAGTATTTATAGATGCAACAGATTATCTGAATACTTATCAGATGACTGCAAGGGAACTTGCCATGACTATGATACGAGACGTTTTAAAAACAACGGGAATTACAGCAACCGCCGGAATCGGAACGAATATGTATCTGTGCAAAATTGCGATGGATATCGTAGCAAAGCATATTAAACCGGATAAGGATGGCGTAAGGATCGCCGAATTAGACGAAATGTCTTACCGTAGGAAACTATGGAATCACAGACCGCTTACGGATTTCTGGAGAGTAGGCAAAGGCTATGCGAAGAAGTTGGAAGAACACGGTCTTTTCTCAATGGGAGATGTTGCAAGATGTTCCGTCGGAAAGCCAAATGAATTCCATAATGAAGAACTGCTTTATAAGATGTTTGGAATCAATGCGGAACTGCTGATCGATCATGCCTGGGGCTATGAGCCTTGTACGATGGAGCAAGTCAAAGCGTACAAACCGGAAACCAACAGTGTATGCTCCGGGCAAGTACTTCACTGCCCATATGACTTTTGATAAGGCAAAGTTAGTTGTAAAAGAAATGACTGATCTTATGACACTTGATCTGGTAGATAAGAGACTTGTTACTGACCAGATCGTATTGACCGTAGGTTATGATATAGAAAATCTAACGGATCCAGATAGATATAGGAAGTACAAGGGATCTGTTACGATCGACCGATATGGAAGGAAAGTTCCAAAACACGCTCATGGAACAACAAACCTGAAAAAGAAGACATCATCTACCATGCTGATTACAGATGCAGTGATGGAATTATATGATCGGATCGTGGATAAAAATCTGCTGATCAGAAGAATCAATATCACAGCGAACAAGCTCGTGGATGAAAGTTTTTCAAAGGAAGAAGAAACGTATGAGCAGCTTGATCTTTTTACAGATTATACGGTAAAGGAACAGGAACAAGCCGAAGAAGAGGCTGTTTTAGAGCGTGAGAAACGGATGCAACAGACAATGCTCACAATCAAAAAAAAGTTTGGGAAGAACTCTATCTTGAAAGGAATGAACCTTCAGGAGGGAGCAACAGCAAAAGACCGTAATGAGCAGATCGGCGGACATAAAGCATAGAAAGTAAGTATTCAGTGTCAATGGAGGAAGATTATGAAGGATCAGTACAATCATAAATACGATGATATTATCAATCTGCCGCATCCAACTTCAAAGAAGCACCCTCGTATGTCACTTTATGCCAGGGCAGCACAGTTTTCGCCTTTTGCGGCACTTTACCGGACACGAAGCAGCTATTAAAGAAACTGTAAGACAAACAGATGCAAAACAGGTGTTGAGTGAAGAAGTTATAGCAGAATTAAATAAAAAAGTTATATCTGATCGCTGAAACGATCGGTACACAGCAAATGGTTGAGATCACGTATTTTGTACCAGATGCTAAGAAAGATGGGGGAGCATATATTACCTGTTCTGGTTGTGTAAAGAAAAATTGATAAATATAAACATACAGTTGTTATGACTGATCAGACGATCATCCCTATTGAACAGATAAGTGATATAGAGGGAGAAATGTTTGAAGAATAGTAATGGTGCCTGATTCGATCAAAAAATCAGCACCATTGCTGTTTCATAAAAATCTACATACTCTGATGGAATGTACGACGAATCACTTCTTCCTGCTGTTCGCGGGATAATCGATTAAAGTTCACGGCATATCCAGAAACACGGATCGTAAGTGTTGGATATTTTTCTGGATGTTCCATAGCATCGATCAAAGTTTCTCTATGCATAACATTTACATTCAAATGATGTGCACCTTGAACAAAGTATCCGTCTAAGATTGTTGTAAGGTTTTGTACTCGTTGTTCCTGATCTTTTCCAAGAGCATCTGGTACGATGGAAAAGGTATTGGATACACCATCCTGACACACATCGCGATATGGAATTTTAGCGACAGAGTTTAAGGATGCAAGAGCACCATTTTCGTCTCGTCCATGCATTGGGTTTGCACCTGGAGCTAAAGGTTCTCCGAGTTTTCTTCCATCTGGTGTGGATCCGGTTTTTTTACCATACATAACATTAGATGTGATCGTTAAAGCAGATAAAGTATGGATCGCATTTCTATAAATTGGATGTTTCTTTAGTTCGTCAGAGAAGAATGTTACTGTGTTAACTGCAAGATCATCTGCGCGGTCGTCATCATTTCCATACTTAGGGAAATCCCCAATGGTTTCAAAATCAATTGCTACACCATTTTCATTGCGGATTGGTTTTTACAGTTGCATATTTTGATCGCTGATAGAGAGTCTGCGGCAATAGACAGACCAGCAATTCCATAAGCTGCGATTCGCTCTAAGTTTGTATCATGAAGAGCAAACTGGCTGGCTTCATATGCGTATTTATCATGCATAAAATGAATGATATTTACTGTATCAACATATAATTCAGCAACATAAGTCATAACTTTCTTATAGTTTCCCATACTTTGTCAAAATCAAGAACGTCATCTGTGATCGGTTCGATTCCAGGAACAACCTGGATTCCTTTTTTCTCGTCAATTCCTCCATTGATCGCATAAAGCAGTGATTTTGCCAGATTGCAGCGGGCTCCGAACAGCTGTGTCTGTTTTCCAACCTTCATTGCAGATACACAACAAGCGATTGCATAATCATCCCCCATAGACTGGGCGCATAACATCATCATTTTCATATTGGATAGAATCCGTATCAATAGAAACTTTAGAACAAAAATGTTTAAAGTTGTCTGGCAGTTTTTCAGACCATAAAACAGTTAAGTTAGGCTCTGGAGCAGTTCCAATGTTATATAAAGTATGAAGATAACGGAAAGAGTTCTTAGTAACCAGAGGTTTTCCATTAATACCAACTCCACCGATAGACTCCGTGATCCACGTAGGATCCCCACCAAATAGTTCGTCATATTCAGGAGTTCTTAAATGTCTTGTCAGACGAAGTTTTGATGATAAATTGATCGATCAATTCCTGAGCTTCTGTTTCTGTGATCACTCCATTTTAAGATCTCGTTCAATATAAATATCAAGGAATGTAGAAGTACGTCCAAGGGAAGTTGCAGCTCCATTATTTTCTTTTGTTCCTGCAAGATATCCCATATAAACCGCCTGAACAGCTTCTTTCGCATTTTTTTGCAGGTTTTGAAATATCAACACCATAAGATGCAGCCATTTCTTTCATTTTAGAAAGGGCTCGGATCTGCTCAGAAATTTCTTCACGCAGACGAATACGGTCTTCTGTCATAGGTCCATCTTCAAAGTCTAGATCTTTTTGTTTTTCTTCGATCAAGTGGTCGATTCCATAAAGAGCAACACGACGGTAATCTCCAATAATACGTCCACGTCCATAAGCATCAGGAAGTCCTGTTAGAAGTCCAGCAGTTCTTGCAAGACGAGTACGTTTTGGATAGGCATCAAAACCCTTCATTGTTGTGTTTTCTGTATTCATTAAAATGGCGGTCGATCTCTTCATTTAGTTTATAACCATATTGTTCCAGTGACTGGTGCGCCATACGTTTACCGCCATATAGATTGACAATACGTTTTTAGGGGTGCATCTGTCTGAAGTCCAACGATCACCTCATTTTCTTTATCAATATATCCAGGTGCGAAGTTCGTGATACCAGAAATGATATCTGTCTCAACATCTAAAACGCCTCCTTTTTCAATTCTTCAGCAAGCAGTTCTTCACATTTATTCCAGACTTTTTTTTGTTTTCTGAGATACATCAGCTAAGAAAGAGTCATCTCCTTCATAGAGAGTGTAGTTTTTCTGTATAAAAATTTTCTTACATTGATTTCTTTTGTCCAGACACCATCGTTGAATCCATTCCATTCGTTTAACATGATTTTTCCTCCGTAAAATAAACATGATCAAAATAGGTTTGTTGTAACATCTCTGTTTTCTTTTTTATCCATGGCAGGTACACCTTCTAAAGAATAAGGAATATTCATAACTTTATATTTGTTGGTACCAAGTAAATGATAGGGAAGCAGCTCAACTTTCTCTACATTAGGAATCTTTTGAATATAAGCTTTTAACTGAGCCATATGATCTTCGCTGTCAGTAATTCCTGGAACAACGACATGGCGAATCCATATCTTAGTCTGATGTTTTTTAAAGCATTCAAAAATTCTTCAAAACGATCCATTGATCTTCCTGTCATTTTCTCATAATCCGTTTTATGGATGTGTTTCAGATCAAGAAGAACAAGATCTGTATGATTTAAAATCTCATCATAATCAAAAAGTCCATAACCTGCAGTGTCGATGCAAGTGTGAATGCCTTCATTCTTGCATAGTTTTAAAGTCTCTTTTAAAAAATCAGGTTGTAATAAAGGTTCTCCACCAGAAAAGGTAACACCACCATCTTCTTTAAAATAAGGTTTAAATCGTCGGATCTTTGCAACAAGTTCTTCCGGTGTGTATTCGGTTCCGCCAGATAATTCCCAAGTATCAGGGTTATGGCAGAAACGACATCTTAGAGCACATCCTTGTAAAAAGATAACGGTTCGTATCCCTGGTCCATCAACCAGACCCATCGATTCGATGGAATGGACATGACCAACTGTCATAGTATTCCTCCTTATGGATGATACGTACTTAGAACAAGTACGTAAAAAGTTAACAGGATCAATATCTGAACGATGAAGCGTTGCAAAAATAGAATAAAAAAAACGCCGCACGTCCAGACAGATTGCCCAGACGGTCGGCGATTAATGATCATACTTCCATGTGGTTAATTCCACGTGCTCCGTCAGTTATATGACCTTATGGCTATAAGATACTATAGAAAATGAGATTCGTCAACCCTCAATTTTGTCGAAAAGCTTCACAAATTGTACAAAAAGTGATACAATATAGTTATCAAAACAACTTAAAGGAGGATATGCCTATGAAGCTAGAGAAATTGCAGTTCGTTGTAGAAGATGGAGTTGGTATCATCACAATGAACTATATGAAGAATCTTAATGCAATTGATGATCAGATGGCAGACGAGTTGATGTACGTGGTAGATACTTGTGAGAATGACCCGAATGTAAAAGTTGTTGTTTTAAAAAGGAATGCCAAAGGCATTTTCAGCAGGAGGAGACATTGGATACTTCTATAACCTGATCCAACAAGGTGGAGAAGTGAATATGGATTCTCTGATCAGTAAAGTTGGCAATGTAACCGATGGTCTGAAGCGTATGAGTAAACTTGTAATCTCAAGTGTAAGTGGAGCGGCAGCAGGTGCAGGAGTAAGTCTTGCATTTTCAGGGGACTTTGTTGTATGCGCAGACAATGCGAAGTTTATTATGGCATTTGTGAATCTTGGACTAGTTCCAGATACCGGTGGAACATACCTGTTTGTTAAGAGTCTTGGAATTCAAAAAGCAATGGAACTGTGTGTTACAGGAAGACCAATGAAAGCACAGGAAGCAAAAGATGCCGGAATGGTATATGATGTAGTTCCAGCGGAGGAATTAGATGATACCGTTATGAAACTTGCTAAGAAATTTTTGCTAGTGGACCATTACTTTCTTATAAGAATATCAAGAAAACAGATTTATCAGGCAGGGCTTGCTGATTATAAGAAATATCTGGATGAATGTGAGATTCCGACACAGCGTGAATGTGCGGCATCTTCTGATTTTATAGAAGGAGTCAAAGCTTTTATGGAGAAGAGAAAGGCTGAATTCAAAGGAGAATAAAGCCAGGATCAAACCATGAACATAGAAGGGAGGTCACGCCTTTTGAAGTCAAAAGTAGTAACGAGAGAGGAAGCACTCTCAAGAATTCATGATGGACAGACGATCATGTTTGGAGATTGGCATGGAGAATTTGCAGCAGACGAGATCATTGATGGAATGTTAGAAAAAGGAATCAAAGATATTGATGCGATCGCTGTATCTGCTGGAATGGCAGATCAAGGAGTCGGAAAGCTGATCAAAGATCACAGAGTTAAGAGTTTGATCACAACACATATTGGGTTGAACCCGATTGCCAAGGATCAGATGTTTGCAGGAGAACTTGCGATAGAATTTAGTCCGCAAGGAACCTTTGCAGAAAGAATCCGTTGTGGTGGAGCAGGCTTAGGAGGCTGTTTGACACCAACAGGACTTGGTACAGAAGTAGAAGAGGGTAAACAAAAAACTAAACGATCAATGGCAAAGAATATCTTCTGGAATTACCATGCGTGCAGATGTTGCTTTGATCAAAGCAACGAAAAGCAGATACTGCAGGTAATATTTCATTTCGAATGAATTCCAGAGCAACAAACAGTACGATGGCTATGGCTGCCGATACGGTGATCGTTGAGGTGGAAGAGATCGTGGAAGTGGGTGAACTAGGACCAGAAGGAGATCGATGTTCCAGCACCTGTGATCGATATGATCTATGAAAGAACCGGTGAGAAACGACCAAATGATGTCCAATGTAGGCACGCGAGCCAA
>ENA-OPYV01000471-OPYV01000471.1-human-gut-metagenome-genome-assembly--contig:-NODE-471-length-11148-cov-5.283096_pt1 | contig 11148 bp, 10 predicted proteins | sample MGYA00242474_ERZ504485 | MGnify/ENA primary metagenome ERZ504485 (study PRJEB26092, sample SAMD00036263) | human gut metagenome | host: Homo sapiens | study: EMG produced TPA metagenomics assembly of...
ATGGGTATTGCAATCGCTGGGTGCATTCAGATGTTCAGTGCCTTGGCGCCGATGTCGTGACGGTAGAACATGCCCTTGGTGTCGAGCTGGTCGATAATCGCATACACCTTGTCTTGAGCGGCCTTGATGTCGGCTGCGGAGGTTTCCACCAACAGCACGCGGCCGGAATTGGCGACCAGACCTTCTTCGCTACGAGCCACGCCAGCGTAATAGACGTGGGAATCCTCATCGACTGGAATCTCAGGAATCGCAGCGCCCTTGATCACATCGACAGGGTAGCCGTCGGCGGCGAGCACCACACCAAGCGTGGCGTTGTCATTATCCCAAGTGAACTCCGGAGTCTCGCCATTGAGCAGAGCGCTGATGCCGGCGCCGAGATCAGACGTGAGCTTCGGCAGCACGACTTCCGTTTCCGGATCGCCGAAACGAGCATTGAACTCGATAACCTTCGGACCATCCGCGGTGGCGATCAAGCCAGCGTACAGAATGCCAGTGAACGGCGTACCCTCATCGGACATAGCCTGAACGGTCGGCTTCACAATGGTTTCGATAGCGGTGTCAACCACATCCTGACCGATCTGCGGAACGGGACTGTACGCACCCATGCCACCGGTGTTCGGACCCTTATCGCCATCATAAGCGCGCTTATGATCCTGAGAAATCGGCATCGGCCAGAAATCGGTGCCGTTCACAAAACTCATCAGCGAGAACTCCTGACCCTCTAGGAAGTCCTCGATGACAACCTTCGCACCGGCGTTGCCGAAACGATGATCGACGAAAAATGTCTTCAAGAGCGGCGATGGCGGTTTCCTCATCCATGGCAACGGTCACGCCCTTGCCGGCGGCCAAACCGTCAGCCTTGATCACAATCGGAGCGCCATGTTCACGCACATAAGCGGTGGAACGCTCCAAATCGTCGAACGTCTGATACTTTGCGGTCGGAATGCTGTGACGCTCCATCAACTGCTTGGCGAAATCCTTGGAACCCTCGATTTGCGCGGCGGCCTTGCTCGGACCGAACGCCTTGATGCCAGCTCCCGCGAAATCGTCGACGATGCCCTCGATAAGCGGCACTTCCGGACCGACGAACACCCAGTCGTAGCCGTTGTTCTTTACAAAATCAATCAGCGCGGCATGATTGGACGGGTTGATCTGCGTGGTGCGGATGCCGTCAAGCTCCATGCCTGGATTGCCCGGAGCCACCGTGACTTCGCTGACGCTGCCGCCACGCATAAGTGCATGGGCGATGGCATGCTCGCGTGCACCGGAACCAATGACCAGAACCTTCATGTTTCCTCCTGTTATGTCCCTTTTGGGAAAATCCTATGTTCAGGAAAGTCTTCGGAAATTAAAAGGGGGGTGGCCGTTATGGCTCACCCCCGTATATGTATTTACTGCAGTTCGACGTCGCTATCGGTCTTCTTGACGATATTGCCGAGTACGTAACCGGCTTCGTCATTGGACTTCAGCAATTCCATGGTCTTATCGGCATCTTCGGCGTTGACCGCCAACACCATGCCAATACCCATATTGAAGATGTTGAACATTTCCATATGGTCGACTTCGCCGGCCTTTTCGAGCACGTCGAAAATCGGCAGTACCGGCCAGGAGCCGAGGTTGATGTGTGCGGCCAGACCGTCCGGAATCATACGCGGAACGTTTTCGATGAAGCCGCCGCCGGTGATGTGGGCGACACCCTTGACCACGCCGGCCTTGAACAGCGGGGAAAGAGCCTTCACATAGATCTTCGTCGGGGTAAGGAGTACGTCGCCGAGCTTTTCGCCGTCGAGCTCGTCAAGCACGGTATCGACGGTATAGCCGGCCTTCTCGAACAGGGCCTTGCGCACCAGAGAGAAGCCGTTGGAATGCACGCCGGTGGACGGCAGACCAATGAGTACATCGCCTTCAGCGATGGTGGAGCCGTCCACGATTGCGGACTTCTCGGCAACGCCGACCGCGAAGCCGGCCAGATCGTACTCGTCTTCGTCATACATGCCCGGCATTTCAGCGGTTTCGCCACCGATCAGACCGGAACCAGCCTGTACACAGCCGTCGGCAACGCCAGCCACAACCTGCTCGAGCAGTGCTGGATCGTTCTTGCCACAGGCGATGTAATCCAGGAAGAACAACGGTTCCGCACCCTGAGCGGCAATATCGTTGACGCACATGGCCACGCAGTCGATGCCGATGGTGTTGTGCTTGTTGGCCATCTTGGCGACGACCAGCTTGGTACCGACGCCATCGGTGCCGGAAATCAGTACCGGCTCCTTGTATCCGAGGGAAGCCAGATCGAACAGGCCGCCGAAACCGCCAATACCGCCGACTACGCCCGGACGGTTGGTGCGAGCCACATGGGACTTGATGCGCTTGACGACTTCGTAACCGGCCTCAACGCTCACGCCGGCTTCTTCATATGCTTTTGGCATATCAAACCTTTCTCGGGTTCAGTGTTCTTCTTGGGGTGAAGTAGTGGTGTATTCGTTGCCTTCGTACTTGCTCTTGTACAGGGCGAATTCAGGCAGTCGGACGCGGTCCTCCGGAGTCAACGATTTCAGGAAATCAGCCTCATAGTCATCCAAGGCGGTCGGATAATCGCCATTGAAATAGGCCACGCACAGACCGCCGTACGGTGCGTCCGCACCCAGGCCGATGGATTCGACCAATCCGTCGAGTGACAGGAACGCCAAGGAATCGGCACCGATGAAATCGCGGATTTCCTCCACGGACTTCTTTGCGGCGATGAGCTCCTTGGTGGTGGAGATGTCGATGCCGTAGAAGCATGGGTATTTCAGCGGCGGCGAGCTGATGCGCATGTGCACTTCGGCTGCGCCGGCTTCCTTAAGCAGCTGCACGATGCGCTTGGACGTGGTGCCGCGCACGATGGAATCGTCGATGACGATCACGCGCTTGCCTTTGACCACGCCGCGCACGGCGGACAGCTTCATGCGCACGCCCTGCTCGCGCAGTTCCTGCGTCGGCTGGATGAAGGTTCGAGCCACATACTGGTTCTTGATCAGGCCCATCTCGTTTGGCAGACCAGCTTCTTCCGCATAGCCGGAGGCCGCGGACAGCGAGGAATTCGGCACGCCAATGACCATATCGGCATCGACCGGCGATTCTTGGGCCAGACGCGCACCCATACGCTTGCGGGCGGAATGCACGTTCACGCCGTAAATATCGGAATCCGGACGTGCGAAGTAGATGAATTCCATCGAGCAGATGGCCAGCTGGGTCTGGTTCGTGTACTGCACGATCTTGTATCCGTGATCATCCACGACCACGATTTCGCCCGGGCGGATGTTGCGCACCAGCTCGGCGCCGACGATGTCGAGCGCGCAGGTCTCGGAGGCGAGCACATATGCGCCGTTCTTCATCTTGCCAAGGGAGAGCGGACGGAAGCCGTTCGGATCGAGCGCGCCGATCATGGCGTTCTCGGTCATGATCAGATAGGCGAAGCGCCATGAACGGTGTTGAGCGCTTCCTTGAGCTTCTCCATGAAAGTGCGCTTCGAGGAACGGCGGATGAGGTGCATAAGCACTTCGGTGTCGGAATTGGAGTGGAAGATCGCACCTTCGTCCTCCAGCTTGCGGCGCAGGGACGGGCAGTTAGTGAGGTTGCCGTTGTGGCACAGGGCCATATCTCCATCATGGAAACGGAAGATGAACGGCTGAATGTTGTCGGTGCCGCCAGAGCCGGCAGTGGCGTAGCGCACATGGCCAATCGCCCTGTCTCCCTTCAGGCGTTCGATTTCTCGCTCGTCGCTGAACACCTGGGTCAACAGACCCGTTCCGCGATGACCGATAAGATGACCATTATCGTTCGAGACAATGCCGGCACCCTCCTGACCGCGATGCTGCAACGCGTGCAAGCCGAAGTAGGTGAGTCGGGCGCGTCCGGGTGGCCCGAAACCAGCCGAAACTAACGCATCCTCGTGGATGTCTTCGAGTTCAGCTGACAAGCCAAAGCTCCTTCCAAAACCATGGAGACAAGGGATTCGCTACCGTTCAACACTACCAACCGGAGGCTACAATCGGCGGTTTTCGTGGAGTCCTTAGGGGCACTTGGCATGTCGGGTGTGTCGAACAATTGTTCGAACTCTCTGATATGCTGAATGCAGGAAAATACAGTGCGGTGCATCGGCGATGCTTTGTCGGTGCTTTGCGAGGCGAAGTGCTCGTTGACGTTTCAAGATGGAGCCAAATCATGGAAGGAGTCTGAAGATGGCCGAACGTACCTATATCGCTATCGATCTGAAATCCTTCTATGCGTCTTCGGAATGTGCAGAACTCGGATTCGACCCTCTATCCACGCATCTGGTAGTGGCCGACCAATCGCGCACCGACAAAACCATCTGTCTTGCCGTGTCGCCATCGCTCAAAGCATATGGACTGCCGGGGCGGGCGAGACTGTTCGAAGTCAAAGCGAAGCTTAAAGAAGTCAATGCTGCACGGCGGGCAGCGGCACCGGGCGGTGTGCTGAGAGGTGAATCGTATGATGCGAAAGCGCTCGCAGCTAATCCGAATCTGGCTGCCGGCGTGTATATAGCCAAGCCTCGAATGTCACATTATCTCAACATCAGTGCGAAAATCTACAGCATATATTTAAGGTACGTATCCGAAGCTGACATTCATGTCTATTCGATAGATGAAGTATTCATGGATGTTACCGGGTATTTGCGGGCTTACGGCAAAAGCGCGCATGATATGGCCCGTGAAATGATCCAGCAGATTCTTCGGGAGACGGGCATCACCGCAACGGCCGGTATCGGTACGAATATGTATTTGGCGAAAGTGGCTATGGACGTGGTCGCCAAGCATATTCCCGCGGATAAGGATGGCGTGCGTATCGCGCAATTGGATGAGATGTCGTATCGTCGGCTGTTATGGGCGCACAGGCCGTTGACTGATTTCTGGCGTGTGGGACGAGGGTATGCGAAGAAGCTCGAAGCCCAAGGTCTAATGACAATGGGCGATATAGCCCGATGTTCCATAGGCCGTGCCGACGAGTATTACAACGAGGGCCTGCTGTACAAGATGTTCGGTGTGAACGCCGAGCTGCTTATCGACCATGCGTGGGGTTGGGAACCTTGCACGATCGCCGACATCAAAGCGTATAAGCCAGCTGGTCATAGTATGAGTTCGGGGCAGGTGCTTACGGGCGCGGTCGGTTTTGACTCGGCGCGGCTGATTGTGAGAGAAATGGCGGACACCTTGTCTTTGGACTTGGTTGCCAAAGGTGTGAAGGCCGGCCATATGGGGTTGATGGTCGGTTACGATACCGCCAGTCTTGATCCAAAGCGGCTAGGGGAGTGTGGCACTCCGGAATTGAAGGCGATGGCTGAGCGAGCCATTGCCGAATATAGCGGTCCCGTAACTCTTGATAGGTATGGTCGGCGTGTGCCCAAGCCGGCTACAGGGTCGATTGGTCTGGACGACCATACGTCATCCACCACGCGCATATGCGATGCGGTTGACGAATTGTTCTGCAGAATCGTCGATCATCGGCTGTTGGTACGTCGATTGAATGTGGTTGCTTCTGATTTGCAAACGGTCGAACAGCTGGCTGAGCGGAATGCTGCGGCGAATTACGTTCAGCCCGATCTGTTTTCGGATATGCAAGAAGTCTCAAATGGAAGCGATAGCAACGATTGCAGTGATAACGTCGATAACAACGTGCGGTCTTCCTACGCTGACGATATGCGGGTTGTCGATGAGATTTCCGAACAGCATGTGCAGCAGACGATTCTTGACATCAAACGCAAGTTCGGCAAAAACGCCGTCATTAAAGGGATGGACATGTTCGCTGATGCCACAGGTCAACAGCGCAACCGGCAGATTGGAGGTCATGCAGCATGAGTTTGCAGCAAACCGACCGTTACGATGACATCATCAACTTGCCTCATCATCGCTCGTGCACGCGCCCGCACATGAGCATGCACAACCGTGCCGCGCAATTCATGCCTTTCGCCGCTCTCACCGGCTACGACGACATCATCAAACAAACCGCCACCCATTCCAACGAAGCAGTGGAACGCGCCAACACCCCCGTCAATCTCGCCGAAGCTACCTCTCCGCCTAACATGCGTCGGAGACCAAAAAAGAGGCTGTTTGGTTTGACTAGGGAGGAATCCCGATCAAACCAAACAGCCTCTGTATGTTCGAATCTACGTCAGAACGCTTTTATGGATGCGGTCGCGGATCAGGCGGCGAAGTACTCCACGCCGGCTGCGAACAGCGGCTGATCCTTCTCGCCGGGCACGTTCTTGAACGTACCGTTGCTGTAACGCTCGGAGTGGCCCATCTTGCCGAACACGCGGCCGTCCGGGCTGGTGATGCCTTCGATGGCCAGCAGTGAACCGTTCGGGTTCACGCTCAGGTCCATGCCCGGCACGCCGGCCTCGTCCACGTACTGCGTGGCGATCTGTCCATTGGCCTTGAGCTGGGCGAGCATATCGTCGGAAGCCACGAAACGGCCTTCGCCGTGGGAGATGGCGATGGTGTGCATGTCGCCCACCTCGGTCTTTGCCAGCCACGGGGAGAGATTCGACGCCACGCGGGTGCGCACCAGACGGCTCTGGTGGCGGCCGATGGTGTTGAACGTCAGCGTCGGGCATTCGGCGGTCATCGGCACGATGTCGCCGTACGGCACCAGGCCGAGTTTGATCAGCGCCTGGAAACCATTGCAGATACCGAGCATCAGACCATCACGGTTGTTCAACAGGTCACGCACCGCTTCGGTAACGGCAGGAGCACGGAAGAACGCGGTGATGAACTTGGCGGAACCATCCGGCTCGTCGCCGCCGGAGAAGCCGCCAGGAATCATGATGATCTGGCTCTTCTTGATTTCCTCAACCAAAGCTGCGGTGGACTCAGCCACAGCAGCAGGGGTGAGGTTGTTCACGATGAGCGTGCTCACGTCGGCACCCGCGCGCTCGAAGGCGGCTGCGGAATCGTATTCGCAGTTGTTGCCGGGGAACACGGGGATGATCACATGCGGCTTGGCGGCGCCGGCGCCGGTGTATACGGTCTTCTTCGGCGCATTGAAGGACACGGTCTCAACGGTCTTGCCCTTTTCGTCGCCCTTGGATCGGTACGGGAACACGGATTCGATGCCGCCCTCCCAAGCGTCCTGCAGTTCGGCCAGATCCAGCGTCTCACCGGCTGCCACGAACTGGTAGGCCTCGGTGGTCTCGCCGACCTCACTGACCTCAACCAGGTTGGATACGGCCGGAACCTTCGCGGTGTCGGCAAGTTCGATGATGAAGGAACCATAGGCCGGGGCGAACAGGTCGTCCACGCTGATGCCATCGGCCAGCTTCACGCCGATCTGGTTGCCGACCGTCATCTTGAAGATAGCCTCGGCGGTGGCACCGTAGCCAGGCGTGGACACGGCCAGCGCATCGCCGAAATCGGTGAGCTCCTCGACTGCGGAGAACACCTCCAGCAGCGAATCCTTGTCCGGTGTGAGGCCGTCGGCCTGGTAACGCGGCGCGATGCGGATCACACGGTGACCAGCGCCCTTGAACTCTGGGGAAGTGGCACGCTTCATGTTGCCCACAGCCACGGCGAAGGAGATCAGGGTCGGCGGAACGTCCAGCTGTTCGAACGTGCCGGACATGGAGTCCTTACCGCCGATTGCGCCAGCGCCTAGATCGACCTGCGCCATCAGAGCGCCCAGTACGGCGGCCATCGGCTTGCCCCAACGCTCCGGCTCGTCGCGTAGCTTCTCGAAGTATTCCTGGAAGCTCAGATACGCTTTCTCATGTTCGAAACCGGCGGCCACCAGCTTCGAGAGCGACTCGACCACAGACAGATAAGCGCCTGTGAACTGGTTCTGCTCCATGATGTACGGGTTGAAGCCCCAAGCCATCGCGGAGGCGGTGGTGGTCTCGCCGAACACCGGCAGCTTGGCGACCATGGCCATGTTCGGGGTCAGCTGCTTCCTGCCGCCGAACGGCATGAGCACGGTGCCTGCGCCGATGGTGGAGTCGAAACGCTCGGAAAGACCCTTGTTGGAAGCCACGTTCAGATCGGTGAGCATGGCATGCATGCGGTCAGACAAGGAACCGGAAGCCCACGGGGTGGCGTAGCCGTGCTGCGCCTCGACATGCACCACCTGATGCTTCGGAGCGCCGTTGGAGGCGAGGAACTCGCGGGACAGATCCACGATCGTGTCGCCGTTCCATACCATCGTCATGCGCGGCTCTTCGGTCACGGTCGCGATGACTTCAGCCTCGAGATTCTCTTCCTTGGCGTAGCCGAGGAACTCGTCGACGTCTTCGGCTGCCACGTCCACGGCCATGCGCTCCTGAGATTCGGAAATCGCAAGTTCTGTGCCGTCCAGGCCTTCGTACTTCTTCGAAACCTTGTTGAGATCAACATACAGGCCGTCAGCCAGCTCGCCGACTGCCACGGATACGCCACCGGCGCCGAAATCGTTGCAGCGCTTGATCAGGCGGCATGCGTCACCGCGGCGGAACAGACGCTGCAGCTTACGTTCGACGGGAGCATTGCCCTTCTGCACCTCGGCGCCGTCAAGCTCCAGGGATTCGACGTTATGCGCCTTGGACGCGCCGGTGGCGCCGCCGATACCGTCACGGCCGGTACGCCCGCCGAGCAGGATGACCTTGTCGCCCGGAGCCGGGGTTTCGCGGCGTACATGATCGGCCGGAGTCGCGGCCACAACCGCACCGACCTCCATGCGCTTGGCCACATATCCGGGGTGGTAGATTTCGTCCACCTGACCGGTGGCCAGGCCGATCTGGTTGCCGTAGGAGGAATAACCGGCGGCGGCGGTGGTGACGAGCTTGCGCTGAGGGAGCTTGCCTTCAAGCGTCTCGGACACCGGCACGGTCGGATCGGCGGCACCGGTCACGCGCATGGCCTGATACACGTAGGAACGGCCGGAAAGCGGGTCGCGGATGCAGCCGCCGATGCAGGTTGCCGCACCACCGAACGGTTCGATTTCCGTCGGGTGGTTGTGGGTTTCGTTCTTGAACAGGAACAGCCAATCCTCATCATGGCCATTCACATCAACCTTCACCTTGACGGTGCAGGCGTTGATTTCTTCGGATTCGTCAAGATTCTTCAGAATACCGTTCTTCTTGAGCCACTTCGCGCCGATGGTGCCCATATCCATAAGGCATACGGGCTTTTCGTCGCGGCCAAGCTCGTGACGCATCTCAAGATACTTATCGAACGCGGCCTGCACGGTCGCGTCGTCAATCTGCACATCATCAAGTTGCGTGCCGAACGTGGTGTGACGGCAATGATCGGACCAATACGTGTCGATCACCTTGATTTCCGTGATTGTCGGATCACGCTGTTCCTCGGTGAAGTGAGCACGGCAGAACTGCAGATCAGCCAAATCCATGGCCAGGCCACGGTCGGCGATGAACTGCTCAAGATCGGCGTCGCTCATGGTGCGGAAACCTTCGATGACCTCCACCTTGCCCGGTACCGCACCTGCGTCTTCAACGTGATCTTGGTATCCAGCGAAGCTTCGCGAGCCTCGACCGGGTTGATCACATAATGCTTGATGGCGGCGATGTCGGCGTCGCCCAGCTCGCCTTCAAGTGCATACACCTTGGCGGAACGAACAGTCGGGCGCTCGCCCTGGGAGATCAGCTGAATGCATTCGCTGGCGGAATCCGCACGCTGGTCGAACTGACCGGGCAGATACTCCACAGCAAACACATTATCAGAACCGAAATCAGGCAAATCGGCGGAAACATTATCGACCTGCGGCTCACTGAACACGGTAGGGGTGGCCTGTGCGAACAGTTCCTCGCTAATGCCTTCCACATCATAACGATTGACGAGACGCACATTCTTCAGCGATGCGATGCCAAGAATGGTCTTTAGCTCGTTGGCGAGCTGCTTGGCCTCGACATCAAAACCCTGCTTCTTTTCCACGTACACGCGAAAAACCATGGTTGACTCCTTGAAAGAGGGGCTTGGTGAGATTGATAAAAATAAGATTTTCAAAAACGATGAAGCCCGCATCCGAGTTTGTACTGCAGATGCGGGCTATCGCAAGTATTATTCGGCTACTTCAATGCCTTCGGACTTGGCGAGTTCAGCCAAGCGGCTTTCGACCTCTTCGTAAGCCGGAATGATGTCGCCCAGATCGCGGCGGAACAGATCCTTGTCGAGATGCTCAACCTTGCCGGAGCCGTCACGCTGATCCCACAGACGGCAGGAATCCGGGGTGATTTCGTCGGCCAGCAGCAGCGTGCCGTCGGAAGTGCGACCCATTTCGATTTTGAAATCAACAAGCTTGATGCCGATCTTGGCGAAGATCTCGATCAGGGCTTCGTTGATACGGCGTGCGAGAGGTGCGATCTCAGCCAGATCCTCACGGGTGCAGACGCCCAACGCAACCAGATCGTCGTCGTTCACGAACGGATCGTGCAGATCATCGTTCTTCAGGAAGTACTCCAGCACCGGCTCCTTGAGCTCGATGCCCTCTTCCACGCCCAAGCGAGAGCAGAAGTGGCCGGCGGCGGTGTTACGCAGCACGATCTCGAGCGGGAACATGGTGACCTTCTTGACCAGCTGGGAGGTTTCGCCCACGCGGGCTACCAGATGGCTGTCGATACCACGCTTCTTGAGCAGATCGAAGATCAGCGTGGTGATGAGGTTGTTCAGCCTGCCCTTGCCGGCGAAGTCTTCCTTCTTTTCGCCGTCACCTGCGGTAGCGGAGTTCTTGTATTCGACCCAGAGCACCTCCGGATCGTCAGTTGCGTACAGTTGCTTGGCTTTGCCCTCGTAGAGCTTTTCCAACTTCTCCATTACTCGCCTTTCCTGGTGTTTGGGAGGTAGATAGTTTGGTGAACTTGACGGTTAACAAGATACCAACGGGAGGCTACAATCGAATGGTTTTTGGGCGCGTTCCGGCAGTCTTCCGTCAGTATCCGGCAATAGTGCGTCAGGCGATGTCGATTTCGAGCGATTCGGCCACATTCTCGGCTTTAGCACGCGCGTCGGCCTCATCTGTTCCGATGGCCAGCGCGACCGCCATGCGACGATGGCCGTGCACTTCCGGCTCGCGAAGATACGCAGGTCGGTGCCCGGCTGAGACAAAGCGTCGGCGACGTACGGAATTCGGCCTCACCATCGCCCTGAATGACGATCGCATGGCTTGCCG
>ENA-OPYV01000472-OPYV01000472.1-human-gut-metagenome-genome-assembly--contig:-NODE-472-length-11141-cov-2.989377_pt1 | contig 11141 bp, 14 predicted proteins | sample MGYA00242474_ERZ504485 | MGnify/ENA primary metagenome ERZ504485 (study PRJEB26092, sample SAMD00036263) | human gut metagenome | host: Homo sapiens | study: EMG produced TPA metagenomics assembly of...
GTCCTGGGTGCCGGCGCCAGCGCCACCGGCCTTGCCGGCGACCTGCTGGGCGACACTGCCAAGGTGACCATCGATACCGATTACCTGGGCGCCCGCGAGCAGGTGCGCGACTTTTAACTACGAGCTGCGCCACCGCGGTCGCAAGACCGAGTGCGAGATCGACGCCAACGGTGTGCTGACCGGCACGTCCAAGAAGGTCTACCGCGGCACCATCGACCTCGTGCACGGCTGCAAGGGTGCAACCGGTACCGAGCGCGAGACGGTGCTCTTGGCCAACAAGGGCGTCGACAACAAGACCGTTCCCGTCATTCTCTGCGACGAGGACGACGTCGCCGGCAACCACGGCGCCACCATCGGCCACGTCCGCGACGAGCAGCTGTTCTACCTCGCCTGCCGCGCCTTGACCAAAACGCCGCCGAGGACCTGTTCATCCGCGCCAAGCTGGAGGACGCCGCGCTTTCCGCCACCGACGAGCGCACCCGCGCCGCCGTCGTCCGCCTGGGCAACAACCTGATCGACAACTTTGAAGAGGAGCTCGCATGATCGACACCGAGCACGTTAAATGCGACACCTGTACTGCCCCCGAGCCCATGGAGCTCGACGCCAGCGACGAGGCTTCGCGCGGCTGGCCCACCGTAGATATCGAGACCAACCCCTACAAGGGCCAGTTCCCGCTGTTCCAGCAGCACCCCGAGATCGCCTTCCTCGATAGCGCCGCCACCGCGCAGCGCCCTGCCTGTGTGCTCGACGCCGAACGCGACTTCTACCAGCGCATGAACGCCAACCCTCTGCGCGGCCTGTACTCGCTGTCCGTCGAGGCCACCGACGCCATCGCGAAGGTCCGCCAACAGATCGCCGACCTCATCGCGCCCCCCAACGCCAACGAGATCGTCTTCACCCGCAACACGAGCGAGTCGCTCAACCTGGTCGCCAAGAGCTTTGCGCCCACGGTGCTCGAGCCCGGCGACGAGGTCGTCATCACCATCATGGAGCACCACTCCAACCTGATTCCGTGGCAGCAGGTCTGCCGCGAGACCGGCGCCAAGCTCGTCTACCTCTACCCCACCAAAACCGGCCAGCTCACCACCGAGGAGGTTCTTGCCAAGGTGGGTCCCAAGACCAAGATCCTGGCCGTGGGACAGGTCTCTAACGTGCTAGGCGTCGAGAACCCGGTCAAGAATCTCGGCAAGCTCGTGCACAAGTACGGCGGCTATCTGGTCGTCGACGGCGCGCAGTCGCTGCCGCACATGCCGGTCGATGTGGCCGACCTGGGCGCCGACTTCTTTGCCTTTAGCGCGCACAAGGCCATGGGCCCCATGGGCATCGGCGTGCTGTGGGGCAAGATGGACCTGCTCAACGCCATGCCGCCCATGCTTACCGGCGGCGAGATGATCGATTCGGTCACCGAGCAGGACGCTGTCTGGGCGCCCGTCCCCGAGAAATTCGAGGCCGGCACGCAGGACGCCGCCGGCATCTTCGCCACGGGCGCCGCACTCGATTACCTGGTCAACACGGTGGGTTACGAGAACATCCAGGCACGCGAGCAGGCACTCGTCCACTACCTGATGGGCGAGCTCATGCAGCTCGACTTTGTTCAGATCATCGGCTCGATCTACTGGGACAACCACCACGGCGTCGTGAGCTTTAACGTCCGCGGCATCCACCCACACGACGTCGCGAGCATCATGGACATGGACGGCGTCTGTATCCGCGCCGGCCACCACTGCGCGCAGCCGCTGCTCACCTGGCTGGGCGTCGAGAATCTTGCCTGCTGCCGCGCCAGCGTGGCCTTCTACAACGACAAGGCCGACATCGACAAGTTCATCGCCGGCCTGCATCACGTTTGGAGCACGTTCAATGGGTAATCTGTACACCTCCACCACATTTATGGAGCACAACTCGCACCCCGACTACAAGTACGAGATGGACGCCCCCACGCACGAGCACGACGGCATCAACCCCAGCTGCGGAGACGAGCTCACCTTGCAGCTACGTGTCGAGAACAACGTGATCGAGGAGGCCTCCTTTACCGGCCACGGCTGCGCCATCAGCCAGGCCAGTGCCGACATCATGGCCGACCTCATCACCGGCGAGACCGTCGAGGAAGCTCGCCGCTTGGCAGAGCTCTTCCTCGCCATGATCCGCGGCGAGCAGCTCTCCGAGGAGGACCTGGAAGACCTGGACGAAGCCGCCCAGCTCCAGGACATCTCGCACATGCCCGCCCGCGTCAAATGCGCCGAGCTCGCCTGGCGCACCCTCGACGGCATGCTCACGGGACAAAATAATCAGTAGTATTTGTCCCAAATCTTAAGAATTTTGTTGGCCGAATCGCTTGACAAGAGTGGTTCGGCCATTTTCTATTCCGAGCCCTCAGCCTGAGCATTCACCCGCGCATAAGCGCGCACGATACGAGAGACGGTACTCTTGCTGACTCCCGTATACCGTTCGATCTCGCGCACCGTGTAGCCGCCATCGTGCAGGGCGAAAACGATTCCGTCTCGCCGCGAGGGTGCTACGGTCTTGAGTTCGTTGAGCGGCACACCCAGGCGCTTCGCCATCTTGTCGGCAAACGCACGCCGCTCCCACTCTGTCTCATCCATATCGTGAATCACCGGATCGGAACCATCGGGCATCGACAGAGAATAATCCAGAAACCCCTTGGCAGACTCAAAGAGCTCAAGCACACAAGAAGGGTCCGAAAATCCCCTCGTCGTATCGTTGTCATACGCTCTCAGATACTCGGCAAAGCTGCTCCAGGGATAACGCTCGATCAGGGCGATACCCGCCTCCTGCGGATTAGCGTGAACATAGCGAATGGCAGCCATTAGATAACGGTCGGTATCGAGCGAGCGCCGGTCAAAACGGTTCTGGAACAGATGACCCGTGCGCCCCGTGCGTTTATTGAACCGCCGCGCGTACGTCAAAAGCAGCCGGTGCATCGCCGCGCTCATCGCGTCCTCGTAATCTGCAAGCACCAGATGCACGTGATTGCCCATAAGGCACCAGGCGATAACCGTCACGCCCGCCTCGCGGCAGCACTCGCGCATCAGCTCCAAAAACTCCCACCGGTCTTCATCGCCCTCAAAGATGAGCTGCTTGCCCACACCGCGGGCACAGACATAGTAAAAGCCGGTAACCGTTCTCCAAACGCGCTGCATGGCGCTCCCTTCGCCGGGATCTGATTGCCATCCAATACAGCACGATTGAAGCGTGCCATCAAAACATTCACGCAAAACAATACACTCGCGCGGCCAAAGGCAGTAAACGGGCGGCGAACGGCACCGTTGCAACAGGTCAGACCCCGCAACGCATACAAGAGCTGACCAAAAGCTTGCCCAAGACGAACCCCCTCTACGGAAGTTCGCGACCACAGAACATATAGTTAAACCGTTTCAATTAACTTCCGGACTTCTCGCTACGAAAACTGAGCCGTTCGCCGAATATTCCGTGCATTTCGCGGTATTATAGGGGCTGCATGTCATGTCCCTTTCGAAGGGTCGCCCGGCAATCGCCAGCCACGACCCCCAGACGGGACGCCAACACGATAGAGAGGAGAGGCATGCAGTACTCACAGGAAGTGGAGAACATGTGCCCCGTTGCCAAGGGTGCATACCACGGCCCCGCACCCATCCCCGAGGAGGGCAAGTGGGTCCAGGCTAAGGAGATTTCCGACATCTCCGGTCTTACGCACGGTGTGGGTTGGTGCGCACCTCAGCAGCGCCTGCAAGCTCACGCTGAACGTCAAGGACGGCATCATCGAGGAGGCCCTCGTTGAGACCATCGGCTGCTCGGGCATGACCCACTCTGCCGCCATGGCTTCCGAGATCCTTCCCGGTAAGACCATCCTCGAGGCCCTCAACACCGACCTCGTCTGCGACGCCATCAACGTTGCTATGCGCGAGATCTTCCTGCAGATCGTTTACGGCCGCAGCCAGACCGCGTTCTCCGAGGGCGGCCTGCCCGTGGGCGCCTCCCTCGACGACCTCGGCAAGGGCCTTCGCTCTCAGGTTGGCACCATGTTCGGCACCAAGGCCAAGGGCGCTCGTTACCTCGAGCTCGCTCAGGGCTACGTCACCCGCATGGCTCTCAACGACAAGAACGAGATCATCGCTTTCGAGTTCCTGAACCTCGGCAAGTTCACCGACGCGTCAAGGCCGGCAAGACCCCCGAGGAGGCCATCGCTGGCGCTATGGGCCACTATGGTCAGTGGGAGAACGCTGCCAAGTACATCGACCCGCGCACCGACGAGGAGACTCACTCCGTCGCCAGCGTGTTCCCGGTTCACGAGTAGAAAGGGAGGGAAATAACTATGACTGTTACGTTCGAAGGTTACGAGCGCCGCGCTGACAAGATCAACAAGTGCCTCGCCGACAACGGCATCGCCTCCCTCGAGGAAGCTCTGCAGATCTGCACCGACAAGGGCTTCAACCCGCGTGAGATCGTCAACAACACCCAGTCCATCGCCTTCCAGAACGCCGAGTGGGCCTACACCCTCGGTTGCGCTCTCGCTGTCAAGCGTGGCGCCAAGACCGCTTCTGAGGCTGCCGCCATCATCGGCGAGGGCATCCAGGCCTTCACCGTTCCCGGCTCCGTCGCCGAGGACCGCAAGGTCGGTCTGGGCCACGGCAACCTGGGCGCTATGCTGCTCTCCGACGACACCGAGTGCTTCGCCTTCCTGGCTGGCCACGAGTCCTTCGCTGCCGCTGAGGGTGCTATCGGCCTGGCTCTGAACGCCAACAAGGCTCGCAAGAAGCCGCTGCGCGTCATCCTCAACGGTCTGGGCAAGGACGCTGCTCAGATCATCGCCCGCATCAACGGCTTCACCTATGTGAAGACCCAGTTCGACTACTACACGGGCGAGCTCAAGGTCGTCGAGACCATCCCCTACTCCGATGGTCCCCGCGCTGCCGTTAACTGCTACGGCTCCGACGACGTCCGCGAGGGCGTTGCCATCATGTGGCACGAGAACGTCGACATCTCGATCACCGGTAACTCCACCAACCCCACGCGCTTCCAGCACCCCGTCGCTGGCACCTACAAGAAGGAGCGCCTCGAGGCTGGCAAGAAGTACTTCTCCGTCGCTTCTGGTGGCGGCACCGGCCGTACTCTGCACCCGGACAACATGGCGCCGGCCCTGCCTCTTACGGCATGACCGACACCATGGGCCGTATGCACTCCGACGCCCAGTTCGCCGGTTCTTCCTCCGTGCCTGCGCACGTCGACATGATGGGTCTCATCGGCATGGGCAACAACCCCATGGTCGGTGCCACCGTCGCCTGCGCTGTCGCCGTCGAGGAGGCCCTCAAGGCCTAATCGCGCCCGCGCGATGCTCAAATAGTTGAGCTTTGGAGCCGCTACCTTTCGAGGTAGCGGCTCTTTTTGTTTGCGCTGTCGCAGGGTAGCTAATGCCAATATATCAGTTGGGGCGAAATACGAGATGTGATGAGACGGAGCGTCAGAACGTCCATGACGCCCACCTGCCATATTTGCCCTTTACCGATTTGCCGAGTCTTTGCGGCCCCATTGCCGATCACCCGTGCGACAATGCGCCGGACGAGAAAGGAATCCGATGGAATCGACTGACGTACTGGTAATTGGATCTGGCATTGCGGGCCTTTGCGCCGCCATCGAAGCGGCACGCACGGGTGCAACCGTCACTGTGGCAAGCGCCGGAAAGACTATGAGTGGATCGAGCTTCTTCCCCGGAACCTGGGGCCTGGGGCTTATCGGACCCGTCGACGAAGACGATGAGCAGGACCTCATCGACACCATTCAGACCGTTGGTGGCGGCGTCGCCGACCCCGAGCTTGTCCAGACGTTTGTCCACGGCATTCCCCAGGCAATTGAATGGCTCGAGCAAGACCTAGGCGTTGAGCTCCAGCGTCCGCAAAGCGCTGAGAGCGCCCAGCAAAAGCAATTTATCCCCTGCTTTGACCACAAGACGCGCATGTGGCGCGGCCTCACCCGCAAGCCCCTTGAGGACGCTCTGACGACCCGAATCGAGTCACTCGGCATTCGCCTGCTCCCCCGCCATGAGCTTATCGACCTTGTTGAGGACACGAACGGCAGAATAACCGGAACCATGCTCTACGACCTCACCGAAAATCGAATCGTGCCCTTTGCTGCCAAGCACGATCATCGCAACCGGTGGCACAGGCGGCCTGTTCGAGCGCAGCCTTACGTCGGCTGATGTGCTCAGCTCCTCGCAGGCCATCGCGCTGGCGCACGGCGCAACACTTACTAATATAGAGTTCATGCAGATGATGCCCGGCTTCATCGAGCCCAAGCGCAACCTGGTCTTCAACGAGAAAACCTGGCGCTACGTACATGTAGACCAGCCGGTAGATATTGCCGACGACAAGCTGGACGACCTGCTCGAGCAGCGCTCTGGATATGGTCCCTTCACGTCACGCTTGGCCTCCCGCGCTATCGATCTCATCATCGATCAGGCAGGTGTCGAAGGCCTGGCACTCCACTACGACTTTCCCCGCGAGGATGTCCCAGAGTTTGTGCAGACCTTTGCCACCTGGCTGCAAGACGAGCGCGGCATCGCCCCGACTGACGAGATGCGCGTTGCGATGTATGCCCACGCCGCTAACGGCGGCATCAAGATCGATAAGACCGCGCAAACGGGCGTGAGGGCCTCTACGCTTGCGGTGAGGCGACAGGCGGCATGCACGGCGCCGACCGCATTGGTGGCTTGTCAAGCGCCAACGGCATCGTGTTCGGGCGCATCGCGGGCGCATCGGCAGCCCAAGCAGCACAGAAAGAGCCCGAGACAGCCTGAAGGCGGATATCGCCCTCCCCCAGTACGGTATAGCCGCAACAGATGCCGAACGCCTGACACACAGCCTAAGGCACACGATGAGCACCTATTGCATGATCAACAGGACCGAAACAGGCCTATCCGAGGCACTACACGAGCTTGAGGCTTGAAGACGGAGGCAACGACCTTGAGCACACAGAAAGCCCAGGACAGCGAAGTCGCAGCCCTCGCCCGCCTGCAATCGCAGATTCAACTAGCACAGGAAATGATCAAAGCCATGCGTAAGCGAACCGAAAGTCTCGGATCGCACTATCGAGCAGACTAATTCGAATACCCATCTAAAGCAGAACACAACTAATCGAATATCTATGGGCCCCGTGAGCTCGAAGTGGCACGGGGTCCATTCGTGTCCGTACGGCAGCGTATCCTTATTCTGAATACGGAGCGGGCAAAGCCCGCATAGACAATAGGCCAGCGAGGAGGAGATATGGACAGTAGAGATATCGAGAAGTGGCGTGTCGAACTTGATAGCTACGCCAATGTAGAAGACGGCGTTGAGTATTGGCTCGCACGCGATTTAATGGAACCCATGGGGTACACTCGATGGGAGAACTTTGCCGAAGTTGTTAAGAGGGCAAAAGTCTCGTGCGAAACAAACAAAACTCCAGTTGATTCCCATTTTCGTGACACCACGAAAATGGTAACTGCCGGTGTCGCCGCTCGCGCGGTTAAAGACTACAAACTTACGCGCTATGCATGCTATTTAATCGCCCAGAACGGAGATTCAAACAAGCAAGAAATCGCGCTCGCACAGGCGTACTTCGCCGTGCAGACGCGCCGCCAAGAGCTCATAGAGCAGCGCTTCGCAGAGATTCAGCGCTTGCAGGCGCGCCACTCGCTATCTGATTCAGAGAAACAGCTCTCGGGTATTGCGTTCAAACGCGGCGTGGACTCCAAAGGATTCGCAATCATCAAGTCGAAGGGCGATGAAGCGTTATTCGGCGGCAGAAGCACGGCGGAAATGAAGCAACAGCTCGGCGTATCCAAGAGCTCGGCATTGGCGGACAGGCTAGCCGATGTTCTCATCAAAGCAAAGGACCTTACGAACTCGATGACGGCCTTCAACGCCGAGGAACACGACCTGTACGGTCTGGACCAGATCAAGCAAGAGCACGTCGAGAACAACACAAGCGTGCGTGGCAGCCTCATCGACCGCGGAATTGTACCCGAGAACCTACCGCCTGCCGAAGATACAAAGAAGCTCGACGTCGCGTGAAAGCAGACGAGAAAAAGCTCAAGGAGGGTACAGACGGATTCACCGACCCCCAGGGCAGGCTCGACTTGTAAAGCGTCTGTGCCCTTACGGGTTCGACCCCATGTACTGTTAACAAAAAAAAGACGGCCAACTTTTCGTTGACCGTCTAAACATGCTTTGGTGGGCCGTCAGGGGGTCAGCCTGCTTTGCAGGCGGCCGCTTCGGCGCTTTGCGCCTTGCGCGCTGCGCTGGTAAATGCTTACGCATTTCCTCAGCTTCGCGCCCCGACGGTTCGACCCCATGCGAGGTCAACAAAAAAGCGACCAGCCTAAGCCAGTCGCTTTAACATACTTTGGGTGGGCCGTCAGGGGGTCGAACCCTGGACCTTGGGATTAAGAGTCCCCTGCTCTACCAACTGAGCTAACGACCCGATATCAACACGAAGCAAGAACTGGGGTGGGTAAAGGGACTCGAACCCTCGACCTACGGGACCACAACCCGTCGCTCTAGCCAACTGAGCTACACCCACCGTGTCCTGTGCGCTTCGCGCTCGACTATTATTGCAAGGAACGCCACGCGATGCAAGCCCCAATTTTCAAGAATTTTGAAAAGAGTTTTTCGAGGCCGTTTCGAGCAAATCCCACCGGTTCCATAGGAGTAAACTTGCTCCACCCAATGCTCGAAAGGATAGGCATGAAAGAACTCTCCAACCGCACGGCGGCGTTTACCGATTCGGTCATCCGCCGCATGACGCGCATCTCCAACAAGTATGGTGCCGTCAACCTGTCGCAGGGCTTCCCCGATTTCGATCCTCCAGCGCAGCTGCTCAACAGCCTGAGCGCCATCGCCAGCGACCCCAAGCCGCTCTATCACCAGTACTCCATCACCTGGGGCTCCCAAGCCATGCGTGAGGCGCTTGCCGCCAAGCAGGAGCATTTTATGGGCATGCCGGTGAACCCCAACGAGAATATCGTAGTCACTTGCGGCTCCACCGAGGCCATGATGGCCGCCATGATGACGGTCACAAACCCCGGCGACAAGGTCGTCATCTTCTCGCCATTCTACGAGAACTACGGCGCCGACACGATCCTCTCGGGTGCCGAGCCCATCTACGTGCCGCTTAACCAACCTGCGTTCGACTTTGACCGCGAGACACTCGAGGCGGCCTTCCGCGACAACGATCCCAAGGCCATCGTCCTGTGCAACCCTTCCAACCCCTGCGGCAAGGTCTTTACGCGCGAGGAGCTCACCTTTATCGCCGACCTCTGCAAACAGTACGACGCCTACTGCATTACCGACGAGGTATACGAGCACATCGTCTACGCGCCCCACGAGCACGTCTATATGGCCACGCTGCCCGGCATGTTCGATCGAACCATCAGCTGCAGCTCGCTGTCCAAGACCTACTCCATCACCGGCTGGCGCCTAGGCTACACCATCGCTCCCGCCGAAATCACCGAGCGCATCAAAAAGGTCCACGACTTCCTCACCGTAGCGCCGCCGCTCCCCTGCAAGAGGCCGTCGTCACCGCCCTCAACTTCGACGACAGTTATTACCAGGAGGTCCTCGACCTCTACACCGCCAAGCGCGACCTATTCTGTCAGGGACTCGACAGCATCGGCCTCACGCACAACGTGCCGCAGGGCGCCTACTACGTGATGATGGACATCTCTGAGTTTTGCTATGACAGCGACCTCGACTTCTGCGAGGACCTGGCCTCAAAGGTGGGCGTGGGCGCCGTGCCCGGCTCGAGCTTCTTCCGCGAGCCCGTCAACCATCTGATTCGTTTCCACTTTGCCAAGCGAGACGAGACGCTTAACGCGGCGCTTGAGAACCTCAAGTCTCTGCGTGATAAAATCAAGCCGCGCGGGTAAGGACGGCCCGGCAGCTAAAGTAGCCAAAGAAGCCTCGCACCGCCCGCCGCGTTGCGAGGCTTCTTTTTATAGCGCTTTCTTAAATGGTTTAGAGCTCTATACTTTAGTCACGGAGCAACTCGTCCCAGAGAGAGGAATACTATGGCAGAGCAGCAGCTTATCGGAGCGCTCGAGGCCGGTGGCACCAAGATGGTCTGCGCCACGGGCTATGCGGACGGTACGGTCCTAAAGCGCGAGCAGATCGCGACCACGACCCCGCAGGAGACCGTTGAGGCCGTCAACGCGTGGTTTGCCGACAAGGGCATCGCCGCGCTGGGCATCGGCGCCTTTGGCCCCACCGCAGTCAACCCTGCCTCGCCCCAATACGGCAAGATCCTGGAGACGCCCAAAACGGCATGGCGCTACTTTGACCTGCTGGGCACTATCCAAAACGAGCTCAATATCCCCTGCGGCTACGACACCGACGTCAACGTCGCCTGCCTGGGCGAGGTCACCTTTGGTTGCGCCCAGGGCCTCACTGACGTTGTGTATCTGACCATCGGTACCGGCGTGGGCGCTGGTGTACTCTCGGGCGGCCAGCTTGTGCACGGCATGATGCATCCCGAGGCCGGTCACATCCTGGTCACGCGCGACCCGCGCGACACCATCGGCGAGCATAGCGCCTGCCCCTTCCATGACAACTGCCTCGAGGGCCTCATCGCCGGCCCTGGCGTTAAAAAAGCGCTGGGATGGCAAGAGCGCCGGAGACATGGCCGATGACCCGGAGGCCATGGACCTGCTCGCAGGCTATCTGGCACAGGCGCTCATGACCTACACGCTGTGCTACGCACCGCAAAAGATCATCATCGGCGGCGGCGTGGCCGACCACACCCCCATCGTGCCGCTCGCACGCAAAAAGTGCGCCGAGATGCTCAACGGCTATATCGTCACGCCCGAGGTCAACGACATCGATTCCTATATTGTCAACAACAGCCTCGAGGGCAAGCAGGGCATCATGGGCTGCCTGGCCCTGGGCGCACAGCGCTTCAGTAGCAGACGCACCCACAGGGCGTGGCGCGCTCGGCAAATCCAACCTACGGAACGACGCCACCACGCCTCATATAACCCCTCAAATAAAAAGGCTCTGTTAGACCAAGATTGACATAAAAACGATGTCACCGCGAGGCGGTACCCTTCAATTAACGTCGAAGGAGCGCCCATGGATGCAGACGACCTGGTCATCACCCTCAAGAAGAGCCTGGCGAAG
>ENA-OPYV01000473-OPYV01000473.1-human-gut-metagenome-genome-assembly--contig:-NODE-473-length-11133-cov-1.494276_pt1 | contig 11133 bp, 22 predicted proteins | sample MGYA00242474_ERZ504485 | MGnify/ENA primary metagenome ERZ504485 (study PRJEB26092, sample SAMD00036263) | human gut metagenome | host: Homo sapiens | study: EMG produced TPA metagenomics assembly of...
CGTTTGGTTTTGGTTAGGGTGAAATGATAATTGAAAAATTTTTTCACTTTTTGATATGGCATTCTTTGTTTTCGAAGATTTTTATGATTTATTTTCTTTGTATAGTGAAGATTTTTTCACTTTATTAAATTAATAAAAGAAAAACTACCATTTTCTCTTAATATCTAAGATATAAGTGTGTTATGTCTTTATTTTACTTTTTAATAACATCAGTGCTTTCTTTTCAATCCTGCTTACATAGGATCTTGAAATATGAAGGTTTTTTGCTACTTCTTTTTGTGTCATTGGTTCTCTTCCATAAAGTCCATAACGCATGATCAGTGTTTTCTTCTCCTTATTCATCTCCATTTTCTCTAATTCTTCATAGATTCTTTTGATATTTTCTTTCTGCTCAATCTTTTTGATCAAATCCGTTTCCTGTGTTCCTAGAATATCTAACAGATGGATCTCGTTTCCTTCTTTATCTATCCCGATTGGCTCATAAAGGGATGTGTTCTTTGATGTTTTCTTTTCCTGACGAAGCATCATCAATAATTCATTTTCAATGCATCTTGCAGCATACGTGACAAGCCGGTGGCCTTTGCTGATATCATACGTATTGATCGCTTTGATCAGCCCGATCACACCGATCGAGATCATATCTTCTTTTTCCCTGTCCAGATTATGATATTTCTTTACGATATGTGCAACCAAACGAGGTTGTGTTCCACTAACAAAATTTCTCGCATTCATGTCTCCCTGGCGGCTTAGGATCAGATAATGACGTTCTTCCTCTGGTAATAAAGGTTGTAAAAACTCTTGCAAAAGAAAAGCACCCTCTAAGCCTTTTATCATACTATGATACTTTGCTTAGAAAAGTGCTTTTCCATTTCTATTCTGAAGTTTTGCCGATCTTATCTTAATTCTCTTCTTCGACTTCTTCTCTTCTTCGAAGCAGATATCCTTCTTTAATCTCTTCTCCAAAATCAACATAGATCATCTGTTTTGGATGTGGGGCGGATTCCATTGGTCTTCCGTCTTCATCTTCGATCGCTTTCACTATAACTTCTTTGTTTGTTCCGTCTGGGATCATAACTTCGATCGTCTCTCCGACAGAGAATTTATTCTTCTGTTCTAAGAGTGCATATCCTTTGTCATTATGTCCCTGAACGATTCCGATGTATGTGCAGTTCTTAATATACGTATTGCTGTCATATATCTGAGAAGTTTCGTCTGTCTTTCCAAAATAAAAATCCTGTTGTAAACTGACGGTATGTGCATTTTGCGATCTCTTCTTTGTAGTAATCCATATTTGCTCTGTATTTTTCTACGGATTCCTTGCAGTCATCGATCGCTTTTCTGTAAGTTCTTGCAACCGTTGCTACATAAAGAGCTGTCTTCATACGTCCTTCGATCTTCAAGCTGTCGATTCCCGCATCTAAGATCTGATCGATATATTCGATCATATTCAAGTCTTGGAGTTGAAAATATATGTTCCACGTTCATTTTCATACACTGGCATATATTCTCCTGGTCTTGTCTGTTCCATCACAGAGTATTTCCATCTGCAAGGATGTGTGCATTCTCCGCTGTTTGCATTTCTTCCTGTGAAGTAGTTACTTAACAGGCATCTTCCGGAATGAGAGATACACATAGCACCATGAATAAATGATTCGATTTCCATATCATCTGGGATATGAGCACGAATATCTTTGATCTCTTCCAGAGATAATTCTCTTGCAGATACGACACGGCTCGCTCCCTGATCATACCAGAAACTTGTATGTTGCATAGTTGGTACTGTTTGCCTGTGTACTGATGTGGCGGTCAATATCTGGACAAACTTCTTTTGCGATCATAAAAACTCCAGGATCTGAGATGATCAGTGCATCTGGTTTGATCTCTTTTAATTCTTCAAAATATTTGCGGATTCCTTCTAAATCTTCGTTGTGTGCCACGATATTAGCAGTGATATAAACTTTCACTCCGTGTTTATGTGCAAATTCAATTCCTTCTTTAACATCTTCCATGGAAAAATTCTTTGCTTTGGCACGTAGTCCATACATCTCTCCACCGATATAAACGGCATCTGCTCCATATAACACAGCAACTTTTAATACTTCCAAGTTACTTGCCGGAATTAATAATTCAACGTCTCTCATTACTTTCTCCCATCTTGATACTGATTGCTACGCCATCACCTACCGGAAGGATCGTTGTCTCTAACTGTGGGTGATTCTTGATCGTATATAAATAGTCTCTCATTCGTTTATGAATGGTGCGGTCTCTTCGCTCGATCGCATAACGTGATTTGGCAACGTCTCCGTCTTGAAGTACGTTATCTGAAACCAGCACACCTTCTGGTGCCAGAAGTCTTAGTACATCATCAAGGAAATGAATATACTGTCCCTTGGCTGCATCTACAAAAATAAGGTCAAAACTTCCATCAAGTCCTTTTAAGATCTCAATCGCATCTCCTTCTAGTAAGGTGATCTGTTCTTCTTTTCCCTGATTTTTGATGTTCTCTTTTGCTTTCTTGATTCTTTTTTCATTTCGCTCAATCGTGATGATCGTTCCGCCTTCCGGCTGGTAACTGTTCATATAAAGAGAAGAAATCCCACTGCTGCTCCGACTTCTAAGATCTTCATCGGCTTCTTTAAAAGGACCAGAGTCCTTAAGAGTTCCTTCGTCTCTGGTTTGACGATCGGAACATGATTGACTCTGGCCTCTGATTCAATATGGCTTAAATCGTTCTTCTCTTCTTTCATCAATGAGCGGATATATTCTGTGATATTTAAATCCACTATCATTGTATGATCTCCTCTGATACATGATCTCCGCATAAAATACCCATAATGTCATCCATTCCCTGAGACTGTGTAAATTCATATGTCCCTGAAATAAATGACTTATCTTTGTATTTTGAGAAATATTTGCGGATCACAAATCTAGTCTTTCCATAGATCAGCTTCTTTGAAACAAGGGTTTCGGCAACTTTCTCATCTGACTCATTCTGTGTAACAATGACCGTTACTTTCTTATGGCTTTGTGCATTATATGGCTGATTCGAAAATGTCTGTTCTGCCACAAAAATACGCCCCCATAGAAAATACAGAAAGATCGCACAGATTAAAAAATACTCTGCTTAATGTCCTAAAAAAACAGTTGCCATCCTTCGGAATGAAAAAACTTCTTCTCTTCTGAAAGACTCATCTTAAACCTCTGTAATGATCGGCAGAATCATTGGATTACGCTTTGTCTTCTTCCAAATGTAATTACTAAGCTCGTCTTTGATCTTCGTCTTAATCCTTGCCCAGTCTGTGATATTACGTTCTAAGCATTCCTCTACCGCATCTCTTGCAACATCTCTTGCACCTTCCATCAAAGATTCTGATTCTCTGACATATACAAACCCACGAGATACGATATCTGGACCTGCCAGGATCATATTGCCATGTTTCTGCAGAGTAACTGTTGCAATGATCAATCCATTCTGAGACAGTAACTTACGGTCATTCAATACGATGTTACCAACATCTCCGACACCAAGTCCATCAACGAGGATTCCTCCTGCCTGTACTTTTCCAGCGATCTTTCCTTGTCTCTTATTGAGCTCCAGAACATCACCTTCTGCCAATACAAATGCATTCTCCTTTGGAATTCCCATCTCGATGGCAAGTTCACGATGACGCATCAGATGACGGTATTCTCCATGAACAGGGATTGCATACTTCGGCTTCGTCAGTGCATAAATAAGTCTTAATTCTTCACGGCATGCATGACCGGAAACATGTGTATCTTCAAATACGATCTGTGCACCTTTAATGCCAGCTCATTCATGATCTTTAATTGTACTTCTTCATTTCCTTGGAATTGGACTTGAGCTGAATATGATCGTATCACTTGGTACGATGGATACTTTTCTGTGAGTTGAGTTTGCCATACGGGATAATGCTGCCATTGTCTCTCCCTGGCTTCCCGTTCGTTGATTAAAACAATCTGATCGTCAGGATAATTCTTAATCTGATCAGTTTCTATTAATGTGTTCTTTGGAATCTTGATGTATCCTAATTCGGACGCTGTCGCAATGATATTTACCATGCTTCGTCCTTCTACTGCAACTTTTCTTCCGTACTTATGTGCAGATTGATGATATGCTGTACACGATCCACGTTCGATGCAAAATGTTGCAATGATCATACGTCCTTTTTAAATGTTCTGCGAACAGATTGTCCAGACGTTTTCCTACATTCTTCTCTGATGGTGTATAGCCTTGTCGTTCTACATTCGTACTATCTGCCATCAATGCCAGAACTCCCTTACTTCCAAGTTCTGCGAATCTTGCAAGATCGATCGCTTCCCCAAATAATGGCGTATGGTCGATCTTAAAGTCACCTGTATGCACGATCACACCTGCTGGTGTTGTGATCGCAAGTGCTGCTGCATCTGCAATACTGTGATTTGTCTTAATAAATTCTACATTAAAGATTCCAAGTTTTACTTTGTCACCATGTGTCACAACATGGCGCTCCACGTTATTTAAAATACCGTGCTCTTTTAATTTGTTCTCGATCAATGCCATGGTAAGTTTTGTCGCATAGATCGGTACGTTCAATTCCTTCTCGAAATAAGGAATCGCTCCAATATGGTCCTCATGACCATGGGTGATAACCAGTCCACGAATCTTGCTTGCATTGTCCTTTAAATATGTGATATCTGGAATAACTAAATCAATTCCTAACATATCCTCATCTGGGAACGCAAGTCCACAGTCCACGATCAAAATCTGGTTATTGCATTCAAATGCTGTGATGTTCATTCCGATCTGGCCGAGTCCGCCAAGTGGAATGATCTTTACTGAGCTAGGCTTTCTTCTAGGCATTGGTCTTCTTCCCCTTGCCTGATAATTATTCTTATTGTATGATTTCTTGTTATCATTTGCATAATAATTATTTCGTTTTTGGTCTTGCCTGCTGTCTTACTTGATTGTCTTTCAACTTTCTTCCTCCATATCTACGTAGGTCTGACAATCCATTGTTTTAAAACACTCTTATATATTTTATAAACTCACTTCAAGTCCATCTAACAGTGCGTTAAAAATATCTGAGATCATATCCAGTTCTTTATCGTCCTCAACGACTCATAGGATACATAGTCATCCTCTAACTGCACTTCTTTCATGATCAATACAACGCTCTCATCTTCACTCGATGCTTCGCAGTCTTCTACCAAAGGTAAGTCTGACCTGCGATCGTTGTCTGTTCTATGACATTAAATTCGATTTCCTGTCCATCGTCATCCAGAAAAAGAATCTTGCTGTCTTTCTTGCTCATTGTCTGTTCCTCCTATAGGGAATCTAAATATCCCTGTAAAATCATAGACGCCGCGATCTGATCGATCACTTTTCTTTCTGTTTTTCGCGTCTTACACCGCTTTCCATCAGAACTTTCTCTGATGCTACTGTTGTCAGTCGCTCATCCCACAAGATCACTTCTAATCCTGTACGACGCACTAAGGTATCGCGGAAAGATAAAGTATCTTCTCCGCGCTCACCTACTGTATTATTCATATTCTTTGGGAGACCTAAAACAATCTTCTCAACATCATATTCTTTCACAAGTTCTTCGATCCTTGCGTAAGTCTTTCTTAACTTATTCGCATCTTTCCTTGTGATCGTCTCTAATGGCTGTGCTGTAATATGAAGCTCATCACTTAACGCCACTCCGACTGTCTTCGTCCCATAATCTAACCCTAATATCCTTCTCATAATACCACGGTCTCTACTTTAATCTTGTCTCAATATAGTTCTCAAGCAATGCTTCAATGATATCGTCACGCTCGACTTTATTGATGATGCTTCTTGCATTGTTGTGACTGGTAATGTATGTTGGATCTCCAGACATAATATATCCTACCATCTGATTGACAGGGTTATATCCTTTCTCCTGCAGTGCCTCATATACACGCTCTAAGATCATGTGTACATCCAGTTCCTCTCTAACAACGGAAAAATGTTGTGTTTGATTATTATCCATAATTATCACGTCCCTTTCATTTATTAACCATTTTAATATAAAATGTATGAAATAGCAATGGAAATCATAAAATTTCACATCTGTTTAACACTCTGCCAATACATATCCATCATCTAAGATCTGTCTTAGCTTTACTTTCACGATCTTATTTTCCAATGGTTCTTCACTGTAAAGTGCAACTTTTATATACTCCTTTGTATGCCCTGTATAATAATGATCTTTTCCATGCATCTTTTCTTCGATCAGTACTTCTTTGACCATGCCTAACTGTTTTGTCTCAAATTCTTTCTGGTGTTGTTTTTGACATTTCTAATAAGACATTACTTCGTTTTGCCTTAATCTGATCATTGATCTGTGGCTTCATATCTGCTGCCTTCGTTCCCTTTCGAATGGAATATTTGAACACATGCATTTCATAGAGATCGATCTCTTCTAAAAAATTTTCTTGTCTCTTCAATTCTTCTTCTGTCTCTCCTGGAAAACCTACGATAATATCTGTTGTCAATGCTGGATATTGGAAAATGTTCAACGAATTGCCTTACATTTCTCTCTGATATCTTGTGTTGTATACTTACGGTTCATTTCGTTTTAAGACAGAATCACATCCACTCTGCAGGGACAGATGAAAATGTGGGCAAAAACTTTCCATCTTAGAAAGGCGGTCCAATGTATCCTTTGTGATAAATCCAGGTTCCAGAGATCCCAAACGGATTCTCTTACTTCCGGGATCTTGGCGATCTCTTCTAACAGATCGATCAGTGTAACATCTCCCAAATCTTTTCCATACGATGTAACATGAATTCCTGTGATCACAAATTCCTGACATCCATGTTTTGTCAGATTCGTGATCTCTTCTAACACTTCTTCCATCTTACGGCTTCTGACTCTTCCTCTTGCATAAGGGATAATGCAGTAAGAACAAAACTGATTGCATCCATCTTGTACTTTAATATATGCTCTGGTATGTTCTTTAACTGTTCTACATGCAAAGATTCATATTCCTGATCATGCGCAATATCAATAACTTCGATCGATTCTGCGGCTGATTCCTTCTCTCCCATATGCTCTTCTAAATATGGATCAAGTCTTTCTTTTTATTATTCCCAATGATCAGATCAATATTTGTATCTTTTGATAATTCTTCTTTTCCAACTTGAGCATAACATCCAACTGCTACTACAACAACGTCTGGATTCTTCTTCTTTGCGGTGAAAGCATCTGTCTTGATTTACGTTCTGCCATATTTGTCACAGAACATGTATTCACAATGTAGATATCTGCCGCTTCTTTCGGATCGACCATCGTAACACCTGCTTCCTTAAGCTCCCATACATGGCGTCCGTTTCATATTGATTTACTTTGCAGCCAAGAGTTACGATGGCCGCTCTTTTTCCTTGTAAATTCATACGATTCCTTTCTTGTTGACTTTTATGGCAAATACGAGTACACTATCCTTGTTAATTGGAAGGAGTATTATCCCATGTATGATGCATTGATCAAACTAAATTCCATCAAAGACCTATACTCGTTTGTCGACATCCTTGACAAGCACTCTGGCACGTTTGAGATCGTTGCCAATGACTATGTCGTGGATGCCAAATCACTGATGAGTATGCTAAGCCTCGATCTTTCGAAACCTTTAGAGCTTTCGTTTGATTCTGATGAGGCTTCTGTTATACTGTCTCAGCTTCAGCCATTTATTTTACGTGAATGATCTCTGTAGAATCAATGGCTTCTTTCATTAAATCATCAATCACATCTTCCAGATGTTCTTCTGATTTCTTAATTCTCTTTAAATTACCCTTTGTAACTGGATTGTTTTGCAACAAAGATCGTACAGCAGTCTTCAAATGGCTGAATGGATGTCTCAAATGTTCCGATCTTCTCTGCAATATCTACGATTTCCTGTTTATCCATACCGATACATGGTCTGAATACTGGCATATTACATACTTCATTTGTGATTGCAAGGTTATGGATCGTCTGGCTTGCTACCTGTCCGATACTTTCACCAGTGATCAGTGCAAGGCTTCCACCTTCATTTGCAAAATGTTCCGCGATCTTCATCATATATCTTCTCATGATGATCGTTAATTCTTCATGAGGGCATTTCTCATAGATCGCTAACTGAATGTCTGTAAAGTTTACAACATGTAAATTGATCGGTCCTGCATATTTTGCAACGATCTTCGCAAGATCTATAACCTTCTGTTTTGCTCTCTCGCTTGTGTATGGTGGTGCATGGAAATATGTTGCATCGATGTGTACTCCACGTTTTGCGATCATATATCCTGCAACTGGACTGTCGATTCCTCCGGATAATAAAAGCATCGCTTTTCCATTGGTTCCGACTGGCATTCCACCTGGTCCTTTGATTTCCTGAGAATAGATATAGATATATTTTCTCACTTCGATATTCACCATTACCTGTGGATGGTGCACATCTACTTTGATCCCTTCAAATGCATCTAGTAACTGCCCACCGATTTCCATATTGATCGCCATGGAATCAAGAGGGAACTGTTTATCTCCTCTTCTTGCATGAACCTTGAATGTAAAATCCTTGACTGGATACTGTTCATCAATAAATTTGATAACTGTCTCTGTCAAATGTTCCATATCTTTGTTTTCTTCGATGACCATTGGACAGATTCCAACGATTCCAAAGACTCTCTGCAGTGCTTCCACAGCTTCATCATAATCGAACTCATCCTGTGCTTCGACAAACATACGTCCAGATTCTTTTCTTACTTTAAAATCCCCAACGGGTGCCATTGCATGGCGGATCTGTTTCATTAATGCGTCTTCAAACATATAACGGTTCTTACCTTTGATGGCAATCTCACCGTATTTGATCAAAAATGCGGTTACTTTCATAGTATTCTCCTTTATTTTCTTACTGTTTCTTTTCGATATTAATGTAAGGAATTCATTCGGCGATAATTTTTAGTGCGTATGCAAATACGGATGCTAATGGAATCAGTACGATCAATGATAACATCGTTACTGTAACTCCCATCGTTAATCCGAACCCTGGGATGACCCTTGCTTTTTCGCTTTTTTAATGTCTTATTCTCGTTATTTGTATTACTCATCTTCATTCCTGCCTTTTTATTGGTTTGTGTAAATCTTGTCAAACAACGCTCCATCTTCAAAATATTTCTTGTAAGCCTGATCCCATCCTCCAAAATCACTGATCTTATATAGTTTCATGTTCAGATTAAATTTACCTTTGTACTGTTTAAGATTGTTTCATTTGATGGCCGGTATCCTTCTTCGGCTGCGAGTTTCTGTGCTTTATCACTGTAGAGATATTTTAAATACTCTGTTGCGATCTTCTTTGTTCCATTGACCTTTACGTTATCATCGACAAGGCTGACACTTGGCTGGGCCAAGATACTGATACTTGGTGTAATGATCTCGTATTTGTCTGGATAATTTTTAACTGTCTGAATTGCTTCATTTTCCCATGCGATCAAAACATCACCTTTTTATTTTTCTACAAAGGTTGTCGTAGAACCTCTGGCTCCTGAATCCATAACGGATACATTCTGATATAATTTTGTCAGGAATTGTTCTTCCTTTTTCTGATCGTGATAGGTATCAATCGCATAACCATAAGCTGCTAAGAAGTTCCAGCAGGCACCCCCCGCTGCTCTTTTGGATCTGGTGTGATGACCTCCACTCCTTTTTTGATCAAGTCTTTCCAGTCTTTGATGTTTTTTCTTGTTTCCTTTTCTTACAAGAAATACGATTGTTGATGTATATGGTGCAGAATCATTTGAAAATCTCTTCTGCCACCCTTTTATTTATAAGTCCTGTCTGCTCGATCAGTGAAATATCATGTTCTAAGGCAAGTGTTACAACATCACCATTGCTTCCTTCTACTACTGATCTTGCCTGACTTCCAGAACCACCGTGGGACTGGATCACTTCGACTTTCTTTCCATATTTATCTTTATAATATTTGATAAAATCTTTGTTATATTTTTCATAAAACTCTCTTGTCGGATCATAAGAGACATTTGTGATCGTAAGATTTTCTTTTCTCTTTATTTCCACATCCTGCCATAGAAACCATAAGAATCATACAGAAACTTAAAAGGATCATTTTCTTACAGATATTTATTCTACTGGTTCTTTGTTGTCTTATTTTCATGGTTTCTTCTCCTTTATTTTAATTCCATACTATTTCTGTATGTTTTATATGAATTGGATTATAGATGATTTCTGTATACATGTCAACAAATATCGTTATAGAAATTTATAATAACTGATTCAAAGAAATTTTTTATTATGTTTCATCTTTGCTCATAAAAGCACGAAAAAAAGACGTTTTTGACATATGTTTTCAATATGTCAAAACGTCTTTTTTCATTTATTATTTCATGTATTTTTGCAGATTCTTCTTTTGTTTGTCACTGATCTGATAAAAAGTCTGTTTTCCATTCTCATCTTCGATTCCAATGACAGTACGATCTCCAAGAAGTATTTTTGTTAATGTACCACTTGTATAGAATCGATATTCATTCCATGAAGCTGCGTCTTGCGTAGTATCCTTTACAGATATTTTCTTTGCTTTCCCAACAATCTTAGATACTTTGATCGCTGTATCATTAAATTTCATCTTCTTATCTGTTACAACGATCTGGGCATCTGCAATTCTTGCTGCTAGGTTACTGTAATTCTTCTGCTCTTTAGCATCGATCAACGCATCTCCAACAGTTGAAGCACCATTATATGCGTAAACATTCTCTGGAATCTCATCAAACACAATATAACTGTTCACCATTATACTTTGAATTCAAAACGTTGTATTATCTTCATCGATCAACGCATATGAATAACTTTTGTTTATATTGCTTCTCTACATCGGTTGGTGTGATTCCGATCATTCGATTACATCCTGTAACAATCTTCTTTACATATTTGCAAACTGGAATATTCGTTACTGCAAAACTCTGATTCTTGATCGTACTCGTTGCAAAGTCAACTTTAATGATCCTGCTGTCTTTGACACGACTTTTGTAGTCTGCAATCTTTTGATCTCCAGACGTTGCATGGATTGCTTTGATCTTCTTATTTAGTGAACTTGTTTTTTTCTTTTCTTCTTTAACTT
>ENA-OPYV01000474-OPYV01000474.1-human-gut-metagenome-genome-assembly--contig:-NODE-474-length-11118-cov-2.093440_pt1 | contig 11118 bp, 20 predicted proteins | sample MGYA00242474_ERZ504485 | MGnify/ENA primary metagenome ERZ504485 (study PRJEB26092, sample SAMD00036263) | human gut metagenome | host: Homo sapiens | study: EMG produced TPA metagenomics assembly of...
CAGGTATTCTTCCATGATTGATGATTTCAGGCATCGAAATCCTATTCTAATTACAATCTTTATAAAGTTTATAGATATCTTTATTTCCAAGTAAAATGATCTTTGATGCAATGATATAAAGACTCAATATTTTCAGGTGTTTCTTCTAATTCATCAGCAATTTGAATTAAATTCTTGGATTTTTCAAATTTTTTTTCTTGATTTTGTTGTATTAATCGAAAGTAATCTCCCTCAGCAAGTCCTTCAGCACGTCCCTCAGCAAGTCCCTCAGCACGTGCTTTTCGTTTCTCAAGAATTTTTTCTTCCCATTCCTGCATATATTTCACTCCAATCTCTTCGCTGGATTTTACGATATTTGACATGTTTTTTTATTTCCTGAAGGCGTGGTGTAGAGCAAAAGATATCTTCGGTAGTATGTTCCATATAGTATAAAAAGTTCTTTTTAATTCGGAACTGATATCTTCGGGATTTTGACCATGAGTATTTAGAAAATACGTATAGCACCATCGTTTAAAGGTTGACCAGTTTCATTGCAGTTCATTTGAAAAGTATATTGATATAATCCTTCCCCAAAAAGATCAAAAGGTGCAATAATAATAGAATAACAATCTTTCATCTTTGAAAAATCTATCTCTCCTGGGTCCAGAAGTTTCGAATCAATTAATGCCTGATAAAAACGACTTCTGTGAGGAAGATTTTTGGTATTTTCCTTTTTGTGCTTCTATATTGTATACAGCATCCGTATCATCCTCAGCCCATACATCAAGGCGCACCTGACGTTTTAAAGGCGATGTACGCTTTTCATGTTCGGATTGCGGATGTCCTTTAATGGATATGTCTTGGCCAAGAATAATAGATAATACGTTTTCAAAAGTTTCTGCATCTTCCATAACTTCAGCAAATAAAAAAACGATCAAGTAAAGTTAAATCCTGTAGCGATTTTTTAGTTTGACTCATAAGTTTCTCCTTTCATTTTATATTGAAATGTAGTTTATAGCAATAATTAACAGTTAAGAAAAGTATAATGAGAGTATCAAAAGTATTTTAATAAGAATAATAGAAAGAAGATTTTAAAATAAAATGTAAAATATTTACATGGAATATATTAACAAAAATAATTATAAATGTCAATTATATTCACGAGCATGATGAGAATGGTTTTTTGATATCTTAGAATTATAAAATAAAATTTATAATTTCTTTACAACCAATTATTGCTATTCTGCATAGGTTTGCGTATAATTACCATTATACTTAAAATGTGATATCCATAATAGAACAGATATCAAAGAAGGAGAAGTCTATGAGAGATAAATTCAACCAATTCATGCAGGGCAGATACGGAAATGACGATCTGAACCGCTTTTTAATGAAGATTATTTTAGCAGCATTTGTACTATCACTATTTACAGGAAGAATCGTATTTGGCGGCGTAGTATCACTTAGCCGTATTTTTTATTGGATCGCATTAGCACTTTTGATTTATTGCTATATCCGTATGTTTTCAAGAAACATCTATAAACGAGCCGAAGAAAACAGATGGTTCCTGAATAAAACATCCAATATGCGGGGACTCTGGAGCAATAGAAAATACAAAGCACAGCAGATGAAGAACTACCATATTTACAAATGTCCAGGATGTGGACAGAAGATCAGAATTCCAAGAGGAAAAGGAAAGATAGAAGTTCGTTGTCCAAAGTGTCGTACCACATTCGTAAAGAGGAGCTAAAATGTTTGGGTATATCATTGTCAACAAACCAGAGATGAAATTCCGCGAATTCGATGTCTATCACGGATACTATTGTGGTTTGTGCAGAAAATTAAAAGAACATTATGGAAAGTTTGGTCAGATCACACTTTCCTATGATATGGTCTTTGTATTGATGACCTTAACCAGTCTTTATGAATTAGAAACAACAAAGAGTATGAAGCGATGTGTCACACATCCATTGCAAAAACATGAGGAAAGAGTAAACAATATCACGGATTATGTCGCGCACATGAATATTTTGTTAACTTATTACAAATGTAAAGATGATTGGAATGATGACCGCAAATTAGAGAAGTTGGTATTAGAAAAAAAATTTTATACCATAAAAGTGGGTTTTCCAGAAATTTTTATAGGGAAAAATGGAATAAGATCAATGATATATTAGAAAAGCTGTCAGAAGAAGAGAAAAAAGACAATCAGGATATCGACCAGATGTCAGGGATGTTTGGAAAGGTCATGGCAGAGATCATGTTGTATCAGGATGATGAGTGGAAAGAACTTCTGAATCAATTTGGATTTTTCCTTGGTAAATTCATTTTATTTGATGGATGCATATGAAGATATTGAAGATGATCTGAAGAATCACAACTATAATCCACTGAAAAATATATATACAAAACCGGAATTTGAAGATATGATCCATCAGATTCTAACGATGATGATGGCAGAGTGTTCGAAAGCTTTTGAACAGCTTCCACTGATCGATGATATAGATATATTGAGAAATGTCTTATATTCCGGAGTATGGTATCGATACGAACAGGTACGAGAGAAACGAGAAAAAGAAAAGGAAGAAAAGAATGTCTGATCCATATGAAATTCTAGGAGTGCAAAGAGGTGCTTCAGAAGAAGAAATAAAAAAGCATATAAAAGATTAAGCAGAAAATACCATCCAGATGCCAATCTTGATAATCCAAAGGCAGCTGAGGAGAAATTTAAAGAGCTCCAGCAAGCTTATCAACAGGTTATGAAGGAGAAAACAACCGGATACAGCCAAAGTTCTTATGGTGGATACCAGAGTCAGGGGAATCCTTATGGTGGACAAGGGAATCCATATGGAAATCAACAAGGGAATCCGTATGGAGAATGGAATCCATTTGAGGATATTTTGGACAATTTAGTGGTTATTACACAAATGGCGGAGCTCAGCAAAGACAGAAGACAACGACAGGATATGAGAAGGACACGCATTTAAGAGCAGCAGGTAATTATGTAAGGAATGGTTATTATCAGGAAGCAAGGAATGTTTTAGATGGCATGGAACCAGCCAGAAGAAATGCGAGATGGTACTATTACAGTGCAGCTGCCAATCAAGGCCTTGGAAATAATGTAACTGCTATGGAACATGCAAAACAGGCAGTTTCCATGGAACCTGATAATTATGAATATCAGATGTTATTACAACAGCTGCAAGGAAATGGTTCTTGGTATCAGCAAAGACAAAGTACTTATCAGAATCCATATTCCACAGGTGGAGACTGGTGTATGAAGATGTGCATGTTAAATTTGATGTGCAACTGTTGTCTCGGTGGCAGATACTGGTGTTGATCTGTAAAACAACACTGATTTAGGAGGGAAGACTATGAGCAAAGTAATAGGAATAGATTTGGGAACAACAAATTCTTGTGTAGCAGTGATGGAAGGTGGAGTACCAGTGTGATCTCAAATGCAGAAGGTGGAAGAACCACGCCATCAATAGTGGCATTTGCGAAAAATGGAGAACGACTGGTTGGAGATCCAGCAAAACGACAGGCGGTAACGAATGTGAGTCGTACAGTTGCATCCGTAAAACGTCAGATGGGAACAGATCGTAAAGTAAAAATTGATGGGAAGAAATATACACCAGAAGAAATTTCAGCGATGATCCTGGCCAAAATTAAAAAAAGGATGCAGAAAGCTATCTCGGGGAAGAAGTAACGAGAGCCGTGATCACAGTACCAGCTTATTTTAGCGATGCTCAGAGACAGGCTACAAAGAATGCTGGAAAGATTGCGGGATTAAGTGTGGAACGTATCATTAACGAACCGACATCTGCTGCATTGGCGTATGGACTAGACAAATCCGTATCCCAGAAGATCATGGTATATGATCTTGGTGGAGGAACTTTTGACGTTTCGGTGATCGAGATTGGTGATGGAGTTGTCGAAGTACTGGCAACGGCTGGAAATAATCATCTTGGAGGAGATGATTTTGATCAAAGGATTATGAATTATCTGATCGGGGAATTTAAAAAAGCAGAAGGGATCGATCTGTCCAAGGATCAGACAGCTGTTCAGAGAATCAAAGAAGAGGCAGAAAAAGCAAAGAAAGAATTATCTTCTTCTATGACTGTACAGATTAATCTGCCATTTATCGCAGTAGGGAAAGATGGCCCTAAACATATGGATATCACATTAACCAGATCCAAATTTGAAGAACTGACTTCAGATTTGATCGATCAGACAGCAGGACCAGTTCATCAGGCGTTATCTGATGCAGGAATCAGTACCAGCGAACTTCATATGGTACTGTTAGTCGGCGGTTCTACCAGAATGCCAGCAGTTTCAGAGAAAGTAAGACAGTTAACAGGTAAAGAACCAAGCAAGAATATGAATCCAGATGAATGTGTAGCTCTGGGTGCAGCAATTCAGGGTGGAAAGATCGCAGGAGAAGCAGGGTTAAATGAGATTTTATTAATGGATGTTACACCGTTGTCCTTATCTATTGAGACAGCTGGAGGCGTTGCAACTAGATTGATCGACCGAAATTCTACAATCCCAACAAGATACAGTCAGATTTTTACGACAGCAGCAAATTTCCAGACAACCGTAGAGATCAAGGTTCTGCAAGGGGAACGTGCCATGGCAAGGGACAATCAGGTCCTTGGAACTTTTAAATTAAAAGGGATCAAGAGAGCCATGCGTGGGGTTCCACAGATCGAAGTAACATTTGATATCGATGTCAATGGAATTCTGAATGTGTCTGCCAAAGATCTTGCGACAGGAAAAGAACAGTCCATTACGATTACAGCAAGTTCTAATATGTCAGATAAAGACATTGAACGAGCAATGGAAGATGCTAAGGTATATGAATCCGAAGATCAGGAAAAACGTGATGCGGTCGGAAGTTATAATGAGGGAGAAAATATGCTTTATAAGGGTGAGGCATATTTAGCCCAGCATAAAAAAAGAATTATCCAGAGAACAAAGATCAGAGCTGAAATCAGCAATTAGTGATCTGAAACATTCGATGAAACGGATCAAACCACAGAATATTACAGAAGAACAAGGTAGAGCGATCAAAGAAGCATCGGAACGTCTGAATCAGTTGATACGATAGGAAAGTGTTCGGGCCGATTGCATTAATGGATATAAAAATAGAATAAAACAATATTAAAATGGGAAGATTAATGACTATAAACGCAGAAAATATAGTGATAAATCTTCTCATTTTTTGCTATAGACAAATCTATTGTATAGGTGTATGATGCAAATAGTTAGTTAAGACTAACCTAAGGAGGAATCAATGAGATATCAAGTAGAATTAAGTCATGTAAAATGGAAAAAATGTATGCAGATGCAGATGGCGATGCATTGTGCACCTGTGCTTGCAGGGCTAAAGCCATCCAATGCAGTAACTCTCGACTATATTGACTCAAAAGAATTAATTCAGTCACTTGCGGGAAGTGATATCAAGTGTGGACTGATCTATTCAGGAAATGGTAAATGTCTCTGGCTGCTGTATCGTGAACAGCAAGTTAACCAGTATCTGATGGATCCAGAAAACCAAAGATTTTTAAAACACTGCGGCTATTCATCCTTTCAGATTCAAAATATCCTTTATACACTTAAGAATCGTTACAGGCTTTACAAAGCAGGGCAGGCAGATTTTCCACATGAACTTGGCTTGATTCTCGGATATCCATTATGTGATGTGATCGGATTTATCAAAAACAACGGACAAAATTGTTTATATTGCAGCTACTGGAAGGTTTACGACAACCTTTCTCAGACGAAAAAGATCTTTGAAGTTTATGATAAAGTTCGTTTCCAGATGGTCAAACTTGTGGAATACGGAAAGAGTTTTAAAGAACTCGTCGACATGTACACAAATTATCAGGTACCTAGGTATGCTTAACTAAAAATAAAACATTCAAAACAAAAAAGAAAGACAATCATTAGGAGGATAAGTCATGAGCGAAGTAATCGTTGCATTTTGGACAGGAACAGGAAATACAGCAGAAATGGCAGAATATGTTGCAGAGGGAATCAAAGAAGGCGGAGCTGAGGCAAAAGTTGTTTCTGTAGATGATATCAGCGCAGCAGATTTAAAAGATGCAAAAGCATTTGCGCTTGGATGCCCATCTATGGGAGTTGAACAGTTAGAAGAATCAACAATGGAACCATTTGTTGAAGAAGTCTGCGGATTCGCTTCAGGAAAAACAATCGGATTATTCGGATCTTACGGATGGGGAGACGGAGAATGGATGAGAAACTGGGTAGAGCAGATGGAAGGAGCAGGAGCAACTGTTGTTGGCGGAGAAGACGCAATCTGTCAGGAAGCTCCAGATGAAGATGCTCAGGATGAATTAAAAGCCATGGGTAAACAGCTGGCAGCAATCTAATTTATAAATAAAGAATAAGAAAATAAACAGCCGGGCGATGGATCATATGTCCGGCTGTATTAAAAACAGCAAGGCAATATCTAGAAGGAGGGAACACAAAATGAGTATTGTAATTATTGGAGGACATGACCGCATGGTACGTCAGTATGAAACAATCTGTAAGAAGCATAACTGCAAGGCAAAGATATTTACACAGATGCCATCATGTCTGAATAAGAATTGGTAACCCGGATTTAGTCGTATTATTTACGAACACAGTTTCACACAAATGGTACGTTGTGCTGTCAGTGAAGCAAAGAATAAAAATATTGAAGTAGTAAGAAGTCACTCAAGCAGTCAGGCTGCATTAAACAGAAATTTTAGAGCAAACGTTGTGAAATTGCATAACGAAAAATATAAAAAACCCCTTGACAGTATTTTGAAGTTAGAATATACTAACAAATTGTAAAAGGAAATTAGTTACATAACAAAAGATAGTTACAACTAACAATGATAGAATAGAGAAAAAGGGGAAGATATCATGCCTTTAATTATGGTTGGAATTGGAGAAACATGTACAATTCAGAGAATCGGTGGAAGTGAAGAAAACAAGAAGATTCTTATCAAACCTCGGTTTTGTACAGGGAGCAGAAGTAACTGTATTATCAGCAATCGGAGGAAATGTCATTGTGAACATTAAAGACTCCAGAGTTGCAATTAATAAGGATATGGCTAGACATATTATGGTTTAATATGTTTGTTATATTGCGTTTTATAGGAATAAAATTGTCACGTAGCGGTTTTATTTGATAGATGCTTGATAGATTTGAAGACAATGAAATATTGAGAAGAAAGGAGATATGACCATGACTTTAGGAGACGCAGCAGTTGGAAGCACAGTTATAGTTGCAAAGATCGATGGAGACGGTGCTTACAAACGTCGTATTATGGATATGGGAATCACAAAAGGAAGCGAAATTTTTATCCGCAAAGTAGCTCCTCTTGGAGATCCTGTTGAAATTACAGTCAGAGGATACGAACTTTCTGTAAGAAAGAATGATGCTCAGTGTGTATTAGTTAAAGAAGCTTAATACATAAGAGTTAGTAGTATCTAATAAAAGTTAGTAATATCTAATATCAAGAAAAGCTATTATTTAATAGGGAAGCAATTCCCCAGGGAGGTAAAAAAGAAATGGCTATTAATATCGCACTTGCGGGTAACCCGAACTGTGGTAAAACTACCATGTTCAATGCCCTGACAGGAGCTAACCAGTATGTTGGTAACTGGCCAGGTGTTACCGTAGAAAAAAAAAGAAGGTAAATTAAAAGGAAAGAGAAAAGGGGAAGACATCACGATCACTGACCTTCCAGGTATCTATTCTCTTTCACCATATACATTAGAAGAAGTAGTCAGCCGAGACTTCTTACTAAATGAAAATCCAGATGTTATCATCGACTTAGTTGATGCAACTAACATCGAGAGAAACTTATATCTGACAACACAGCTGATCGAAACTGGTGTACCAGTTGTCATCGCGTTGAATATGGCAGATTTATTAGAAAAACGTGGGATCAAAATTGATGTGGAACGTCTTTCTATGTTATTAAACTGTCCAATTGTTGAGACATCTGCATTAAAAGGAAAAGGTCTTGACGAAGTAGTGGAAGAAGCAATCAAAGTTGCGAAGAAGAATACCGTAGATCTGCCAAAAGAGATTTTCTCTAAAGATGTAGAAGCAGCGATCGCTGAAGTTAAAAATGTACTTCCATCATCTATTTCTGAAGATAAGAGAAGATGGTATGCAGTAAATTCCTGGAAAATGACAGCAAAGTAGCAGAAAGCGTAGCACTTTCAGGAAATGGTGCAAAAGTTATAGAAGATAACAGAACAAAGATTGAAAAAGCCGAAGACGATGATATGGAAAGTATCGTAACAGATGGACGTTATCAGTTCATTCAGAAGATCGTTTCCACTACAGTGAAGAAGAGCGGAGGAAAATTAACGATTTCTGATAAGATCGACCGTATTGTGACAAACCGTATCTTAGGTATCCCAATCTTTATCGCGATCATGTTTGTTGTATACTATATTTCTGTAACAACGATCGGTACATTAGTAACAGACTGGACAAATGATACATTTGTAGCTGAGATGATCCAGCCAGCCGCTCAAAGCTTCTTAAAAGGAATCGGTGCAAGCGCAGCAATCCAGGATCTGATCGTTAATGGTATCATTGGTGGTTTAGGAGCTGTCCTTGGATTCGTTCCTCAGATGGCAATCTTATTCTTATTCCTGTCTATCTTAGAAGACTGTGGATATATGGTACGTATTGCGTTCGTAATGGACCGTGTATTCCGCCACTTCGGATTATCAGGTAAATCCTTCATTCCATTACTGATTTCTTCAGGATGTGGAATTCCTGGTATCATGGCATCTAAGACGATCGAACAAGACAACGACAGACGACTGACAATTATGACAGCAACATTCATTCCATGTGGAGCGAAACTTCCAGTTATCGCTATGATGGGTGGTGTTATGACAAGTTATGCAACAGGAAGTTATGAAGCAGGTGGATTAATGGCACCATGTATGTACTTCATTGGTATCGTAGCCGTATTAGTTGCAGCAATCATCTTAAAGAAGACAAAACCATTCTCTGGAAAGCCAGCTCCATTCGTAATGGAACTTCCACAGTATCATATCCCATCTGCTAAGACAGTATTACTTCATGTATGGGAAAGATTAAAAGGATTCATCATCAAAGCCGGAACAATCCTGTTCTTAGCTTGTGTTGTTATGTGGTTCTTAAGTGGATATGGATTCGTCAATGGTTCATTCGGAGCTGTTGAAGATCCAGGAAACAGTTTATTAGCAGTTATCGGTGGAGCGATCGCACCAATCTTTGCACCACTTGGATTTGACAACTGGAAAGCTGTTGCAGCTTCTTTATCAGGATTCTCAGCAAAAGAGTCTATCGTATCAACAATGGGTGTACTTGCAAACGTAACTGGAGATGCATCAGAAGATGCTGTCACAGTAGCAGAAGCAGTTAAGAACTTGGTTCCCAAGTGCTGTAGCAGCATTTTCATTCTTACTGTTTAACCTGTTAGACTCTCCATGTTTAGCAGCAATCTCTACAATGGCAAAAGAAATGCAGTCTAGAAAATGGTTCTGGTTTGCGATTCTTTTCCAGAATATTTTTTCTTATGTTGTAACGCTGATCGTATATCAGATCGGTACATTTGCAACAGGTGGAGCATTTACAGTAGGAACAGCAGTAGGTATCGTGTTATTGCTTGTAATGTTATTCCTGCTATTCAGACCAGATCCATACAAAGATCAGAAAAGTATATTCAAAGAGATCTGTTCAGGCGTAGTCGAAAATGGTATATAATAGAGGGGGCTGGATGTGTAAAACATCCGGCTTCTTGCTTATCAAATTTCATATAAAAAAGATATGATATAAAAGGAGGGACGATTATGAATCCAGTAAGTATTATCATATTGTTATTGATTATTGCATATTGCGCATTTGTTATTTATAAACAGGTGCAGAAGAAGAAACAAGGCGGATGTGGAGGCAACTGTGCAGGCTGCTCAGGATGCAGCAGTTTTCAGGTGAAGGATTCATCAGTCAAGAAAAAGGAAGGTAATCAGCAATGGGAAATTGGAAATTCAACAGGTTCTATGTTTTATGCATTTGCAATCTTTATTGGATTATATCTTATCGGGGTGATCGGATACCAGCTTTATAAACTGATCCGTAAATTACTAAATAAATAATGTAAAGTAAAAAGAGGTATCATAAAATGGCAGATATTATTATTGTACTCATCCTTATTGTTATCGCAGTTTTTGCGATCAAACAGACAAAGAAACATATGCATGGGGAAAGTCCTTGCTGTGGCGGCGGATCGGGTACTGTAAAGAAAGTAAAAGAAAAACATTTAGATGGTCCCGTGATGGGAACGAAAACAATGAAGATCAAAGGTATGACTTGTGAACACTGTGTCAACAATGTGACAAATGCGATCAATAAAGTTGCAGGAGCTTCAGCAAAAGTATCTTTAAAAGATAAAGAAGCAATTATTTCATATGATCGTGAATTAAGTAATATTGAGCTTAGAAAAGCAGTAGAAGATGCAGGATATGAAGTCATATCACTTTCATAAAGAACGGTGTTGTAGAAGAAGTTATCGAAACCAGTAGAAAACAAAAAAAGCACTTTTAAGATCTGTAATATACAGAAAAAAGTGCTTTTGTTTCAAATTATTTGTTTTGATTGCTGAGAGCTTTAATATGTTCTTCAGAATTCAGATGTGCTTTGATCGCATGAAAGCTTTCAGGGCTGATCACATGTTCCATACGGCAGGCATCTTCAGCTGCAATCTCTGCAGGAACTCCAAGTTTGATCAGCATGTTAGATAAAACAGTATGGCGCTCAAAAATCGTATCAGCAATCTTATGACCAGCTTCAGTTAAAGAGATGAAACCATCAGAATCAACGGTGATCATATCAGAATTACGAAGATTTTTCATAGCAATACTGACACTTGGTTTAGAGAAATTCAAATAATGAGCAATATCAATGGATCTTACAGACCCTTTGTTTTGTTTCAAAATTAAAATAGCTTCCAAATAATTTTCAGCGGATTCTTGTATTTTCAAAAAGATTCCTCCTTACTAATAATTGTATATCTAGTCTACAAGATATGTTTATTTTGGTTATCATTGTATCATAAACAGTGTGTATTTTCAATG
>ENA-OPYV01000475-OPYV01000475.1-human-gut-metagenome-genome-assembly--contig:-NODE-475-length-11109-cov-2.626480_pt1 | contig 11109 bp, 10 predicted proteins | sample MGYA00242474_ERZ504485 | MGnify/ENA primary metagenome ERZ504485 (study PRJEB26092, sample SAMD00036263) | human gut metagenome | host: Homo sapiens | study: EMG produced TPA metagenomics assembly of...
CTAGATAGAAGTAAAGAAGAGAGCAAATGGGGGTAACTTATCCGGATAACGTATTCTGTGGATTGTGTAAAACAGAAGATGGCACACGTGACGATGAAAAGAATGACTATAGTAGTCGTGATGGCGTATTAGCTCGTGTTGGCGAAACTTATTTATTGAAAGCTGAGGCATTAGTTCGTCAAGGCAAATATCAAGAAGCTATTAATGTGGTTAATATTCTCCGTGGTCGTGCTGCTTACAAAGCTGGTGAAGACCGTACTCTTCACACAGATGGTAATCAAGCTTTCGAGAATAATGTTCAATACGATCAATACAAAGAACAATATAAAGCTTATAGTAAAACCAATACATATATTTTGTCAACTGGGGTAAGCGATTTCTCTCACGCAACAGATTTGCAAATAGCCAGCTACACACAGCTACCAGAAGAAGATGAATTGATTTTATCTAAACTAAATGGAGTAAAAGGCTACAATTGTTCAGGCGATTACGAACGTATGCTTAATTTCATTATGAATGAGCGCACACGTGAATTGGATGGTGAATGGGTACGTTGGGAAGACCTTGCACGTACTAAGTTGTTAATTCCACGTGCTTATGCTTTCAACCAAGAAGTAGCAAAATCCGGAACATTGGATGAACACCATTTATTACGCCCAATTCCACAATCATTTATTGATGGTCTGGTAAATGATGATGGTTCACCTTTAAGCCAAGAACAAAAAGATGCTTTGCAAAACCCTGGATATTAATTGTATTATCCATTAAATACCAAGAGGTGTTTCTCTCCAAAGAGGAACACCTCTTTTTTTTTGTACAAATTTACAGCAACATGTACAATCTTCCATCCCTGAAAAGAGCAGCTTCCCGTACTTTGTAAAATAAAATATTTTTCCAATTAAGACTATGAAGAAACTGTGGTTAATAGGACTCTTGATATGTAGTCCTTTTACAATGAATGCACAATCCGGAACAACATCCGGACTGGACAAAAGCCATTTCAGCAAATACTGGAAGGTAGAATCCGAATCTCCTGACTATAAAGTTTCCTTTTCAGGAGATACCTGTGAAAATTTTATCTCCTAAAGGACTGACTTTATGGAGAAAAGAAAAAATGTCGGGCAACGTAACCATTGAATACGATGCCTGTGTGGCAGTAGAAGGGAAACTAGGTGACAGACTAAGCGACTTAAACTGCTTCTGGATGGCTTCTGACCCGAAAGCTTCTGACATCTGGAAACGCATGAACTGGCGAAACGGAGTTTTCGTAAACTGCTACAGCCTTCAGCTGTATTATCTGGGATATGGAGGAAACTATAATTCGACCACTCGTTTCCGTCGTTATGACGGCAATGAAGCCGGGGTTACAGATGAAAAGGTGCGTCCTGCCATTTTGAAAGAATACAAAGACCAAAATAATCTGTTGACAGCAAATAAATGGTATCACATTAAGATTCAAAATACAGACAACAGAATACGCTATTACATCGACGGGAAATTACTTGTCGACTTTTATGATCCGTCACCGTTGACTTCCGGCTGGTTCGGTTTCCGTACCACATTATCTAGGACACGTATCACTAATTTCAAATACTCCATTGAAAAAGAAAAAGCTACCGAAGCTCCTTTACACTGGATTGGAAAGGTTCCAGAACAAGCACGCCCCATCAGTTTTGGAGTTCCGTTCAAACAAGGTAAAGTAAAATCAGGTACCCCCTTGTGCGTACAAACTGAAAACGGAGAATTAGTGGAAGCCGACACATGGACCACAGCATACTGGCCCGATGGCTCTATAAAATGGGCCGGTATGGCTGCTGTTATTCCGGGTAATACCCGTTCGGTAAAAGTAATACCTTCTTCTAAAAAGAAAAAAACAACCAATACAGAAGAAATTCATGTCACAGAATCCGAAGACCAACTGACTATAGCCACTGGAAAAATTACTGCTTTTATTCCTAAATCTGGAACTTGTATTCTCGACAGTCTTCTGTATGGAAATGTGAAGTGGGTGGAAAGGCGGATTTGATTGCCAGCACACAGGATTCTCCATCACGAGAAGACGCCACTGAGATTCATTATCAGTCCTTCACAAGCCTCATCAAAAAAGCCGTAATTGAACAGCAAGGAAAAATACGTACTACCATCAAACTGGAAGGTGTACAGCAAGGAAAAGACGGACGTGAATGGCTTCCATTCACTCTGCGAATGTATTTTTACGCAGGAAACGAACAAATCAAGATGGTACACTCTTTCATCTACGATGGAGACCAAAACAAAGATTTTATCCGCTCATTAGGAGTACGATTCCAGGTTCCGATGAGAGAGGATTTATATAACCGTCATGTAGCCTTCGCCTGTGCCGACGGAGGTGTATGGAGCGAACCGGTTAAACCGCTGGTGGGAAGAAGAATCCTGACACTCGACAAAGACCAAAGCTGGCAAAAGCAACAGATGGAAGGCAAACGCATCCCTGAATACCAGCGTTTTGATGCAAAAAACAGAAGTTTAATTGACAATTGGGCTGCATGGGATAATTTCCGTCTCTCTCAACTTACAGACAATTCTTTCAGCATCCGCAAACGGGCTACAGAAGACAGTCCCTGGATTGGTACATTTACAGGCACACAAGCCGGAGGATATGCTTTTGCCGGTGATGTCAGCGGAGGAATGGGAGTTGCCTTACAGGATTTCTGGCAGGCCTATCCTTCTACCCTGGAAGTACAACATGCACGCAGTCAGGAGGCTTCACTGATTGTCTGGTTATGGAGTCCGGAGTCAGAAGCTATGGATTTAAGACACTATGACAAGGTAGCACACGACCTGATAGCCAGCTATGAAGACGTACAGGAAGGAATGAGTACCCCCTATGGTATTGCTCGCACACACACGCTGACCGTTGTTCCACAAGCTGCTTATCCGGGTAAAGCCGGCATTGCAGAAACGGCACAGATTCTATCAGAAGCAGCTCCGCTGATGTGTACACCGGAATATCTCCATGCCTGCCGGGCTTTTGGCATCTGGTCATTGCCTGATCGAAGTAATCCGCAGCGCAGCAAAGTAGAAGACCGTCTGAATGCTTATATCGATTTATATCAAAACGCCATTGCCCAACATAAATGGTATGGCTTTTGGAACTATGGTGACTTAATGCATGCTTACGATCCGATACGCCACTCTTGGAGATACGATGTAGGCGGATATGCGTGGGATAACACCGAACTAGCATCCAACATGTGGCTGTGGTATAATTTCCTGCGTACAGGAAGGCAGGACATCTGGAAAATGGCAGAAGCCATCACACGTCATACGGCAGAAGTGGATGTATATCACATCGGTCCCAATGCAGGTTTAGGAAGCCGTCACAACGTCAGCCACTGGGGATGCGGTGCAAAAGAAGCTCGTATCAGTCAGGCCGCCTGGAATCGTTTTTTATTATTACCTGACTACAGACGAAAGAGCCGGCGACTTAATGAAAGAAGTAACCGATGCAGACCAGAAGCTGTATACACTCGACCCGATGCGTTTGGCTGAGCCAAAGAGCCAGTTCCCATGCAGCGCACCTGCCCGATTACGCATCGGCCCCGACTGGCTGGCCTATGCAGGCAACTGGATGACTGAATGGGAACGTACACAGAACACGAAGTACCGAGACAAGATCATCACAGGCATGAAGAGTATTGCAGCCCTGAAAAATGGATTGTTCACTGGAAATATGGCCTTAGGATATGACCCGGCAACCGGAGTAATCAGTTATGAGGGCGATCCCAATAGACAGAATACCAATCACCTGATGACTATCATGGGAGGCTTTGAAATAATGAATGAAATGCAGGAAATGATTCAGGTCCCGGAATTCAACAAAGTATGGCTGGAACATGCACGCGATTACAAAACAGAAATCACTCGAAATAACACGTAACCGTTTCCGGGTTTGCAGACTGATGGCATACGCAGCGTCTCATCTATATGACCCGAAAACAGCCGCAGAGGCCTGGAAAGATTTATGGAGCAAACTGGAACATACTCCGGCACCGGAATTCAAGATAGAAAAAGTGCTTCCCCCGGAAGTCCCGGCAGCTATGGATGAATGTAAGACAATCAGCACCAACGATGCTGCATTATGGAGCCTGGATGCGATTTATATGCAGGAGGTAATTCCGCAGTAAACCACATCAATAGATAATAAAAACGCTTAAATGACAGGAGAACATCATTAAAGACCGTTTTTTACATCCTATATTTTCTCTCTTCTAAAACTTGAAGACCAATACACCGGCTGTAGCAATATTAGGAGTACCAATCAACACTTTTGCTCCTTGAGGAAGTGCAAACTGATAAGGCTGGTCACTATAGTTTAGCACTATACCTAATCCGTTACGATATTCCATTGTTACGCCGTAAGGTAGATTCATTACTTCGATTTGCAAACGACTATACAACTTATCCAAAACCTGACGCTCCAAAGCCCCGTCTGAACTGTCTACTCCGATATAAGTCACAGACCCCTTTCCTAATTTACGGAAAGTAACCGCAGGTTTCCTTCATAAAACTCAATTCGTGTAAGTAGCCCAAACCTCATTGGAAGCACCGGGTTGCAGAATCTCTCCCCAAGTATTCCAGGTATAGACTTTTCCATCCATCTTTACTTGTCCTGGATCTTGAGGCAACAACAAGTCATAAAACTCCATGTGATTCCCAGTCAACTCATCAATCATTGAACCAAAAGGAGCCTCTGGCAAAACGTCCGAAACGGTCTTTCTGTGCGGTACGGCAAGTCAGTACCAAGTTTCCTCCTTCTTCCACATATTTTTTCCACCTTGCTACCAGTTCTTTATCAGCCAACTGATATGCCGGAACTATCATCACCGGATATTGTGAGAAATCTTTCTCTTCAGAAATAAAATCTACAGGAGCTGCATACGACTTAAGTGTACGATAATATTTATCTACATGAGCAAAGGTATTCCATGTTGCATTCTGTTTCTGACGGTCAATACTCCAATAGTTTTCCGGATTCCACAAAATAGCAGTCTTCCGTTTCAGATAGGTTTCCGGTTTATCTTCCTTCGGACGATAATCTTTTCTCAAAGAACGGATTTCTTTCATGAACTGTTCATACTCTCGTCCACCAGGTGTCACTGTCACACCATCTGTACCCACAATACCATAATGATACTGCTCAGTTCCATACAAAGGCTGACGATAGCGATACGTACAGATAAAATCAGAACCTCCGGCAAATACACTCCATAGCCACAAACGGACAGCACCCGGCAAGTTGAGGATTGATACTTCCCCAGTTTACCTGTCCCGGCTGCAACTCCATTACCCCGTAAGTACCATTACCGGACGGAAAAAGTCATTTGCCATGGCAATACGTAAAGGATTTCCCACACGATACCCTCTACGACCGATACCTTCATTGTCACCATATACCATATAACGGGTATAGCTGACAAAATCCAGGTCCTTGCTACCTCCAATATGTCCTTTGTCATAATCTGGAATATAATTGGTAGTCACCCACTGATTCTTGGCATATTTCTTGATTAATCTGCATTGCTCATTCAAAAAATCATTAGTCTGCTTAGCTGCAAACCGACGATAATCCAGAATCTGATGATGATTCATAAACATTTGGGCAGTTTTAGGCAAGGTGATTTCCTCAAACTGAGAATAGACTTCACTCCAGAAAGCTGTTCCCCAGGCTGCGTTTAGTTCCTGAATATTGTGATGATATTTCTCTTTCAAGAATTCCCGGAAAGCTTCTTCTGCTGCCTGATTATAGTCAAATTGTACAGCAGGCTCATTATCCAGCTGCCAGCCAATGATACGCGAGTCATTTCCATAATGGCGGGCCAGTTCTTCAATCATACGATAGGCCAATTTCCGGTAAACAGGAGACGCAAAAGAAGCATGCTGACGTGCCCCGTGATCTTGCACAGTGCCATCTTCAGACTTCAGCAAAATCTCCGGATATTTACGGCTTAACCACACAGGAGGAGTAGCGGTGGAAGTACACATCACGACCTCAAATCATATTTGGCCGCCAACGCAACCGCCCGGTCCAGCCAAGAAAAATCATACACTCCTTCCTGAGGCTCCAGCTGTGCCCAGGCAAACTCTGCAAAATGGGTAAATTCAATCCTAGTTCATGCATTTGTTTTAAATCGCGTTCCCATTGACTTTCCTCCCAGTGCTCCGGATAATAATAAGCTCCTGTCAATGTCAAGTCTTTGTCATTAAACCAGGTATGCTGGGCAAAAATCCCCCCACAGAACAGACAGCCGCATACCATTGCAAGCAACGTTTTTTCATTGTATTCAAGTATTAGTTTTGAAATGTATTACCCTTGCAAAGGTAGAAGGAAATCGCAATCAACTTGTATGATAGTTCATTTTTTTCAGGAAAGTGTATGATAATCGAGGAACATGTATAATAATCCATGCTCCTTTCAATTCAAGATGCGTAACTTTGCTGAAACAAGGACAACATTTTTATCAAGAACTATGAATTCACTGAAATCATTTGTGACTGGATTTTTTTATGGGGCATTTTAGAAGGTATTTCTGCACAAAATAAAGTACTTTCTTTCTCTATGCCCGATGGAGTAGGCACACTCCGATTAGGCATTATTGAAAACGACTCAAGCCGATGGCTGGATGAGAAACAGACACAGCTGCATATCGATTGCCATCCACTCAGTGATACAAAAGGATTCATTCTGGAAATCGAAAATAAGAGAGAAGATATTACGTTGGGATGGGCTTCGGAGGATGCGACGCAATCGCTCCCGAAATTCAGGATACTTCAACCTCAATATTACAAGACAACGTTTTCAATATAGAAGGTACACAGGTTACAATCTACCACGGGAAAGTCATGCAATTAAAAGTGACCAATCTCATAGTTCCTTCAGCTTCTTCCATTCGTTTATCTGACGGACATAAACAAGATACTCCGCTGACACTTTTCACATCCGGGAAAAAAACGGATGCACCCGTATTAGCAGCAACCTGCCTGATTCGTAAAGGAGAGAAGGTGTACTTCTGCGCATACAAGCAAAATGCAAAGGCTGACTATACTGACTACATGTTACCTGAATTGTTTTACCAAGAAAAACAGCAACCATGAATAAGACAATCATCATCTGCCTGTGGATTTTGTTCCTCTGTACAAACATACTGCAAGCAAAAATATATAACGTAAAAGATTTTGGAGCCGTAGGCGACGGACAGCACATTGATTCTGAGGCTATCAACCAGGCTATCGTGCAAGCTGCCCGCGAAGGAGGTGGAACAATATATATTCCCGCTGGAGAGTATGCCTGTTATTCTATCCGGCTTGCCAACCAGATTCATCTGTATCTGGAACAAGGCGCTACAGTTGTGGCCGCTTTCCCTACAGCCGAAAAGGGATATGACAAGGCAGAGCCTAATCCTCATAACAGCTTCCAGGATTTCGGACACAGCCACTGGAAAAATTCCCTTATCTGGGGAATTAACCTGCAAGATATTACAATCAGTGGTCCAGGAAATATTGACGGAAAAGGATTGACACGCGAAGAAAGCCGACGCGACGGAGTAGGCAATAAAGCCATCAGTCTGAAAGAATGCAAGAATGTTACACTGAAAGATCTGTCCATGTTCCGCTGCGGTCACTTCACTCTACTGGCTACTGGAGTAGACAACTTGACCCTCAACAATCTGAAAGTAGATACCAACCGTGACGGATTTGACATAGACTGTTGCAAAAATGTACGTATCAGCCGATGCAGTGTCAACACTCCATGGGATGATGCTATTGTACTAAAATCATCTTATGCATTAGGATACTTTAAAGATACGGAAAATGTAACGATTTCTGACTGCTTTGTCAGCGGATACGACCGTGGAAGTATGCTCTGCGGTACTTGGGAACTGGATGAGCCTCAGGCACCGGACCATGGCTACCGTACAGGACGTATCAAACTGGGTACAGAATCTAGTGGAGGATTTAAGAATATCACCGTAACCAACTGCATTTTCGAACATTGCAGGGGACTGGCTTTGGAAACAGTAGACGGAGGACATCTGGAAGACATCGAAATCAGCCATATCACCATGCGACACATTGTCAATGCCGGCATCTTTCTCCGTCTGGGGGCCCGTATGCGAAGCCCCGAAGGAACTCCAGCCGGAAGTATGAAGCGCATCCGTATCAGTCACATTAATGCATACGATGTAGATTCCCGTTATTCTTCCATTATCAGCGGTATCCCTAATGGGATTATAGAAGATGTTACCTTCGACCATATTCACTTGTATTATAAAGGAGGATATACAAAAGAGGATGGAAAAAGAGAGCTTCCAGAACAAGAAAAGGTATATCCTGAACCATGGATGTTCGGTACTATCCCAGCAAAAGGATTCTACATTTCACATGCTAAGAATATTTCGTTTCATCATATCAATTTCTATTATGAGAAACCGGATGGACGTCCTTTATTCGTAACCAAAGATGTAGAAAACATTCGCTTTACAGATATTCGGGAGAATGGAGAAGATGTTTCAATCACAATAAATCAATAATCAAATATCACATAAAATGAAGACACAAAGGAAATGGCTCATGGCATTAGCTGCCTGCAGCCTAGGAGTACTCAGCTCCGCACAAACGAATTATGATTTCAGTAAACTACAGCGAGAAAAACTCGGAAGAGGAGTTGTCGCCGTCAGAGAGAACGCACAAAAAGTAGCCGTTTCATGGAGATATTTTTCTTCCGACCCGATGGAACCGCATTCAATGTTTACCGGAACGGAAAAAAGATTGCACAAGTTCCAGCTGGAACAGGAACTTTTTATACAGACAATTATTCAGGAAACCAGAAAGTGGTCTATACGGTAAAACCTGTGGTCAATGGAAAAGAAACTTCAAATGAAGGGAGCTATACCCTTCCGGGAAATGCTCCTTCAGGATACATTGACATTCCACTGGACAGACCTGCAGACGGTGTCACACCTGCTGGAGAAAAATACAGCTACAGCCCCAACGATGCTTCCATCGGTGATGTAGATGGAGATGGAAATTATGAAATTATCCTGAAATGGGACCCATCAAACGCACACGACAATGCACACGATGGCTACACAGGAAACGTATACTTCGACTGCTACCGCCTGACCGGAGAAAAACTATGGCGCATCGATATGGGAAAGAATATACGTGCCGGCGCTCACTACACTCAATTCATGGTATATGACCTGGATGGAGACGGAAAGGCTGAAATTGTAATGAAAACTTCCGACGGTACCATAGATGGAAAAGGAAAAGTAATTGGAGATGCCACAGCCGATTATCGCGAACCGGGAGATCCGAACCAGCCCAAAGGAGGAGATTTCTCTCCGAACGACCCACGAAGCAAAGGAAAGCCTACCGATCCTCTTCGCAACCAGGGACGTATATTGACAGGAAATGAATACCTGACTGTCTTCAATGGACTGACAGGCGAGGCCATGCAAACCATTGACTATATTCCATTACGTGGCGATTTGAAAGGCTGGGGAGACGAGCGTGCCAACCGTAGTGACCGTTTTCTGGCATGCGTTGCTTACCTGGACGGAGTTCATCCTAGCGTAGTCATGTGCCGTGGATATTATACACGTACCGTGCTGGCTGCATTCGACTGGAACGGAAAAGAACTGAAAAATCGCTGGGTATTCGATAGCAACAACCCGGGATGTGAGAAATATGCCGGACAAGGCAACCATAACCTCCGTGTAGGAGACGTCGATCAGGACGGATGCGATGAAATCGTATATGGTTCCTGCACATTCGACCACGACGGGAAAGGACTTTATTCCACAGGAATGGGACACGGAGACGCCATGCACCTCACTCAATTTGATCCAGCTTCAGCCAGTCTGCAAGTATGGGCCTGCCATGAAAACCGGAAAGACGGTTCTTCATTCCGCGATGCAAAAACCGGAAAAGTATTACTTCAATATCCCGACAAGACCGATGTAGGACGTTGTATGGCTGCCGAAATTGACCCGACAAGTCCCGGTGTAGAAATGTGGTCACTAGCCTCTGGAGGTATTCGTAACATCAAAGGAGAAGTAGTAGCAGAAAAAGTTCCCGGACTGTCTTACAACATGGCAGTATGGTGGGATGGCGACTTGCTCCGTGAACTGCTTGACAAAGGAAAAGTAAGCAAATACGACTGGAAAAACAAACGCTGCGACACTATCTTCACATTAGAAGGGTGCGCATTTAACAACGGCACGAAATCTAACCCTTCACTTCAGGGCGATCTTATCGGTGATTGGAGAGAAGAAGTGCTGGTTCGTACGGACGACAATAAGTCTCTCCGCTTGTATGTAACTACAATTCCTACCGAATACCGCTTCCATACTTTCCTGGAAGACCCTGTATATAGAATCAGCATTGCTACACAGAACGTGGCTTACAACCAACCCACCCAGCCTGGTTTCTATATCGGGCCGGAACTGAAAGGCACTTTCAGAGGATATACATTCAAATAACCCATTACGCTTACATTTAAAATTAGTTATATGAATAAACTCGTCTTAAACTTCGCACTGCTGGCGGCTCTTTCTGCCGGTCTTAGTGCCCATGCACAAAAGAAAAAGGAAGTCATCAATGACTCCAATACTCCACTTCATCTTTTGCAGCCTGATTATCAGGTAGGATATGGTATTGTATCAGCAGAAGACATCAAAAAAAGACATGGACCGTGTCTTGAGATACCTGGAAAGTAACACACCGACCAGAGTAGTCGATAAACGTAACGGAAAAGTCATTACCGACTATGCGAACATGGATACCAATGCACAATTGGAAAGAGGAACTTTCCGTCTGGCCAGTTATGAATGGGGGGTTACTTATTCGGCCATGCTGGCTGCCGCAGAAGCTACGGGTGACGAAGCCTACAAAAAATATGTATACGACCGTTCTAAATTCTTATCGGAAGTAGCTCCTTACTTTAAGAAAGTATATGAAAAATACGGTACAACCGATGCACAGATGCTTCAGATTCTGACTCCTCACGCTTGGATGATGCAGGAGCCGTATGTGCGGCAATGATGAAAGCAACAGAATGAAAGACAA
>ENA-OPYV01000476-OPYV01000476.1-human-gut-metagenome-genome-assembly--contig:-NODE-476-length-11105-cov-1.342230_pt1 | contig 11105 bp, 17 predicted proteins | sample MGYA00242474_ERZ504485 | MGnify/ENA primary metagenome ERZ504485 (study PRJEB26092, sample SAMD00036263) | human gut metagenome | host: Homo sapiens | study: EMG produced TPA metagenomics assembly of...
ATGGTATGGATCTCTGCTACCGGAAGCAAGTATCACCGAATCCCCAACTGCGGAAATATGAACCCGGATAATGCTACGGAGATGCGCGCGCGCAGGCGGAAGCTGCGGGGTATGGGGCTTGTAAGAAGTGTTATTAGAAACGACAATGTATTTCAGACCTGGTGAGTATTATGTCATGTTAACGTAATATGGATAATCTTTAAGAATATTATTTAAGGACAGCTGTATCATACACTGATATGATATGGCTTGTTCCTTTTCTTTATTGTTATTCTTTATTATTTTCTTCGTTCCTGTATGGTCCTGGCTTATGCTGGGTAGATTCTGGCTGATTATTGTCTCTTATTCGAAGTTCAATTTCCAGCATTTCCTGATTGTCTTCAATTCTCGTTCTTACATTATTTTTCAATATCCTCCGCCGGCTCGGCCGGTACGAAGACTCTCTTCTTTTCTTTCTTCTCTTTTTTTGCGGCTTTGGCCCGCTCGGTGGCTTCCAGGCAGAATTCCATCTGGGAATTTATCAGGGTTTTTCCCCGTTTATCCTGTTTCTCATAGAGACCGGAGGGCTTAAGGATATGCGCTTTTACATTGTCACGGAATTCCAGATCCAGCACATGTTTGATCTCGTCCTTGATTCCCTCATCTTCCACAGGGAAAACAATCTCTACCCTGCGGTCAAGGTTACGCGGCATCCAGTCCGCACTTCCCATATAGATTTCCGGGTTTCCGCCGTTTCAAAATAGAAAATACGGCTATGCTCCAGAAATTCCCTACAATAGAACGGACATGAATATTTTCACTGATTCCCGGCACTCCTACTTCAGACAGCAGATCCCCCTTACCAGAAGCTCCACCTGAACTCCGCAGGAAGATGCATAATACAATCCTGCAATAATCTTCGGATCACAGAGGGAATTCATCTTTGCGCGGATCAACGCCGGAAGTCCTTTCTTCGCATTCTCTGCCTCACGTTCAATCAGGCTTAAGAACCTGTCCTTCATCCAGATTGGTGCTACGATCAGCTTATTCCAGCTTTTCGGTTCAGAATATCCGGAGAGCATGTTAAATACTGCTGTTGCATCTTCACAAAACGTTCATCGCAGGTAAAGATACCGCAGTCTGTATAGAGTTTGGCAGTGGAATCATTGTAGTTTCCGGTTGCCAGATGCACATAACGGCGGATTCCTGTCTCTTCTCTGCGCACAACCAGTGTGATCTTGCTGTGTGTCTTAAGGCCTACCAGACCATAAATTACATGACATCCTGCCTTCTCCAGCTTCTTCGCCCATACAATATTATTTTCTTCATCAAAACGTGCTTTCAGCTCTACCAGTACGGAAACCTGTTTACCGTTTTCTGCTGCCTGCGCAAGGGCAGCAATGATCGGTGAATTGCCGCTGACACGATACAGAGTCTGTTTAATAGCCAGAACATCCGGATCTTTTGCTGCCTGACGTACGAAATTTACAACAGGATCGAAGCTCATATAAGGATGATGCAGGAATACATCGCCCTCACGTATCACCTGGAAAATATCCTTCTCATTCTGAAATTCCGGTACAGGTGCCGGCTGATATCTCGGTGTCTTGTAAGCATCAAAGCCATCCGCACCATATACTTTCATAAGCATGGTAAGATCCAGAGGTCCGTTTATCTCAAAAATATCTGCCTCTTTGATATCAAATTCCGTCTTCAGAATCTTCAGCAGGCGTTCATCCATCTTATCCTCTACTTCCAGACGGATAACCTCACCCCACTGACGTTTCTTTAACTGGCGCTGGATCTCCACCAGCAGATCCTCTGCCTCATCTTCATCGATGGTAAGATCCGCATTACGCATAATACGGTAAGGATGGGCACATATCACATCATAACTCAGGAAAAGTTTGTCAATATTTCTTTCAATAATCTCTTCCAGCAGGATCACTGTGGTATCTCCATCCTTCTTTGACGGAATCTGCACCACCCTTGGAAGCACAGACGGAACCTGCACTGTAGCAAACAGAAGTTCTCCTGCTTTATCCTTTTTTGTTGAGTTTATCACTCTTCTCCTTCTTGGAGATCAGGGCACCGATATTTAATGTCTTGTTTCTGATCAGCGGAAACGGTCTGGAAGAATCCATCGCCATCGGTGTAAGTACAGGATATACATTATCCTCAAAGTATCTGTCTACAAATGCACTCTGTGCTTCTGTAAGATTCTCATGGGCTGCCACCAGGTGCATTCCGGCTTTCTCAAGCGCAGGGATCAGAGAACGGTTCAGTGTATTATACTGTACATGAACCAGTTCATGGGTACGGACACTGATTTCTTTTAACTGCTCCTTGGCTGTCATTCCTGCAATGTCTGTTTTTTATGATATCCTGCATGTACCTGATCCTTAAGAGACGCCACACGCACCATAAAGAATTCATCCAGATTGGATGCGGTAATGCTTAAGAACTTCAGTCTGTCAAACAAAGGAAGATTTTTATCTCTTGCTTCACTCAGAACACGCTCATCAAATTTGAGCCAGCTCAGCTCGCGATTCAACGAAATATTCTTTCTTTTCAAATTTTTCAAAAGTCCATAAGTTCATCCTCCTTTACGCTCTGCCCTTGCGTCTGAGAACCAGACGAATGCCAAATACTTCTTCAAAAAATGCCTCTTTATCTTTCAGCAGTCCCAGTTCCAGGGAAATGTCCTGTGCAGAATCCACGATCATCTGCAGTTCTCTGTCTTTGAGCACTGCTTTGATTCCTTTTACTTTCTGATAATGACTTCTGTCCATGGCATTTGCCAGGCGAAGGATTGCAGTCATCTTTGCCACCTTGATATAGCTCTCTCTGTCAATAGCGATTCCCATACTGTAAAGTTCATCATAATAAACAAACGCAGAATTATTGAATCTGACCGCACATGCGATCATCTGGCGTTCCAGAAAGGACAGCCCAATGATATCTGTAGACATAATGATCTGATAGGAACACTCGGAAACCTTTTCCATACTGATATATTTGCCACAGTCATGAAGCAGTGCCGCGATCTGCAATAACAGACGTTCTCTTGCTCCCATACCATGAACTTTCTTCATACTGTCAAAAATATTCAGGCAAAGATTCATAGTTCCCTGGATATGACTCTTACTGCTGGAATAGCGTTTTGCAATGTTCTTTGATGTAACCAGAATGTCATTCTCAAAAATGTGGACACTTTTGAGAAATTTTTTCTTCTCTGCAAAATCATAGGCAATTCCATCCAGCAGGGAAACACCTGGTGCCCAGAGAGACTCTGCATTGAAAATACCAATAAAATTTCTGCACACTACCAATGGTCGGCACAACAAGGGATGCATATTCCGGATCAATCTCCATCTCCTGTGCCAGCAGGTCAACAGATTTTCCAACTGTATCCTCATAGCGTTTCATAAATTCTTCCCTTGTAATGATCCTGTCTTCCATTTCCTCCTGGAAGATCATATCTGTAATAAAATCTCCCATCAGAATCACATTCCTGATATCCTTATCCTTCAGATACAGACGCTGAAAGCTCATCAGATCATTTCGGATAAATTCCTCAACCAGCTTGTCATAATGAATGGTTGTTTTCTCCAGTTCCTGCAGACGCTGGCGGATTCTTAAACTTCCCATTTTAAGTCCCTGGGTAGTGACCAGAGCGTCCTTGTCAAGAGGGAAACCTGAAGGCTTCCGCCGCCCACATCCAGGATTGCGGTGCCTTTCTGGATCATCTTTTTGAATCCCTTTTCTATGGCAGCAATTGATTTGTACCCAAGGAAATGCTGTTCTGCACTGCTTAGGATTTCAATTTTCATTCCTGTACGCTGATAGATCTGTTCAATGATCAGCAGCGGATTCACAAGTTCCCTGAATGCACTGGTGCCGCAGGCACGATACTCTTCCACCCCAAAGTCCTGCATCAGCCTCTTAAAGTCGTTCAGCACCTCACATAAAACATTCAGCATTTCTGAATCGATCTTTCCGTCAGAATAGACACCCTTTCCGATTTCCAGACTGTATCTGACATCATTCAGTTCACGAAAACCAATCTTTTTGACATCTCAAAAATCTTCATGCTGACTTCATAAGATCCGATGTCAATGGCTGCAAATGTCATGACTGCCATATGCGTTCCCCCTTTACCATTCATCTATTTGTTTTTTATTCCTTCTCCACACCCAGCAGATGGTCGATAAACTGCTGTGCAGTTCGTCCTGTAAGTCCTCCATGGGAAAGCTCCCACTTATTTGCTTCCAGAAGCAGTTCGTCCTCCGGCATGGTAATTCCGTTTCTCTCTGCGAGAGCTTCACAATTGTCTGGAATTCTTTTTTGCTCGGTGCACCATAATAAAATACGGACACCAAAACGATAAACCAGTGAAAGCTTCTCCTGCACTGTATCGGAGGAATGCAGATCGTCATCATCCATGATCTCCAGCTTGTCACTGGATTTCTCTCTTACCAGATGTCTTCTGTTACTTGTTGCATAGATCAGGATATTGTCCGGCTTCTTCTCCAGACCACCCTCGATCACTGCCTTCAGATATTTATATTCGATTTCAAATTCCTCGAATGACAGATCATCCATATAGATAATGAATTTATAGTTTCTGTTCTTGATCTGGGCGATCACATCATTCAGATCCTGAAACTGATGCTTATACACCTCGATAATACGAAGTCCCTCATCATAATAACGGTTCAGAATTCCCTTGATACTTGAGGATTTACCTGTACCCGCATCACCAAAAAGCAGACAGTTATTTGCTTTTCTGCCTCTTACGAAAGCCTCTGTATTCTCGATCAGCTTCTGCTTCGGGATTTCATATCCAACCAGATCCTCCAGTTTCACATGAGCAATCCTTGTAATCGGCTGGATCTCCACATTATCATTCTCATCATGGCCTACACGAAAAGCCTTATGTAATCCCAGCTTACCCACACCAAAATCTTTATAGAACTGTACCATATCCTTCATGAATTCCTCTGTGGACTCCGCTGCCGCCAGCGTTTTACTCAGATCACAGATACGGTCTCTGATACGGGAATTAAACATCTTGCTGTTACTTCCGGTGTTGGTATAATCACCGAGAACCTTACAGCAGGAAATTCCAAATGCCTCATCCAGTACAGTCAGGTCAAAATCATACAGTTCTTTAAACACGCCGAAATCATTCAGTGCCAGTTCATTAATACTTCCGTTGACAGCCCCTCTGATCTCACAGGCTGTACTGAATGCATTTTCATTATTTACCAGAAGAAATGTCAGATAACAGTGCCATAAATTTCCTGAAAAACCATAAGAGCCGGCAGTTTCCACCAGTCCGTTGGCACACTCAAAGAACAGCCCTTCCTTTTCTTTCAGATCAGGTGCTTTCTGTTCCCAAGCATTCATCAGTTCTGCCATTTTATCAAGGATTTCTCCATGTTCAAAGTTACGGTATAAGATGCATTCATTTAATCTAGCCATTTTTTATTACTTCCTTCTTACCTTGTTGTTTTATCTTATTGTTCTGTTGATTGCTGTCTTTACCATCGTCCGCTTCATTCCCATTATGGAAATTATTTTCAATAATTTCCCAAAATTCTCATTCTGTCTGCTTCCGCTTCGATTCCTCTCAGGGCATTCTTCACTGCACTGTCCTTTAAATTCCCTTCAAAATCAACAAAAAAACGGTACTGCCAGTTTCTTCCCTGTGATCGGGCGGGATTCTATCTTCGTCATATTCAGTCCATTATAAATAATGTGAGACAGCATATTGTAAAGAGTTCCGCTCTCATGATGCAGTTCAAAGAAAATACTGATCTTATGTGCATCCTTCACATAGATCGGTTTCTTACTCACGATCACAAAACGTGTGGCATTCTGTCCGTTATAGCAGATATTCTCAGCCAGGATCTTCAGTCCGTAAAGCTCTCCTGCCTGTCTGCTGGCAATAGCTGCCTGCGTCTTGTCATTGTCTTCTTTTATCTTCTTGGCAGAACCGGCAGTATTTTCCATCTCTTTCTTCTTCCAGCCCGGATGAGATTCCAGATATTTTCCACACTGGGAAAGTGCCTGAGGATGAGAACATACCTGTCTGATATCCTCCAGTTCAGCATCCGGCAGTCCCAGAAGTACATGCTCCGGACGGATGATCTGTTCTCCTACAATGCTAAGCTCATACTCTGTAAGAAGATCATAAATATCAGCAACAATACCGGCAGTTGTATTCTCAATGGGAAGTACCGCATAGTCTGCTCTTCCCTCCACAACTGCTTCCATTGCATCACGCCAGGTTTTTACATGAAAGCTCTCAATATCGTCCTGGAAATATTCCCTCCATTGCAGCATAACTGTAATGCGCCTTCCACACCCTGAAAGACAACTCTTACATCTTTCAACGGAAGTGCATCTACCATTCCAGTTTCTCATCATCCTCGATTCCATGCTCTGTGAGAAGCTGATACTGTCTCTTACGGCTGATCGCCATGATCTGCTGAAAAAGCTCCTGCGCACCAAGCTGATTAAATTCTCCATGTGCCTTACCTCTCAGGACCTCCAGCTTCTGTCTCTCTCTTTCCGGATCCAGAACCTTCTTTCCTGTTCGTATCTTATATTCTGCAACATCCTCACACACCTTCATTCTCTGTTCAAAAAGACGTATGATATCGCTGTCGATCTTATCTATTTCATTTCTGCATTCCTGTAAATCTATCATTTATGTTGTACCTTTTTACTTTCACAAATTCTCTACAATATCAGTCATCTCTCCGATAAAGGAAAGAGAACCAAAGGCAATGATCACATCCTGTTCCCCGGCCAAATGAAAAAAGCCTCCTCCACTGCATCTTTAATCGTATCCATTGCCTGTACATTGGGATTATATTCACTGACAGTCTTCGCCAGTTCTCCGGCAGGCAGCGCCCTTACATTATCCGGAGTCTGGATCGTAAGTATCCGGTCTGCAAAGTGCACAGTTTTCTGAATCACACTTCTGTAATCCTTATCTGCAAACACTCCCATAATATAGATGATCCGTTTTCCCTTAAAATAATGCTCTATTGAAGCTGCCATCATATCCGCAGCAGCAGGATTATGAGCCCCGTCTACCACAAACAGCGGTTTTTTACAGATAACTGTAAACCGTCCGTTCCAGTTTACTGTGCGAAGCCCTTCTTTTTTCTGCTCCGCAGCGGTGGAAAAGCCCAGCTCATCCAATACTTTTAAAGCATTCAGTGCAACTACTGCATTTTCCTTCTGATAAACACCTGCCAGCGGAATCTCATACTCTTCACCCCTGTACCGGATTGTCTGTCCAAGGCAGCTTTCCTTTAACATCTCTGCCTCAGAAGCATCTGCTATGGTACATTTTGCACCATGTTCTCTGCTGATTCTCTCGATCACCTGCATTGCTTCCGGCTTCTGCCCGGCAGTCACCACTCTGCAGCCGTCTTTGATGATCCCGCTTTCTTCTCTGCGATCTGTGCCAGAGTATTTCCAAGAAAAGACATATGATCCATGCTGATCGATACCAGCACTGCCAGCAGCGTATTCTTAATAATATTTGTGGCGTCCAGATTTCCGCCCATTCCCACTTCCAGCAAAACAAGATCACAATTCTCTTTTTTAAAAGAACAGAAATGCCACCGCAGTCTCTATTTCAAATGCAGTAGGATGAGGATAACCATCCTTTATCATAGCAGCAATAACATCTGACACCTGTGTGATATAAGCAGCAAAATCCTCTCTGCTGATCCTGCTTCCCGAAACTTCCATCCTGCCTCTGTAAGAATACAGGGTAGGCGAAACATATCTTCCAAATGCGATATCCCGCACCGGATAAAGCAGAATACAAAAAAGCAATGACAGAACCCTTGCCATTGGTACCGGCTACATGCACATATTTCAGATCATCCTGTGGATTTCCAAGACGTTTCATCAGCTCACGCATATGATCCAGTCCCAGGACACTGGGAATTTCCCGGGTGATTTTATCTATGTACTCCCGGCTTTCCTGATAATTCATAATAAACTCCTCTTATTTCCATGAGATCCCCTCCACACGTTCCTTTTGCGCATAAGGCACCTCATTGCTATAGTGTAATAACGTGTTCTCATTATATCCTACGTGTATGTTTTTTCAAGGCAGGCAATACTAGAATCATAGAAATTTATACAGGAGCGTTACCTATGAAAAAGCTTTCATTCTCTGCGGTCTGACGGGCTGGTGCATGGAAATCCTCTGGACCGGACTGCATTCCATCCTTTCAGGAGAACTTACCATGACAGGAAAAACTCCCTTTTAATGTTTCCCATTACGGATGCGGTGCCATCATCCGCCCGCTCTCCGGTAAACTTTCTGCTGTCCCGCTTTTTTGTCCGCGGCTGCATTTATACTGTCGATTTTTTTTTCGTGGAATTTATCAGCGGTGCTCTTTTGCGCTGTTTTCATATGTGTCCCTGGGACTACAGCAACACTCCTCTGAATTACCGGGGACTGATAAGACCGGACTACGCCTCCCCTCTGGGTTCGGAGCCGGACTTTTTTTTGAGAAAATACTTGGAAAACTCTCTTGAAAAAAGCACCTGATTATTATATGATGTTAAGAAGGATTACGTAAACAATTCCTGAACCAGTAAATATGGAGGTATGAATGAGACACTTAATGAGTCCGCTGGATCTGTCTGTTGATGAGTTAAATACTCTTCTTGACTTGGCCAGCGATATTGAGAAACACCCTGATAAATACGCACATGTCTGTGACAACAAGAGACTTGCAACTTATTCTATGAGCCAAGCACCCGTACCCGTCTCAGCTTGAGCTGCTATGATGAACCTTGGCGGTAAAGTTCTTGGTTTTCATCAGCTGATTCCAGTTCCGCTTCAAAGGGTGAAAGTGTTGCCGATACAATCCGCGTTGTATCCTGTTACGCTGACATCTGTGCTATGCGTCACCCGAAAGAAGGTGCTCCGTTAGTAGCTTCTATGGCTTCTTCTATTCCTGTTATCACGCCGGCGACGGTGGTCATCAACATCCTACCCAGACATTAACCGACTTACTTACCATCCGTTCCCTGAAAGGACGTCTGGACAATCTGACCATTGGTCTGTGCGGCGACCTGAATTCGGACGTATCAGTTCACTCTCTGATTGAAGCACTCGTACGTTACACAAAATGTAAAATTATTCTGATCTCACCGGAAGAGCTCCGCATCCCAAGCTACATCCGCGAGGATGTTCTGAAAAAAGAACAATATCGAATTTCAGGAAGTAGAGAGACTGGAAGATGCCTTACCGGATCTTGATATCCTCTACATGACACGTGTACAGAAAGAACGTTTCTTCAACGAAGAAGACTATGTCCGCATGAAGGATTTCTACATTCTGGACAAACAGAAAATGGAACTTGCAAAAAAAGACATGTACATTCTTCATCCGCTTCCACGTGTAAATGAAATCTCAACAGAGGTGGATGCAGACCCGAGAGCAGCTTATTTCAAACAGGCACAGTACGGTGTATATGTACGTATGGCCTGATTCTCACATTACTGGAGGTAAAATTACCATGTTAAATGTTGGAGCACTTCGCGAAGGTTATGTATTAGACCATATCAAAGCAGGCAAGGCCATGACTATCTATCATGATCTGAAGCTTGATAAACTTGACTGCACCGTTGCCATCATCAAGAACGCGCGCAGCAACAAAATGGGGTAAGAAAGATATCATCAAGGTTGAATGCCCGGTTGAGAATCTCGATCTTGACATTCTCGGCTTTATCGATCATAACATTACTGTAAACGTAAATCAAGGACGAGAAGATCGTTGCCAAAAAAGAACTGAACTTCCGAATCAGGTTGTCAAACGTGATCAAATGCAAGAATCCACGCTGCATCACTTCCATTGAACAGGGACTCGACCAGATCTTTGTTCTTGCAGATAAAAGAGAAAGAAGTTTTACAGATGTAAAATACTGCGAAAGAGAAAATACACAGGGTAAAACGCAATAAAATAATAAAAACAAATATCAAAAAAAACAGAACGGAAGAAATCCGTTCTGTTTTTTGTACGCAATCAGACCGATAAGCCGGGTTATGTCATTGGGTAATCATCTGTCTAGGCCTTACGTTGCCATAAGGCTCAAGCGACCCACCTGAAAGCACGACGGGCAGCCGTATCGCTTTCTATTCGGTCTTGCTTCAAATGGAGTTTACATGTGCCCGGCCTGTTACCAGGACGGCGGTAGTCTCTTACACTGCCTTTCCACCCTTACCTCAGCAAGTGAGGCGGTTTATTCTGTTGCACTGGTCTGGGAGTCACCTCCACCGGACGTTATCCGGCATCCTGCCCTGCGAAGCCCGGACTTTCCTCGTCTGAACCCTTTTCGTCTGTTCAGCCGCGATTACCCTGGCCTGGTTGCGCAAGTGCTATTCTAGCACGTTTTTTGCACTTGTAAAGAAATTTCATCCTACTATTTTACACATTAAAGCAGCTTCCACCGATAAATTCTCTTAAAATCGAATTATTCGGCACTGCCTCGCTTGGCACTGGAACAAAATATTCAAAGAACTTCAGCAGTCTCTTCGCTTCTGTATACTCCGGTTCGTCCTTGGAAATCCCAAACAAAAGCGGTTCCGCATATACTTTCAGGCATGCCAGTTCATAGATCAGCGCAGAATTAAACATTACATCTGCATCCTCCTGGAACGGAAAGATATTCTGTTCTTCACCTCTGCGCACAGACGGCCATCTTGCAATTGTCTCTTTCGCGGAAGTCCCTCTGGTGCGGGCATCTCTTACAATTCTGCGGATCAGACGGCCATCCGTAGTAGGAATCCTGTTATGTTCATCAATATTCAGCTGCGTGAGTGCACTGATATATATTTTAAACTTGTTCTCATCCGGAAGATTTCTGGTTAATTCCGGATTCAGGCAATGAATTCCTTCTATTACAAGCACTCATTTTCCTTTAACTTTTTCGGTCTGCCCTTATATTCTTTGTGTCCCGTGACAAATTAAATTCTGGTATTACCACTTCTTTTCCATCAAGAAGTTCCTGAGCTGACGATTAAACAGTTCTACATCTACCGCTCCCAGCCCCTCAAAGTCATAAATTGCCATTCTCAT
>ENA-OPYV01000477-OPYV01000477.1-human-gut-metagenome-genome-assembly--contig:-NODE-477-length-11083-cov-1.796002_pt1 | contig 11083 bp, 17 predicted proteins | sample MGYA00242474_ERZ504485 | MGnify/ENA primary metagenome ERZ504485 (study PRJEB26092, sample SAMD00036263) | human gut metagenome | host: Homo sapiens | study: EMG produced TPA metagenomics assembly of...
CTATGGTGAACAGAAAGTAATTTCACCTGTCTCAGAACGAAGCATCTGATTATAATCAGTCAATCGCAAAAACTATCCTGCATCAAGTCTTCTGCTTCTTCTTTCACTCCTATAGAATAATAAAAGTAAAGGAAAAGTGAATGATGGTACTGCGTGAACGCATACGATATCAGATTGTTGTTTGAAAGGTTCATGTTCTCCATAATCTTGATTTTCGATTTTGTTTACACCGCAAATGTATAAACACAATCACAACTAAAAGAAAAAAAACATACACAAAAAGTACGATTCCACTGAAACGTACAAAAAGAGCAAAACATTATTGATTATCAAATAATTAAAAGCAAGAGATAAGTTGTATCAATTTATTTTTTGATACAACTTGTCTCTATATATAACGAATATCAGAAATAAAAATTCTATTTTTCAAGAGAGTTTATATACTCATTGGGAGTCATTCCGGTATGCTTCTTAAAATGACGGAAAAGGAAGAACGAGACATAAATCCACACTTTCCATCAGCGCATTCAGAGAATAAGATTTATGTTCCCCTTTTTCAATGAGCCGCTTAAACTCTATAATACGGAAATCGTTCACATAATCATAAAATGTATGGTCCAGATACTGGCTAAACAAATAAGACAATTTATAAGAAGGAATATGTAGTGCCTCTGCCAAATCTGCAATCTTAAGCTTGGGATTCATATACAACCTCTTCTCATTCATAAGCGAATCCAACTGTTCGGAAAGTAAACGACAATCCTCTTCCGACATACGACAGTATTTGTATTTATCAGACGACAAATCTTCATCCTCCTGCATATTTTCTTCTTGCTCACTTTCCTCTTCACGAGTATGCAATTCTTCTACAGAAGATTCCGCAAGTTTCAAAGGAGTTTCTTCCACAGACTGAGCCTTCCCTTCCTTCCTTGATTTCATTCGCCAATGTATCACCCCATAGATTCCAAACAATATCACCAAAACTATAAAAACTGACATCCAGCCTTTCCACACCGTATGCCTATACAACACAATAGAAGTCACCGAATCCGCGTCATTGGCACGCCTGATTTTCAGTTCATGCTTCCCTGAAGACAAATCATAAAAAGGCAGTTCTGATTTTCCTTCCAGTTTATTCCACCCATTACCATCCAACTGATATTCATAGGCCACAAACTCAGGATAAATATAAGAAAAACCTGAAAAAGAAATCGTCAGTTTCTCAAAGGAAGGAATATTGACCACATACTCATTCTTCCCTGTTAACGACACAGGCAAAAAGGTGTTATTATCCACACAAACCTCTACAACCTGCACTCTATAAGGAGTAGGCTGCTTTTTCTTCATCTTTTCATGTGTGGTACAGAAGACTCCCTGGGAACTACCAAACCACAGAATGCCATTCTTCTTCCTTTTCTTGGCACACAACCTAAAAAAGATAGAAGTAGGTAAACCGTCTACGACACCAAATGACATCCATTTTTTTCCTTTTATCGTATCGATATAATCCATTATTGGTCCCAATCCAAAGCCAACCCTCATTATCTTCTATAATAAAACTGCAGTTCTTATCATCTATTGGAGTCCTTTTGACTTCTTCGAAGTGCATCAATGACAAATCTGAACGGAAAAGATGTCCCTTGTCTGGTAAAAAAATACAACTGATGACGGGAATCTTCATACACTATGCGTATAAGTCGGTCGTGTATAAACCCTTTTGGAAATTTCCGAACTACAGCACGGTCTTCATTAGGAGATATCAAAGCCATTCCGTTCTCCGTACATACCACTCTATGCGTGGAGTCAAAATAAACCTGATATACATTCCTTCGGCAACTGAGAATTACGGCTCGTGTATTGGCGCAACTTCCTTTTCCCTCATAACAAAACAAACCGTCCGAAGTAGCCATCCAAAGCTTCCCGTCGGTATCAGTAGTCATTGAAAATATCTGACCGTTCATAAATACCGGATGCAAGGATGCATCCTCAAAATCAGAAAGAGATGCAGAAGAAGAATCAAACACGTACAAACCTCCACCAAAAGTTCCAATATAATATTTACCTCTATATTTACAGATAGAAAGTATCATATTGGCACGTAGCTGGGGAGACTTAAACATTTTAAAAATCCCTCGCCTGTCATTCACATAATATAACCCGTCGCGTGTTCCAATCAATTTGTCGTCTGAGCCTATTTCGAGAGAACGCACAGCAAGATATTTAAAAATTCAAATCACACTGTGGCTGGTAAGACATGAAATATTCCTGCTGAAACAAGGAATAATCAATCCCCATCTGAAACACACCTACCCACACTATGCCTTCATGGTCTACAAGTAAAGAATATACCGAATTTGAACGAATTCCTGAGCCGGAAGTTGTGTCATGTTGGATATGCTTGGTTACCTTTTCACTTTTTAAGGAAACAAAATAAATACCGTTCCCATTGGTACCCACATAAAGAAGGTCGTTCCCATCAGTGGATAAAGAAGATATATGCCCCACATTGAGATAAGATTTGAATTTCCCCTGCTTTATATCGAATACTATTATACCTTGCTCTGCGGTACCCAAATACAATCTATCCTTTACATAGCAGATATTCAAAAAAGCCTGAGAGATATTACCTGCCGGCTTATTTATCGGAATGACTTTTCTTGTACGCAGTGACATGGCATACAAACCTTGCTGAGTAGCTATCCATAAACAGTCATTTTCTAAAGCCAGTCCTCGCACCGAATTAGACGGTGAAAACACATTCGGTTCCAATAATTCCCGATGAACTTTCCCGTCCTTATAAATGAACAGTCCAGCTTCAGTACCTACATACAAGCATTTTGTTGAATCACTATATAATAAGGTATAGACTTTAGACTTGATTTCCTCTGCAGCGACTTGCAAAACCGAATCCTGAGAGATTTTCCATACACCTGCGTTGTTACCAAACCAAACCTCATTTCCCGGCATACCAATCAGCACATTCACCTCTTTTTCCTTAGCAGTCTTTGCCGGAATATCATAATGTTTGAAACGAATACCGTCAAAGCGCTCTACAGAGCTACTGGTACCAGCCCAAAGAAATCCTTGCGAATCCTTATAGAACGCATTCACGACCAAGTCAGGCAAACCATCTTCAACAGACAATCCGCGAAAATTCTGACCGTAACCGCTCACAATAGAAAAAAACGCTACAATAATAATTATGCAGATATTTTTCATTCGTATTATTCCATTATCAATAATGGACAAAAATAGAAAAATTTCAGCTTTCCCTCACAAAAATCAGATTGAAAATAAAACCTTACAAACGCAAGGACGTTTTATTCAAAACGCAAGTGCGTTCAACTAAAACGTAAGTGCATTTAAGACAAAACGCAAGGCGTTTGATGTGAAAACGTCCTTGCGTTTTATTCTATAGAAAACCCTATTAGCTTCTTAATCGATAACTAATTGATAATCAAGATAAACAGAATTATTCCAAAGAGCTGTTTTTTCCGTGGAAGCATGTCTGCCGAAGGGCATTCATAGTTACTAATCGGTAATTTTACCTTTTTCAATTCTTTCAATTTGAATACAGGAGCCTCTACCCCTTCAGGATACTTCATGTGAGATAGGTACGAAAATATTCCAGACACGCATCTTTCCACCACACCGCATCGTTCGCCTGAATATCCAGCCGTTTAGCCACCGCCTGAAAACGCTCCTCATCCACATACGGTTTCATCTGGTTCCACACTTTCTGGAACTCACGCACTTTATCAACGCCTTGCTGATATTTATAACACAATTCATCCCAAAGAGTACGTCCAGACTTTAATGAATGATTCCAGTCTACATGATGAAACCACAACAAAAATTCTTCCGGACATAGCTCCAATGAATTGAATACGTGGGCTAAAGAGTCTGGATACTGAGACACCGCATCACTTCCAGAACGGCTCCGGTCAAATCCCAAACCTTTTTTGTCTGCCTGATGATAATACGACGGCAACCAATCTGCACGAGCACCCGATACCTCACACCAGGGTTCCGGTCCGTAATGATGACTCCAGGCAAAAATATGATGTAATCCTAACGGCATCATGTAATCTACCACCGCCTCCCGACTATCCATCATGACTTGCGTCATGGGCTCTACGAATTTAAGGTCGGACGTAAAAGTCTGTGCCAGCCACTCTTTAGCTATTTCTTCAGAAGAAAGCAAAGGATTCCATGCCAACCGACCATACGCATACCAGTTAGCCTGCGCAAAATCATGTCCGCACCAGTTGGTATCATCACCTATATTGGCCACTCCAGCCACCCCTTTTAAAGAAGCAGGAGACACATACCGATAAAACTCCTTCCACATAGTAGCCAGGTAAGCCAGATGATTGGAATGTCCTAAATACTCCTGTGTAACCTGAAATTCAGCCATCAACGGGATGTGGGGCATTGCACCAAACAACGGACTGTAAGGTTCTCTCGGCTGGAAGTCAATCGGACCGTTTTTCACCTGCACAATCACATTATCCAAAAACTTTCCATCCAAAGGTTTAAACTCCAGATAAGCCTGTTTGGCTCTGTCAGCATCCGACGGACTGTACACAAACGCACGCCACATCACGATTCCTCCGTAGGGCTTCAGGGCCCTTGCCATCATATTCGCTCCTTCGGCATGCGTACGCCCGTAATCGCACGGACCAGGCTGCCCTTCTGGAATTAGCCTTGACCAGGAAACCTCCAAAATCAGGAATAAGACTGTAAATCTCATGTACCTTCTTCTTCCACCACTCAGCCACCTCCTCATTCAACGGGTCGGCTGTAGACAATCCTCCCAACTGCATGGGAGAAGCGAAGTTGACCGAAAGATAGACTTTTATTCCGTACGGCCGGAAAATATCCGCAAGCACGCGTACCTTTTCAAGGTATTCACTGGAAAGTATTTTAACCGAAACATTGACATTGTTAAGTACTGTCCCGTTGATACCAACCGAAGCATTGGCCCGGGCATATTCCTGATAACGTGCCGACACTGTATCTGAAAGTTCGTCCCACTGCCACAAGGATTTACCGGCGTATCCACGCTCTATCGTACCATCCAGATTATCCCAATGATTCAGCACACGTACATCGAAGGCCGGTTTTCCGCAATATCCAGACGGGTACAATCTGCCCCTTCTGCCTGCAAGCGTAAAAGATGATAGGCCGCATAAAGCAAACCCTGTTCAGTAGTGGAGCCAAGCACTATCTTTTCATCAGAAGTACGTATGGTGTACCCTTCCTTCCCCAGCTTACGATGAGCTTCATCAGCAAACAGTTGTAGTTCAACCGCCTTTCCACGCCATAAAGAAGCCAGTTCCTCACGAGCTATGGCAATGGTAGGAGAAGAAATTGAACAACAGACAGACGCCTGTCGCAACCAGAGTTTACTTCCATCTTCCGCAAATAAGGTCAGTCCGAAAGACAAAAGACATATACCCAACAAGTACTTTTTATTCATCCGCACTTCCTTTTATGGTCTGAATCTTACCCTCTTCATCGTATTCCAATTCAACCACTTTTAAAACTGCGAAGCCAGGTCTTTCCACCTGAAGGAACACAATCATGATGGAAAAGATACCACTTTCCTTTTATATTCTGCAATAGAGTGATGGGTAGTCCATCCTACTACCGGAGTCAGAATTACGCCCTGATATGTAAACGGTCCATAAGGATTGTCGCCTACCGCATAACACAACAGATGAGTATCGCCCGTAGAATAAGAGAAATAATATTTACCTTTATATTTATGCATCCACGAAGCTTCAAAGAAACGATGCGGATCGCCTGCAAACAAAAGGTTTGCCATCTTCTCCCCAATACGATGACCGGACGGGGCTCTTCTGCAAACTCCAACATATTATCCGATAATTTTACTACCCGACTGGGCAAAGCCGGCTCATTATCAGCCGGGAGACACGGATTTTCAATGGCTTTGTTATCACGGTAACGCTGCAACTGTCCTCCCCAGATTCCGCCAAAATACATGTAGTAGCTTCCGTCATCATCGCGGAAAAACTGCCGCATCAATGCTGTAGCTTCCACGAATCGGATCGGGCTGAGGAATAAACGGACCTTCCGGTTTATCGCTAATGGCTACCCCCATACGGAAAATATCATTCCGGTCTTTCAATGGAAAATACAAGTAATATTTTCCATCCTTGCAGGCAATGTCACAGTCCCACAGCTGGCGTCCGGCCCAAGGTATATCAGCAACCTTCAAAGCCACTCCATGATCGACGATTTCACCATGCATCACGTCATCCGTCGACAGTACATGGTAATCATTCATATCAAAATGGTCACCGTTGTCATTTTCAGGGATACCTGATTCACGGTCGTGTGAAGGATAAATATACAACGTCCGTTAAATACATGTACTGACGGATCTGCCATATAGTCGGCAGGAAACAAATATCTTTCTTCCTTTTTCATTTTTTATATTGATTTACGAGACTCTCACTGAAAGCGTCTCCTGTTAAAACGTTATTTCTGTGCAATAGCTGTCGTATCCGACTGCTCATCTATCATTTTCTGTATAAATTCCTTAGGTTGATAGTTCCGGTCAAAAAGCAACGGATAGTCTCTTCTTCCACGAATCGGGAAATCATTCTTCCACGAATCACTATCTGTAACTCCCCATGCCGTTACACGCGTCACAATATCGGCATGTTTTTCAAAAAGCTGGAAGAACTGCTGCATTCTTTTATTCCATGCCTGGCTGACAGAATCAGGAAGTTCCTGCGGATAAGGATTCAATGTTTTCTTAAACGCAACCGTATCCGAGATGTTGGCACTGCGAAGTGCAGTAGGCAGCGCACTCATATCCCATTCTGTAATCATCACCTTGACACCAGCAGAAGCAAAAGCAAGCATACTTCTTCAAATTTCTGGATGTCGGGATAATCCATTCCCATGTGTCCTTGCATACCTACAGCATCAATACGCAATCCTTTTTCCTTCAATGAACGGACAAGCTTCACAACTCCTTCCCGACGACCCTGCACGTCCATACCATAATCATTATAATAAAGTTCGGCATCCGGGTCAGCCTCGTGCACATACTGGAAGGCCAGTGGAATAAACTCTTCTCCCAAGATTTCATAAAATTTACTTTTGCGATAGGAGCCATCTTCCACAATAGCTTCATTCACCACATCCCAGCCTTTTACTTTTCCTTTGTATCGTCCTACAACGGTCTGAATATGAGTTTTCATACGCTGTTTCAACTTTTCAGGAGAAACATTCTGACCTTTTTCATCTACGCAGAACCAGTCCGGAAGCTGAGAATGCCACACCAAGCAATGTCCTATCACCGTCATGCCATTGTCAATTCCGAAACTGCACAAAGCGGTCGGCATCCTCAAAATGGAATTCTCCCTCTTTAGGCTGAATTTCTCCGCATTTCATACAGTTTTCCGCTACAATGGAATTGAAATGCTGTTTCACAATCTTCACAGCTGAAGTATCAGCACCAGACGACTGATGTACATTCAGCGCTACTCCCATTAAAAACTTGTCTCCTACAACCTCTTTCAAAGATTTCTCTGATATAACCGTATCAGAAACCTTACTCCCGCACCCCATAATAAACAGGCTGCACAGCATCCATGATGCAATGTGTTTGTTCTTCATATATTCTTTCCTTAATTAATAGTCACTTTTACTTCTTCGAGCTGTTAATTCTGCCTGCATTTTCTCATTATATTCTTTACTGATAGGATAGAAACATAATGCCACCACACCAACAAAAAAAAGAATGCGGCTGGAATCAGACTTGATGAAAGAATGATGCCATGAACGGCTGTATCACTTTGAGCTATATCCGCTCCAGAAACATAACCAAATCCCGACAGCAAGAAGCCCAATACAGCTCCTCCAATACCTAATCCGGCTTTCAGGGCAAACACCACTCCTGAAAAGATAAATCCCGTAGCACGACGGTAATTGATATATTCCGAATGGTCGGCCACATCGGCAATCATAGCCCAAAGCAAAGGAACTGTAGGTGCATAGGCCAAGCTCTTCAAGATGTTCAATACGAACATCATTCAATATCGTATTTTGAAGGGAAATAGAACAAAGCCGTGAAAATAGCCGTCAGCGCAAGACATACGATAAACGTACGCTTCTTGCCATATTTGTTGGCTAAAAATTCCGATAAACAAATTACGCCGAAAAACTGAACCAAGGCTCCCACCATTATTAAATACGCCAAACCCACTTCGTATGCTTTGTCCGGAGAAGTTACGATCAACCCGAAAGCATCAAGTATATGATACCCGACTGAAGTTCCACCGTCAGTGGCTACCAACCCCGATATTATCCAGGAAAGTAAACAAAGCTGCCTTATCCACATAGTTTTCAAAATAATAGTTCATGGCACTTCCCCACATAGCCAGTGTGATGAACACAAAAAGAGTCAAGACAAACATGGCACGCCAAGGCACACTGCTTAATACATCTTTTATATCCTGACGGGTATCATTTTTCTGATTGGCAGGCGGAGTAATACGTTCTTTTGCCGAGAAAAATACAATTACCAAAAACAAGAAACCTACGACAGCAAACAAAGGATATGGTACAGAGCCAGCCATGTGCCTTGTCACTACCTTCCGAGAACTTGCTGACCAACGGTAAGGTAAGCCCTTGTACCACAAACTGTGCAATCGTAGAAAAGACGAAACGCACAGAGGTGATACTGGTACGTTCTTTAATATCTGACGACATGACTCCTCCCAATGAAGAATAAGGTGTATTATTAAAAGAATACATCGTCATCAGCAAGGTGTATGAAATGGTTGCATACAATGCTACCAGTCCTTTTTCTTCAATGCCCGGATTGTAAAAGGCCAGTACATAGAACACCATGAAAGGAAGTGCTGTCCATAATACCCATGGACGATATTTCCCCATTTCGTCTGAGTCCGGTCAGACAAAATACCGACAGTGGGATCTACAAACGCATCTACAATACGTGCTACCAACATGACGGTTCCTGCAATTGCTCCTTCCAGCCCAAACACATCCGTATAGAATTTGGTCTGGTAAATCATCATCATCTGGAATACCAGATTTGCGGAACAGTCTCCTAATCCATAGCCCACCTTTTCGGCCATGGATACTTTCTGATTCTGAATCTTACTCATATCTGTTTATTATTTTTCATTCTGTATTACTGCTTCCACCAGACGGGTAGCAGCTGTTTTTTTTATCCAAAGGGTGAATGTCATTCCATTCTCCCGTATCACTGTTCTTTATCAGTGTAACGTGTGCATTCTCACGGGCTGTTTTCGCCTGCTGTTTTCTCAACTCAGCCCATGCTGCTCTTCCCGGATCATCTGGTGCCAGGAAATCAGCTAATTCAATGATATAGAAAGGAAGAGTTTCATCTTTGAAAAGTGTTTTCCAGTCGGCTATCAATGCACTGAGCAAAGAAGAATATTCGCTCCAACGGCCCACATTTGACTCTCCCTGATACCACACCACTCCTTGAACGTATAATGACATAATGGATAAATCATACCATTATACAAGCCAACAGGAGTGTAATGAAACGCTGTAGAAGAAGGAGAAGGGGGCATCACCGTACCTATTTTTGTGCTTCCATCCCCCTTCCAGATTTACTTCTTTCCCGTCACAAATCAACTTATAAGGCTTTTCCTTTACAAAAGAAGGACGTCCTCCATAACTAAACAACCGTACAGTAAGTTGATTTTTCCCTTCTTCAGCAACTTGGAAGGTACTTTATAAATACGAGGAGGATACTGATAGGAAACAGTGCCGACGAAATGTCCGTTTACAAACACAGAGTCTGCATCCACAATGCATCCTAAACGTAAAACGGCTTCTTTCCCACTCCAGTCCTCTGGTACAAAAAAAGTCCTTCCTGAACCAATGCACTCCGTTCAAAGGACGGCCATTACGAATGGCCCAGTTATCTGAAAACATATCTACCTTTTCCCAATCCGAATCATCATAATCCTCCGCATACCAGGGTGTCACACCATGAAGTCCTGCATCAGACTTATACAATACTTTATTCCATGCCTGTTGATGCAGCCTTTCAGTTTCTGTTATCCGAGAAACTAATTCTGTATCCTCATACAAGGCCTTCTGATGTACATACTCCGGAAAGTTTTGCAATCCTTTTTCACTAACCCAAGCTTCTACCGGAGTACCTCCCCAAACTTGCATTAATAATACCTACCGGCACATTAGTCTTTTCTTCCAGCAACCGGGAAAAGAAATAACATATCGCAGAAAAAATCTTTTACATTTTCGGTCGTCATCGGACGCCAGGTTACAGGACGAATATCTTCTTTCTGTCGAGAAAAATCATACGAATAAGGAACTTTCACATATCGAACAGAGGTATTTTCATATCCTTCTATCTCATCTGCATATTTATCCATTACCCGATTAACCGGAAGTTCCATATTAGACTGACCTGAACATAAAAAGACATCTCCAACGAGAATATCATTTAAAACAATGTCGTTTAATTGTCATAGAGTAAGGTCCTCCGGCTTTCATGGCAGGCAGTGTTACAGCCCATTTCCCATTCTCATCTGCCGTTACCTTATATTGTTTCTTTTGAAACTTTACACAAACCTTCTCAGACGGATCAGCCTTACCCCATATTATTAACGGAGCATTTCGCTGCAACACCATACCGTCTGATACCAGCACCGGTAAAACCACCTTTGCAAAAGCTCCAAAATCACAAGAAGCAAGCAAGGCTAAGCCTAATAAAAAAAACGTTTAATAATAAAAATGTGTTTTCATATACTTTTCATTGTATTTTTCATTGATTTTTCACTTGTAACAAAAATAGGGAAAGGTTATTAATACGTATGTCCGACAGGATACCAAGCTTACATCTATGGTTACATTTCATTTTCTATTGTAACAAAAAAGCATATGTACATGTTACACCATCTCTACAATAAGGGTATTAACGTCCACATACACTGCTTATTTTAAGCACCGCCCTATACCAGAAACTCTATAAAAAAGTATCTATTTAATTCCTTTACTTTTCATTGAGAAATGAAAAAAA
>ENA-OPYV01000478-OPYV01000478.1-human-gut-metagenome-genome-assembly--contig:-NODE-478-length-11045-cov-1.654607_pt1 | contig 11045 bp, 17 predicted proteins | sample MGYA00242474_ERZ504485 | MGnify/ENA primary metagenome ERZ504485 (study PRJEB26092, sample SAMD00036263) | human gut metagenome | host: Homo sapiens | study: EMG produced TPA metagenomics assembly of...
CAGGTGGCCGCGGTCGACCTCGCAAATCCATTCGGCCACATTTGTCCATGAAGTAACGATCTGGGTGACGGCGATGACTGCGCCCTTGTACTGGTGCAGGAACTGTTCCAGCCACAGGATGGACTCGGCGTCCAGGTGGTTGGTGGGCTCGTCGAGCAGCAGCAGGTCCGGAGCCTCAAGCAGCAGCTTGCACAGTGCCACACGACGGCGCTCGCCACCGGAGCACACGTTGACCGGGGTGTCCGGGTCCGGGCACTGCAGGGCGTCCATTGCCTGCTCGAGCTGGGAGTCGAGGTCCCAGCCGTCGGCGGCGTCGATCTCGGTCTGCAGCTTGCCCATCTCTTCCATCAGGCGTCGAAGTCGGCGTCCGGATTGGCCATCTCCTCACCGATTTCATTGAATCGGGCGACCTTCTCGGCAATCGGGCCGAACGCCATCTTGATGTTCTCGCCCACGGTCTTGGTGTCGTCCAGCGGCGGCTCCTGCTGCAGGATGCCGACCGTGAAGCCCGGGGTCAGGCTGGCCTCGCCGTTGCTCACGGTCTCCAGGCCGGCCATGATCTTGAGCAGGGTGGACTTACCCATGCCGTTCGGGCCCACGACGCCGATCTTTGCGCCGGGCAGGAAGCTCAGGGTCACGTCATCGAGAATCACGCGGTCGCCGTAAGACTTGCGGGCCTTGATCATCTGAAATACGAATTCTGCCATGTTGTGCAGTTACTCCTTAAAAAGGGGTTGGAATTCCGCTGTTTCTTTAGTCTTTAGTTTGTGATGGATACGCTGTGTGCAGCGCGGAGCACGCCCCCCGAATCACGGATCGCGGTGCGCCGCGTCAGGCCTGTGCCGCCCTGTCCGCATAACGATCGAATCCACGCCAAACCACCGCCCACCATGGTATCGGAAGGGCTGGAATGGCGGGCGTCGCTATGGCTTGGAGGGGTAATGGATGGGCCTGACATTGCCGTGGCGCGACGCGCCGGGCGGCGCGCCGTGGTCCAGTGATGCTGTAGTATATCCTCTTGTGCTTCATTGAGGTACAGATGGCCCCGTAGCTCAGTTGGTTAGAGCGCCGCCCTGTCACGGCGGAGGTCACCGGTTCAAGTCCGGCCGGGGGTCGCCACCAAGCTCCTGACAAATGTCAGGAGCTTTTTTGTTCTTTTGCCGTATTTCGTGGTGTAGGGCGAAATATGGGGTTATAGGCCAAAATGTGTGTCTGGTGTTTAGTCGTTTGATGGCCATTCGACTCTGGCATGGAAGCTGTTTCAGTCGATGCCGATGCCGTATCGCATGGAAATACCGAAGGTTTCGTGCTGGCCTTGGGGCTCTGCTCGACACGCCGATAGTCTGAATGACAACGTTTGCTATTGAATGACAACGTTAGCGTTAACAGTGCTTATAAATGGTGAAAAACGTGTGCAGGGTCACATTGGCAGAACGTGCGCGAGATATGACAAATCATGAAAAATACGCTATGGGAGGTCATGGCAACTCGTTACTATTTTCGCTGTCTCGTACGCCACACAAGCCTTCAAGGAGTAAGCCATGACCACGCTCGCCATTGATATCGGAGGAACTAAGATCGCCGCCGCCGTCTGCGATGAAAACGATAGCATCATCCAGCGCTGCGCGTCCCCACGCCGATGGATGCCGACGCCATCAACCAGCACATCGCCGAGGTGTACCGCGAGGCTGTGGCCGCCGGACACACCGGATATCGAGGCCATCGGCATCTCCGCCGCCGGCAACGTGAGCGCCGACCGCAAGACGCTCACCTTCTCCGCCAACATCCCGGCCTGGATCAACTACGACCTGTCCGAGCACGTCGCGCGCTGATCGACCATGCCGTGCCGGTCGTTGTCGAGAACGACGCCAACTGCGCCGGCTGGGGCGAATACGTGCACGGTGCCGGCCAGGGCAGCTCCAACATGGTCGCCCTGACCGTGGGCACCGGCCTCGGCGGCGCCATCGTGATCAACGGTCAGCTGTACCGCGGCTCCTTCGGCATGGCCGCCGAACTCGGCCACCTGCCGATGGTCCCGGACGGCGACCACTGCGGCTGCGGCCTGCGCGGCTGCGCCGAGCGCTACACCTCGGGCACTTCGCTGGAGAACTTCGCCAAGTCCGCCGTGCGCCGTCGTCCGCAGGATGCCAAGCGTCTCATGGAGCTGTGTGGCGGCGACATCTCCAAGCTGGAAGGCCCGATGGTCTCCCAGGCCGCCCAGGAAGGCGACGTGCTCGGCCTGTACGCATTCGGCAAGATCGGCGAATGGCTTGGCCGCACGATGGCCGCAGTCTCCGCCGTGCTCGATCCGGACCTGTTTGTGATCGGCGGCGGTGTGGTGGCCGTCGGCGACATTCTGCTGGAGCCGGCCCGCTACAACTACCAGCGTTTCCTGGAAGGCAGCGCCTACCGCGGCCATGCCAAGATCGTCGCCGCCACCGCCGGCCAAGACGCCGGCCTCATCGGTGCCGCCAACCTGGCTCTGCGCTGACGATGCCGCTCCGGCAACGGGGCGTTAGTCTAATGGTGAGTCATGGCCGGTGCCATGGCTCACTGCCGCGCTGATAGTGCGGTCGATGAGTTTCCGCTGCCTGACCATGGAATCGAATTTCGGGTTCTCGGCGATTTCCTCATACTCGTGTTCGGTGGTCACGCCGGCGATTTCGGCGATAATCTCCTCATAGGACGTTTCGACGGTTCGATGCACGCCGGTGACGTGCCCCTGACGTATCACGACAATGCGGTCGGATACCGCGAACACATCCGGCAGATCGTGGCAGACCATCACCACGGACCGGCCTTCGGAGCGCAGTCGCTTGATATATGCGAGCACTTCCGCCGACTGCATCACCGACAGTGCGGCGGTCGGTTCGTCCAGCAGAATAAGCTGCGGGTCATTGAGCAGCGTGCGCGCTATGGCCACGGTCTGGCGCTGGCCGACGGATAAGGATGCGATAGGGGAGCCGACCCGAATCGCCGAGCTCAGGGTCTTCAGCACGGAACGGGCACGCGAGTTCATCGAATCGTCATCGCGTATGCCAATCTGATTGATCTCCTTGCCGAGGAACAGGTTCGAGGCCACGTCCAGGTTGTCGCAGAACTCCTGCCCCTGGAACACCGATGCGATGCCCATGCGGTCCGCCTCCCTGATCGAGGGAATGGTCACCTGTTCGCCGTTGAGATAAATATGGCCGAATCCCAGCTGCAGAAATCCCGCGATGACCTTGATCAGAGTGGACTTTCCTGCGCCGTTATCGCCCACGATGGCGATGACCTCCTGGCGCTGGATGGACAGATTCACCGATTTCAACGCCTCGACGAAGCCGAACTTCACACAGATGTCCTCCAGCCGCAGCAGAGGAGGTGTGCTCGAATTCCTCATGGTGTGTTCCTTCTTATCACTCTTCTCCTGGTACCGGTCACTGGCTGACGTCATTGCGAACCGAGAACTCGATGGCGCATAATGCGCCGCCTAGCGCGCAATTGTCGTCCGGGTGGGATGACACGAGTACATCGATGGGTGCCACGGCATCAGGGAACAGCATGCGCTGCAACGCTTCATTGAACGGTTGGATGAATACGTCGCCGGTCATGGCCAGCTTGCCGCCGAGCACAATGACCTCCGGATCCACGCTGATGCACAGATCAGCCGCCACCTGACCGATACGCACGGCCGCGTCGGCGATGATGCGACGCAACCGGGGTCGCCTTCGTTGGCAAAGGACACCAGATCATCCAGCGTCATATTGCCGTGTGTGACGCTGAGCAACTGCACCAGCTGTTTTCCGCCACGACGGTGTCAAGGCAGCCGCGGTTGCCGCACGAACAGATGGCACCCAGCGGGTCGACCTGGATATGGCCGATTTCACCGGCCAGGCCGGTCACGCCATGCATGATTTCGCCGTTGATGACGATGCCTGCGCCAACCCCGTCGCTGGCTGAGATATATACGAAATTGCGTTTGCCTGCCGCCACGCCCATACGGGATTCGCCGTATGCCGCGAATTCGCGTCATTATCGACGTATACGGGAACGTTGAACGCCGTGCGCAACGGGGACGTGATATCGACGCCGTCCCATCCGGGCAGAATGCCGGGAATCGCTATGGTGTGGTCGCTGGTGGCCACCGGTGCGGCCACGGCCACGCCGATGCCGACCAGCTCGCTGGCTTCGGCGTCGATGGCTGCTCAGGGTCTCATTGATGAGCAGCATGGCGCGTTCCAGCGTTGTGTCCGCCTGTGGCCCAACGGCAGGGGGAGCGTGTGCTCAGCGATGATTGACTTCGAGAAGTCAACGATAGAAAGCGTAAGATGACGTCGCGCGATCCAAAGCCCGACGCCGAGGCCCTGATGCCGTGCAAGGGTCACCAGAGTGGCTCTGCGACCGTTGCGAACGGTGCTTTTGGTCTCCAGCTGGTCTTCGTCGACGAGCTGATGGACGAGCGTGGATACGGTCGCAGTGGACAGTCCTGTCACCTCTGCGAGTTCGACCTGTGTCATGGCGCCGAACTTGTGGATGCTGGCCAGCAAGTTGGCGCGGTTTGCCTCGCGAAGCGAGGTCTGCGAACCGAAAAGCCTTGTTGCCATAAGAATCCAGTGTAGTCGTTACCGGCATGAGGCACAGCGAGGCGCAGAGCGTGGATTTTCGGCGTGTCGCCTTGTGATGCGCGAAAAAATCGCCATTGCGTTCATTGGTCGAACGCAAACGACAGGAAATTCGCTTTCTTGAGTTTGACAACTTAACTTAATATGGTATTCTATGAGATGAACCTGAGGTTATTCTCAGGTTCGGGCGACCAAGGAGGGTTCGCCATCCCCTCGAAGATGAAGGAGAGCAAATGAAGTTCACTAAGAAGATCGTCGCCGTGGTGGCAGGCGTTGCCATGTGCGCGGGCCTCGCGGCCTGTGGTGGCAGCCGTAGCGGCCAGGCAACTGGCGGTGATGCCAAGATCGAAAAGGGCTCCACTATCGGCATTTCGATGCGACCAAGTCCGAAGAGCGTTGGAACAAGGACGGCAACAACCTGAGGCCAAGCTGGAGAAGGCCGGATACAAGGTCATCCTGTCCTTCGCCCGACGATAAGCCCGGCCCAGCAGAACGCTGACATCGAGAACATGGTCAACAACGACGCCAAGATCGTCGTGGTCGCTTCCAAGGACGGCACCGCAGTGGGCCCCGCCGTTGAGAAGGCCCGCGATGCAGGCGCCAAGGTCATCGCCTACGATCGACTGATCATGAACACCGACGCGTCGACTACTACGCCACCTTCCAGCTGGAGCAGGTCGGCGTGCTCGAGGCCACGTGCTCATTGACCAGCTCAAGCTTAAGGATGGCGCCACCGGCCCGTTCAATATCGAGCTGTTCACCGGTTCCCCGGATGACAACAACGCCAAGTACTTCTTCAAGGGCGCTTGGGATCTGCTGCAGCCGTACTTCGAGAAGGGCGTGCTCGTCTCCCCGTCCCAGCACGGTCAGGGTGGCGTGACCAAGGACTTCACCGTTGAGGATTGGCAGAAGATCTCCGTGATGAGCTGGAAGACCGAGCAGGCGCAGAAGGACATGGAATCCATCCTTGACTCCACCTACGCCCACGGCGAGAAGCTCGACGCGGTCCTCACTCCGTACGACGGCATCGCCCAGGGTGTGATCAACGCCATCGAATCCAAGCGTCCCGACATGAAGCCGGGCACCGACTCCTGGCCGTATATCACCGGTCAGGACGCCATGGAGATCGCAGTTGCCAACATCGCCAAGGATAAGCAGGGCGAGACCGTGTTCAAGGACGTGAACAAGCTGCTGACGCCGTGTACGACATGGTCGTCGAGATCGCCGAGGGCAAGGAAGTCTCCGCCTGAACGGCAAGTTCAACAACAACAACATCGACGTCCCGTCCAAGCTGCTTGACCCCCAGAACATCACCAAGGACAACCTCCAGGATCTGGTCACGGCCAACTACATCACCCAGATCGCTTCGACGAGCTGACTAAGTAGTCCTCATCAGGCAATCCGTAAACAAACACAATGATATGCGGCGCATAGCCGATATGCGCCGCATGTCCATGAACACAGAACTGTGACGAGGAGTGGTGACATGTCATCAAATGACACCATCTTGACGATGGAAAACATCACGAAGACGTTCGGTCCGGTCAAAGCCCTCACCGATGTGAATCTTTCCGTCGATCGCGGCGAGATCCACGCCATCTGCGGCGAGAACGGTGCAGGTAAATCGACCCTGATGAACGTGCTTTCGGGTGTGTACCCATACGGTAGCTATTCCGGCAAAATCACCTTTGATGGCAAGGAATGCAAAATACCATACTATTAAATGATTCCGAGGCCGACGGCATCGTAATCATTCATCAAGGAACTGGCGTTGAGCCCGTTCCTGTCCATTGCGGAGAACATCTTCATCGGCAACGAGCAGGCCAAGGGTGCGTAATCGACTGGGACAAGACCCGTGCCGAGGCGAAGAAGCTGCTCGATCGTGTGGGACTTCCCGAAGACCCGGATACCAAGGTTATGGACATCGGCGTCGGCAAGCAGCAGCTCGTCGAAATCGCCAAGGCATTGTCCAAGGACGTGAAGCTGCTCATCCTCGATGAGCCGACCGCTGCACTGAACGATGAGGATTCCGCCCACCTGCTTGACCTGGTTCGTCAGCTACGTGACGAGCAGGGCGTGACCAGCATCATCATCACTCATAAACTCAACGAGGTCGCCGCCATCGCCGACAATGTCACCATCATTCGAGACGGTTCGACCGTCGGTGTGATGTACGTGACGCCGGAGACGCCGCTCGACCAGGAAGAACTCATCCGCAAGATGGTGGGTCGTCCGCTGCACAACCTGTACCCGAACCACCCCTCCAATACCCCGGGCGAGGAATACCTGCGTGTCGAGGATTGGACCGTGCATCATCCGCTCGACGCGGAGCGCGTGATCGTAGACCATGCGAACATCAACGTGCATGCCGGCGAGATCGTCGGTCTGGCGGGTCTGATGGGTGCGGGTCGTACCGAGATGGCCATGTCCATCTTCGGCCACTCTTACGGTTCCAACATCTCCGGCAAGGTGTTCGTCAAGGGCAAGGAAGTCAAGATGCCCAACGTGCAGTCCGCGATTGACGCAGGTCTCGCCTACGCCACCGAGGATCGTAAGGGCAACGGTCTGAACCTGCTGCAGAACATCCGAGAGAACGCGTCCCTGGCCTCCCTGACCAAGATCAGCAAGGGCGGGGTTGTGGACGACAACCTTGAGCGCAAGGAAGTTGAACAGTACCGCAAGGACTTCAACATCAAGTGCCATGACATCGATGTGAATGTCTCCACCCTCTCCGGTGGTAACCAGCAGAAAGTGCTGCTCGCCAAGTGGGTTATCTCGCAGCCGGACATCCTCATCCTCGATGAGCCGACCCGAGGCATCGACGCGGCGCCAAGTATGAGATCTACGAAATCATCGATAAGCTTGCCGATGCAGGCAAGGCCGTCATCGTGATTTCCTCCGAGCTGCCCGAGCTCATCGGTATCTGTGACCGCATTTACACGGTGTCCTACGGTGTCGTCACCGACAATGTTGAGAAGAATGGATTTACCCAGGAATACCTGATGAAGGGTATGACCAAGGAAAGGGAGGTGGCAGCCTGATGAGCGCCGCAACTGCAACACCTGCAAAGAAAGAAGAAAAGACCGGCCTGCTGGCCACGGTTGCCAACAATGCCCGTCAATACGGTATTGTCGGCGCACTGCTGGTCATCGTCGTGGCCTTCGAGGTCCTGACCGGAGGCGTGCTGCTGAAGCCGAACTCCTTCGTGTCCCTGATTCAGCAGAACGCTTACGTGATCATCCTGGCCATTGGTATGGTGATGGTCATCATCGCCACCCACATCGACCTTTCGGTTGGTTCCTTGGTAGCCTTCATCGGTGGTGTGTGTGCACTGCTGATGGAACGCGCCGGAGTCAACTGGATGCTCGCCATCGTCATCGCTCTGGTCGTCGGCCTGATCGTCGGCGTCTGGCAGGGCTTCTGGGTCGCCGTCATCGGCATCCCGGGCTTCATTACCACTCTGGCCGGCATGTTGATCTTCCGTGGTCTCGCCACCGTGATCGTCGGCGAATCCGTGCCGATTACCTCCCTCGAATTCCGTGGCATTGCCCGTAACTACCTGCCCAACATCCTTGGCTGGTGGGGTCCGTTCGATGGTCTGACCATTGTGCTCGGCATCCTGTGCATCGTCGGCTTTGCCTGGAGCCAGCTGCGCAAGCGCGCCCGTGTGGCCAAGGTCGGCCTGGTGCCCGAGCCGATGAGCCTGACCGTCCTCAAAATTGTGCTTGCCGCGGTCGTCATCGCCTTCGTCACCTACCTGCTGGCTTCCTCCGGTAACGCTGATCAGGGTGGTACCCCGATCATGCTGGTGATCGTCGGTGTGCTGGTCTTCATCTACAACTTCATCCTGACCAAGACCGTGTTCGGTCGCCACGTGTACGCCGTTGGTGGCAACCGCAAGGCCGCCATCCTCTCCGGTATCAACACCCGCCGCGTGGACTTCCTGCTGTTCGTCCACATGGGCTTCCTGTCCGCAGTGGCCGCTGTCTGCATGCTCTCCCGTCTGGCTTCCGCAACTGCTCAGGCCGGTATGGAGTTCGAGATGGACGCCATCGCCGCCTGCTTCATCGGTGGCACGGCCGTTACCGGTGGTATTGGTACCATCCCGGGCGCTGTGATCGGTGCATTCGTGATGGGTGTTATCAACCAGGGTCTGTCGATCATGGGTGTTGACACCGCCGTGGTGAAGACCATCAAGGGCCTCGTGCTCCTGCTGGCCGTCGCCGTGGATATCATGTCCAAGCGCAAGAAGAGCTGACCTTCCCCTTTCTCCTCCTCGATGTGGGATTCGTGCCGGTGCCGCTGGTGCGGATCCCACACTGTTATCTGCCGTCATTCTTGTAATCAAAGGACTTTTTCCGCCATGAAACTCACCGCGCGCTCCACCTCCCGTATGTATGCATTGACCTGCTTGGCCTGCGTTATCTGGCTCTGGCAGTCACTGGTCGAGGCCAATAACGATGGCTCGCTGTTCAATTGGGCCACTATTGTCTTCTCGCTGTGCTTGCTAGTGGTCATCGGATGGAGTGGTTGGAATGCCGTCGCCGGGTGGAACGCCAAGGAGACTGAGGCCGCCACGGCAGGTGCCAAGGATGATGAGGGCAGCACTGATCGGTAGCGTATATACGGCTGTTGTTGCCGGGGACATATAGGTCCCGGCAAATCTGCAGCGATATGTGCATTGCAAGCCAGGGATTCCCTGGCTTTTTTTATGTCGAAACGGAACTCGACACGGGCGCGCAGGCCGTTGGGTTTGTCTAGAGCCTGCATATAGTTACTTATGGTAATGACTATTGGTAACTAATTGGAGGTTGGGCCAGCGATGTGCGATTCCCGAACCGATACCAAGACCGGCTTGCTTCCGGTGAATGAGGTGCGGAGCCTCCTGGATGTCTGCTGGAAGGCCAAGACCATCACCGAACTGATGCCGCATTGCCGAAAGGTATGAAACCGCGCTATGTCCACGTGATCGACGCCGTCTGGCATATCAACGAACCGAATGGGCAAGATACCGGCACCGCGCGCGTGGGCGACGTCAGCGCATTCCTCGGCGTCACTACGCCGAGCATCACCAAGCTCGTCGGCGAAATGGCCGACCTCGGACTCGTCGTCAAACACGCCGATGCCGCCGATCGGCGTGCGGTGACGCTCACGCTCACCGAACGCGGCTTGGATATCCGCCGTATCTATGTGGAGGAATATCACGCGCATTTGAGCCAACTGCTGGGCGGATTGACCTCGGACCAGTGCGAAACCACGGTACGCACCTTGACCGAGGCTCTGCGACTCATGCAGGAAGACTTCCACGTCGTAGTCAGAATATCTGAATGAATGGAGGAGAGAACAAGATCGTGACTCATTCCGCAACACAGCTGCCTAACGGCGGCAAGCAACCGGTCTCCAACAAACTCGTCATCGCGGTCGTCTCGCTCGCGATCCTGACCTTCCTCGGCATCCTATCGGAAACGTCACTGAACATCGCCTACTCCACGCCGATGGAGGAGTTCTCCATCGCGCCTCGGTGGTGCAGTGGCTTGTCACCGGTTATCTGCTCTTGCTGTCGGTGTCGATTCCGAGCTCGCCCGTTCATGGTGCGCAAATTCGCCACCAAAACACTGTTCATCATGGCCATCGTGATTTTCACCGCCGGCACATTACTGGGCGCGCTCGCGGTCAACTTCCCGATGCTGCTCGCCGCCCGACTGGTCATGTCGCTCGGTACCGGCATCTCCCTGCCGCTTATCACCAACATCATTCTGGAGAAGGCGCCACTTGAACAGCGTGGTGCGATGCTCGGCATAGTCGGCCTGGCCACCTGTGCCGCACCGGCCATCGGCCCGGTATTCGGCGGCATGCTGAAGAACCACTTCCCGCCCAAGTTCATCCTTAGCGGCTTCGCCGGCACCATGATTATGGATGTGGTGTTCGTTGCGCTGTCCGGCAATGTGTGGTGGTGGCCATCGCCGCGAACGATGGGGCGGACGCGGCCGGTTCGTATACGGCCGCGTTCCCGCGCAGCATGATGGTGTTCACCGGCATGGCCGTGCTTGGCGTGATTCTCGCCGCGCTCATGTTCCGATTCTCCACTCGCCGACCGCCGGAATTGAGAGAAGTCAAATAGTACGCCCGCAGCGGATTGGTTGGCTTTATGATGGAACCGATATTCCATCACAGGAGAAGCAGGGGAACTATCATGCTTTGATGAACCACCAGTCACTCCGATCCGCAAGGCCAGTGACGGCCTCGAACTGCCCGCCACCGGCTTCGGTACGTACAAGGTCAACGGCCTAGCCGGTGTGGACGCCATCAAGTCCGCCATCCATCAGGGTTACCGCCTCATCGACTCCGCGTTCAACTATGAGAACGAAGGTGTGGTGGGTCGCGCCATCCGCGAATCCGGCGTGCCGCGCGAAGACATCATCGTCACGTCCAAGCTGCCCG
>ENA-OPYV01000479-OPYV01000479.1-human-gut-metagenome-genome-assembly--contig:-NODE-479-length-10959-cov-1.445347_pt1 | contig 10959 bp, 18 predicted proteins | sample MGYA00242474_ERZ504485 | MGnify/ENA primary metagenome ERZ504485 (study PRJEB26092, sample SAMD00036263) | human gut metagenome | host: Homo sapiens | study: EMG produced TPA metagenomics assembly of...
ATTTATAGACAGAAATCTTCTGTAAAGAAAATGCAAAAGGATCAGTTTCTTTTAGAACAGCTTTCAGGTATGGTACCTTCTGAAAATCAGCAGAGTAAATGGGAGGAAATGAAGATTCCGTTTGATAAACCATTATCAGTGGCCTTGATTAGACCATGAAAAATAAAACAACAAGAATAACAAAATGGCAGAAGAAATGGAAGAAATAATCCAGGATTATTTTCCGGTATATGAAATGATTTCTATGAACCAAGGATATGCTTTTTATTCTATTTGGAGAAGAGAATATGGAATATCAGATTCAGCTTCTCTGTACTTATATGCAGGAAATTATGAATAGTAAAAGGAACTGGAATGGAGGAATCAGCAGGGTATTTTCAGACATCAGAGAATTGAAAGCGGCCTATCAGGAGGCATATTCTGCAGCCAGAAAAAGGAAAAACAGAAACAGAAAAATTCTGATTTACGAGCCAGTAGATATGTTTCAATTTATACGATCATCGTTATATGATTCGGAAGTATTTTTGTATTATATCAGAAAAAATGAATATGAAATGCTTACAAAAGAGATAGGTGAAATGTTTATTCAAATGGAAGAACAGAATGTCCTTTCTGACACAGCAGTATATATATCTACGGATATTCTGATCCATATTTGTCTGTATATGTCTGAACTGGGAGTTGATTTTTCTTTAGTTGTGGAAAAAGAACAGAGACAATTAACAGGATTGCAGAATAATGGTGGAATTGAAGAAATTAGAAGTGTATTAATGTGTATATTGGAAAAAATGCCGCATATGTGCAGCAGAAAAATAAACTTCCTGCAACAAAAGAAAAAAAGTAAATAGATGCAGTAGATTTTATTTGATAGTAATTATAGTAGGATTGATATGAGCTTGAATCTGGTAGCAGATACAAATTGGGGGTGAATGCGAGTTATCTAAGTAATATATTTAAAAAAGAAAAAGGATGTTCATTAAGTAAGTATTTGACTCAGACACGTCTGGAACAGGCAAAGAAATATCTTACAGAGTATCCGGATAAAACACTTATAGAAATTGCAGAGTCAATAGGATACAGTGACGTTTTATTATTTTAGCAAGAATTTTAAAAAGTATTATGGTATTTCTCCGTCTAAGTACCAGGAAGAGAGAAAAATGTAATTATCCAAAATATTTCCCAGACGTCCAAAGAATCTACATTCACGTAATAGCACAAAAATGGTAATCTTGTCTCATCAAAAGACAGGAGGTAAAAGGAAATGGCTGAAAAGGAAATTCCATTTCGACAAATTCATCTGGATTTTCACACCAGTGAAGCCATTGAGGGGGTCTGCTCAGAATTTGATGCGGAAGAGTTTGCCCAGACTCTTGCGGATGCGCACGTGAATTCTATTACTTTGTTTTCTTGTGGACATCACGGAAATTTATATTATGATTCCAAAATGTTTCCGGAAATGGTCCATCCTCATCTGGCACACAGAGATTTGTTGAGAGAACAGGCTGAAGCCTGCAGAAACGTGGAATACAGGTAAACCTTTATACAACCATTCGCTGGAACAAGAGAATCGCAGATATGCATCCGGAATGGATCTGTATTGATGAAAACGGAGCACTTCAGGACTATAAGGGAAAGGGGTATTTTGAGGCTGGTTTTTATAAAACCTTTGTGTAAATACACCGTATCGTGATTTCCTGAAAAAGCAGTTCGGAGAAGTTCTGGAAACGATTCCGGGAGATGGAGTATGGTATGATGCAGCTTTTATGAATGAATGCTGCTGTCCATCCTGCCAGAAACTTATGCGGGAAAAAGGTCTGAATCCTGCAAAAAAGGAAGACCGTCAGGAATTTGCAAGGTGGACTTATTATGATATGGTCGAAGATCTGACCGCATTTGCAAAAAATATAATCCAGATTTTCATGTCTGCTATAACAAAGGACAATGTTGGATATCTCGATAAACCAGTGATAAAGGATTATTCGTATTTTCTTTTGAATCTCTTCCGGGAGTAGAATGGGGATATCTTGATTTTCCTGTTTCTGCTAAATATATGAGGAATTTTGGAAAAGAGTGTCTTGGACTGACAAGCAGATTCCACACAGAATGGGGCGATTTTCATGCATTTCGTAATGAGGCAGCTATGGAATATGAAGTATTTTCCATGCTTTCCCATGGATGCAAATGTACGATTGGTGACCAGATGGATTACTGGGGAAAATTGAATAAGGATATGTATCAGCAGATCGGAAGGGTTTATAAATCTGTAGAAGAAAAAGAACCCTGGTGTGAGAATGCAAAACCAGTATCTGAAATTGGTGTTTTTACAGCAGAAGAATTTTATGCTACAGGCGTAGCAGGACAGATTCCAGGTGCATCTGAAGGTGTGGCAAGACTTCTGATGGAATATGGATATCAGTTTGATTTTATTGACAGTACTTCTGATTTTGGAAAATACAGGTTGTTAATTTTACCGGATGTAATTCCTGTAGATGAAATATTAGGCCGGAAACTGAGTGCTTATATAAATGCAGGAGGCAAATTACTGGCAAGTTATCAGTCTGGTCTTGACAAAGATCACCAGAAATTTTATGATCTCAGAACTGGCAGTAAAATATCTTGGAGATGCACCATATAGTCCGGATTTTATATGGCCGAAAGAACATCTGGCAAAGGGTCTTGCAGATGCAGAACATGTAATGTATGACAAAGGAACACTTGTAGAAGCGACAGATGAGGCTCAGTTTGTCCAGAAAGTAATCCCGCCGGTATTTAATCGTACATATGAACATTTTTTGTTCTCATCTTCATTCTCCATCAGGAAGAAAAGAAGTATATCCTGGTATGTGGAAACAGAAAATACAGCGTATTTTTATTCATCCGATTTTTACAACATATCAGAACTGGGCACCTGCATGGTATAAAAAAAGATCCTGAGAAATGAAATTAGACAGAATGCTTCCGAATCCGCTGATTCAGCATAATGGACCATCAACAACACAAGTTACAGTGTTAGATCAGGAACAAGAGAACAGAAGAATTGTACATGTACTTCATTATGTACCGGTGAAGAAATGTAAAAATCTTGAGATTGTTGATGATATTATTCCTTTATATAATCTTAAGATTACTATGACAGAAGAACGTGAAGTAGAGAAAATTTATACAATACCCGATAAACAGGAAGTTCCATTTGTACAGGATGGAAAAAAACTTGAATTTACTCTAAAAGAGATTAAGGGACATCAGATGACTGCTGTTTGTTACAAAAATTAGTAAGGAAAAGAGGAGGTTTTATATGAAGACAGGGAAAAAGTTTTAGGGGCTGTATTAGCGGCAGCAATGGGCATTATCATCTATTACACCGGTATTTGCAGCAGATAAAAGTTAAGATTCATTTATGAGCCGTGACAGTGGTGATACACCTATGGCAAAGGTTTATGAAGACCAGATTGCAGCATTTATGGAAGAAAATCCTGATATTGAAGTTCAGAACGATTCTGTTTATGAGGAATCTGCTTATAACAATAACTGAAAGTTGCATTATCTACAGGAGAAACACCAAATATCTTTTATTATCCGGCAATTGCCGGCCTGAAAGAATGGGGCACAGAATGGAGTTCTGTTGGATCTGACAGATTCACTTAACGAAGATGAAGAATGGAAGAACACGTTCCTGGATGGAGCATTAGATACATATGATCTGAGTGCTTATGGAGTGGATGGAATCTATGCATTGCCAAATGAACTGAATGTGGATGCTATTTTCTACAATAAGGCTTTATTTGAAAAAGCCGGTATTGAGAAAACTCCAGAAACAATGGATGAACTGTATGAGGATATTGATAAGCTGGTTGCTGCCGGAATTACTCCGTTTGGAGTAGGCGGAAAGAATACCTGGGTTATGGGACATATCTTTAATAATATTCTTGCTAAAAGAATCGGAAGAGATGGCATTATAAAATTGGGTACTGGCGAGAAAAAATGGACGGATGATGATGTAGTAGAATGCCTGCAGATTACAAAAGATTTAAAAGATAAAGGTGCTTTTGCAGAGGGATTTGAAGGAATGGATTATAATACTCAGATGAATCAGTTCCTCACCGGAGAAGTAGCAATGATTTCTCACAGCAGCCCTATCATTCCTGAAATGTTTAATTCTGAATCAGAAATTTTGGATGATATTTCATTCTTTGCATTCCCATACTTTGAAGATAAACCAGAGTATAAAGATACACATGTAGTATATACTTCCGGATGGATGCTTTCAGGAACTATGAGTGATGAGGAAAAAGAGGCAACTCTAAAACTGGTGAAATATATGACATCTAAAGAGTCTATTCAGGAACGTATGAATGCAGCGATGAGAGTTGCTCCATATAAAGATATTGATGCACCGGAAGACGCACCGCAGATTTTCAAAGATATGGTTGAATATACAGGTACTATTACAGATTCTGTAGGAGAATATTTTGACTATGATACCTGCTCTACATTAGTAGATACTTCAAGAAATGGAATTTTGAACATGATGCTGTCTGATTCCGCTGAGAATACAGCACAGACTATTCAGGCAGATATTGATGCAAACCGTCCACAGAGCTGACAGATAAAGCAAAAGGAAGGGGGGAGAGCACCCTTCCTTTTGTTTACTCAAAAATAGAAAAGAGGAGGGGTTATTTTGGAAAAATAAGGAAAAATAAGAAAGTTATTGTCGGTATTTTTGTATACCTGCAGTATTGATCTATCTTTGTTTTGAATTGTATACCTGTAGTTATGTCTGTCTATTTTTCATTTAATGACTGGCCTGGGCTTCAGGCGGTGCCGCTTAAATTTGTAGGATTTAAGAATTATAGTAATCTGTTCCATAATGCAGTTTTTCTTAAGTCGTTGCAGAATGTTCTTATTTACGTTGTTGTAAGTGTTATTTTGCAGGTTCCTATTGGATTTGGACTTGGATTACTGATCCATCATTTCAAAAAAGGACAGAGATTTTTTAAAGCTGCATTTTTTATTCCTATGATTTTATCAGTGACAGCAGTAGCATTGTTATGGAATTTTATTTATTTTCCTACTGACAAGGGAATTCTGAATAGTCTTCTTATTAAAATTGGACTTGGAAATTTATATTCAGCAGTGGCTGGTTAATCCTAAAACTTCTTTGATATGTCTGATTGTTGTCAGTACATGGACCAGTGTAGGATATTATATGATCATTTGTTTGGCTGGTCTTACTTCTATACCGGATTCTGTTTTGGAAGCAGGAGAATTAGATGGAGCAACTGGCTGGAAAAAGATTTGGAATCTTTATATTCCAATGCTTTGGGAACCATTAAAAATGTCTACGATCATGGTAATCACTGGAGTATTAAAGATTTTTGATACTGTATACATTCTGACACCTACAGGAGGAACCAGTAACTGTACTATTGTACCAGCACTTTTAATGTATAATGAAGCTTATAGATATGGTCATTATGGAACTGGAAGTGCGATTGCTACGGTCATCTTTGTATTAAGTGCTGCTGTTTCTATTTTTAGTTTGAAACTTATGAATCAGAAAGAATCCATAGAATATTAGGGGGGATAGATCATGAAACAAAAAACATTCCGCAGGGTATTATATAGGATTTCTGATATTTATTATAGTTGCTTTGATCAATATTTATCCGATGGTATTTTAATCTTCTGTTCTTTTAAAGGAAATTTGGAAATATTTTCATCATTTACTGCTTTACCTAAGAAATTACGGATAGAAAATTATTTAACTGCATGGAATGTGGGAAATATAGGAAGATATTTTTTGAATACAATTATTCTTGCAGTTGGAACTCTTGCGATATCAGGTCTTTTTGGAGCAATGGCATCGTATGTTCTGGCAAAATTTAAGTTTCGCGGAAAATCAAAAATATATTTACTGTTTATTTCAGGAATGATGATTCCTATTCAGGCGGTATTAATTCCGTTGTCTTATATTTTTGGAAAACTTGGAATTATGAATAATTATCCGGTATTGATTTTGCTTTATGCGGCGTTTTGTTTTCCAATGACAATTTTGATTCTTACTGGATTTATGAATGGAATTCCGACAGAATTAGAAGAAGCGATGGTAATTGATGGAGCAAATATTTATCAAGTATTTTTTAAGATGATTTTGCCACTGTCAGTTCCGGGAATTGTAAGTGTTTCAATTTTTAATTTTATACAGGTATGGAATAACCTGTTGTTTCCTCTTATTTTTATTTCTGATAAAGATAAAGGTACTATTTCTATGGGACTTCTTGCATTCTTTGGAGAATACAGTACAGATTATAGTTCCAGCATGGCAGGAATTTGTCTTACAACCATTCCGGTAATTATTGCGTATATTTTCTTCCAGGAAAAAATAGAGAATGGTTTAATGAGCGGAGCTGTTAAAGGGTGATAAAAAAAGTTGTTGTACTTTTCATTTCCAAATATGAAAAGATACAACAACTTTTTTGTATTCCTTATGTATTAATCCTCAAGCTTAATTTTCTCTTTCAGAACTACACAGCCTGCCATATCACCGATAACGTTGACGCAGGTTGCGCCCATATCGCAGAGTGTATTGATACTGATATAAACACCCATAACACCTGCCGGCAGACCTGCCATGGTTGCAAGGGCTGCGAAGGATGCGATGGCACCGCCCGGGATTCCCGGGGTTCCTACTGACAGGAGTACGTTTGCCAGAAGGATTATGATCATCATGGAAATGCTTACGTTAATTCCGCATGCATTGGCGAAGAACATGATCATGAATGACATCAGGATGGATACGGCATCCATGTTTACAGTAGCGCCAAGAGGAATGGCAATACTTGTGATCTTGTTGGATACGCCCATTTCGTCTTCCATACGCTGTTTACTGATGGGAATGGTCGCTGAACTGGAACAGGTTCCGAATGCGTTCAGAGCTGCAGGAAGCATTGCTTTGAAGAATTTCACAGGGCTTTCTTTGCCGATGAATTTCACGGAGCCGCCGTAAATGACCAGGCAAATCCGAAGAATGCCACATACAGGATGATCAGCTGAGTTGCCAGTGAAATGATGGTTTCTGTACCGTTGGCTTCTACAACAGGAACGATAGTACAGAATACACCGATAGGTGTGAAGTACATAACTGTGCTGATGACTTTCAGACAGACTTCGTTACAGGAATCGATGACTTTCAGAAGTGCAGTACCCTTTTCGCCGATGGCGATAAGTGTGAAGCCTACGATGACTGCGAATACAAGTACCTGAAGCATATTTCCGTTTGCGAAAGCTGCAACCGGATTGGATGGGATCAGGTTTTTGATGGTGTCCAGAATGCTGGTCATCTCAGTTGCCTGAATGTCGGAAGTTGCCATCTCGAATTTAACACCCTCACCGAGATGGATCAGCCGCGGGATGATCAGTCCTGCCAGGCTGGCAAGTGCTGTGGTGCACAGGAAAAAGATCATGGCACCGGCTGTGATCTTGCCGGTTGTGCGGGCATTACCGATGCTGGAGATACCCATGATAATGGAACAGAAGACCAGTGGAAAGATCATCATGTTCAGAGCATTCATGTAAATGCTTCCTATGAGGCTTGTGACGGTAAGAACCGGTTCGAAACGGTTTGCCAGAAACAGTCCGGTAATGATACCCAGGATCAGTCCGGTAAAAGATTGCTAGCGGTAATATGTTTTTTGTACCACGAATAGAATTTTTTTCATTTGTTCCCTCCTCTTTTATTTTCATTTCCTGTAGGCGTTTGCGAAAACGCCACAAGCCGCATAAATACGGCATTTTTTTTGTTACCTATAAACAAATAACTCCTCACCGGATATGGTATAATAGAGTTGACTAAAAACTATAAACCTACATCCAAGAAAGGAGTTATTCTGATACTTATGATACCATATAAACAGCTTTCTTTGGCAGATATTTTTTCAGATTGCCATGAAAAATTTTGAAAATGACAAACCTGCTTTTCTTTCTCTATTAGAAACCCATATCGATATTGATGAGTTAATTCCGATTTCTTTTAGAAATCATTTCTATGCATCGACGGGCAGAACCCGTAAATACCCTTTGCAAGCTTTCCTGTGGGCTTTGATTATACAACGTATTTTCTCTATCCCTACGGATCAGCTTCTCCTGACTTTTCTCGCTTACTCAAAATCACTTCGGGAATTCTGTGGTTTTACTAAAGTCCCAGACGCTTCCAAAATCACCCGATTCAAACAGGATTTTTTAGATGACCTCCAGCTTGTTTTCGATAACCTTGTTGATGTTACCGAGCCTATCTGTCAGGCGATTGACTCTGCAAAAGCGGATATGACCATCTTTGATTCTTCCGGCATAGAAGCATTTGTTACCGAAAATAATCCCAAGTATGCTAACAGGATCATCAAACAGCTTAAGGCATACGCGAAAGCTCAGGGCTTTGATAAATCCTATGATCCTTATAAAGCTGCCTATGGTTCCATGCCTTCTCATGCTTCTGCTAATCCTGAGATTAAGCAGCTCTATATCAATGGGCATTTTTGCTATGTCTTCAAGTTCGGCATTGTCACTAACGGATTGGGCATCATCCGCCACATATCTTTTTATAACAAAAACTTTATGGCTTCACATCCTGATATCGTTGTCGAAAAGAAATCCGATTCCCCTGACGAAGATAAATGTGTTCATGATTCAAAGCTTTTAATCCCCACACTTAAGGACTTCTTTTCCAAGCATCCTTTGATTAATCCAAAAACCTTCCTGGGTGATGCTGCTTTCGATACCGCACAACTCTATAAGAGCCTTCTTACCGGTGACACTTTTGGTAATGACAAACATTTCTCGAAAGCTTATATTCCGCTGAATGCAAGATCCGGACTTGAAAATCTGGATTATTCCATCAATGAAGATGGTATTCCGTGTTGTCCCCATGATCCTTCTTTACAAATGAAGTACGAAGGCACTTCCAAAACTTCACAGTGGAGTAACAAGATATAAATTTGTCTGTCCAAGAATGAAATGGATTTATGATAAATCAACTCAAAAATCCCATCGTCATTGTCTCTGTGACAACCCTTGTACTTCTTCTAAATGTGGGTGGATGGTCTACATCTACCCGGAAAAGGATCTTCGTGCTTATCCCGGAACGATCCGCGGCACCGAAAAATGGGATGATACCTATAAAATCAGGACTGTTGTCGAAAGAGATATCAACCACATCAAAGACAATCTCTGTCTTGCAGGACGCCGAACCCAAAATGAGAGGACTCTGCATGCTGATCTGATTCTTGCCGGGATCACACAACTTATTACTGTTGTTCTCGCAGATAAGATCAATCACCACGAATATATTCGAAGCATAAAACCACTCATAGCTTAGGACTTACCACTTTCATAAAGTCCATAGCTTATTAAAGTGCGCCTAACATGTGCGATTATCCATTTTTCATTCCACAAGTCGTGCTCTTCGCGAATTCTTCCTTGTTTTGGTTCAAGGTTACGAACGAGCACCGCGAGTTTCGCAATTACCTATTATTATATGGACTTATTCCGCAAATCCTTGCTGTTCCATTTCATGTTCTATTTTACCTTCATTTTCCTGACTTGCTGATACGAACAGGTGACGGAATACGAATCTGCAGAATGGTCCGACAACCAGGATCTGCAGTGGGTAGGCTATGATGAAGTTCAGGCAGATGGTCTGGAGCCAGATGAAGATGAGATTTGAAGTGATTCCTGAAGATTCGATGGTTCCAAGCAGGCTCATCAGCGGTACCATTGTGCAGACGGTGAAGGTCTGGATGCAGAGGATGATGAGATCGGGCGGTCAGTTGGTTTGGCTACGCGGAAACGCGAAAATATTTGGATGTTTTGCTGGCGATGAAGAATGCGCAGAGGAATCCGATGAAAACCATTCCAGCGGAAAAAGAATGCAGTGCGTGACTGAATGTAGCGCCTGAAGTCCACCGGTGTGGATAGCGACGTTATAAAAACGCCCATGATAAAGATTATACAGCCGGATGTGATAAGGGTGAAAATAAATTCCTGAAATTTTGTTTTTGGCATAGTTAAGCCCTCCTCATAAAATAATAAAAAACTCCATATAAACGCAAAAATGCCGCCTACCCGTCTGACAATGGATAAGCGACATTTTTTGTCGTATTTATTCTATCAGTTATTGGGATTCTATGTCATGGGAATTTTGCACAAAATATAATCGTGAAATAATAGCTTTAGAGTCTTTTTGACAAAGGGATAGGAACGTTTATTCATGGATGAGTATAAAATAAAGTATAAATAGAAGTTACAAATTCACTTGACAACCGAATAATTTTTCTGCGTATATTGTAAAAAAAATGAGATATTAAGTGACTGAGAAGTCTGATTATGGTTACTGGTTATTGCGTTCTCAGTAACGGATTATGAAAAGCAGTCTGACATAACGAGCGACAAAAAGTCACAAGGATCAGCAGAAAGGGGCAAAACATATGGATTTAAAGAACTACTCAACAGGGGTACAGCACATTGGAATTCCGACAAATGACATTGGTAAAACAGTAGAATTTTATCACAAATTAGGTTTGAACAGCATTTGAGACAGTAATGAGGAAGCAAACGAGAAGGTTGTTTTCCTGAAACTGGGAACTCTGGTAGTGGAGACTTATGAGAACCATGCAGCGAAAATGGAGCATGGCGCGATCGATCATGTTGCACTTGACGTAAAAGATATTGAAGAGATTTTCCAGTATATCAATGAAGCTGGTTTAAATTCTACACAAGATACCATTCATTTCCTGCCATTCTGGGAAAATGGAGTGAAGTTCTTTACAATTGAAGGACCGAATAAGGAGAAGGTGGAATTTAGTCAGTATCTGTAAATAAAAAAGAAATAATATTAAGGGTCGATACATTGACGGAAAACAGTGTATCGGCTTTTTTGGTAATGTTGGATTAATAAGTTGGGGGTGG
>ENA-OPYV01000480-OPYV01000480.1-human-gut-metagenome-genome-assembly--contig:-NODE-480-length-10892-cov-8.226289_pt1 | contig 10892 bp, 10 predicted proteins | sample MGYA00242474_ERZ504485 | MGnify/ENA primary metagenome ERZ504485 (study PRJEB26092, sample SAMD00036263) | human gut metagenome | host: Homo sapiens | study: EMG produced TPA metagenomics assembly of...
TCATCGTGCAGTCTGATGGTGGCCGCTATGCGGGTACGCATGATCCTGCAGTAGCCCGAAACACCATGGAGACGATTCGGCATGAATCGGAACGAGCATTGCATGACATGCAACGTCTTCTGGGAGTGTTTGGGGGCTCACCGCACGCCGATTATAACGATATCGACAATCTTGTGGAACAAGCGCGAACCGTCTCCCCAGACATTCGAATCCAACGGAGCATCACCGGAACCGCCAGCCCGGAACAGCTCGGCGAGCAGGCCTCGACGGCCTCCTACCATGTGGTTCAGGAAGCGCTGACGAATATCCGCAAGTATGCGGGACCGCATGTCGATGTGTATATCAAGGAATCATGGAACAACGGTTTGCTCACTGTGACCGTCACTGACAATGGTCGCGGAGCCGCGGCCAGTATCGACGGACATACTCCAGGCTATGGCCTGTTGGGCATGAGGGAACGTATCGAATCGGCCGGAGGCTCATTGCAGGCCGGCCCTCGACTTGGCGGAGGCTTCGAAGTCATGGCCACCCTGCCTTACGGCGGTAAAGAGCCGGCGACAGACGAAACCGGCGAACAGTATGCCTCGGAACAGTCCGAATCGTGCAACACAACTGCCATATCCAGCAAAGCGAAATTATCCGACGAAGCAATCACACGCAACATAGCCGTCAGCATATCGGTGCGAATACCAAATCAGCCTTCGGAGCAAACGCAGGAAACCACACAATCGGCCGGTCGCAATTATCGTTCGAACGCTCTGCAACATCTGCGCATCACCGCGCCCAATCTGCGTGATTTGCTCAAATCATTGAAACTGGAATCCGTGGAACTTGCAAATACGTCCAATGCGCGCAGTTCGAATTGGGTGGAACGTGTTTCCGCGTGGACGCAACGTCATTATGTGCTCATGGATGCCGTCGGCGCCCTGCTACTGGTTGCGCTACTGAATCCCATGTCGGTTTCGCTCTTTTTCGATAGTCCACGAGACATGCAACTCTCGCGCGCGATCGCCACCTGCTGCGTATTGGCGCTGGCCGTTCGTCGCAGGTTCCCCGAGACTTGCGCGCTTATTGTGTTCGTATTGTCGGTTGTGCAATTGGTGTTTTTGGGATCGATTGAAGTCGGGCACATCGTAGCGTCGCTGTGCGCACTGTATTCAGCCGTATTGTATGGGCGTGAACACGCATGGCGTTGGACCGGTCTTGCCGCTGTCACCTGTTCGGCTCTGATGGGCTTGAAAATCGCAGCCGACCAACATGGATACACTACCTTGTTCGACGCCATCGCCGCTTCCGTGGGCTTGACAAAACCGGTTTCAGCCACGGCAAGTAGTGGTGCAGCGTTCTTTACCGGCGTTATGTATACGGTTGCGGTGTTGATGCTGTGCGCCGGCATTATGGCGTGGGCACGTTGGGCTCGTTCCAGTGATTCCAACGCACTGGTGTTGCAGGCGCGAGAGGAAGCGCTGATGGCCGAGCAGGAGAAACAGCGTATTCTCGCGGCGAATATGGAGCGCGACCGTATCAGTGCCAGCATTCAGGCTGAGGTCACTGCCACGTTGAACAGCGTGATCAATCAAGCCGTCGATGGCATTCGCATGCTGGATCGCGCCGAAGCACAAGGCAAGGAGCCGACCGCCGATGAGATTTCCACAGCGTTCAAAGCCATTGGAGAACAGGGGCGTGCCGCGCTTAAGCGTATGCGCGAACTGCTTGGCGTGCTTCGTGAGACTGGTTTCAGCGATGACACTCACGCCGGTAGCGCGAGCGAACTGCAGTTGAGGCCTGCAGCACCGCTGGAGGAGCAGCTGCAGCGCGTGTCTCGATAGCCGGTTCAAGTTTTCAGGGAAATGTAAGGGTTTATGTTGCACTGTGAGCGGAACAATGCCGATAAGGTGGAGAGTATGAGTGAAGAACAGAAGATTCATGTGGTCATTGCCGATGACCAGGAATTGGTACGTGCCGGTTTCGCGATGGTGATCGGCTCGCAACCGGATATGGCGGTTGTCGGCCAGGCGCGCGATGGCGCGGAAGCGGTGGCTTTGGCGGAGACGCTGCATCCCGACGTGGTGCTGATGGACGTGCGTATGCCCGGTATGGACGGCATTGAGGCGACACGTCGGATCAGCGCGTTGCAGCATCGTTTCGCACCCGATGGCAGCGCGCTTGACGATGCGCATACCCGTGTGATCATTCTGACGACATTCGATTTGGACGAATACGTGATGGCCGCGATCAACGCCGGCGCGTCCGGCTTCCTGCTGAAGGACACGGAACCGGAGACGCTGCTCAATTCGATTCGCACCGTGTACCAAGGCAACGCGATCATCGCGCCATCCGCCACGAAACGGCTTATAGAGAAGATGATGGATGGCGATTTCGCAGGAACGGCCGCCGCAGCGCCCGTTTCCGCAACGTCCGCTTCCGCTTCGACGGCAACTATGTACACCGATCCGGAATTGGACGAACTGACCGACCGCGAGCGCGAGGTGCTCATCGAAATCGCGCATGGCCTGTCGAATCAGGAGATCGCGGACAAGCTGTTCATCAGCCTGCCTACCGTGAAAACGCATGTCGCGCATATCCTGTCGAAAATCAATGCGCGCGACCGCGTCCAAGCCGTCGTGTTCGCCTACGAAAACCATCTCGTATAAAATCTTCATAAAACGTATTCGGCAACAAAAATGCTCCTTCTTTCGAAGGAGCATTCCGTTTATCGCCTAAGCTTCTGCGAGCGCCTCAACAGGCGGTACTTTGACCGCTCTGCGGGCAGGTGCGATGCTGGCGAGCAACGCAGCCACGGCGGCCACGGCGAGCACGATGCCGTTGACGCCCCATTCGAAGGGGAACACCACGGTGCCGTACAGGCTGAACACCACGTATGCGCCCAGCCAGCCGAACAATGTGCCGAGCAGGATGCCGGCGATGCCGGAGACGAGCGAGATGAGCAGCGCTTCGATGGCGAGCGATGCCCTGAGCTGGCCGCGGGTCATGCCGATGGCGCGCAGAGTGGCCGATTCGCGGGTGCGTTCGATCACCGATAGGGACAGCGTGTTGGCCACGCCGACAAGTGCGATGAGCACGGCCACGGCGATCAATCCCACCAGAAGCATCATCATGGAGTCGATCATCTTCGCCCATACGATGCGTTCGGCGATCGGTCCGGTCACTGTCGCATCAGTGCTCTTCTCCAATGCGGCCTGCATGTCGTTGTAGATGCCGTCAACGGAAACTCCCGACCTGTCAGTATCCGCCTTGACCAGCAACACATGGGTGGCGGCATCGAGGTCACCATTGGTGAAATGGCTTTCATCCACGAATCCGACAGCTCCATACTGTGCGGATACGCGACGGTAGTCGGCTTGGTTTGCTTGCAATGTCAGCGAACGCGTAGCGTCGCCGTCCTGGTTCCATTCGGTGGAGAAATCAGCCGTGCCATTGGCGAACTGCAGTTCCTTGCCGGTTTGCGCATTGTATGTTGGCATGAGCACGCCATCACTGTCGATGGAGGCGTTACCCAAGTTGGCACGCATGACCTGCTTGACCTGATCGATATTCTTCACGCCGACCAGCAATGCGGACGTAGGCTGGGTTCCATCCGCTTTCTCCAAGGTCACGGAAACCGCCGGCGCATACAACGTGTCGGACACGCCGTTGATGTCGGCTACATCCTTGACCATTTGCTGGCTGATGTCATCGCCCATGGCCACGATGTCGACGCTATAACGGGTGGCGAGCGCACCATTCATAGTCTCTTTGGCGCTGGCGGCACCGGTTGCGATGGTGGAAACCAGGGTGACGCCGATGAGCAGAGCGGCACCGGTTGCTGCGATGCGTCGCGGATTCTTCTGAATGTTGGCGTGCGCAACCGTTGCGGAAGGGCCTGTCAGCGAGGCCAACGCTCCAACTCCCTTCATGAGGGCCGGCATCCAAAACACCGCGGTGACCACCATTCCGAGGAATACCAGTGCGGCACCGGCGATGGCTACGAGCAGAATCATCGTGAATTGATCGCTGCTCGCATTCTCGCCGCCATTGGTGGCTTGTACCTGCCAGATGGAAAATACCACCATGGCGATACCGACCACCACCATCAGAATACCGATTATGGCTCGCGTGAGACTGGAACGACGGTTGTCGGTCAGTTCAATCGGGCGCAATGCCTCCAATGGCGTCACCGCAGTAGCGGAACGTGCAGATCCCAGGGATGCGAGCACCGTCACCACAATACCGAAGAGAATAGGTATGACGGCGGCCTGCCAAGAGAAATTGAATCGCATACCCTCTTGCATGATGTCGCTGACGCACATGCCCCACATGAGCAGACTTCCCAGCACCACGCCAAGCACGGATGCGACGAAGCCAAGCACTGCCGCTTCGAACAGCACGGAACCATACAGCTGGCCTTTTTTTCGCGCCGATGGTGCGCAGCAAGGCGAGTGTGCGGCGGCGCTGCGCCACGAGTACTTGGAACGTGTTGGCGATCACCAGTGCCGCCACGAACATGGCAAGCACGCCGAAGCACATGAGGAATGTGGTGACGATGCTGGTTTGGTTGCCGGTTAAGGATTTGATGCTTTCGTCACTGACCTGCTGTCGCGACATCAGATCGAAATGCTTTGGCAGCAACGCTTTCACACTGTTGATGGTCTTTGCGGATACGCTATTTCCATCCAAGGCAAGGTCGAGGTATACCGTTGTCGTTCCGGTGGTGTCGAAATCGTCCGTTCCCTGCATTGCGGCAAGCAGATTGTCGGATCCTACGATCGCACCACCATAGTACGAGTAGGCGCCGTTCGGATCGGAGGTGAGTCCGACCACGCGCACGTTGTCCGCTTTGGCTTTGCCATCGGCGCCTACCTCATATCGGGAGGTCAGGCTTACAGTGTCGCCAATGCCGACGTTCAGCTGTTTCGCCATGTCTTCCGGCAGTGCGACTTCGTTGGAGTCCTTCGGCTGGTCCCCTTCCGTAATACTCACGGGAAGCATGTTCTTCTGTGCCGCGGTAGAGATGATCTCGCCGCTGATGGCGCTGTCCCCCCTGGAAACGCTGACGCCGGTTTCCACCGAGGCGCGGACACCGTCAACCCCTTCGATGCCGGCGATCTGGTCGAGATGGAAGTCGCCGACAGTGCTGGAGTACGCTTCGTTGAGTTCCTCATCGCTCAGGTCGGAGCTGTTGACGGTCACCGCATAGTTGGCGTTGCCGAACATGGCGGTCATCTGCCGTGTCAGGGAGTCGTTCATGGCATTGCCGAACAGGAAGGTGCTGGCTATGAACGCCGTGCCGATCATGATGGCGATGCCTGCGGGTATGAGCATGCGCTTGGTTTTTCGCATGAGTTTCAAAGTGATGGACCACATGGTTAATTCTGTTTCCTTCTTCGAATGCTTCTACAGTGCGTTTAGCGGGAATCTCTCGCGGAAGCCACATTCATTGTGGCGGCTTCGCGTTCCTTCATCAGCAGTTCACTCATCTGGTCTGCTGTCGGCTTGCTCACGTCCGCCACGATCTGGCCGTCGGCGAACACGAGCGCACGGTCGGCGTAAGACGCGGCGACCGCATCATGCGTGACCATGATGATGGTTTGGCCAAGTTCGTTGACGGAACGTTTCAGGAAGCTCAACACTTCGGCGCTTGATACAGAGTCAAGATTGCCGGTGGGCTCGTCTGCGAACACCAGTTTCGGTTTGGTGATCAATGCTCGCGCGATGGCCACACGCTGCTGTTGGCCTCCCGATAGTTCGTTCGGACGATGGTTAAGACGTTCCTTAAGGCCAAGCGTTTCCACCAGCAGACGCAACCACTGTCGGTCGGGTTTCGCTCCAGCCAAGGTCAAGGGCATGAGAATGTTCTGTTCGGCAGTAAACATCGGCAGCAGATTGAAGCTTTGGAAGATGAAACCGATCTGATGGCGGCGCAGCAGGGTGAGCTGGTCGTCGTTCATGCGGGTCAGATCCTTGCCGTCGAACATGACGTGTCCGCTAGTGGCCGAATCAAGTCCGGCCAGCGTGTGCATCAACGTGGATTTGCCAGAGCCGGAGGGGCCCATGATGACGGTGAATTTTCCTTGTTCGAGGCGATATTGACGTCACGTAACGCATGCACCGCGTTGCTTCCGGAACCGTAGTCCTTGACAAGATCGATGGCTTCAATGGCAGTGTTATTGGCTTTGATGGCGTCCCTGATGTCCATGGAAGTTCCTTTCTTTGTGAAGTTACTTCCAACATACGGAACATTCGACGTCAACGGCATCATGCGTTGGTCTGAAATCCTGCTGAACCGCGACTCATCCTTGAGTATGAGATCAACGCGGGAACAGCGAAAACTGGATGATCAGAAACCATGTTCCAAGCATCGGGCAATCGTCAATCGCCTAGCAATACGCCTTCGTGCGGCGGCTCAAGCCAATACGACTCCTTCTCCACACTGACGGTGGACGCCCACCAGGTCTGTTCCACGCCTGGCAATGGGCGAATGGATTCGTCCACCACGCGCCATAGGTCCTCATCGTTGTCGGCGATGATTTCAATCAGGTAATCGGCACCGTTCAATCCGACACCACTCATCGCGTACGTCACTTCGTCGATGGCCAGAAGCTGTTCGGAGTCAAGCCGATATGGAGGTTTCACTCCAAGTCCGAGGAATGCCTGTCGGAATCCTCCCAAACGCATGGGGCTTACCGTGGCCATAATGCGCATCACGCCGGAATCTTCGAGTTTTTTGATGCGGCCGCGAATCGCCGTATGGGTCACGCCGAGACGCTCCCCCAACGACGCATAGCTGGCCCTGCCGTCCTTCTGCAGTTCGTTGAATGTGTGCACGAACCGTGGATCCAGACGATGCGAGGGAATATCGGTGCCGACACTCGCCTCGCGTTTGGTCAGGAAGCCGGTTTCGCCATGCGCGGCGAGCAGACGGTTCACCACGCTGACATTGTGGTCATCAAGCACCAGCGTCCGCATGAGAACACCTGCAGACGGGACAATCCCGGCAACGCGCGCAGACCATGTTTGAGGAAATGATCCATGCCTTCAGCCGAATACACCACAGCCTCAGCGATGATGTCGGCATCCCCCAGAGCGCAGACCACGTAGGTGACCTGTGGCATGGATTGGAGCATGGCAAGAGCCTCATCCCTGCTCCCGTCGAGACGAAGTCCCACCAGCACCTGGCTGTAATTGCCCAGACTCAATGGATTGCACACCGGGACGATGCTCATGATGCCGGATTCAGTAAGCCTGCGGTAGCTTTCCGTAGCCGCGTAGACGGAAATGCCGATTTTGTCGGCAAGCGCCTGCATGGTCATACGGCCGTCGCATTGCAGGGCCGAGACCACTTTCAGGTCGCGTGCTGTGATGGTGATGCGTTGTTCGTTCTGGAACATTGGCCTGCCTCAGAACTGCCACAGCATCAGCCAGATGCTGCCTGCCGTCGCGGCGACGGTGACCGCAAGGATGATCCAATCGGAGAGTCTCATCTTCAGCTGTATGCGGTAGGTGCGTCTCACGCCTTGGAGGTTGAGCCCGCGCGATTCCATAGCCCAGCCGACGCTTTGGCTCATTTTGTAGGCGCGGATCAGCACCGCGATGATGATGGGCAGATACGATTTGAACCGGTCCACCAAGCGTACGAATACGTTGCGTTTCTTGCCGGTGGCGTCTTTCTTGCCGTTCAAGTCGAGTCCGCGGGCCCGTTGCGCGGCCGATACGGATTGGAAGATGGAGAAGAACACCGGAATGTAGCGCAGCGCGGTGGCGAGCGTGAGTCCGGCCTTGTACGGCATGCCCAGGGAGGTGAGCCCTCGGATCAGCTTGGTCTGGCTGGTGGTGAACAACGTGAGGAAGCACGCGAATCCGAGCGCCGGAATGCGCAATCCCATCACCGCGGCCATGACGAGGTTCTCTCGCGTGAGTTTCAGCCATCCCCACTGCCACAGCACGTGCGTGCCGGATGGGTCGAAAATCGGCCAGAGCACCACGATGAACACGATGATCACGGCGAGGATCTTCCACACCCAGCCGATGCGTTTCAGCGGCACGCCGTCGGTGATGAGCATGAGATGTTCGATGATCAGAACGTCAAGTATGAACGCCCAGTTGCGCCATACCAGGCACAACACCAACATGACCACGGTGATGAGGAATTTCACACGGGGGTCGGCGCGATGCAGCCAGCCGTCGCCCGGTACATACAAATCGGCGTCCATCAGTGTCGTCCTTCCTCATGCTTGGTGACTTTCAGCAGCACATGCGTCGCCGAAACGGGCCCATTGGATTTACGCGGTTTGCGGATGGTCCGAGATTGCTTCTGCGCCGCTTCGGACCTGTCGATCGGCCCATACTGCACGACTTTTCCGTCCTCCAATTCCAGCACATGCGTGCAGTACCGGTATACCGCGCGCATGTCGTGGCTGATCATGACGATGGTGACGCCGCGCTGGTTGAGTTTCTCGATGGTGCCGAGGAAGCGTGCTGCGAGACGGTGGTCGAGACCGGCCGTAGGCTCGTCGAGCACGAGGATCGGCGTGCGCATTGCAAGCACGGATGACAGCGCCACCGCACGGCGTTCGCCGTAGCCGAGCGTGGCCGGCGAGACGTCTTCATAACGGTGCAGGTCGAACAGCGTCAGCATCTCGTCGACGCGTTTGAACACGGTGGCTCCGTCCAGTCCAAGCGCGGTAGGACCGAATGCGATTTCCTCCTTGGTGGTGGAGCAGAAGATCTGATGGTCGGGATTCTGGAAGACGAATCCGACGTGGGCCGCCATTTCGCCGACGCTGTGTTTGGAGGCGTCGAGCCCATCCACCGTCACCGTGCCCTGCGTGGGTCGGATCAGTCCGTTCAGATGTTTGGCGAGTGTGGTCTTGCCGGAGCCGTTACGTCCGATGAGTCCGATGAATGAGCCACGTTCGATGTCGAACGTCACGTCGTCCAGAGCTTTCGATGCGTTGCCGCCGCGCTCATATTGGTAGGAGACATGGTCCAGACTGATGACCACGTCCTTGGACCGTTCCGGCTGATTCTTTTTGTCCTTCTTATGCTTTTTGCCCTGCTGTACGGCCTTGACCTGCGGCAGCGGATCGTCCGCGACCTGCACGCCGGAGGATTCCAGCAGTCCTTTTTCACGGACGAACAGGCTGGCGTCGCCGTTGCGCACCAATTCCCCATTGACCATGAACAACACTTGGTCGGCCCAATAGGCGATATGCTCCGTGTCCTGTTCCGCCATGATCACCGTCATGGAACGGGTCTGCCGGATGCGTTCAAGCACATCGAAGACTTCCTGCTTGCCTTCCGGATCGAGCGCCGCAGTCGGTTCGTCAAGGATGAGCACGTCGGGTTCCGCCGCCAATGCCGCCGCGATGGCCACACGCTGCATCTGCCCACCCGACAGGCTGGTCGGCACGCGCTTGCGGTAGCCGGTCATGCCGACCAGATCGAGCATGACGTCGATCTGCTTGTCGATGATGTCCGGTGCGATGCCGCGGTTTCCAAAGGAAAGGCGATCTCATCCTCAACGCTCGCACAGAACAGCTGCGCTTCGGGATCCTGCTGCACGTAGCCGATACGTTCGGACAACGCCGATACGGAATGACGGCTGGTGTTCATGCCGTTGACTTCCACCAGTCCGGTCATGGTGCCGTCCGCCAGATTCGGGATGATTCCAGCCAAAGCCATGCACAGGGTGGATTTGCCGGCGCCGGTCGGTCCGATGACGCCCACGAACGAGCCTGATTTGATATCGAAGCTGACATGCTTGAGGCTATCCACCGGCTTGCCGCCATCCACCAATGGCTCATACTGCCAACTCAAATCACGTACCGTGATCATGCGCTCTTCTCCATATCTTTCAGCACATCAGCCCATTGCACCGGCCGCGAACACAGCCACTACGGATACTATATGAACGAATATGTATAAATAAAGCCCGTGGAATCGCCGTTCATCGGTGAACCCACGGGCTTTATTTATGCAAGACAATAATGTATCACTCGCCGGCCTTGACGCTGAGGTTGCCGAGTCGCACCAGCGGCGGATAAGCCTTGCGCACCGCGGAGAACAGTGCGAAGCCAACGATCAGGCCGACAACCATCTGGAATGAGTTGCCGATGATTTCGCCTAGGGCCGGACCGAAGCCGGACAGGATGCCGCCGGCGATGAAGTAGCCGAACACCTTCCACACGCCGGCCACCAGAGAGCCGATGACGACGTTGGCCGGTTTGAATTCACGGACCAGCAGACCCACGAGCACCGCCTGCAGACCGTCGATGATGAAGGTGAAGATTGCCCACTGCGGGTATCCCGAGATGAGGTCGGACAACGCCGGTCCAAGACCGCCGATGATGCCGCCGACCCACGGGCCGAACGCATAGGAGCTGAAGAAAATCATCGTGTCGGACAGGTTGAGGTATCCACGGGTCGGGGTCGGAATCTTCACGAACATGGTCAGCACGGTGGTGACCGCGGTCATGATGGCGATCAACGGGATGGTGTTGACCTGAATAGCTTTCTTGATATCGTTCTTGACGTCCTGCGCCATAATACAGTCTTCTTCTCTCTTTTTACCAAAATAGCAAAATCATCTTGCTTTTCCTACGATTTGTAAAGAAATCGCAAGGAATTTCTTTCGATGTATCAAATTGCGACATACCATATCGCAATAAGCGAAATTTTATCCCATCCGCGTTACAAGCGCAGTGCAAAGCGGGCGGCCCGCAACACCCCCTTCTCATGGTGCAGCGGACCGCCCGACAGTTGTTTCAGACCAAAGTCACTTGGCCAGACCGGATTCGCGCAAGGCCTTGAAGCCGCTTTCGAGGTCCTCGATGATGTCGTCGATGTTCTCCAGTCCGATGGACAGGCGGATGGTGCCCTGGTGGATGCCCTGG
>ENA-OPYV01000481-OPYV01000481.1-human-gut-metagenome-genome-assembly--contig:-NODE-481-length-10888-cov-2.271164_pt1 | contig 10888 bp, 17 predicted proteins | sample MGYA00242474_ERZ504485 | MGnify/ENA primary metagenome ERZ504485 (study PRJEB26092, sample SAMD00036263) | human gut metagenome | host: Homo sapiens | study: EMG produced TPA metagenomics assembly of...
CTTATTATCTTTCATTTTATATTTATATGGACTTAAGGAGGATTTATTTTATGGTAACATGGAACAATCTTGATACTTTAACATCTTTATGCTAAACTCAAAGATCTTAAAGATCATGTAGACATCAAAGAAGCTATGACAGGTGAAAACGGTGCGAAAAACGTGTCGCTGAATATTCTGCACCTATGGCTTCTGGTTTAAGCTTTTAACTACGCTGCAAAACAAGTAGATGATGAAGTTCTTGATGTATTAGCTGAATTAGCTGATGAACATCAGTTAGTTGACAAATTCGAAGAATTATACAACGGAGCGATCATCAACACAGGAGAACAGAGACTCGTTCTTCATCATTTAGCCCGCAGACAGCTTGGAAAAGACGTTATCGTTGATGGTGTCAACAAACGTGATTTCTACGTTGAACAGCAGAAAAAAGCAGCTGACTTTGCAAACAAAGTACATGCTGGTGAGATCACAAATGAAGCTGGTGAAACATTCACTACAGTTGTTCAGATCGGTATCGGTGGTAGTGATCTAGGACCTCGTGCTTTATATATCGCTCTTGAAAACTGGGCTAAGACAAACGGATGCGCTAAAATGGAAGCAAAATTCATCAGTAACGTAGACCCTGATGATGCAGCTGCTGTTTTAAATTCTATCGATGTTTCCCGTTCTTTATTTATCGTTGTATCTAAATCTGGAACAACATTAGAGACATTAACAAATGAAGCTTTCGTTAAAGATGCTTTAGTAAAAGCTGGATTAAATCCTTCTAAACATATGTTAACTGCAACAAGTGAGACTTCTCCTTTAGCTAAGAGTGATGATTATCTTGCTGCATTCTTCATGGATGACTTTATCGGTGGACGTTATTCTTCTGTATCTTCTGTAGGTGGAGTGATCCTTTCACTTGCATTTGGACCAGACGTCTTTGCAAGAATCCTTGATGGTATGGCTGAAGAAGACAAGCTTGCTACTAACAAAGACATCAAAGCAAACCCTGACTTATTAGATGCCCTGATCGGTGTTTATGAAAGAAATGTACAGGGATATCCTGAAACAGCTGTTTTACCATATTCTCAGGCATTAAGCCGTTTCCCAGCACATTTACAGCAGTGTGACATGGAATCTAATGGTAAATCTGTAAACCGTTTTGGTGAACCTGTAGATTATGTAACAGGACCTATCATCTTTGGAGAACCTGGTACAAATGGACAGCATTCTTTCTATCAGTTATTACATCAGGGAACTGACATCGTTCCTTTACAGTTCGTTGGATTCAAAGACAGCCAGCTTGCTACAGATGTTGTGATCGAAGGAAGCACAAGCCAGAAGAAGTTATGTGCTAACGTTGCAGCTCAGATCGTTGCTTTCGCATGTGGTAAAGATGATGAAAAACAACAATAAGAAAATTCGAAGGTGGACGTCCATCAAGTATCATCATCGGAGATCAGTTAACACCTGAATCACTTGGATCTCTGTTAGCTCATTTCGAGAACAAGATCATGTTCCAGGGATTCATCTGGAATGTAAACAGCTTTGACCAGGAAGGTGTTCAGCTTGGTAAAGTACTTGCAAAACGTGTACTTGCACATGAAACTGATGGAGCACTGAAAGCTTATAGTGATTTATTTGAGATTTAGTAGATACTATTTACTGTATCGACACTTGTAAGCTAAAATAGAATATTAAAACAACATATGCATTTTTTCATTGATTTTTGCATTACTGTGGTTTTTTTATGTTATAATGAGACCGTATAGAATATATATGAAGAAAGGGGAATATAAAATTGAAAAAACAAATTTTTTAAGAATCTATACATATTTTGGTATTATTTAATGTTTAGCTGTTTTTTGTCTTTGGTAAGAAGGTTTCTGTCCAATGAAAATCAAAATGCTGCACCAATTTATTACTTATTATGGATTAAATGGTAATGATATAACCATACAATGGAATGCACCTGATGGAGTTTCTTATTCTAAAGTAGATATTTATTCAGCGACTTCCCCAAACGGTTCTTATCGCTATGAAAATACCGTATCTGGCAATTCCTATACAAACACCTATGTTGCAAAAGGTGTTCCTTATTATTACAAATTAGAAGCTTCTTATGAAGATAATGAGGGATATAAAACTGTAACCACTTATGCAGGCAAATGTATTATTAATCCATTGCCAGCTCCTTCTTCTTTGGAAGCCAGCACTGGAAATTCGCATAGTATTACTGTTAAATGGAAAGCATCCGATGATTGTGATGGTTATCAAATTTATCGAAGTGTTTCTCCTGATGGAAATTATGAGTTAGTCCAAACTGTATCTAATGAAAGTAGAAGTTCTTGGTGGTACGATGATGACGAATCTTTCCAAACATATACGCAAAAAAATCTTGAACTAGGGAAAATATATTATTACAAGATCCGTCCATACACTACATATATTGATGAAACATTTTATGGGGATTTTTCTAATTATATTTCTTGTCAGGTTACGATCAATGGTACGAAAAGTAAAAAGTTGCTTCTTACCAAGAAAAAAAGATCAATACGATCACATGGGCAAAAAATGATGAGGCTGATGGGTATATCGTATATTATTCCAAAAAGGAAGATGGAAATTACACAAAATTAAAGACTTTCACAAGTCGAAACAACTTATCTTATACTCATACGAAATTAACAAACGGTACTGCTTATTACTACAAAATTCAGGCATATAAGAACTTTAATGGCGGTAAACTGTATGGTCCAATGACACCTTATCTAAAATACTGTGATTACTATTCTTATACAGACGAATCTTATGAAAGTCGCTGCCGCCGTGCTTTTGGGAAGTCTTATTATGCTGACTATAAGAGTGCTAAGCAGGCAAAGAAACATATGAAAACGATCACAGTAAAAGTATGGGATAAAAAAAGGTAGAAAAAATATACAAGAAAATTCCGTATCACTGTAAACAAAGGGCTTGCACCTTCTATCAAAGAAATGTTTAAGGAAATCTACAAGAGCAAAGAACGTTTTCCTATCCATGAGATCGGGTGCTACAGCTGGCGTGGTAAGAATTCCAGTTCTGAACATTGTGAGGGATTAGCTTTTGATATTAACTCCAATGAAAACTATATGATCCAGGGTAAAAAGGTATTGGCTGGTTCCTTCTGGAAACCTAAGAAGAATCGTTATTCAATTCCTTTGAACTGTAAATTGGTTAAAATCCTCGAGAAATATGGTTTTCATCGTGGATTGTGGGGATCCCGCAGAGATTATATGCATTTTTCTTATTTTGGTGGTTAATACAAATCAAACAAAGGATCAGGCATTTGCCTGATCCTTTGTTATGTAAGCCGAAACCGGACTTGAACCGCGACCCCTTCATTACGAGTGAAGTGCTCTACCAACTGAGCTATTTCGGCATATATGAAAGCACAGATATGTGTATCTATGCTCCTTTTGTAAGATAATATTCAATCTTGCTGATTGCTTCTTCTTCATCGACTCCATCAGCTACGACTGTTAAATCCTCTAAACGATCTAAGTCTAATCCAAGACTCATCATTCCCATCATACTCTTTACATTGACTTGCTTATTCCCTGTCTCGAATAAAATCTTGCTCTCAAACTGGCTCGCCATCTGTACAAGAAAAGCTATTGGTCTGTCTTCTTCTCTTAAGGCTACTTCCACTTTGACGTTCTTTGAAATCATTCCTGTCCTCCCAATCTTATCTCTTCCGCAATTCGGCCGATCTTCTTTAACCGGTGGTTCACACCAGACTTGCCTACTGGCGGTTCTAGCATATCTCCAAGTTCTTTCAGTGTAGCTTCCGGGTGTTCCAAACGTAATCTTGCAATATCCTGCAACCCTTGATCTAAAAAACGGAGGCCTTTGTGCTTATCAATATATTCAATGTCTTCCACCTGCTTGACTGCGGCTGAAACCGTCTTATTAATATTCGCTGTCTCGCAATTGACACGACGGTTTACTTTATTACGCATATCTTTCAGGATTCTTACATTCTCCAGCTCCATCAATGCGACGTGTGCTTCCATAATATTCAACACATCTACAATCTTTGATCCTTCTTTCATGTATACCACGTAGTACTTTTTACGCAAGACAATTTTAGCATTCTAAATCAAAAAAAATTCAAGACCTCTTTTAATTGTTCTGCTGTCTGTACATTAGTAGATACAACTTCAAAATGGTAATTCTTCTCTGGATCACTCATGGAACCAGCTGCCTGAAAAGCCCCTCGAATATATGCCCGCTTACAACATGTGTTCTGTAAAACAAGTCCAAACTCTTTGGAATCTAAAAGTTTCACTGCTTTCAATATTAAAACACAATCCTTATGCTTGTCAACACTTATCGTATAATTTCGACTTCTTTTTAAAAATTCGTTTCGTCCAACATCAATCTTCGCATGAATATCAAACACATCTTTGATAAGTGTATAAAAACGTTTCGCGGCAGATACCGTCTCCGTCTGGATCTGAATCTTATAATGTTCTGGCTCTAGACTGATATTCCCTCCAAAACGTAAGAATCCTGCGATTTCCGCAATCTTACAGTGTCTGGCACCGGTTTCATTTCTTGATAATTCCTCTTTAATATTACTTGAAAATGACATTGCCTACCTCATAATATCTCTATGCTCTACTTTGACAGAATATGGCAGTTGTTTTAATCGCTCTGCCAATTTATTGGTGATCGTAACAGATCGATGCTTTCCTCCAGTACATCCGATTCCGATCACAAGATTATACTTGCCTTCTTTAATATAATTTGGGATCAAGAATCTCATCATATCATCTAACTTATCAAGAAATTCCACAGATTCTTCATGCTTCATCACAAAATCCTGAATTGGTTTGTCATTTCCAGTTAATGGTCGCAGATTCAGATCATAGTATGGATTTGGAAGAAATCTGACATCAAATACCAGATCTACATCCGCAGGAATCCCATGTTTAAATCCAAAAGAAACAACTGCTATCTGGAATCGTTCCCCTTCTTCTCCGTCTACAAAAATACGATCGATCTCTTCTTTTAACTCCCTTGTCAGAAGCTGGCTAGTATCGATCACATACGTTGCCTGATCTTGCAGAAATTTCATGATCTCCCGCTCTTTTGCAATTCCATCCTCAACTCTTCCATCTCTTGACAGAGGATGATTTCTTCTTGTCTCTTTATAGCGTTTTTAATAAAATACGATTACTTGCATTCAGATAGAGAATCTCATACTTGATCCCCCGCTGCCTCGATTTTCTTTTTAATTTGTGTGCTAACTCGCCAATTCCTCTTCCATTACGGATATCAATCCCAAGAGCAACATTTTCAATCTTGGCAGTTTCATCTAACAACATGTCTGCAAATTTATCAAGTAAAGCCACTGGAAGATTATCAACACAAAAATATCCAGCATCTTCTAATGTCTTTAATGCACTGCTTTTTCCTGCTCCTGACATTCCTGTTACAATTACAAATCTCATCTGTACTGCTCCTTTTTAGAACCTTCCAACACGTTTTGACTTCTGGCTCCATCGTAACTCCAAACTGTTCTTTTACTTTATCTTTCACGTCACTGATCAACTGCATAACATCGGATGCTGTAGCATTTCCACGGTTGATCACAAAACCACTGTGTTTTTCAGATACCTGTGCATCTCCCACCTGATATCCCTTTAATCCTGCATCCTGAATCAATTTTCCGGCAAAATATCCTTCTGGACGTTAAATGTACTTCCGGCACTGGATATTCTAATGGCTGTTTTGTTTTTCTCGCCAATGCGTACTCATCCATTTTGGCTTTGATTTCTTCTTTATTTCCTTTCTTAAGTGCGATCACACCTTCTAAGACAACGTATTCATTCTTTAAAACGTTTACTTGTACGGTAACCAAGCTCTAATTCTTCCGCTTTCAGAGTTTTGATCTCTCCTTCTTTTGTAAGAACTGTCACTTCTTTTAGTACCTGCACCATCTCACCACCGTATGCACCAGCATTCATAACGACAGCTCCGCCAAATGTTCCAGGAATTCCACCTGCAAACTCAAATCCAGTTAATTCTTCATTGAGTGCTGCTCTGGATGTAGAACTTAATAAAGTTCCTGCTTTGACGATAAGTTCATTACCACGGACTTCGATTCCACTGTAGTTTTTGTAAATCTGAAGAACAATTCCGTCCATTCCATCATCTGCGACCAAAAGATTACTCCCATTTCCTAAAACAAATAATGGAATTCCCTCTTCTTTTGCAAAACGACTGACCGCTTTGATCTCTTCCATATTCTCTGGTGCCACAAAAATATCAGCGGGTCCCCCAATACGGAATGTTGTATGATTTTTCATCGGTTCCTGTCTTAAAATATATTTTTCTGGTATGATCTGTTTTAACTGATCAATCTTTGTATCCATAATTTCTCCATTCTTAATATTAATGCAAGATGAATCCTGTATATCACAGGATTCCAAATCTCTTCATCTTATGAAAGCATCAGACTAGCTGCACCATAAATTCCAGCATCATTTCCAAGAGTCGCAAGTACAAATCCTGTCTCCTGTGCTTTTCCAAATGTATACTTCTTAAAATGTGCATTGACCGCATCTAAAAGGATCTGTCCAGCTCTTGATACGCCTCCACCGATAACAAACACTTCTGGGTCGACCATCAATGCGATATTCCCTGCTGCAAGTGCTAATTTCTGTCCAAGATCATCTACGTTCTTTGGCAAATGTATCTCCTTCTTTAGCAGCATCAAAAATGTCTTTTGCAGTTACTTCATCAAGGTCTCTTAGTGTAGTCGCTTCTTTAAAATCCTTTAATGCTTTCTTTGTCTCATATACAATTCCCCGTTGCAGATGCATAAAGTTCCAGACATCCTGTCTTTCCACAATTACATACACGATCATCAAAAGGATCCACAGTCATATGACCGATCTCTCCACCATATCCACGGCTTCCATCAATGATCTTGCCATCAACAATGATCCCTCCTCCAACTCCTGTTCCAAGAGTGATCATCACCGCGCTGTTATAATCTGCTGCTGCTCCCATCCAGATCTCTCCTAAGGCTGCTGCATTGGCATCATTCGTTGCCTTTACCTTACATCCTGTAAGCTTTGACAATTCTCCTGCCACATCCACGCTTCCCCATCCAAGGTTCACACATTCATTAACTTTTGAAACTCAAGAACAGCTCCTGGAACTCCAACTCCGAGTCCGATCACATCTTCCTTATCAAACCATTTGCTTTGCTGTGATCATTCACTGCCTGTGCAATATCTGGCAGGATGTTCTTTCCATTTTCCTCAGTTCTTGTCTTGATCTCCCATTTCTCTTTTAAATGTTCCATCTTCTCCAAACAGACCCATTTTTACTGTTGTTCCACCAATATCAATTCCATATAAATATTTCATATCATTTAATCCTCCATCTGACCTGTAACACGTTTATAAAGTTCTTCGGCTGCATTATATCCCATCTTCTTCTGTCTGTGATTGATTGCTGCTGCTTCTACGATGATCGCCAAGTTACGCCCTGGACGAATTGGCAGTGTATGTGCTGCAACTTTATTGCCAAGATATTCTACGTATTTCTCTTCTAATCCTAAGCGGTCATAATCCGCATCTTTGTTCCAGTCTTCCAACTGAATGACCAGATTGATCTCCTGCTCCATCTTAACGCTTTCAACACCATACAGATTCTTAACGTCAATAATACCGATTCCTCGCAGTTCGATAAAAGAACCTTGTAACTTCCGGAGATGTTCCGATCAATGACTTCTTGCTGACCCTCTTGATCTCTACAACGTCATCAGATACCAGACGGTGTCCTCTTCGGATCAACTCTAAAGCTGCTTCACTCTTACCGATCCCACTCTCTCCTGTGATCAGGATTCCTTCACCAAATACATCGACTAAAACTCCATGGATCGTAATGCTTGGAGCCAATACAGTTCCCAGCCAGCGGATTACTTCTGCCATAAATTCAGATGTCGTATCCTGAGATATCAAAACCGGTACCCCATACTCTTTGGCAACTTTTATCATCATCTCACTTGGATGCAGATTCCTGCAAAATACAATAACTGGAATTCCAGCTCCGATAAATCTTTTATAAATATTTTTCGCATTTTCAACATCTTTTTCTACCTCTTCAATAAAAAGGTGTTCTGCTTTTCCGATGATCTGAACTCGATTCTGTGCAAAATTTTCAAAAAAACCTGCCAACTGTAATGCTGGACGGTTGATCTCTGCCTGTTCAATGTAAACTTCTTTTGAATTGATCTCTGGTGTTACTTCTTTTAAATTTAATTCCTTGACCATATCATATACTGATACTCTATGCTCTTTATCCATAATCTTTCTCTCTTTCTGCACCCTTGATTGTCTGTCTCTTTCTCTATTTTAACATATTTCCTTACTGCTTGGAATCGTGAAAAAACCCATAAATAGACTCTGCAGTACTTTGATTCATGCCAGGAACATTTAAAAGTTCCGTAACTGTTGCTGTCTTGATCTGTCCAAGATCTTTAAAATACTTCATTAATTCTTTTCGTCTCTTTGGTCCAACACCTTTGATGTCATCAAGAACAGAATGTACTTGCCCTTTTGCACGCAATGATCTGTGATATTCGATCGCAAAACGATGGGCTTCATCCTGTATCCTTGTCACAAGTAAAAATGCTTCGCTGTTTGGCGCAAATATGATTTCCTCGTTGTTATAATACAAGCCTCTCGTTCTATGATCATCATCTTTGACCATTCCACATACTGGAATATCAAGTCCCAAATGATCCAGCACACGAAGTGCAACATTGACCTGTCCTTTTCCTCCATCCATCATCAGAATATCCGGAAACTTTGTAAAACTGCCAAGTGCAGCATCTTTTCCCTGTTCTTTCAGTTCTTCCAGCTCTTTCTTTCCATGAAGAAATCTTCTGGTCAAAACTTCTTCCATACTGGCATAGTCATCCGGACCTTCAATGGTTCTTAAACGAAACTTGCGATAATCTCTTCTTCTTGCTTTTCCTCTTTCAAATACGACCATGGATGCTACGGTCTGAAATCCACTGATATTAGAAATATCAAATGCTTCCATTCGATTCAAACCTTCCATCCCGAGCAATTCTTCAATCTCATGAACTGCCCCGATCGTCCTTCTTTCTTCCCGTTTGATCTTCTCACGATCCATTCTTAATACATTCTGAGCATTTTCCTTTGCCATCTCTACCATCTTGTGTTTTTGCCCACGCACTGGTATCTTAAAATGTACTTTTGCTCCTCGTTTCTTTGACAACCATTCTTCAATGATCTCCTTTTCTGAAATATCATGTTCCAGAAAGATTTCCCCTGGAAGATAAGGCGTCCCCGCGTAAAACTGTTTGACAAAAGCTCCTAAAACTTCTTCCTTGGAACTTTCCTCATCTGCTTCCATATGAAAATGTTCTCTTCCAAGAAGCTTTCCTTGGCGGATAAAGAAAATAGATACGACAACATCCTTATCATCCTGTGCCATTGCAATAATGTCACGGTCCTCAAACGCATACGTATTGATCTTCTGACGGTCCATGATCCGCTCAACACTCTTGAGCAAATCTCTGTATTCCATTGCCTGTTCAAATTCCAATTCATCCGATGCTTTTTGCATTTTCTCCTGAAGCATTTTTGCAACCTGTTTATAATTTCCATTTAGAAACTTGATTGTTTCTTCGATCTGTTTTGCATATTCTTCCTTGGATATATATCCTTGGCATGGTGCATCACACTGCTTGATCTGATAGTACAGACAAGGCCTGTCCTTCCCTGTATCTTTTGGAAGTCTTCGGTTACAGGTACGGATCTTAAAGATCTTGCGAAGCAGCTCGATCGTATCATTTACTGCTCCTGCACTCGTATAAGGTCCGAAATACTTTCCTCCATCTGCTTTCATCTTCCTTGCCAGCATGATTCTTGGAAATTCTTCATTGACCGTTACTTTAATGTAAGGATAGCCTTTGTCATCTTTCAGTTTTGTATTATATTTTGGATGATGCTCTTTGATCAGATTGTTCTCAAGCACTAAAGCTTCCAGTTCTGAATCCGTGATGATATATTCAAAATAAGCAACATTCTTTACCATATGCTGAATCTTCACAGACAGATTCCGGCTGTCTTGAAAAATACTGACGCACACGATTACATAACTTGATCGCTTTTCCAACGTAAATGATCTCATCTTTGCTGTTATGCATCAGATAAACTCCTGGTTTCGCTGGGAGTTTCTTAAGTTCTTCCTGAATATCAAACATGAACTTCCCTCCATCTTTTATTTTGTATCTTTTGGGGTTGCAAAATACACTTAAGATTTATCACAGCATAAATTGGAATGTAAAAAAAGTGGCATATCGCTGGGTGATGTTGGTTGTTGTGGATGGGACAGAAAGAAGGTACCACCATCAAATTTTACACTTCTTAACCTTACTCCAGTTCTTAGAATAAACCTTCTTATTTCCAGCACCTTTCGTATAAGCCTTCATCCTAAAATAATAAGTCTTCTTAGATTTCAGTTTCTTCACCATCAAATTCATTTTCGTTGCATATTTTGTCTTTGTCTGACTACGTTTAAATTTCTTTGATGTAGAATACTGGATCATATACCCTTTTGCTTTGCTGACTTTTTTCCATTTCAGCTGGGCTTTTCTTTTACCTTTCTTTATGGTTTTGATCGTTGCTCTTCCGGGTGCTTTTGTTGTTGTTTGTGTTGGTTTGTTTGTTGATGTCTGTGTTTTTGTTCTGTTGTTTTCTCTGTTGATGATGTTGTTTCTTTTTTGGCTGTTGTTTTTCAGTTGTAGTTACTTCTGTGGCTGTTGTAACTTCTGTCGTTGTAACTCCTGTTGCCTCTGTGGTTGCTGGTT
>ENA-OPYV01000482-OPYV01000482.1-human-gut-metagenome-genome-assembly--contig:-NODE-482-length-10875-cov-2.117417_pt1 | contig 10875 bp, 13 predicted proteins | sample MGYA00242474_ERZ504485 | MGnify/ENA primary metagenome ERZ504485 (study PRJEB26092, sample SAMD00036263) | human gut metagenome | host: Homo sapiens | study: EMG produced TPA metagenomics assembly of...
GTATGCAAATCATTTTTACTATCTGCACTGAAATCGAGGGCGCGGTTATAGCTGAATTCTTCTTCATATACCCAGTCGGGAATACCGTTGAGCACCTTGTTATATTCTCCGTCTTTCGTTACCTGCGATTCGCTGTTACCGAAAGCAGTTTGATAAGGTAGATGTTGTTGTTGCGCACAAACGCAATCTGGTGACTGTCGGGTGAGAACAAAGGAACCTGCTGCGGACCGTTGTTTGACAAAGGTTCAAGTGTACGGTTTCTCACATTGTATATATAATATACAGCTGTGAATGAACGACGGTAGATCGGTTTGGTCTCCGTTTGAATCAATATCAGACTTTCGTCCGGTGACATAATATAGTCATCGAAATTTTTCAACTTGTGGTTGCGGGCAGTGGCTACGTCAAAGATGGTAGCTACCTCTTTACCGGTCTTAAAAGAGTATTTGACGATTCGTTTGTGGTCCTTGCTGATCTGGGTGTAAATGTTCACCCGTCCAGCATCGGTTTTAATCCCTGTATACTTTTGTGCGCGATAGGTACCGTTGGCTACATCCTGTAGTGTTACCTTTTTGTGCCTGCAGAGTAACCAGGCACATTAGCGCATAAAAAAGTACAAAAAAGTTTTTCATGACTGTGTTATTTAAGTTTTACATTTATTCTTCTTTTTGAATAGCTCCTTCAGGTACGACTTCTGATGTTTTCTCTTCCTTGGACTCTGCGGGCGTATTTTCCTTGTCTTTGATGCCGAATAGCCAGCGGAAGAAACGGACTAAGAAGTTCCGTTTTTTCGGTTTGACTTCTGTGGCTTCAGAAGTAGACAACGGGGCAACTGTCTCTTTTTGTACGCTTGTACTGTCGGTAGAGACCACTAAGGTTGTATCCGTGGCCAATGTATCTGTCATCAGTGAGTCTACGGATGGCATAGGGATAACCTGAAGAACTGAATCCTCCGCAAGAGAGTCTGCTGGAGCAGAAGGTACCGAAAGACTGTCTTTCTTTATGTCAGGAGTGGATTTCGGGGCAACAGGAGGAGTCGGTTTCGGTTTCTTGAAAGGAACCGGAACAGAATATTTACAGCGTACGTTAATCCCATGTTCCTGAGCCGGAATCCAGTCGGGCATCACTATGATGGCATCTAAAGCGGCCGTATCCAGACGTGCGTCCAGCCCTCTTACGATGCTGGGAGAAGTGATACTACCGTCTTTCTCTACAATGAATTGAATCATGACCGCCCCCTCTTTCTGAGTTTCTTCAGCCAGTTCCGTGGTATGCGCCTTTCTTCTGATATAGTTGAAGAAGGCTTTCATGCCTCCAGGATACTCCGGCATTTTCTCTACTACGTGATACACCCGGTCGGCTCCTTTCTTTGTCATTCGTATTTCCAGCGGCTGGTTAGGGTTCTGCAAGAAAGATTCGATGTCGAGATACTTGTTTTCCATGCGTTCTGCCCGTATCATAATCAGGTGACTGTAATCCGCTTCAATACTGAATTCACCCTGCGCATTAGAGAATGTGTGTTTCCCAGTTCCCTGGATGCTGATTTCTGCATGAGGAACAGGTTTACCTCCTTCTTTCAGCACGCCATTTACCAGTAAAGTCTTACCGCTTTGCTTGAAGCGTGCCAAATCCTCCGGACGGTCTATGCGGATGATTGTATCTTGTGCTGCTTCGTCCAGTCGCAAGGATTTGATAGTTCTGTTCTTATCTGTCGGGAAGTAAAAATTGGCAGTACGAACGTAATTGTTGTCAATGGATTGTTCGAAATCGATGAGACCTTGTTCGTTACTGATATACTCGCTGCTGTAGCCTGCCACTTTCAGAATGATACCTTGTTGCGGTTCTCCTCCGGTATTCAGTACGGTAATTCGGAAACGCTGTTTCTTGTTTTCCAATGGAGAAGCCCCCACCTGAGGTAATGTAATCAGGCAACATATCAGCCCGGCGAATATATAAATAAGATGTTTCATAAGCTCGTTTATAAATATTCGCAAAGCTACGAGTATTCTGGGGTATTCACTCTTGTTCAGGTGTTAATAAAGATAAATTATCCGGCCTGGTAAAATTTACGAAGCCGGATAATTGAACTAAAGTTTGGTTATTTGGATGTCTTGGCAACCAGTTTTCGTAGCCTGAACATGCGTAGGCGTTCCATGGCATGTCGGCGGCTCAATATGATTTGTCGGCGGTAGACAATGCAGGTTGTGAAGAAATATACGATAGCTTGTATCCAAAGTGCCTGATATTCGACTAACACTTCCGGAAGAGTTGCGCCCATGTTGTTGATTCTTACAAACCCGTTGATACCAAACGTAGATGGGAATATCCAGGAGAATACTTTCCAGAACGTAGGTACGGCAGCTCCCGGCCAGGAGATTCCGGAGATAAACAGGAGCGGTACGGAGGTGAAGACATAGATCATCAGACATGATTCTCTGTGATGTATAAAGATGGAGCAGGTCATCGCAAAGAAAATACATGCCAAGATGTAAGGCACCACAAAAGCTAACAGGGTCATAGGCTGTGCAATTTGTACCAAATCAAACAATTGCGGTACAAGGCAGAGCACATACGCAGCTACTAATGCATAAATCAGGAAATAAGCCAATGACTTTCCGCCTACAATGCGGAGCGTACCCTGATACTGTCGGCTGATGGGGACCAAGTCTTTGAAGCGGTTATTTTCACGGGCGGTTCCCGCTGAAAGTCCGATGCCTAATAATAGCGTCTGCTGTATAATCAGGATGAGCACAGCTGGAATCAGGAAGCTGGCAAATCCGTCTTGCGGGTTGAATAGCGATATATCTTCGTATTCAATGGGAGCCGTACTGATCTCATCCTGCCGTTCCGTTGTATTTCCCATCCGCTGTATCTGAATTTTTTTATTTAAGGTAAGTGAAGCGTTGGTACTTGCCAATACTAGTGCTTTGTAGTATAGCATACCACTCATGTCACAATAAATACTGACTGTAGTTTGTTTTCCGGAGGAAATGTCTTTACTGAAGCTTTCCGGAATGTAGAGAATGCCATATACCCTTGTTTCTTTCAACAGGTTTTTCCCTTCTTCCATATCTGCACAATGCGACTGGATATGCACGTCGGCACTTGCATCAACCGTACGGATAAACTGGCGGCTGAGTGCCGTGTTGCTGTTGTCTATTACCGCTACAGGCACTTCGCGTACCACCTCATTGGTATAAATAAAGGCATATACCAACGGGTAGGCCAGCGGGACAAGCAAGAAGAAAATAAGTACGCCCTGGTCTTTGAAAATGGCTTTCAGTTCCTGCTTGCATATATGGAAGAGACCTGCAAAGCCTTGTTGTATGGTTTGTTTTAACGATTCTTTTTTCATGAACGCAAAGGGTTAAGGGATATAGACATAATGCAGCATGGCCGTGCGTATTCTTTTCAGGAAGAAGAAAGGCAGGAGCATGAACAGCAGCAGGGCGGTAACGGCATGCCAGGCATAAATGACCGGATAACCGTTTAAGGCCAAATTCACGTAGAGCAGGAAATAATGCCGCAAGGGGAACAACACGGACAAAGCCTGCAGCGTAGGGTGCATCGCCATGACCGGGAAAGTGAATCCCGAGATGGAGAATGAAATGACTCCCCACAGGGAAGCCGCACTCAATGCCAGACGGAGTGAACCGAACAAGCCGAAAAGGAATACGCCGAATGCTTGTGAGGCAAGCACCAGCAGCAGTCCGGCTAACAGCATCGGGAAAATTCCGCTGTGACACGGATAGTGCAGGAATCCGTACAAATACACGTTATAGAACGTAGCCATGATGAAGAACGTCACGGTTTGAGGAATCAATTTTCCCACCAGTGCCGTCACAATGGAGTTATCGGCCAGTTGCATCAGTTCCTTTGAAGTCTTGTCCTTTAATTCTGTTCCGATGGTATATACGGTAGTCAGGAAAATAAGTAGCATCAGGATACCTGGAAACAATGTATTACACAGGTACACCGAGTAGTTCAGCCAGGGATTGTTCAGTGCATGGGTAGAAATGACTACCGGTTGCAGGAAGGCAAGTGCCTGGTCTTCGGTGGCTCCTTTGGCTAATAGGGTTGCTTGTCCCACGGCTGCAGAGGCTAACTCCGACATGGTTCTCTGGTCCTTGTAGAGCAAGGAACCTGCTATCAGGTAAGAATAGTTGACATAGAAAGAAACCTTAGGCTGTCTGCTGGCAAGGGCTTCTTCGGTCGTTCCTTTCGGAATGTAATAGAATGAATAAATCTCTCCGCGCTGTACGGCCTGTCTTGCTTCTGTGACACTTGGGTAATGCGCTACAATCTGGGTCTGCTGAAACGCGTCCAGGTTGCGGATAATGTTGCGTGTCGTGGCGGTGTTGTCGAGGTCCACCACTCCTGCAGGCAGATTGGTCGGCAGCCCGTTTTCCATCAGGGTGGTGAAAAACAGGAAACAGAACAATGGAGCGATGACCATGCAGAACAGGTACATCGGCTTGGTGGCAATGCGGAGAATTTCTCTTCGCATCACTTTCAGGTAACATTGATAGGTGGTTGTCGACATGTGGATTTATTTTTCAATGATAGCAGACATACCCGGACGTAAAATTTTCTACAGGCTGTACGGGTTTTGCCTTTACTTCAAAAAGTCTTCAGGTCAAACTGACCGGTGGTCTTGGTGGCTTTCCATGCGGCATACGTACCTAAGTCCTTCATGACTGTCACCTGGAATTCAGCTTCTTTTTCCAGGGCAGGAACGTAGGCTTTAATCTTGCTTCCTACGGTGAAGTCTTTCAGAAAATCCTCACGTACGTTGAATGTCACCCACATGTCATCCAGTTGGGCTACGTTCATGATGGGAGCGCCTGTACCAACCAGTTCACCTACTTTCGGGAAGATTTCGGCCACTTCTCCATCAGCAGCAGCTACTAAGTAAGTTTCCGATACGTAAGAAGAAACCTCAGCTACAGCTCCTTTTGCACGTTCTACCTGTGCGGCAGCCATGGCCTTGTCTTCACGCTGTGCACCATTCTTGGCCATTGTGTACTGTGCATTGGCAGCACGTTCGGTCGCCTTCATGGCATCGTATTGTGCTTTTGCTTCATCTCTTTTCTGTGCGGTCATTACTCCTTCTTCGTACAGGCGGTTCACACGGTTGTATGATTTTTCGGCAATCTCCAGTCCTGCTTTGGCTTTCTGCCACATTTCGTATGCAGCCTGCAGTTGCTCGCTTCTTGTACCTCTCAGGGCCTTCTCGTTCAGTGCTTGTGCAGCCTGTTCGGCAGCTTGTGCCTGCGACAATTTAGCCATTACATCCGGAGCCTCCAGAATAGCCAGTGTATCACCCGCTTTCACTTTATCTCCTTCGCTGACAAAGAATTTCAGGATACGTCCCGGTACCTTGCTCGATACCCTGTATTCTGTGGCTTCAGCCTGGCCTTGTATGATTTCAGGACCTTTTCCTAAGGTGAAGAATCCGATGATGCTGACGATAACGATTACGGCTAACAATGTAAAGAAAGCCAGCATGATATTGTTGCGTTGAGTCTTTTCCATATATCTGATATTATTTAAATTCCCATTGATTTGTTCAAATAAAGTTCACTCATTTTGACGTCTATCTGTGCGTCTATTTTTCCGGCTTGTGCCGAGAACCAGGCCGTTTGTGCTTCCAGTACGTTGCTGGTCGGAATGACTCCTTCCTTAAATCCCAAATTGGCATAGCGCAGGTTTTCTTCTGCTTTCTCCATGTTCTTTTCGGCTAAAGCTAATTTCTTGGTCGATTCGTTTACCTTATAGGAGTTCTGCGTCACCTGGAGTTCCACTTTTTCTTTGATGTCTTCCAGTTTGTAGCGGGCGATGTTCGCTTCTGCCTTTGCGGCCTTTACCTTATAGATACCTTCTCCCCAGTGGAATACAGGGATTTTTACGACGATTCCGGCAGCCCACATGCCGCGGAATTTATTTTCAAATCCGTTGACGAGCGACGGATTGGTCACCAGATAATTGGCAGTCAATGCGACAGAAGGAAGGAAGTCCGCGCGGACTACGTTTACTTTCTGGCGATAGATTTCCGATGCCAATTCCAGACTCTTCAGCTCTTCACGGTTGCTGAGAGCCGTGCTTACGTTCGCCTCCGTATAGGTGTTGGGAAGGGGCAAGTCTTTCATGCTTTCATCGGCCAGTTGGAAATCGGTTTCCAACGGAAGACCACAGAGCTGGCACAAAAGCATTTTCGAGAGGTTCAAGCCATTATCTACCTGAGTAAGCATCATTTCGGCTTCGTTCACCTTCACTTTGACACTTAATCCGTCGGCTTTGGTAGCCACCCCTTCTTTTATCATCTTGTCTACGTCCGAATCCAGTTTCTGTACCAGCTCTAAAAAATTCTCTGCCAGTTTTTTCTTATTGACGAGTGAAATGATTTGCCAGTAAATCTGGTCCGTCTGCAGGATAAGATCTTGCATACCTGTGGCATGCTGTGATTCAGCCAGACGTTCTGCATATTTGGTAATCTTGTTGTAGGCAATGATTTTTCCACCCATAAAGAGAGGCTGGGTGAGGGTGGCAGCTCCCACCGTCATGTTTCGGGTATCTGTACGGAAGGCATCCACCAGACCTTGTCCTACGGCGTTCAGTCCATCCGTAAGTCCGGCCACAGCACCCGGCAGTAATCCTTGCAATCCGGCAGCCAGTCCGGGATTTGCCGCAGCAAGTTGTTTCATGGCAGCCTGGAATTCAGCCGACTGCATACCTTGTTGCAACTGGTTCCCTAAGTTGGTACCCATGTTACCGATGCTTGCTTCTGTGCATCACTGAGCAGGGATATTTCTTTCTGCGTTACGCATAATATCCCCCTGTAAGATCAATTTTAGGCAGATAATTAGTGAATGCACCTTCTTCTCATAGTGGGCGGCATTGACTTTCTCCTGTGAAATTCGCAGCTCTTTGTTGTTGGCCAGAGCAAGTGCCCGGCAACTGTCTAGAGTAAGTACTTGTTGGGCATAACTGCTGAGAGTTGCGCCAAGCAGTAAGAGTAAACTTGTAATTCTTTTCATTACTGATGCTGACTTTTTATTTGGTTGCTTATGCAACATTGCAAATGTATGACATTAGAACAAATAGTCAAAGCGTTTTTGTTGAAAAGAATCAGTTAATAAATTTAATTTTTGCTGAGCGTTGTGTCTTACCGGTTACTTTTATCTTTTTATCCGGTTGTAATAAGGCTTCTGTGCAATGGGGTCAACCAGCAATTGTACATGCTTGGAAGTCCGGCTGCGGCTTAAAGTCGTAGCATCTTCTGATTCATCCGGATTGGTAACCACCGGGAAACTTCCGTTTCATTCTATATAGACACGGTTGCATAAGCTGGTCTTCAGCGGAACCGAAATCACCTAATTCAGCTCCATAGTTTTCTTCTATTTCGAAATCCGGCAATAATCCCTCCTTGAAGTAATCATAATATCCTTGTGAATTGCTCAGGTAAGTAGTGGTAAGCCATAATTCAATGCCTGGAGCTTCTGCATTGGTAAACAGTTGCTGGGCCACATTCTTTCCGAAAGTGGCTGTTCCTACCTGATACAAACGGCCTTCCATATAGGGCTTCAGGCAGTTGATGACAATTTCAGAAGCGGAAGCAGTATTGCCCGAGGTGAGGACATACAGGTTTTGATAAGACAGACTTGCTCCTCCGGTCAGCGGACTGGATTCGAAGTTCAGTGTTTCCGTTTTTATTGATTTTGTCATTGTAAGTCATGTGCAGGAAAGGCTGTCCCATTGCCGTAGCGGGAGCCAAAGCCGAGCAAAGCTGCTGCGATGTATTTACGTATCCTCCCGGGTTATAGCGTAAGTCCAGGATTATATCGTCAAACTGCTGTCCGTTCAGTTGTGAAAATACTTCCTTGAGTGCATCAGTGCTTTCTCCAAATTCGTTGTACAACAGGTAGAAAGCTTTCGTGTACCCGAAGAGATGATACCGTATTTAAGTACATCTTGTTCTTCCACGTAGCGAGGTTCCGGCATTGGGACTACTCCAAGCGTATCGAATTCCACGTAGTTGAATTCCGGGTCGTCCACCTCTTCCGGATAAGGATTGTATTTACCCAATGTAAAACTGTACGCTTTTGTCGGTCGGGTGATATAAGTGGAATAATCACTTGTGGATACTTTCTGGTTATCTACGGCAATAATCCAGTCGCCTCGTTTCAGTCCGGCTTCTTCTGCTGGCGAGTTAGGCTGTGTGTACAATACTCTCAGTGCATTTGTTCCTCCTTCAGTACGTACCAAGGCCGCTTCAAAACCGAAACAGGGATAGGTGCTGGTGGCACGCGAGGTAGTAAACACGGAGTCTACATGAGAAAACACATACCCGTTTTTCTGGTCTTTGGAGGATGCGGCTGAAGTAAGAAACTCAGCCGGTTTCTTGAAAAAGTCCAGTTTCTCTTCTGCCGGAATATCTTCATAAAAAAGATAGTTTTCCTGCATCACCTCGTAAATCCATGTCTTGGTGGCAATCAGAGCGTAGTATTCTCCTGAGCGGTCTTCTCCGCAGGAAGATAGCAGGCTCATTAGTGCAAGCCAACCGTATATCAGGTGACTGATGTGCTTTTTCATGTTTTCTGAAAATTATTTCATGCGGAATGAACCCTGACCAATCATGCTGCCGTCGGCAAATATATACACGTGGTATGTACCAGCTGACAAGAATTCTTCTACGTCCCAGTATACCGTAACCGTCTGTTCTTCACCCGTGTATTCAATGTATTTCTTGATAGAATAGCTGATGTTGCGGTCTTCAAACTTGAACTGGTTGCTCGGACTCTTGGTCAGTACTTCGTTGTCCGGTTTCGCAATACGTACATAAAGGGTTTTGTTACCCGTCTGTGCCGTAATGTTCTTCACGATGGTGAATGAAATCGCAATCTTCTTGATATTCTTTACACGTTCCGTATCGCGTCCTCTTTTGTTCAGTGTTTGTACCCGAATGTTGGTGGCATCCAGCTGGGCAGCCAGTGATACTTTTTCATTCAGGCTCTTTGTTTCTTGTGACAGGTTGGAAATCTGTGCGGTAGCAGCACTATATTTGCTCTTTACTTCCTGATTTTCTTGCATCAAGGCAGCATTGATTTTGTTCAGGGAGTCTATCTGCATTACGTAGCTTCTCAATACGGCACGTACGGTTTTCAATTCTTTTTTCAGTCGCATGATTTCAGCTGCATCGCTGGTTTTCACCTGACGCAGTTCCTCCAGCAAGCGCTGGGTTTTCAATTTCTCGCTTTCCAGCTTTTCGCGCAAGGAGTCATTATTTATCTGAATCTGTAATTCGTCATATTGGGTAGCAAACGTGCTGTATTCATTTTCCATCTCTTGTTTTTCCACCGCAAAGAGCTGACTCATTTCTTTGTTCTTACGGGCTTCATTTACGGCAAAGAAAGATACTGCTGCTACAATCACAGCCAATATAATGATGGTGATGATAAATTTTTTTTATTGTTCATGGTTTCAATTTTTTGCATTTTGGCGCAAAAATACAATATTTTATGAATACCTTCTTTTTATTTTTAGAAAATTATGGGGATACCAGGATGGCAGGTAGCGTTTCTCCTTTTTCCCATAGTAGGAAGGAGGATTCGGGGTATAGTCTGGCTCCGCTGTCGCGTACCCATTGGTTCAGAATTTGATACAGATTGTCTTCGGTAATGCTTTGCTGGCTGCCGTATTGCATGATTGAATCAGAGGGAGCACTTACATAGTTGTTACCCACCGGTTCTCTGGTGTCTCCATAAGGGTAATAACAGCAGCGTATATTTGTGTTTTCTGTTTGCAGGCAGATAGCATGATTCTTACTTGTGTTTCCTTTAAGATAGCAGTTCAGAATTTCTCCGTTTTAGTGATACTGCAGATAAGACCGCTTCTGTTTTTAGCTTTACTGAAATTGCAGTTGGTGACTGCGCAGTTGATGATTTTCCCACCCTGGTTATATCGTGTGAGGGCGTTTCCTTGTGGAATCTCATTTTTTTAGTCTTACGTTATCTACATGGCAATTGATAATGATTCCTTCGTTCCAGTTTGTCAGGTTTCCGAAATCGCTGTCATCCCGGATGATTTCAACGGTACGGTTTGGAGTATACAATTGTTGATTTCTCCTCGATTTATACCAGCTAGAAATGCCGCATTTTTGGTGTCATTCTCTTTATTATTACACGGCTTGTCCGAGAATTTAGGTTTTTATAGTTTCCGGTGGTAGATATTCCGCTAAAAAGTCCGGCATAATAACTTCCATTCACTGTTGTTCGAAACGTAGATTATTCAAACTATGTCCTTTCCCGTCAAAATACGTCATTGAATAAGCCTTTTTCCGGTGCTATCCCCTTTTTTGTACTTTTCCAATCATTTTGCACCTGTGTGGATTCTTCTTCAGTAAAGGTTAAGCGTCCAGCAGGTAGTAGGCGTGGTTTCTCCCGTTTTTTCACCAAACTCTTCCAAACTCCTGTTTTCATAGACTTCCCCGTTAATTAAATGGGTGAAGGCAATGAAGTCTTCTACGGTAGAAATGCCAGGGCTTTCGCCGTCTTGTTTTTATGGAACAAGTGTATTCGTATCCGGATGAAAACCATGTTCTTCCAGTTGACTTTCATAATCTTCTCCGGTTGTGGTATAGATCTTTATGTGAATGGATAGAGTAGCAGGTGGAACCAGAAAACTATATATTCCATCTTCATTTTGCTCCCATTTGCATAGGAGAGGCTGTGTCTTGATAGGACATTTCTCCGGAATCAGGATTAATCCCCGGTTACAGATAAAGAAGGGGTAAATTCTATCAGACTAATTTTGGTTGTTCAGTTTGCTGGATACATTAAATACGATACGGGCAAACAAGTGCTGAAAAGATAAATG
>ENA-OPYV01000483-OPYV01000483.1-human-gut-metagenome-genome-assembly--contig:-NODE-483-length-10850-cov-2.156300_pt1 | contig 10850 bp, 10 predicted proteins | sample MGYA00242474_ERZ504485 | MGnify/ENA primary metagenome ERZ504485 (study PRJEB26092, sample SAMD00036263) | human gut metagenome | host: Homo sapiens | study: EMG produced TPA metagenomics assembly of...
AATCTGAAATGTCCTTGTTTCTCTTTTCAGTACTTTCTTAAGGAGTACTGTAGTACTTCCACAAAAGTACTGGAGTACTTCCTATGCAGTGAACTGGGAAAAGGCTTTCGGCCGAAATAGGAGACTTGCAGGAGTCGTGTTTAAATGCAGAAAGGACTGACTCCACTTGTAGGGGAGACAGTCCTTTCTTGTATCTGAAAAGCTGTTGCTTAATCGAATAAACTTCTGAATTTCTTGAAGATTTTTCTTTCAGGCTTGTATTTGGCTTGAAGTTCTCTGCTTCCTGCCATTTTTCCAGTGCCTGACGTTCTTCTTTCGTCAACGTTTCCGGAATGTAGACGCTGATATTTACCAGCAAGTCACCTGTACCGGTGTTGTAGCCGTAGCTGTTGATGTTTGGCAGACCTTTGCCGCGCAAGCGGAGCACTTTGCCTGGCTGTGTGCCCGGCTCAATCTTGATTTTTGCCTTTCCATCGATGGTCGGAATTTCTACCGTACCTCCTAATGCAGCGGTCGGTACGCTCAACAGAAGGTTGTAGATCAAGTCACTTTCGTCGCGGATGAGTTCCGGATGCTTTTCTTCCTCAATCAAGACCAGCAAGTCGCCCGGTACCCCGTTGTGCTTTCCGGCATTACCTTTTCCGTTGATGGTCACCTGCATGCCTTCAGCTACTCCGGCCGGAATCTTCACGGTTACTACTTCTTCACCGTAAACCACTCCTTCACCGTTACATTCCTTACACTTGTTCTTGATAATTTTACCTTCACCGCCGCACTGCGGACATACAGACTGTGTCTGCATCATGCCGAAAATGCTCTGCTGTGTGCGGGTTACGCTACCCGTTCCGTGACAGGTAGGACAAGTTTCTGTACCTCCGTCACCTTCTGCCCCTGTACCATGACAGTGGCTGCATTCTACGTATTTCTTCAGCTTGAATTTCTTTTCAACCCCAGTTGAAATCTCCTTCAGGTTCAGTTTGACCTTTACGCGCAAGTCTGAACCACGGAATTTCCGCTGACGTGACTGGCCTCCGCCACCAAATCCGCTGCTGAATCCGCCAAATCCTCCGTGTCCGCCGAAAATATCGCCGAACATAGAGAAAATATCGTCCATAGACATGCCTTGGCCTCCAAATCCGCCAAATCCACTTCCACCTCCGGCTGCACCGTCTACTCCGGCAAAACCGAACTGGTCATAGCGTGAACGCTTGTCCGGGTTGCTCAATACTTCGTAGGCCTCTGCGGCTTCCTTGAACTTCTCTTCCGCTTCCTTATCACCCGGGTTGCGGTCCGGATGATATTGGATGGCCTTTTTTTCGGTAGGCCTTCTTTATTTCGTCTGCCGTGGCTGTTTTGGCAACCCCCAGCACTTCATAATAATCTCTTTTCGCCATGACTATACCTGTTTATTATTGGGCAACCACCACTTTTGCATGGCGGATGACTTTTTCGTTCAGTTTATATCCGGTTTGTACACAATCCAAGACCTTGCCTTTCTGTTCTTCGCTTGGAGCAGGTACCAAAGCCACAGCTTCATGGAAGTCAGTATCGAATGCTTCGCCCACAGGTTCCATCTTTTCCAAGCCTTCCTGGTGCAGGTTTTTCAAAAACTTCTGATAAATCAGTTCCACTCCCTCATAAATGGCTTTCACGTCTTCTGCCTTCTGCATGTTCTGCAGCGCACGTTCCAAATCGTCCAGAATCGGCAGGATAGCATTGATAGCCTTTTCTCCTCCGTTTTTGATTAATTCGGCTTTTTCCTTTAAGGTACGTTTGCGGAAGTTGTCGAATTCAGCAGACAGACGCAGGTATTTGTCTTTCTGCTCGTCGATGACTTTCTGAGCTTCTTCCAGTTCTTTTCCCAACTTTTCTTCGGCAGTCAGTTCCTTTTCTTCTGAAGAGGCATTTTCCTGTGCTTCTGATGCTTCGGAAGTCGTTTGTTCATTCTCGGCAGTTTCTTGTGACTGCTTTTTCAATTCTTCTTCCACGTTCGGATTTTTTTATTTTTCGTTGTTCATATCTTAATGGTTTTTATTTTTCGTTTGAATAGTTTTCTTTTCTCTCTAACAAATTTCGTGCCTTAATGGCAGTTTTATTCAAATTGGCTGCAAAATAATAAAAAAACTGCCACACTGACATAGAAAAAACGAAGATTACACGTGTACTCCCGATTTTCGGTCATTTCATTCATTCTGATAGGTCAGTTCAACCTTGATTTGTCAGCTTCGCACGTTGTTGGGCTTTTATTGTGTGGTGTGAGGTAATTTTGTTTCCATCATCAATCAATACACAAGAAAATGTTTAAGAAAATAGTCCGTTTTCAATTCGAAAAAACTGTTTGTCGTGTTGACAACCTTGTTTTTAATGATTGGGGGCATTTATTCAATGCTGACATTGCCCATCGATGCAGTGCCCGACATTACCAATAATCAGGTACAGATTGTTACCGTGTCGCCCACTTTGGCCCCTCAGGAGGTGGAACAGTTGATTACTTTTCCGATAGAAGTGGCCATGAGCAACATCATGAATGTGGAGGAAATTCGTTCCGTGTCCCGTTTCGGCTTGTCGCTGGTGACCGTGGTGTTCAAGGAAAGTGTGCCCACACTGGATGCCCGTCAGCTGGTGAATGAGCAGATACAAACCGTGGCCGGAGAAATTCCTTCGGAGTTGGGTGTGCCGGAGATGATGCCCATTACCACCGGTTTGGGTGAAATCTACCAGTATGTACTGAAAGTAGCTCCCGGGTATGAGGATAAATATGATGCCATGGAGTTGCGTACCATTCAAGACTGGATTGTGAAAAGACAGCTTTCGGGCATTCCAGGCATTGTGGAAATCAACAGTTTCGGAGGATACCTGAAGCAATATGAGGTGGCTGTCGACCCGGATGCTTTGTATTCGCTCAATATCACCATCAGCGATGTGTACGATGCATTGAGCCGCAACAACCAGAATACTGGAGGTAGTTATATAGAAAAGGTGAACCGTGCCTATTACATCCGTTCGGAGGGTATGATTACCGACTTGAAAGATATTGAACAGATTGTCGTGACCAATCGTGGAGGAATCCCTGTACATGTGAGCGACATTGCTAAAGTACGCTATGGAGCTCCCAAGCGTTTTGGTGCCATTGACCAAGGATGGAGAAGGTGAATGCGTAGGAGGTATTGCCATGATGTTGAAGGGTGCCAATGCCAATGTGGTCACGCAGGAGTTGGAGAAACGCGTGGCGAAGGTACAGAAGATGCTTCCCGAAGGAGTCAGTGTAGAACCTTATCTGAATCGTTCGGAACTGGTGAACCGTAACATTTCGACAGTTATCCGCAACCTGGTAGAAGGAGCCATTATTGTGTTCTTGGTATTGATTCTGTTCCTCGGCAATGTCCGTGCAGGATTGATTGTGGCTTCCGTAATCCCGTTAGCTATGCTTTTTGCCTTTATCCTGATGCGGGTGTTCGGTGTATCTGCCAACCTGATGAGTTTGGGAGCTATCGACTTCGGTATTGTGGTAGACGGTTCCATTGTGATATTGGAAGGAATTCTGGCACATATCTATGGCCGTCGGTTGATGGGACGTACTCTTAGCAAAGAAGAAATGGATGCAGAGGTGGAGAAAGGAGCCGGCAATGTCGTACGAAGCGCCACGTTTGCCGTTTTGATTATTCTGATTGTGTTCTTCCCTATATTGACTTTGACCGGAATCGAAGGAAAATACTTTACTCCGATGGCCAAGACGCTGGTGTTCTGTATTATCGGTGCCTTGCTGCTGTCGCTGACTTATGTGCCGATGATGGCTTCCTTGTTCCTGAAGCGTACGGTATCGGTAAAACCGACATTGGCCGACCGTTTCTTTGAAAAATTGAACCGTGTATATCGTCGGACATTGGACTTCTGTCTGTCGCATGTATGGGGTACGCTGGTGTCAGCCTTTACCTTATTAATACTTTCGTTCTTTCTGTTTACCCGCTTGGGTGCCGAGTTTATTCCAACTCTTGACGAAGGTGACTTTGCCATGCAGATGACGCTTCCGGCAGGTAGTTCATTGAGCCGCAGCATCGAGGTGTCGCTTGAGGCTGAAAAAGAAAACTGAAGCAGGATTTCCCGGAAATCAAGCATGTGGTTGCCAAGATTGGTACCGCAGAGGTCCCAACCGACCCGATGGCGGTGGAAGATGCCGACGTGATGATTGTGATGAAGCCTTTCAGCGAATGGACATCGGCCAGCAGTCGGGCTGAGATGGTAGAGAAGATGAAGAAGTCATTGGAAACGGTGGAAGGGGCAGAATTCAACTTCAGCCAGCCTATCCAGTTGCGTTTCAATGAGTTGATGACAGGTGCCAAAGCCGACATTGCCATCAAGCTGTATGGAGAGGATATGACTGAACTGTATGCCAAGGCCAAAGAAGCTGCGAAATACGTGGAACAGGTGCCTGGGGCTGCCGATGTATTGGTGGAGCAGGCCATGGGACTTCCGCAATTGTTGGTGAAGTATGACCGCTCTAAAATAGCCCGTTATGGCATTGACATAGAAGAATTGAATTCCATTATTCGTACGGCATACGCTGGAGAAACCGCCGGGGTAGTCTTTGAAAACGAACGTCGTTTCGACCTGGTACTTCGTCTGGATAACGAAAAGGTGAAGGACTTGAATATCGACAAACTGTTTGTCCGCACGGGCGAAGGTATTCAGATACCGGTCAGCGAGGTAGCCAGCATTGATTTGGAAAACGGTCCTTTGCAGATTAACCGCGATGCGACCAAACGACGGATTGTCATTGGGGTCAATGTGCGCGATGCCGATATTCAGCAGGTAGTAGAGCAGATACGTACCTCTCTGGAGAAAAATATCAAGTTGAAACCGGGATACTACTGGGAATACGGCGGACAGTTTGAGAACTTGCAGAATGCCGTGCGTACCCTGAGCATTGTCATTCCGATTGCGCTGATGCTGATTCTGCTGTTGCTGTTCTTTGCCTTCCGCAGTGTTATCTATTCATTGGTTGTCTTTTCTACGGTGCCCTTGTCACTGATTGGCGGTGTGGTAGCTCTGTGGCTGCGCGGACTTCCGTTCAGTATTTCAGCCGGCGTAGGATTCATTGCCCTGTTTGGTGTAGCCGTGTTGAACGGTATTCTGATGATTAACCATTTTAATGATTTGCGAAAAGAAAAAACATATACCATGTGTACGAACCGAATTATTGCAAAAGGATGTCCTCATCTGTTGAGGCCTGTCTTCCTGACCGGATTAGTCGCTTCATTGGGCTTTGTGCCGATGGCCGTAGCTACTTCTGCCGGTGCCGAGGTACAGCGTCCGCTGGCCACGGTAGTGATTGGTGGTCTGATAGTATCTACTGTTTTGACCCTGATTGTCATTCCGGTATTCTATCGTCTGGTAAATGTGATAGCCCATCTGTGGGGCCGGAAAAGACATCGCGCACGGTTGGGACGCAAAGCGGGTATGACGTGTATGTTGCTCCTCGCAGCCGTATCTGTTTCTGCAGTCACTCCGCAGAAAGCAATTACCCTGGATGAGGCGGTAGAAATAGCCTTGCAGAACCATCCCCGTCTGAAGATGGCCAGTGCGGAGATTGAACGCAGCCGCGCAGCCCGTGGTGAAGTGTGGGATGGAGGAAATACCTTTGTTTCAGCTATTCTTGGGGACAGTTGAACGGCGAATACAAGAAAGATAATGAACTGGCCGTAGAACAGTCGTTAGGCTCTTTTGCTGACTCCTTTTATAAGAATGCGCTGGTGAATGCCCAGGTAACCACTGGCACTCATTACCGTGACATGGTGAAGAAAGAGATTGTGGCCGAAGTGAAACGGGCCTGGGTATATTATCAGTATGCTTTCCACCTGTATCATTTGTATGGAGCGCAAGAAGAACTGGCCTTGAAATTGCGTGAGAGCGGCGACTTGCGTTACCAGCAAGGAGATATTGACCAGACGGAGCGTAATATGATTGCGACACTGGCCGCCGAACTTCACACTCGCAGCTTGCAGGCGCGGGAGGAGATGGAACTTGCTTCCCGCCGTTTCGCCTGGGCATGTTATGCCGGTGAACAGGTGGTTCCCAACGACAGTTCATTGGCTGTGCTTCCGCTGTCCTTGCAAGACCGGATGCTTTCGGCTCCTCATCTGAACTATTTTGCCAGTCAGGTGCAGGAAAAGAAATCGCAGCTTCGGATAGAACGGAGCAAGTTCTTCCCGGAATTTTCGCTGGGTTATGTCCGTCAGAAAATTGCTCCGCTGAATGGCTTGAATTCGTGGATAGTGGGAGTGTCTTTTCCCATTCTGTTCTTCCCGCAGCGTAGCCGCAGCAAGCAGGCAAAGGTGAGTCTGCAGATTGCTCAATGGGAAGCCGACCAGAACCGTGTACAACTGAATAACAAGGTGGAGGAACTTTACCGTCGTGTGCGCCAGCAGCAGGAAAGCTTAGATTATTATGCCAAAGCTGCGTTGAAAGAGGCAGACGCTTGCAGGAAAGTGCCTTGATGAAGTTCAAGGAAAGTGAAATCAACATTACGGAGTTTGTGCAGAGTCTGAACGCTTCCCGTGACATTCGCCGGAATTATATTGAGACGGTATATGCATACAATGTGTCCGTGTTGGAATCGAATTATATACAGAATAAAAATAAAAAACATAGCAAGATGAAACAAATACCTTTTTTCTCAGCCTTATGCTGCTCGCTGGTGATGGCCTCTTGTGGAGGTGGTGCCACTGAAAAAACATCCGATGAATCTACAGCGGTACAGTCCGTACAGCAGGATAGCCTTCAGGCATCTTCCGACAGCCTGAAAGTGGATGGTACTACGGGAGCTACCCAGGTGGCCAATGCACCTTCTTTTAACGGTATCTTGATGATACCGCCACAGCAACACGCAACGATTACTCTTAGTATGGGCGGGGCTGTACACAGCGTATCTTTCCTTCCGGGCGTTATGTGCGTAAAAAACCAGGTCATTCTGACGCTGGAGAATCCGGAATTCATAGCCTTGCAGCAAACCTGGCTCGATGCAGCTGCGCAGACTGAGTTCCTGGAAAAAGAATATCTTCGCCAGCAGAATCTGGCTTCTCATGAGGCTGCTTCACAAAAACGGATGCAGCAGAGCAAGGCGGAATATTTGTCGATGAAGAGCCGTCTGGATGCAGCTGCAGCCCAGTTGCTGATTTTGGGAGTGGATGCCCGCAGCTTGCAGACAAAAGGCATTCAGCCTTATTTGGAGATAAAAGCGCCGTTAAACGGCTATGTCACGAACATGAACGTGAACGTAGGAAAATATTTCAATGTAGGTGAGCCCGTGTGCGATGTGATTGACAAGCAGGCCCCGATGCTGCAGCTTACAGCCTACGAAAAAGATCTGGATAAGTTGAATGTGGGCGACCGTATGGAGTTCCATGTAAACGGAATGGGAAATGAAACCTTCGAAGCCGTACTGGTTTCCATTGACCAGATGGTAGACAATGCCAACCGTTCCATCAAAGTGTATGCCCGTGTGGCTCATCCGCAGAAAGATTTTCGTCCCGGCATGTATGTGTCAGCACGTAAGTCGACAAAAAATGAATAACTTTGCAGCATGAAGCGAATCTGGAGCAATAAATATGTGCTGATAGTGAATGCCATCTCCATCATGGTGGCATTCCTTACGCATTTCCCGGAATTGATTACCTTGTCGAATCCGTATTCGGCCGACGGGCTTTCGTTTCCGGGCATGCACTGGGCTGATGTGGGCAATGAGGTATTATTTACGTACCTTTCCCTTCTTTTTCTCTTTTTCCTGAATGAAGCCGTGTTCCGTTTCAATAGCGATATGGTTTCTATCGGGTGGAAAAGGTGGTTTGTTCGTTTGTGCTGACCTGGGTAGTAAGTAACCTGCTGGGCAAATGCTTTGTTTACTTGCATCAGCATTTCGATGTGCCTGCCATTGATGCCATGCTTCATCATTATCTTCATCCTCTGCGTGACTTCCTGATAACCTGCATTGTGACGGGAAGCTGCTATTTCTTCCATCAGAACCGGAAGAGCCGTAAGATGCTGTTTGCAAACCAGCAGTTGCGCATGGAGAATGTCATCAATCAGTACGAGGCCTTGAAAAGCCAGTTGAACCCCCACATGCTGTTTAATTCGCTGAACACCTTGTACCTTTTGATTCGGGAGTCACCCGACAAGGCTCGCCACTATCTGGAAGAACTGTCGCGGGTGATGCGCTACACCTTGCAGGACAACGAGTCGCATTCCGTGACTTTGCGCGAGGAAATGGAGTTCGTACAGTCGTACATGTACCTTTTGCAGGTGCGTTATGAAGAGAATCTTCAGTTTGACATCCGTATCCATCCGGAACTGATGTCACGGAAACTGTCACCCATGGCCCTGCAGTTATTGGTGGAGAATGCCGTGAAGCACAATGAAATCAGTAACCGCCGTCCGCTGACAGTGTCTGTGATAGCCGAAGGTGACACGGTGGAAGTGAGTAATCCGCTTCAGCCAAACGGGGGAGGGAGTGCCGGAATGGGCATCGGACTGGCAAATCTGGCCAAGCGCTATCAGTTGCTGTATAAAAAAGACATAATCGTAAAAGAGGAAAATCATCGTTTCGCCGTTATTCTGCCTTTGATATGAAGACTTTGATTATAGAAGATGAGAAAGCAGCCTTGCGCAACCTGAAGGCCGTAATGCAGGAAGTGAACACCGATTTTGAATCGTCGGCGAAGTGGACAGTATTTTCGATGGGGTGGAGTGGTTTCGCACGCATCCCATGCCGGAGCTGGTGTTTATGGACATTCATCTGGCCGATGGTTCAGCCTTCGATATCTGTGCGCAGGTAGACATCACGTGCCCCATCATCTTTACTACAGCCTACGATGAATATGCCTTGCGGGCCTTTAAGGTGAACAGTGTGGCCTATCTGCTCAAGCCCATCAGCCGGACTGATTTGCAGGAGGCCATGCACAAACTGGAATTGCTGGACGGACAGGTGAAGGAAGAAAAACAGCCTGACTTGTCGGCTATCATCCGTAGTTTGAAAAAGGAGAAAATTACAAGACGCATTTTCTGATGCCGGTGAAGGGGGATAAACTTCTACCTGTGTCGGTGGAGGCTATCCAGTATTTTTATATCTCCAACGGGCTGGTTAAGGCGGTAGATAGTGAGGGAAAAGAATTTGTCTTCTCTCAGTCGCTCGACGAACTGGCCGAGCAATTGAATCCGCATGATTTCTTCCGTGCCAACCGCCAGTTTATCGTGTCGCGGAAGGCCGTATCCGACATCAGCCTATGGTTCAACGGACGGCTGGCCATCAACCTGAAAGTGCCGGTGCCCGAGAAAATCATCATCAGCAAGGCCAAGGCTTCGGAATTGAAAGACTGGTTCTGATTTTGTAAGACGTGCGGTACTTGTCAATCTGAAATGAAACCTCCTCTTCTCCTTTATACTGTATCTCATATTTTTATATTATCTTTGTGCCGTAATTCAAAAAAGGTAGAAAAAACAGATGATAACAGTTTCAAATGTAGCCGTTCAATTTGGTAAAAGAGTGTTGTATAACGACGTGAACCTGAAGTTCACGAATGGTAATATCTATGGTATTATCGGAGCCAACGGTGCCGGTAAGTCTACGTTCCTGAAAGTGATTTCAGGCGAGCTGGACCCTACTAAGGGTAGCATTACCCTGGGACCGGGCGAACGTCTTTCGGTGTTGAGCCAGGACCACTTTAAGTTTGATGCCCACACGGTGCTCGATACCGTACTGATGGGACACACCATCCTTTGGGACATCATGAAGCAGCGCGAGGCTCTGTATGCCAAGGAAGATTTTACCGATGAAGACGGTATCAAGGCAGCCGAACTGGAAGAAAAGTTTGCCGAACTGGAAGGCTGGAATGCCGAGAGCGATGCAGCTATCCTGCTGAGCGGACTGGGCATAAAAAGAAGACAAGCACTACACGCTGATGGGTGATTTGAGTGGTAAGGAAAAGGTGCGCGTGATGCTGGCACAGGCGCTTTTCGGAAATCCGGACAACCTGTTGCTCGACGAGCCGACCAATGACCTGGATATGGATACGGTGACCTGGCTCGAAGAATACCTTTCGAACTTTGAACATACCGTGCTGGTGGTAAGCCACGACCGTCACTTCCTTGACTCGGTATGTACGCATACGGTGGACATCGACTTCGGCAAGGTGAACCTCTTTGCCGGTAACTATAGCTTCTGGTATGAATCCAGCCAGCTGGCTCTCCGTCAGCAGCAGAACCAGAAGGCCAAGGCAGAAGAAAAACGTAAGGAACTGGAAGAATTTATCCGTCGTTTCTCTGCCAATGTAGCGAAATCCAAGCAGACTACCAGCCGTAAGAAGATGCTGGAGAAACTGAATGTGGATGAAATCAAACCGTCTTCTCGTAAATATCCGGGTATCATCTTTACGATGGACCGTGAACCGGGTAACCAGATTCTGGAGGTTTCCGGACTGCGTGCCGAAACGGAAGAAGGAACAGTGCTTTTCAATGATGTGAACTTTAACGTGGAGAAGGGCGACAAGATTGTCTTCCTGAGCCGCGACCCGCGTGCCATGACGGCCTTGTTTGAGATTATCAACGGACACCGTAAGGCACAGGCCGGACACTATAACTGGGGAGTAACCATTACTACGGCTTACTTGCCGCTGGATAATACGGATTATTTCAACTGCGACCTGAACCTGGTAGACTGGTTGAGCCAGTACGGGTGACGGAACCGGGAACGATGCCGCCGCCAAGTACGCGGTTGAATTCCGTGAACCCAGTGTCGATTCTGGAAATGTTTTCCGTACTGATTTCCGTGATCGGTTTCGCCGCGGAATCGGGCACTGCAT
>ENA-OPYV01000484-OPYV01000484.1-human-gut-metagenome-genome-assembly--contig:-NODE-484-length-10828-cov-2.403607_pt1 | contig 10828 bp, 10 predicted proteins | sample MGYA00242474_ERZ504485 | MGnify/ENA primary metagenome ERZ504485 (study PRJEB26092, sample SAMD00036263) | human gut metagenome | host: Homo sapiens | study: EMG produced TPA metagenomics assembly of...
CACCGATACGAATTCCACATTCCGAATAAACGTTTCGATACGGAGTCAAATCAATACCACATTCTGTTCGATGCCTTCCAGATGACAGGCAGAAATATAAGGAGAACCTGTATAGATAAATTCACGATACACTTCATCGGAGAAGAGGAACAAGTCGTACTTCTTCACCAAATCCCGAATCTGATTCATCTCCCGGCGAGTGTACAGATACCCGGTCGGGTTATTCGGGTTACAAATCAAGATACCCTTGGTGCGTTCATTAATCAACTCCTCAAACTTCTCTACCTTCGGCAAAGAGAAACCTTCGTCGATGGTAGTCGTCACCGTACGGATAACCGCTCCTGCCGAAATCGCAAACGCCATGTAGTTGGCATACGCCGGTTCCGGCACGATAATCTCATCCCCCGGATTCAGACAGCTCATAAACGCAAACAGCACAGCTTCCGACCCTCCGGTAGTAATGATAATGTCATCGGCATCCAGGTGAATGTCGTACTTCTCATAATATCCCACCAGGCGCTCTCTATAACTTCTGTATCCCTGGCTGGGACTATATTCCAACACCTGGCGGTCAATATTTCGAATCGCATCGAGGGCCGCTCGTGGAGTAGGCAGGTCAGGCTGACCAATATTCAAGTGATATACATGAATTCCTCTCTCTTTCGCAGCTTCAGCCAAAGGCGCAAGCTTACGTATCGGCGACTCCGGCATTTCAGTTCCTCTGATGGATATTTTTGGCATATTTTATAGTTTAAAAAAGATTCTGAAATGCAAAGATAAAGCGATTGTCGAAATTAAACAACTTTGTGCTCAGAAAAATACGGCTACTCCTTTCTTTTGAGAAAAAGGCCTCCAAGTAAAGTTTAAACGCCTTTTCAGGCATTTTCCAAGTCTTCTACCCAAAAAATCCGTATGTTTGCTATCGATAACCAAACACTCAAGCATTATGAACCTTTACCTAATTATATTTACAGCCGGCACATACAAGGTAGAGCAAGTCTACGAAAAGCATAAAGACCTGTTCGTGGAACTGGAAAAACATTTCACCCTTCACCTTGTCAATTATACAGACTCTGAAAGCATTCCCAGCCATGAATACAAAATGGCATTCATAGCCAGCGGAGGCGTAGAGAATGCTGTAGTACGTTTTTTCAGCATCCTGCCCTATCCCATCACTCTGCTGACGGACGGCCTGAACAACTCACTGGCTGCCGCCCTTGAAATCTCGGCATGGATTCAGTCGAGAGACATGAAGGTAAAAATCATCCATGGATCAGTGCCCAATATGGTAAATCAGGTACTTTTACATCACCAGGCGTTTGCCGCCAAACGTTCCTTGAAAAAGAAACGCATCGGCGTAATCGGCACTCCAGCCTCCTGGCTGGTAGCCAGTCATGTGGATTACCTGTTAGCCGGACAGCGTTGGGGAGTGACTTACACGGACATCTCCATTGAAACCGTAGAAAAAGCTTTCCACGAGATTACGGAAGATGAAATAGGACCTGAAGCCTCTTTGTTTGCCAACCGTGCCAAAGGAATTCAGGAAGCAACCCCAGAAGAGCTGCTTCGGGCCATGCGATTATATAAGGCCATCCGGCGTGTATGCCAGGAAGAAAACTTGGACGCTCTTACCTTGTCCTGCTTCTCGCTGATCCAAAGTCTGAAAACCACAGGCTGCTTGGCCCTTTCTCTGCTAAATGACGAAGGAATACCTGCCGGATGCGAAGGTGACTTGCAGTCCATCATGACCTTACTGATGGTAAAAGAGCTCATCGGAAAGCCCGGCTTTATGGCAAATCCTTCATTTGTAGACCTTGCCCGTAACGAGGTACTGCTGGCACACTGCTCCATCCCTACTAAAATGGCCGAAGAGTTTATTATCCGAAACCATTTTGAAACAGAAAGCGGCATTGCCATCCAGGGCATTGTACACCCAGGCGAAGTTACCCTCTTCAAATGTGGCGGAGAATGCCTGGACGAATATTATCTGTCATCGGGACATCTTATTGAAAATACCAATATGGTAACCTGTTGCCGCACACAGCTAAAGGTACGCCTGGATAAGCCGGCAGACTATTTCCTGCACAATCCGCTAGGCAACCACCACATTCTGATTCAAGGGAATTACACCGACCTCATTCAGGAATTCATGCAACAAAACCGTTGCAAACCAAGAATTGACTGATTTTTCAAAAACCATTTATTCTCTCATTCAATTTTATAATCGTATCTTTGTGTGAAATATTACAAATTGAAAAGCAAGAAAAATTATGATGCATAATTGGTTTGAATGCAAAATCGTTACGAGAAAATAGCCGAAAACGGAATGAACAAGAAAGTAACGGAACCCTATCTGGTGGACGCACTCAGTTCACCGAAGCTGAATCGCGTATTATCGAAGAAATCACTCCGTTCATCAGCGGAGAATTCACTGTATCCGACATCAACGCGCCAACTACAGCGAGCTCTTCCCCAGCGACGAGGAAGCTGCCGACCGCTGGTTCAAGTGCAAGCTCTACTTCATCACCCTCGACGAGAAAAGCGGTGCGGAAAAGAAAACAGCAACCAACGTACTGGTACAGGCTGCCGACCTGCGCGATGCCGTGAAGAAACTGGACGAAGGCATGAAGGGTACAATGGCCGACTACGTCATCGCATCGGTTGCCGAAACTGCACTGATGGACGTATACCCCTACTCTGCAGAACCTGACGTAAAACCGGAATTCCCGGATGCAGACAAACGATAAACAAACACATATCACACCATGGATATTCAGTCTAATTTAAAAGAAATACGGGCACAACTTCCTCCCCAGGTCAGCCTGGTTGCTGTATCCAAATTTCACCCGAACGAAGCGATTCTGACTGCATACGAAACCGGACAGCGCATCTTCGGAGAAAGCAAGGAACAGGAACTGAGCAAGAAGCAGGCTTCCCTGCCCGCCGATATTCAGTGGCATTTCATCGGCCACCTGCAGACCAACAAAGTGAAGTACATCGCACCCTACATCGCCATGATTCATGCCGTAGACAGTTACAAGCTACTGGCTGAAATCGACAAACAGGCGGCTAAATGCAACCGGGTGATTCCTTGCCTGCTGGAAATCCATATCGCAGAAGAAGAAAGCAAATACGGATTTTCTTTTGAAGCTTGTCGCGAGATGTTGGAAACCACCCCGTGGAAAGAGCTGACACATGTATGCATCAGCGGAGTCATGGGAATGGCCACCAATACGGACGACGAATCACAAATCACCAATGAATTTGAAAGCCTTCACCGTTTCTTCACTGAACTGAAAGCTACCTATTTTAAAGATTGTGATACCTTCAAGGAAATTTCCATGGGCATGTCGCACGACTATCCGCTGGCAGTTCAGGCAGGAAGTACAATGGTACGTGTAGGCAGCAAGATTTTTGGAGATAGAGTATATTAAAAACGAGAAGAATATGGCACAACTAAAAACAACTTTTGCAGGGTTAACTCTGAACAACCCGATTATTATCAGCAGTTCTGGACTGACTAACAGCCTGGCTAAAATTCAGAAAACTGGAAGAAGCCGGAGCCGGTGCAGTAGTACTGAAATCAGTATTCGAAGAACAAATAAACATGCAGGCAGGAAGCATGCAGGGCTATGGCTCACCCGAAGCCGACGACTACCTGGGAGCATACGTACGCTCACATGCGCTGAACGAACATATCACCCTGATTGAAGACGTAAAGAAACACTGCAAGATTCCGGTAATCGCCAGCATCAACTGCTACAGTGACAGCGAATGGACAGATTTTGCCCGCCTGATGGAAGAAGCCGGAGCCGATGCTCTGGAACTGAATATTCTTTCTTTGCAGACCAGCAAGGATTACACACCGGGAAGCTTCGAACAGCGTCACATCGACATCCTGCGCCACATCAAGAAAGTAGTCCGCATCCCGGTGATTATGAAACTGGGCAGCAACCTGACTAATCCGGTTGCACTCGTCAACCAGTTGTATGCCAACGGCGCTGCTGCTGTGGTATTGTTCAACCGCTTCTACCAGCCGGACATCCAGATTGACAACCTGACTTTCACTACAGCCAATGTAATGAGTTCACCTTCTGAATTGTCTGACCGCATCCGCTGGACAGCCATTGCTTCGGCAGAATTCCTCAGCTGGATTATGCTGTTTCAGGCGGCGTACACAACGGAAAAGGCGTTATCAAGTCTCTGCTTTCAGGCGCTGCTGCCGTAGAAGTTTGCAGCGTTATCTACCAGCACGGCAACCAGATGATTGAAGAGATGAAGAAAGAACTGACCGAATGGATGGACGACAAAGGATATGATTCCATTGCACAGTTCAAAGGAAAGATGAATGCCTCAGCCGCAGGCGACATCAACCCGTTCGAACGTACACAGTTCATGAAATATTACAGCAACCACGAAGAATAATTCCCTCAGCGGAAATGCACAAAAAAAACGGATTCCCTGACGTTTCAGTCGGAGAATCCCGTTTTTTCTTTTTATCCCCTGTCTAAGACTTATCGCTTCAGCAAACCGATTTTTCAGATTCAGTTTAAAATAGTACACTCCATTTTCACGTTCCAGATAACCATACTTGTCTTTTTCCGTAGAACCTTTCTCCAAGCGGCTGTTCTGGAAAAGGAAATCGGCAAATGTCTGGCGGAAAGCACGCTGATAGCACAACACTTCCCCGTCACCCGTCACGAAAAGGAACCCTGCAATGGCAGAGTCTGTTCCGTTGTACAATTTTGCCGGACGAAGTCCCATGGCCAATGCCAGCAGCAGCTCTTTCACCTTGTATTCATAGAAGCCATGCTTCGTAATCAGCTCGTCCTTTATCTTCAGCGGATTCAGCTTTTTGATTTCCTCCGTCAGTTCCGACACCTTCGTAATACCGTCCAGCCACATCAAGCGTGTCATTTCCGCCATCAGTCGTCCCATGTGCAAATCAATCATGGACAGGTTGCTGCGGAAAATCTTATCGGCCACATCACTGTACTTCAGCGTACCTCCCAGACGCTCTATCATCAACATGCGGGATATGACATCATCCTCCTCACCTTCCGCATTGATTTTGTTGACGGTCGGGGTAGCAAACTTCACACCTGTCTGCTCAAACTTGAAATTGGCGGTTCTTCCCCCGTCAAGCAACGGAATCATCATTCCCAGACGGGAACGGACACAGAATCCGGTGAGCGGAGCATCTACCGAGTAAAAAGCCACGCTGAAATCCGTGCGGTCGTCCGTCTTAGCTTCCAAATCAAAAATGGCTACTTCATCCAGAAACTCCTCTACGCCATCGGGAGATGTGACATCATCCTCCCGGCTCTGACGAATCGCTGCATAGATAAGCTCTGCCACCGTAGCAAAGTCTTCACGAGGAATCCGCTTGTCTATATTCTCTCCTTTCAGATGCACGGTATCTTTTTCCAAAATATACTGACGCGTACCGTCATGTTCTTCCCGCTGAACCATTGCCACCGGAAGACGGAGTGCTTCGTTTTTCTTCACATCAGGAGTACCACCGTACACGTAACCGTCGGCCAGCAGCCGGAAAAACGCATACAGTTCTCCCCATTCTCTTTTCGTCGCTTCAATGCCATAATCTGTCTATTTTTTAATTGTCAAAGGTAGTAAAAGAAGCGTTAACAAAACCTTTCTGCAATGCAAATTATAATAGATGTTTATAAAACAGATTTTAAGTCATCATTTTACTTGCAGAGAAACCAGAAAAATTGCGTACCTTTGTAATTGTGTTTTCATAGTTATTAGATTTAAGGTTAACAAAGGTTGGAGTTCAGCGGAACTCCTTTTTTTTTATGCCTTTTTCTAGGCTATTTCTCTTGTATTTATTCTGATTTCAAGCTGTTTACAGGGTTGTTACGAGCCGTCCGGTAATTCTGTATAGTAATGGTAATCAGTGTAATCAGACTGATTATGACGCATGTAATCAGAAATACCCATGGAGAAATAGGTATTTTTTCATTGAACTGTTTCAGCCATTCCGATACGGCATACCAGGCGATAGGGCTGGCCAGGAGTGAACAGACGATGGAAAGCGTGAGGTAGGAGCGGCCAAACATCCAGAGAATTTGTCCCGTGGAGGCTCCATATACTTTTCGTACCCCGATTTCCTTACGGCGGTGTGCGGCTTCAAAAATAATCAGTCCAAATACTCCTACCAGTGAAATCAGAATGGCAAGCAGACTGAACCAGGTGATTATCTTTTGCTGGTTTGTTTCTTTTTGGTAAAGCTGGCCGTATATCTGGTCGTAAAATTTCACTTCTGTGGGATAGCCCGTAAAACATTCACTCATTGTCTGACGGATATGCTTCAGTGCGCTGTCCATATTACTTCCGGCCTTTACGCGGATGTAGGCAAATGGTAGCACATTGTTGCTGTAGATACCGTTGGGACAGAAAATATAGGGGACGGAGCCAGTTTTGAGTGAAGTAAACTGCACGTTATTCACATATCCTTTGAGGGTGGCGCTCATTCCCCATGGGAAAAAGTCGAGTGTTTCTCCTGCCGGGATACCGCTTTCTTTCTGAAGGTCCTGCGTGGCGATAAAGTTTAATTGGGAGGTGTAGATGGAATCGCTGGGCAGGAAGTCGCTTCCCGACAGAATGTGCATTCCCATGACTCGGCAGAAGTTCGTTGTGACGTCAATATATTGATGTCCGTAGTTGTTTCCTTTGTAGCGGAAGGTATACTGTGTATATCCCTCGGTGGCTCCTAACTCCCATTTGGCGTAGGCAATGTCGTCAATTTCAGCAAAACTTTTCAGCTGACTGTCGAATTTGCGGTACGGACTGCTGTGATAAGGCATTTGGGGGAGGGAAGCGACCAGTATCTGGTCTTTGTCGATGCCCAGTTCATGGTTTCGCATGAATCGGTTCTGCAGAAAAATAAAAGCTGCGGTCACAATCAGGGCAAACGAAACAATATACTGGAAACCGATGAGTACCGTACGAAGCCGTTTCCCTTTTCCGCTCAGGGCATAGTTTCCTTTCAATACAAGGGCAGGAGGGAAAGAGGTCATGTACCATGACGGATACAGTCCGGCCACGATACCGGTAAGCAGGGCTATCACTCCGGTGTAAAGCACATACTTCCAGTAAACGAGCAGGGAAGGGGTGAAGCCCATAAAAGAAAGCACGTTCAGGCGTATCAGGGCTGCGACAATACCCAATGATAATAGCCATCCTATTAATACGATGCTCACCGATTCGGCTACCAGGGCACGGCGCAATTCTCCATTGGTGCTTCCCAGCACTTTCTGGGTATTGATGCTGCGCATGCGTACCGGAGCCAGTGCCGTGCTGAAGTTGATAAGGTTGATACAGGCTATGAGGATAATCAGGAACCCGATACTTACCAGCAGGGTCATGGTGCTGCGGCTACCTGTTTGGAAGTAGTAAGGGGAATGCATGTCATAATATAGTTTCTGTATCGGGAGGACATAGAGTTTCTGGGTGCCTTGATCCCCGGTAAATAGTCGTTTGTTGGCTTCTGTAGCTGCAATCTGCTGGTTGACTTCTTCCACGCTGACTCCCGGTTTTAGCAAGAAGAATGCAAAAAAAAAGTTCTGGCTGCCCCAGTCGTTCTCCTGAAGTTTTCCCATCGGAACAAAGAGGTCATTTTTGAACTGGCAGTTTTCCGGTAGGTCTTCAAAAATACCGCATATTCGGAATTTGGTAGCTTCCGGATTTCGCCAGTCTGGAGTGTCGGTGTAGAGGTAGGAACCTAAGGCATTTCCATTCGGGAATAGTTTGCGGGCATAGCTCTCGGATACGATGACACTTTCCGGCTGTTTCATCTCCTGGTCACTGCCTTCCACGAACTTCAGTCCGATAATTTTTCCGAAGTCGGGATACACGGCCCAGGGCTCCTCGTAGAAGTATTGCGGATTCTTGGGGTCGGTATAGAAAGCCTGTTTCTGCCAGGCAGGGGAATAGATGGTGCCATATTCGATGCCCGGTACTTGTTGGATAAGGTAGTCGATTGGGCCTCGGGGAAGTGTACTGACATAATTCTCCTCTTGAGGTTGTGCCAGATTCAGCATGACCAGGCGGTCGGTATAAGGATAGCAGGTATCGAAATCGCGTTCGTAACTCACCTTCATCATAAGCAGGACAAAGGCGGCAAAGGCAGCCGAAAGTCCCATCAGGTTCAGCATGGATGCGGTCTGGAAGCGTTTCAGTGTGTAGAATAGATTTCGTAGGATGGTTTTCATATTTTCGTTTTTTATGTTTCTGATTTGGGTAAGATTATTCTGTTTTCAGGTTCAGTACTGGATTTTCCCGTACGGCTTTTCGGCTGATTAGCCAGACGGAGGCCAGTGAGATGAGGGCTACAATCAGGAAAGCGGCAACCGGTACCCACCAGGGGAAACTGCTTTCGTAGGTCACAATCTTGTCTATCTGCTGAATGCCGATATACATCAGCGGGAGGCCGATGAGCAGACTGACCGCCAGTGATGCGGAAGAGAATTTCATTAACCGGAGCATTTCGCTGCGGCTGTCGGAGCCGAATACCTTGCGTACAGCGATGTCTCGTTTGCGTTGTGCGATGAAGTAGATACTCATGGCGGTAAGTCCTAACAGGGAAATAACCAGTGCTGCGCAGGTGAAGATAAGAATCAGGTGATTCATACGGGTATGTCTTCATATATTTTCTGTACCAGTGTGTCATACCATTCTGAATCAAACGAGTATCCGTCTATTATCTTGGAATAGAGCTGGTCCAGTTGCTTTTTATAAGCCTCGGGTTGATCATCGCGTACTTCTACCAGGATGTTCCATGGGCTGATGCTGTCGGAAGGAGCAATTTGCATACGCAGCGGATGAGGATCTTTCATAAGCAGAGAGCGAATCTGGAAGTCTTTGAAATCTCCAACCACGTTCATGGTATAGCCCCCACGGTCACTTCTTACAAAGTCTGTAAATCCCAACTGACGTAAGTCTTTCATGGCCGACTGGCTTACAAAGAAATTTTTTGGATTGTATCCTGCGTGACGGTCTTCCGTAATTTGGATATGAAAGATGTCGATGAAGGCAGAGTCCACCACAAAGGTCTGGAAACTTAGGTCCTTGGTACTGTCGGCCGTTGTAAAGTACATGGTATCATTGTTCCCACCGTTAATGGGAGTACCTTGTGCAAAACTGACGCGTTTTACGAAAGGAAGCTTCTGGGCTTCCTGGCGGAAAAGCTGAAGTTTCTGGTCGCTGCCCATAGGAGGGTAGTGGATGACGTGACCGTATTCATATCCTAATGGGGCATGCAGGATGCGGTAAATCTGTACACTCAGGTAAATGGCACATCCTAACATGGCAATGGTGAGTCCGTTTTGTACAATGTTTAGCAGACGGAGGTATAAAGTCTTAGTCTTGCGGCGGAAGGTACCTTTTACGATGTCCAGCGGATTGTATCGTGACAGCAGAGTGGCAGGTACGAATCCGGAGAGTAAGGAAAGTACGGTAATCAGAAGCAAATAGCACAATAGGGTGAGGGGATTTAAGTCACCCACAATGTCAAGCCGTGTGTGAAGCAGTTCCATGGCTGTAGGTTCTGCTGCCTTGGCTAGTAAAAAACCAATCACAAAGGCCAGCGTGGTCAGCAGGAACGATTCGGCAATCATGCGCCAGAAGATGCTTTTCTTGGAGGAACCTAACAGGCGTCGGGTAGCCATTTCCTTGGCCCGGTAACTGGTTTGGGCAATGCTCATGCTGGTATAGTTGAAGATGGCCATAAACAGAATCAAGACGCCGATGGTCAGGAAAATAAGTACTACTTTCAGGCTATATTGGTTAAGTATGGCTCCGGCAGCCTGTGTATCGGAGAAGTAAAACTTGTGTACGGGAATGAATAATACCTTTTTAACGGAATCATATTGGTAGATCCAGAAGAATTCTTTGAAAAAGCGGGCTATGTCATCGGCTTTATCGTTGGGATTGACGCTCGGATGGAAACGCAGGAAAAAAATACAGCTGGCAGCATTGCCCAACTGGGTATTTTCTTCGCTGGCACTCCAATGAACATACCGGACATTTTTATGAAGGCTGAATGCTTCAATATTGGAAGGAAAGATAGAATTATCAATGTCTTCAATGATTCCACTTACCGTGCAGCGCCGGTCACCGAATGCTTGTTCAATAAGTGTTTTCCCTAACGCATGTTCCGTGCCAAACAGCTTGATGGCACAGGAACGTGTCAGCACGATGTTGTTTTCATTGGCCAGCAAGGTTTCCGGATTTCCTTCCAGCAGATGAAAGTTGAAGAACCGGAAGAAGTTTTCACGGACAAACATCATTTGTATATTAACCGGTTGGTCGTTAGTTCTGACAAACTGTTCGTAGTAACCGCTTACGGCGCACCAGTCTTCTATTTCCGGATAACGGCTTTGCAGTTTGTCACCCAGCAAGATGTGACCTCCTGCCCATATCTCGTTAGCCAGTACATAAGTCCGGTCTGCATCTTTCATGTCTTTGTCTACGGTGAGCTGTCGGGTTACCATGTGGGTAATCAGCAGGAGAAACATGAGTGAGATGCTTAATCCAATGACATTGACAAAGGTAAAAGCTTGTTGCGCTGTAAAAAGGTAAAGTAAGTTTTCATTTTCTGTGTTTGGTTTTGTTTTTTACTGCAATATACGATACAATTTTCGTGCCATTATTTCAAATCGTTGATTTATAACTATATGTGATTTCCCTGTTTTTGTGAGTGTCTAAATTTTTGACAAGGGGTGTATGATTTTTAGACAAAAGTAATCGAGTGTTGGGAGAGGTCATATGATAGATGCAGTCTTGTTCTTGATTTTTTAAGGTTGAG
>ENA-OPYV01000485-OPYV01000485.1-human-gut-metagenome-genome-assembly--contig:-NODE-485-length-10772-cov-1.559418_pt1 | contig 10772 bp, 12 predicted proteins | sample MGYA00242474_ERZ504485 | MGnify/ENA primary metagenome ERZ504485 (study PRJEB26092, sample SAMD00036263) | human gut metagenome | host: Homo sapiens | study: EMG produced TPA metagenomics assembly of...
CACGAAGACACACCGAAAAGGGCAAGAATCGCCATTTTCGACGCGCCAATGTAGCGTTTACGACTCCAACGCACGTAGACTTGGGTCATGGCTGAAGAAACGAAGATCAAGGAAGATACCGTCACCGTGCCTGTCGCCCAAGGCGACCTCGATGCGACGAGCAATGCTGAATTCTACAACCCCCACGGAGTTCTCGGCGGGCATCTCGGCATCGGCAAGCATGCCGACACCGCCACAATCCGCGTGCTGCGTCCGCTTGCCAAGTCCGTGACCATCCTCACCCAGGATGGCGAATACCCGATGACCCACGAATACAACGGCGTGTTCGTGGTTACCGTGCCGGCTTCCGGCACTAAGAAGCAGCCCACGATCCCGACTACCGTGTCAGGACCGAGTGGGAAAGCGGCGCAGTGCTCATTGAGGACGACCCATATCGCTATATGCCCACAGTCGGCGACATGGACACCTATCTGTTCGGCGAGGGCCGTCACGAGAAGCTCTGGGAGACGCTTGGCGCGCATGTGCTGCGCTATGACGATCCGATGGGCGGCGCAGACGGCACGCCCGGCGAACAGGTGGTAGGCACCGCATTCTCCGTGTGGGCCCCGAACGCCCATGCCGTGCGCGTAGTCGGTAACTTCAACGCTTGGGATGGCCGCCGTCATGCCATGCGCGAGCTCGGCTCCTCCGGCGTGTGGGAGATCTTCATCCCCGGAATCGGCGCGGGCGAGACCTACAAGTTCCAGATCCTGAACGCCAATTACACGTGGAGATGAAGGCTGACCCGATGGAGCGTCAGCACGAAGTTCCGCCGAACACCGCCTCCATCGTCACCGAATCCACCTACAAGTGGAACGATGACGCCTGGATGCAGCACCGCCGCACCACCAACCCGCATGATGGCCCGGTCTCCATCTATGAGGTGCACGCCGGCAGCTGGAGGCAGGGACTGACCTACCGCGACCTGGCCAAGCAGCTCGTGGACTACGTCAAGCAGGAAGGCTTCACCCACGTGGAGTTCATGCCACTGGCCCAGCACCCGTTCTCCGGCTCCTGGGGCTATCAGGTCACCGGCTACTATGCGGTCGACTCCCGTCTCGGTTCCCCCGACGACTTCCGTTACCTGGTCGACCAGTTCCATCAGGCCGGCATCGGCGTGATCATGGACTGGGTGCCCGCCCACTTCCCGAGGATGCCTTCGCGCTCGGCCGCTTCCGACGGCACCCCGCTGTACGAGGACCCGGACCCCGCTGCGCGGCGAACACCCTGAATGGGGCACCTATGTGTTCAACTTCGGACGCCGCGAAGTACGCAACTTCCTGGTGGCCAACGCCCTGTTCTGGCTTGAGGACCTGCACGTCGATGCACTGCGCGTGGATGCCGTCAGCTCCATGCTCTACCTCGACTACAGCCGCGAACCCGGCCATTGGCGCCCGAACATCTACGGCGGACGCGAGAACCTGGAGGCCATCGACTTCCTCAAGGAGGCCACCGCCACCGCGTACAAGAACAACCCCGGCGTCATGGTGATCGCCGAGGAGTCCACCGCATGGCCGGGCATCACCGCCCCCACTTCCGCCGGCGGCATCGGCTTCGGCATGAAGTGGAACATGGGCTGGATGCACGACACCCTCGAGTATCTGCACGAGGAGCCCATCAACCGCAAGTGGCACCACAACGAGATCACCTTCTCCATGGTGTACGCCTACTCCGAACACTACGTATTGCCCATCAGCCACGACGAAGTCGTGTACGGCAAGGGTTCCCTGTACGGCAAGATGCCGGGCGATGACTGGCAGAAGCTGGCCGGCGTGCGTTCGATGTTCGCCTATCAGTGGGCTCACCCAGGCAAGAAGCTCTCCTTCATGGGCAACGAGCTGGCCCAGTGGGGCGAGTGGGATCACGACGCCTCCATCGATTGGGATTGCCTGAACTGGCAGGAGCACCGTCAGGTCCAGACCATGGTCGCCGACCTTAACGCCTTCTACAAGGCGCATCCGGCACTATGGAGCCAGGACTTCGACCCGGCCGGCTTCCAGTGGCTGACCAGCGACGATGCCGACCACAACACGCTGAGCTTCCTGCGCATCGGTACCAAGGGCGAGACCTTGGCTGTGGTGGTCAACTTCTCCGGTGAGGCCTGGTCCGATTACCAGGTGGCGCTGCCCACCGGCGGCAAGTGGACCGAAGTGTTCACCACCGATGACGCCAAGTACGGCGGCTCCGACATCCACAACGGCACCTTCGAAGCGGTCGAGGGCGAATATCATTCACGTCCGTTCTCGGCGAAGATCACCGTTCCGGCTCTGGGAGTTGTATTCTTGAAGCCGGAAGACTGAACTGGTCAACAGGCTGAAAGGTAACCGGTTTATTTATGCTCAATACCACAGCGCGTCAGAATACGACACCGCGCACGGTGCTGGTGGTCGAGGACGAGCCCACGCTCGCCACGGCCATCGCCCAGCGCATCACCGCTGAAGGATGGACCGCTCGCGTGGCCGGGGACGGCGCTTCCGCCGTCCAGGCCGCGTCCCAGCTACGCCCCGATCTGGTGATCATGGACATCATGCTGCCGGTTATGGATGGTCTAGAGGCCACCAAACGCATCGTCGCCGAACGTCCGGTGCCGGTGCTGATCCTCACCGCACGTGATGACGAGGCCGACAAGGTCATCGGTCTGGGAGCGGGTGCCGATGATTACATGACCAAGCCGTTCTCCATGCGCGAGCTTATCGCCCGCTGCAAGGCGCTGCTGCGCCGCGTGGAGCGTGCGAAGGTCATCGCCAAGAACTCGGAGAACGAGAAGCTGCTCGACTTCGGTTCGATGGTCATCGACCCGGCCCAGCGCATCGTCACCGTGAACGGCGAACAGGTGCATCTGACCCCACCGAGTTCGATCTGCTGGCCACGCTGGCCCGCCGCCCGAAGTCGGTGCTCACCCGCGAAAAGCTGCTCGAAGAGGTCTGGGACTGGGTCGACGCATCCGGCACCCGCACCGTCGACAGCCACGTCAAGGCGCTGCGCCATAAGCTCGGTGCCGATACCATCCGCACCGTGCATGGCGTGGGCTTACGCTTTCGAGCCGCCGACGCGTGATGGCATCCAAAAAACAACAGCAATCCCCGGCTTGATGCGATGAACCTCGCGTCAAGCCGGTTGATTTGTTCTCATCTCTGAAGCTGGAACTCAGCGCACTGATCGTTATCGCCACTGCCATCGCGTTTGCCATGTGCTGGTTCCTCCTGAAATTCGGCTGGTCCGGTTGGATCGCCATGCCGCTGACTTTGGTGGTGGCCTTGGGCATCGACCTATTTCTTCTCTCGCGGCATCACCGCTCCCCTACGCCAGATGCGCCGATGTGGCCGAAGCCATGGCGGATGGCGATTACACGGTCCGCGTGGATATCGATCAGGATCGTCATGACGAGGTCGGCAAGCTGGCTCGCTCGTTCAACGAGATGGCCGGCGAACTCGAGATGCCGATAAACGCGCCGCGACATGATCGCCAATGTGAGCCATGAGCTGCGCACGCCCGTTTCCGCTTTGCAGGCGATGGTCGAGAACATGGCCGACGGCGTCACCGAGCCCACTCCCACCAATCTGGAGAGCATCCTCACCCAAACGCAGCGTCTCTCCGATCTCATCGCCTTCCTACTGGACCTGAGCCGTATGGAGGCCGGTGCGGCGAGTCTGAATATCGAAAAGTTCAACTTCGCCGACTTTCTTGACGAGACCATCGAGCCGTTGGAAATCGCCGATGGTGGCCACGCCCACGACATCCGCGTCACCGTGCCGGCCGACATCACGATGGAAGGCGATCAGGACCGCCTGCGCCAGCTATTCACCAACATCATCGCCAACGCGCTGAAACATTCGGCCGACGGCACCACCGTGCTGGTCGACGCCCACGAGGACGAAAAACCAAGGCACCATCGTGACCAATGTGGTGAATTTCGGCTCCCAGATTGCGCCTTCCGACCGTTTGGACATCTTCCGGCGCTTTGTCAAAGGCAAGACGGTCCCGGCACCGAGTCGGGCGGCACCGGTCTTGGCCTGTCCATCGCGCGCTGGGCGGCCCAATTGCACGGTGGCACCGTCAAGTGGTCGACGACACGCGAGGTGCCGATTTCGAAATCATCCTGCCTAAATATCACATCGCCGAACGCTGATATTGTCCGACGTCCTACCGTATACTGTATTCGAACAGATGTTCGAATACAGGGTGGGAGGCGCAGCATGACACAGCAATCCGAGTCACAGGCCATGGCGCACGAGGCCACGCTGTTTGTTATGCAGATGGCCGGCGATTCCATGATCAATGCGGGTATTCACAACGGCGATCTGCTGATTGTCGATCGTTCGTTGGCACCAGTCCCCGGAGATGTGGTTGCGGCTGTCATGGACGACGAAATCGCCATCAAGCGGCTGGTTTCACGGGCCGGCATCACCATATTGCACGCCGAGAATCCGCGATACCCCGATTACATGCCGAGCAACGGCGCTTCGCCTGCTATCTGGGGCATCGTCACCGATGTCATTCACCCGTTGATATCATCATCGGACCGTCGCACCACGGCATCCGCCAATACCAGCACGCCCACCACCTTGGTGCCGGCCTGCTGAAACGCCTGAACGCATTGCCGCACAGTGCACCTGTGGTGACGATATCATCAACGAGAAGCACCGCGTCGCCATTGCCGATGAGATCACGCTTCACCCTGACATGACCGGTGATACGACGGGCACGCTGTGCCGAAGAGACCTGCTGCACGGAGCGTGCCTTGGTGGAGGAGCTCAGGGCATTGCATGGTCGCGCATCGACGCCGTACCCACGCAATGCCCCTGCCACCGATTTTGGCCAACGGTGCCGTATGGGCACGTCCTCTTCGGCGCATTGACGCCCGCGATGATGGCACCGGAACCACCAATACGCGATGACCCAAGCATGATGATGGTATTGGCGTCTTGTTCAGCAGCGACACCATGATGCGGCCGAACGGGCCGTCAAGCTCGGTATCGTCGTGGTCCTTCCAGTCGAGAATGGCACGACGTACCGCTCCCTGATAAATCGATGCGGACCATATACGGCTCCGCCACCACTGTCTGCATCCCGTTCCCGGCATTGCGCAAACAGGGCCCAGCATGCCGCACACAATACCTCATCCGGCGCGTCACACCCAGCGCAGCCGCGTGGAAACAGCAGATTGCAGACCTGTGCCCACATCGCATGCCACCACTTGTATACGCTCGGCCCGTCCATAACGCGTCACTATCGAGCTGGAGTATCGAATCGCGCAAGCAGTGCATCCAGCAGTTGTACCGTATCTTGCGGATTCTCAACACGAACACCGATCGCACCGGCCTCAACCGCGGGATAGTCATTACCCGTAGCGTCATGCGATCACCCACGAACACCATTTCATCGGCCCGTATGCCAAGTGTCTGCGTCAGCTTGCGCACGGCATAGGCCTTATCGATGCCGCATTCGCTGACATCCACACTGGTGTATCCGCCGGCCCTGGCCCGCATATGCGGCAGATCGGCCTTGACCGCTTCGACCAGCGCCTGTTTCTTCGTGTTATCGCGATCCCATGCCTGCTTGGCCGCTACGGGCGCGAACTGCCCAAGAGCGGAGAAGGTGATCTGGCTGCCCCTGTTCTCGATTCGAGCCCCCATACCTGCTGTTCCCACAATCCCAGTTCCCGGGCATGTCGCTCAAGACTTTCCGAGACAGCGGCCACGGTGGCTTCGGACAGATCATGCGCATACACCAAGGCCCATTGCGTGCCATCCCACCGGTAATACCGGGAGCCGGAGGTAGGCATGACATGCAGATTGCCGCGCCTGGCATTCGGGGTGAGTACATCCAGCACCTGCGAGGTGACCACCGCCATGCCGCCCCCTGAGATCAGGGCCACCACCGTATGGTCGAGCAACGCACAGAACCGTTCGATCATCGCGGGCTTCATCGGCTGTTTTGAGCTGGCCAGTGTGTTGTCCAAATCGAAACCGAACACCTTGGCGTTGGAGCAGACATTATCGAAATCAAGTTCGGACCACGAACGTACCACCATTTGTCGTGCCTCCCTCGTTGACGAATGTTCACAGCCAATGAACCAATCCTAACGCATGTTGCCTCCGCCATGCCCTATGGTGGGAACCATGCTTCAGCCACCTTGGAACGCACGAATCTACCGCAACCGCCACGGTCGCGGCACACGAACCCCCGATGTTCGGCACCCGTCTGCCCCGTTACCGCACTCGCACCGGCATGTCGACGATATGGTGGCGGCCCAGGTTCGCAGGCTCGGCCAAGCGTGGCCGGAACTGATACGTCCGCTCCAGTTCGCGGTGGAGGATGTGCCGCCTTCGGATCCGACGCTTGGCAGACCGAGCCGAATATGACGTCCCAGTGCTTCCCCGCCAGCCACGGCATTCCCGCACGAGTCGTGCTCTACCGCATGCCGTTGCAGACCGAGGCACCTACCAAGCTCGAACTGCAATTGGCCGTCAGGGATGAGCTGGTGGCCCGCATAGCGGAATTGTATGGGCGCAGGCCCGAGGAAATCGACCCCGACTGGGGCCTGTGACAACACTGCGGGCCGTGTCACTTGTAATAAGGTAGTGGCACGGCCCGCAGCTATATCGCCGCCGAAACATCATCAGACTGACGCTTCGGCGAGCATACCCTTCTACTTGACGATGGAGGAATCGTTCCGAGCCCAGACATGAACCGTGGCGGGCATCAGCGTTGAAGCGTCGATGACGGACAATCCGGCGATGTCCTTGTCTTGCAACGAATCGTGACTGAACCGCGCTCCCCAGCTCACTTTCTTGGATGAGTCCTCCAACATCAGCACGACCGCGGTGCCATGATCGCCGGAAAGATTGCCGGCTTCAATCGTTTGTGCTGCGTTCGCATCCAGTGTGATTTCCTTGGAGGTTACCGAAGCACCGGCATCATCGTAGGCGCGCAAGGTGACCGTCCTGCGCGCATTGGACGTATTGGCCAGCGTGATGGAGGCCTTTACTCCGTCGGGAAGGGCCAACCCCGAGAATTCGGATGGCTCGCCGGCATTGACCAATGCGAAATCGGCTTGGCCGGAGTCACCGGAGCGTGTGGCCTTGACGGAGAACGACACGGCGTCCTCTGCGGTGGACATCACGCCCAACGCCCCATCAGGAGCTTCTCCCAAGTCGATCGCCGTCACTTTATCAGCAGTGACGGTGGCATCTTTGGCGGGAACCAAGCCTTTGGCGGTAATCCATGACAGCCCGGTGCTGGTGTCTGCCTTGGCGAACAGATAAGCGGTGACCGCATCGCCGGCAGTGATGGACGGCGCCACCGATGCATTGGATGCGGTCGGCAGCGGCAGCGCGAAATCAGAACCCTTCGGTGTCAGACCATCCATGGTCACCGTGCGCACCACGGACGCGATAGGAGTCTCCTTGCTGGAAACGGTCACGAACAGACCATGCTGCCCATCGACCGCGGCGGACAGTTCCATTCGAGGACTCCCCCTCGGCTGGCACAGACAGCGTGGATTGGGTGGACAATGCCATTTCCCGGCTGTCTCGGAACCCCAGACGGCAATGTCGACGGTGGTCGGCTTGGTGGAGAGATTCGAGACGATGAGCTGCTGTGTGGTACCGGTCGTGCTGTCGGAGAGCAGGAACGACTGGCTGAGCGAGGTCGATACGCAGGATGCCGCCGATATGCCTCTCACATCGCCATCATCGGCCCATGATGCGATGGTGCCGACGGTGCCGGTGCCAGCTGCGGCCTGCAGCATACGGGTATTGATCAGACGAGCTCCCTGATTGATCTTCTGAGCACCGGTTTTCACCGAGGAATCGTCGGTCGAATCGGCGTCTTTCAAAGTTACGTCATCTGAACTGGACTTTTGCCCGATCGCCGAGACAGTGGCGCTGTAGACGGAGCCGAACGCCGCATAGCGCGCTTGTGTGCTCAGATTGCCGACAGTGGCCTGGAAGGCGCTGTCGCCGTACGTGCGGTATCGGCCAATCCTATAGGTGCCGGGCAGTAGGTTTCGGACTGGGTCGGACTAACGGTCTGGTCGATGGCATTATCGGAAGCGGCCACCTTATCCACCCAGATATTGGGGATGGGGGCCATGACGAGAACGACGAACAGCGCAATCAACACCAGCATGGTGATCACACCGAGCACGATGCCGATCGCACGTTTGAAACCAGAAGTTTTGTTGCTCATGCCTGCTCCTCCAATCCGTAGGACGGTCGTCTGCGAGGCATGGCGACCAAGCAGTACAACGCCGTGATCACACCTAGGCATATCAGCCAGGCGTGCCTCCAGACACTATGCTGTGCACGTTGCTGCCATGAGGTATCCACCTGCTGTGAGGCGCTGCTACGCAGCGTCAGACGATAGTAGCTGCCGCTATCCGTGGAGACCAGGGACTGGGTGCCGTTCGATGCGGCGATATTCGCGCTCAACTGTTCATACGGCATGTCGTTCAAGGAATCGCCGGTCTCGGGAACCACGTAGATGCCGCCGAATCCAAGCGCGCTGATGGCCGCGATGGCCTCTTCGTCGGGATTGGACAGCAGCGAGGCACAGGCCTGGGCCAGTTGTTCGTCAACCGCATCATGCTTGCCGGACAGCAGCGCGCCCGCTGGACCGGAGAGCTGTCGATCAAATCGCCGCGCGAGGTGCGCATCACCGCATAGTTGACGATGTTGCGGGTCTCCGCGCTCACGGCAAGCACACGATGATCGGCACCGGCCTCCAGATAATCGGTGGTGACCATGGGCAGGCCGTTTTCAGACACGCCCAGTCCCGCATCCTTATGACGTTCGATGCCATACATGCATTGGATGCCAATGCAGCACACCAGTATCAGAGCAAGCACCACACGGCCAGACACGATGAGCACATGCAGACGGTCCTTTTTCGATGCGGGATCACTGCCAGACGCATGCAACGGTTGGAATCGCTTCACCGCCCCACCAGCGACGAGACACACGCAGGCGAGGAAGCCCAATATCATCATCGCGATGCCCGGCTGCGCGGAACCGGCCACGACACCATCGGCATCCACGGTTATGGCCACACGGCTGGAGACCAGGGCGAGCGCGCCTCCGCAGACGATTACCACCCACATCAGTCGCGAGGTCCGCAACGCGAACGGCAGCACCAGCGAAGCAAGAGCAAGCAGCGTGATGACGCCAAAACAGCACAGTGACCGCCAAATCGGCATAATCAGTCGACCCCATTCGCCATCCAGCGCACGCTGTGCGGCCTCAAGCAGACTCAGCGACGCCGCGACCCGTTGGCGGATGACGTTGGCACCGTGATGTCGCCGAACAGTTGACGCCACATGCCCAAATCGGCGTAACGCACCGCATTGACGAGCGTAGGAGCCACCGCAAAGGCGGCAGGAACCGGAATTAGCAACAGCATGGCGCGCTTGCGACGCACGAATAGCAGGAACATCAGGAACACGACGATCAGCGCGAACAGCAGCTGCGGTTCAGCGGCCACCACAGGGATGAAGCACAGTGCGGCGATGGCCGCGGCCTGAACGGATGTGCGCGGCTTGAGCGGGTCTTCGGTATGGTACATGCCCACGGCACGGAACACGAATGCGAACGCGGCCGGCAGGAACACCATTACGGTAAGCATCGGCATATTGGCCTGCGCATACCAGCCGAACATAATGCCGGTGGATGCCCACAGCAGTCCTCCCAGCACACGAACCACGTCCGAGCGGGTGAATACGCCCGCCAGCGCCCAGAACGACAATGCGCTCAGCGGCGCGGCCACAAACAGTATCATCGCCAAAGCGGCGGTCACATGGCCGAGCGTGACCAACGAGGCCAGCATCAGCACCAGCAGCCACGGCGTGGGCGGCGCAGGAATGCCGGTGCCGCTGCCAAACACCCACGGCGTGGTGGCGGACTGCACCAGTTGCGTGAAGCTGGCACCGGTGGGAAGCAACACATCGGAATACAACGATCCGCCGGAGAATATCGAACGGAACACCGGCCAATACATCACCGCGATGGCCGCAAAGCACACCAGCGCCATCACCACGGCCGCACTCCAGCGATATATGGTGCGTGTCCGCAGATGGGCACGTTCCAGCGGACTGAGCAGCACTCTGCCCTGCTGGGATTGGAATGCATCCCGACGATCATGGAACTGCTTGATCTGCTGACTGTCTGCGAACAAGACATGCAGGGACGATGCGGCGACCTTCGATTGTCTGGCCACCAGACTGCGTGATTTCATGTTTCCCGCGATATCGGCCAAGGCCAGCCATGGCAGGCACAATTGCACCCATGCTTCATACGGCTTCTTGCCGAACATCATGGATATGGCCATGCCAAAACTGCGGAGCAGCCTCCACAGCCAGACGATAAACCAGGACGACATGGCCAGGTCCGTGTACAGATACCGCTGTTGGGAGCGATGCACCGTCATCGCATGATTGACCGTGTGATCGTCCTTAAGCGGTTCCCCGCCTCGCGTACGAATGCCCTCATACCGTGCGCGACGATGTGATATCTCCGCTTGCGGGACAACCACCACGCGTCCGCCGCTCAGGCAGACACGGCGGCAGAAATCAACCGATTCGCTGTAGGTGGTCAGCCAGGCATTGATGCCCCGCAGTCGCGTGAATTGCGACATGGACACCAGCGCGCCTGCCAGCGACACCGCAAACACATCCTGCCGCCCGTCATACTGCTCCTGATCGGGTTCTCATCGACCACCGAGGATGCACGGCGTGG
>ENA-OPYV01000486-OPYV01000486.1-human-gut-metagenome-genome-assembly--contig:-NODE-486-length-10744-cov-2.403881_pt1 | contig 10744 bp, 15 predicted proteins | sample MGYA00242474_ERZ504485 | MGnify/ENA primary metagenome ERZ504485 (study PRJEB26092, sample SAMD00036263) | human gut metagenome | host: Homo sapiens | study: EMG produced TPA metagenomics assembly of...
TCTTGCGGTTGATAAAGGAAAACTGCACATGAATGGAGGCGTCCAGATAGTTGTAGAGGTCGCACAGGTTTCAAAGATGGCGGTCTTGGTGTCCGCCTGCGCCAGTTGGTAGCTGATGTCCGTAAACTCAATGCACTTGGAAAAGGTGCGGGGCGTTACCCGGCATACGCCGTCCTGATACATGGCCTCATAGGGAATACTGGCCTGCGCCGAATGGGGCTTGCCGTCGCCCTTATACTTTCGGATGACGGCCTGAATTTCTTTCTTTTCGGCGCGGGTGAGCTTGACCGGCGCTTTTGCGCTCGTTTCGTTCTTTTGCTTTTTGGACAATGGCGTTGACCTCCTTTTCCATTTGGGATTGCCGCACAAGGGCGGTATAAGCGTGTTGGTCTGGTAGGGCGTTCCTTGGGCTGGATGAAGCAGCACTCTACGATCTGGCGCACCACCACTTCAAGGGCTGGCCGTGTTTTTCGTAAAGCGCCAGCAGAAAGCCCGGCAGCATGGCGAACACCATAATGAGTGCCGCCCGCGCTGGTCGGGACGCGGCCCCCGGATCAAAAAAAGAAAAGCGGGACGCCAATAAGCAGCGCACCGCCAAAAACAAATGAGCTGGCGTTTCGTCAGCCCGAATACTACCTTGGATTTGACCTTGGTTAAATCCTTGGGGACAGTTACATAAGCCATAAAAGTCACCTCGTTTCTGGTACGGACAGGGAAAAATCGCTGTCCACTTCATTGCCCCACACATCCCAGCCGGGGGATTTTCTGTCTGGCAAACAGTTCTGCGCGGGGCAGGTCGCCCGCAAGGGCTATGATTTTCTCACGGGTAATGTCTGGTTTCTTGCTGTGTTCCGCCACCGGGGAATGATAAACTGATGGACACTTTTGGAGTAACGCTTGGGATGGCCCCGCTTGGCAAGCAGGCAGATTTCCGCGTTTCCTCTCGTCCAATAGCCCAGCCCGTAAAACCATGTGGGGCTTTTGCGGTTCAATTTCAGCCAGACAAAGGCCACGGTCTTAAAGGTGAAGCCCCACGCCTTAATCAGACGCAGCGCCTCCGGGAGCTGTGGGAAAGTCGCCCACAAAAACAAGAGGCAGTCTTTTTCCGCCAGCGTTTCCACCGGCAGGGCGCACAGCTCGTCAATGCTCATGGTGGGATAGTGCTTTTCTGCTGCACCCTGTACTGCTTTCTGTTCATATCGCCACGGCGGGTCGGCGTAAAGGATGTTGTAGGTTTTCTTTTGTGTTTCTTCGATGGTTGGTATTCCTCCTGTCTGTCAATGTGCGGTAAATACGGCTTTCGATATGCTGCCGGTCTTGAACAGACAGAAGCAAAGCAAAACGGTATAGCCCATACAGCCCCAGATCGCGCCGGATATGTCGTCGGCGGTTCCGATCTGCTGGATCAGCACCGCCATAAATCCCGACAACCACCATGATTAAAAAGGCTTGGAAGCCCAGCGCAAGCAGGGATTTCAAGTAGTTCTGGCCCATGCCGCGCCACTCTGCATTGCCAGCGTGGCAAGGGGGATCGGCCCCAATGCGGTCACGGCGTAAATTTCAATCATTCTTCCATAGGTCACAAGGAAAATGCAGATGGAAAGAATGTTCATCGTCAGCCCTACAACAAGGGTCTGGAACCACAGGCCCAGCAGCGGCCCAATGTCCATTGCTTCAAGGCGGCTTTCCAGATCGGGGAGCAGCGTGTCAAAATCAATGCTGGTATCTCCGATAATCACCCCGGCGCTCTGGTTGACGACTTGCTGGGTGGCGTCAAACACACCCATGACGATATTCCATGTGTTCGTCACAATGAGGATGGCAAAGGCGCTTTTGAAAATCCAGCGGAAGAACATGGAGCTGTCGAAGTCGTGCATATTGTTCTTTTCCACAATCATGTCGATCAGCTCATAGCACATCACAAGGGCGAGAATGGCCGCCGCAATGGGGACGATCACCGTTTCGGACAGGTTTTGCAGCATGGAGAAAATGCCGCCGTCCAGTCCTGCGGGGTACTGCCCACATCCGACGCGATTTCCCCGACTTTGGTATTAACTGTGTTAAACAGGCCGGACAGGTTGCCCATGATACCGTCGATCAGGATTCCCTTGATCCATTCCCCGATTAAATCACCGATCATGTGGGGACACCTCCTTTCCCGCGCCCTCCCAGATGAGAGAGCGCGGAGGGTTTTCTAAAGGCACATGGGGTTATCCCAGCAGCCCGGACAGCAGCGGAACAAGGGTCATGCCGATGAGGGCAACGCCGCCTCCGGCGACAAGCTGTTTTTATCCCCAATTAGGTGTAAAAACTCTGCTCGATGGCGGGCGGCGGCGTACAAAAAATCTATATGGTGTTGTTAAGAGAACCGTCCCGGCGGGACAGGTCAGGCAGTGACCTGTTCCACCTCCGGGATGGGTTTGAGATTAAAATGAATTTCGATAGAAATGTGTCTTGTTTTATTTTCGTCAATGCGCTCATGCACGACGATTTCTTTGATTAAGCGGTTGAGGGTGGCTGCGTCCAGCTCTGTGATGTTGGCGTATTCCTGAATGGCTTCCACCCATTGTTTTGCGTCATTGGCAAGCTGGACTTCATCGGACAGCCGCTTTCTGCCCTCGGACACTTTTGTTTTAAGCTCCGTCTGCTCGGTCTGTGTCTTTTCCAGCATGGTGTTGAAATTCTGCTCACTGATACGCCCTGCAATCATATCCTCATAAAGCCGCATGACCATTTTGTCCAGAACCTCAATCCGTTCCTCGTCCCTTGTAAGGGAGCGTTCCATTGCTTCCCGCTGTTCCCGCTGCTCGGCTTCACAGGTATTGGTCAGGCGGTCAGCAACCGCTTTCCCGTCCATCAGGGCAGCTCTGGCACATTCCCGGATTTTCCGCAGCACATGACTGTAAAGGGTGTCATAATCAATCCGGTGCTGGGTGCAGTGGTTCTTTCCAAAGGCATTGTAGGTCTTGCAGGAGTAAATCTGCTGGGGATGTTTTGCGTTTGTGTAGCGTACCGTCAGAGACTTCCCACACTCGCCGCATTTTATCAGTCCGGCAAACAGGCTGATTTCATTGGTCTGCCCCGGACGCTGGCGGGATTTCAGCTTGTTCTGCACAATGTCAAAGCTCATGCGGTCAATCAGCGGTTCATGCTGTCCCTCCACCACAATCCAGTCCTCCGGCTTCTTTTCCCCAATCGTGCCGATTTTGAAGCGGTAGTCTTTTTTCTGGGAAGCAATCGCCCCGGTGTAGACGGGATTCATCAAAAGGTCTTTGATAACGGAGAAGTCCCACATATACCGCCCGTTTTCCGGGTCTTTCTTTTCCCATTTGGTGCGGGTATTGCGAAGCCCCCGTTCCCGGTTCCACCATGTGGGGCAGGGGATTTTTTCTTCCTCCAGCCGTCTGCGGATATAGTTCGGACCATGACCGTTTAGGGCATATCCGAAAATCAGCCGCACAATCGGGGCGGTTTCCTCGTCAATGAGCAGATGGTTTTTGTCCTCCGGGTCTTTCCGATACCCAAACGGGGCAAGACACCCGGTAAACTGTCCTTTCTGCGCTTTCAGAAGATAAGAGGAATGGACTTTCTTGGAAATATCCTTGCTGTACATCTCGTTCAGGATATTCTTGAACGGGGCAATGTCGTTGTTATCCCGCAGGGTGTCGATACCGTCATTCATGGCGATATAGCGGACACCGTTTCTTGGGAAAAAGTCCTCAATCAAATGCCCGGTTTGCAGATAGTTACGCCCCAGTCGGCTGAGGTCTTTCGTGATGACAAGGTTGATTTGCCTGCGCTCAATGGCTCTCAACATTCTCTGTAAATCAGGACGCTCCATATTAAGACCTGTGAAGCCATCGTCCTGATAGACTGCCACAACCTCCCATCCCTGCTTTTCGCAGTATTTTTCCAGCATATCACGCTGGTTTGCGATACTGGCACTTTCGCCTTGCAGGTCATCGTCCTTTGACAGCCTGCAATAGACCGCCGCACGATAGCCCCCGGCAAGTGCTGAACCGATTGTTCTGTATTCCATTTCGTTCATCATAGCCATTTACCCACACAATCCAGACGGTATCTGGCTCTGTTGAACCTCATCTTCATTATACTTCAAATCTTTCTTTTTAGCAAGATATTCTTTTGTATTTGTTTTGCCGTATTTCTGGGAAATCAGGCTGACGAACACATCGGTGGCGTCCAGTTCCCCGTCAAATACGGTTGTCACTTCAATCTTGGTCTTATTTTTTCGCCATAGGCAGTTATCCTCCATACATGAAAATAGCCAGACAGAGAACGGTCGGCAACGAAGTCCGGCAACGGGCTTCAAAAGACCTTGCAAACAATCTCAATCTGGCGTTGATTACTATTTATACTTTTCTTTTATTTTTCTGTTGTTTTGGTTGTCAGAGAGGGAAAAAGCCCGGAAATAAGGGATTTTCCCCGGCAACCGGCTCGGCAACGGGATAGCAACGAAGTCGGCAACGGGCTGTCATTTTCAGAATGGAAGCTCCATCTGCTCCGTGACCTCCACAAAACCGTCCATAGATTTTTCGGGCGGGTTGTCGGTGTCCGTTGCCGGGATTTCACGCTCCCAGCCCTTTTGTCTGCCATATTCCGCAAACATTCTTGGATTGGAAAAGTAGTTCCACCCGGTAATGCACTGGTTCATTATCTCGTTGATTTCCCGGATTTCCCATTGCTTCGGCTCGTCAAAGGTGTGATTTAAGGCTTCCTTGTAGAGCTGCTTGGAACAGACCGTTTCCCCGGTGTACTTATCAAGGTAAGCCTGTATCATCCCGGCTTTGGTGTCCTCCGGCATAAAATCCCGCTGGTGTTCTTTGAGATACCGCTGCATGGCTGGGCTGAATGACAGCTTGTACCTGCCGCTTCGGTAAATCTCCATTGCTTCCGCCCACATCTGGCTGATATAGGCTCTGGAAGCGGCTTCGTCCTCCAAAATGTGAACCTCGGCTTGCTCCGGGTACACCATGACCGGGATAAATCGGCGGTTGCCGGAACGGTCAAGGGGGAGAAAGTCAAGGGCGTTGGAAGTGCCGCCGAACACGCATTGACGGGGGCGGTCTGCCGGGTGAGTTTCATAGGGAATTTTGTAAACCTCTTTCTGGCGGCTTAGAAAGGACTTGATTTCCTCAATGCTCTTGGCATTGGCGGTTGCCATCATTTCCGACATTTCAATTATCCAGTGACCTTGCAGCTTGCGGTACACGTTATCATCGTCCAGCTCCGCAAATCATCGGAAAACCACTCGTCCCGGACTGCCAGCAGACGGAAGAAGGTGGACTTGCCAGCCCCCTGACCGCCTACCAGACACAGCATGATTTCAAACTTGCTTCCGGGCTTAAATGCCCTTGTAATCGCCCCCAAAAGAAACAGCTTTAGGCTTCATAGGTGTAATCGTCCACATCCGCCCCCAGAAAGTGCCGCAGACAGAAGCGGATGCGCTCCGTCCCGTCCCATGCAAGGCTGTTCAGAAAATCCCGGATGGGGTGGTACTTATTCTCATTCGCCACAATCCCGATGGCGGTTTCAATCTTTTTCTCACTGGTCAGCCCGTAGGTTTCCTCCAGATAGAGAAGCAGATACTTCATGTCTGTATCGGTCAGGGCTGTGCTTTCTCTGTGAAAACCGATGGGCTTTATGATGTCCTTGCGGTCGGTCAGGATGTTGTAGGCGATTGCCCCGGCAAGCACCGGGGTCACGCTGGAATACGGTCAGGCAGTTCCGTATGCTCTGGCGGACACCGCCTTTCTCGGTGGTTTCCAGAGTTGCCTTTACTTCCTCAACGCTCTGGGGCGGCTGCATGGCGTTCATGGTGTTTTTTAGTTCTTGCTGCGTCTGCGGCTGCAAGCTCTGCCATTCGCTGTTCAAGCTGTATCACATCCTTTCCGTAGTCCATAATCAAACCGCTTTTTCCTCTGTCTCCCCGAACAGCAGCACATCCAGCAGATATTCCACATGGGCTTGCTTCTGCAAGGCTTCCACGAACCGGGGATGAAACGCTTCCTCCGGGGAGTGCGGGGCATAGTCGGTTTTCCATACCCGTAAGAGGTGTAGATAATCGGCAAGGACACGGAAGCAATGTGCCTTTGCTTCCCGGAACTGTTCTTCCGGGGATTTCTGCCGGGGCTTGGGCTTCCTTGCCCTGCCCGGTGGCTTCCAGTCCTCATAGGCAAGCCCGAAGTCACTCGCCAACTGTGCGGCGGCTTCCTTTTTCCCCAGCCCGTACAGGGCAGCTACAAAATCAATCACATCCCCATCTGCACCACATCCGAAGCAGTGGAAACGCTTGTCCAGCTTCATGCTGGGGGTCTTATCGTTGTGGAACGGGCAGCAAGCCATCCCGTTTCTGTTTACCCGGATTCCGTAATGCTCCGCAGCCTGTCTTGTCGTAACGGACTGCTTCACAGCTTCAAATACATTCAAATCAATTCCTCCTTGTAAAAAAGAAAAGGCACTTATCATTCTCAATCTGAAAATGGCAAGTGCCTGTTAAGTTCCATATCCTGTTGTTTGTGTTTCGTCTGCGCCGGGGCGTTTTTCTGTGCTTTCTTCTCGTCAGCCTTATCCTGCAAGACTTCTTTGAGGGGCTGCTTCTTGGGCGGCTCTTTGCTTTCCTCTGTGCCGGGTGTGGCTTTCCGTACCCAGTAGCGGATGTCCCGCAGCTTCTTCAAATCTTCCTGCACCTCGGTCAACGGTACTTTCAAGTCTGCGATTTCGCCCACAAGCTTCGCCTGTTCCTGCAAAAGCTCCTTTTTCGTGCTGTCCTTATCATCCGGGTGCTTGGCAAGGTAGGCACTGGCTTTCTCAAACCGGGCAACCTCCGGGTGTTCCAGCTTGAATTTTTCCTTAGTTTTCTTGAAAAATATCTTCTGGTATTTCTCATAAACGGGCTTACATTCCTTACAGTCCGTCCGGGCGGCAAGGATAGCGTCAATCACGTTGCTGCGGGTTTCCTTTGGCTTCATCTGCTTTCGGTAGTCGGCGGCAGATTTCCCGGACGTTTCTATAAAAGTTTTCCAAATCCTCCACGGTGGAAAGTCCCTTTCTCTGAAGATAGGACAGGGCTTCGCTGACTGCCTTTAAGTCTTTGGAAGTTCCACGGTTTTGTCCCGCCCGTGTCCAGTCGCTCCGTTCTGCCTTTCGTACCTCCATGTACTTCATCAACAGATTGGGAAGAAATACCGCTTCCTCCGCAGCTTTTTCCGCAAGCAGTTCTTTTTCGTTTTTCACTAAGCTCGATAATCCAGCCTTTGAGATTTTTAATAAGCTGCCGGATAGACTTCATCAGGCTGTTGGCGGCTTTGATTTCCCCGGTTCAGATTTCCGATGTTGGTCTGAATCCCTCGCTTTTCCATCTGCCGGACAGCAGCACCCTCATGGACGGTAGGGATAATATCAAGCCCCTGTCTTTCATAAGAACGGAGATCCACCCGCTCCGGGCGGTTGTTGGCTTCCAGATAGCGGTTCTGGATGATCTCCCATTCATGCCGCCAGATTTCACAATACTTGCGGTCGTTCCAGTCAACCGTATCTTCCTTGTGACTTTTCCATCTGCCGGACGGAAGTTTTATCCGTTCCCCGTTCTCGTCAAGGTCATAAACCTTGCGGCTCTTGGGAAGCCATTTCCCATGTTCATCCATTGCCCGCATAGTCAGCATGACATGAGCGTGAGGGTTTCCGTCCCCTTTGTCATGGATGGCAAAATCCACGCACATTCCTTTGGAAACAAACTGCTGATTGCAGAAATCCCGGACAAGGGCGGCGTACTGGTCGGGCGGTATCTCTCTGGGAATGGAAAGCACCCACCGCCTTGCAAGCTGGGAGTTCCATTGCTTCTCAACAGCTTCGGCGGCGTTCCATAAAGTATTGCGGTCTGCATACTCTGGCGGGGCATTTGCCGGGGAGCAGGATTTCATTATGGACGATACCACGCTTTCTGGGTAGTGCTTCACTTGCTGGTCGTATTCACAGAACAGCTTTTCGCCGCTTTGGTAAGCAGCGGCGGCAACAGCAGACTGGCGGTTGCTACGCTGGACGATGGAGATTTGATTGTGTGGACAGGGCATTTAGTGTTCCTCCTTTCCGATTTTAGGTATAAAAAAAGCAGGAGACCTTTTTCAGATTTCCTGCTTGGTGTGCCGCTGGGGGCGGCGGGTATTTAGTTAAAATTCAAGATTACTTAACTTTATAATAGTTTTCTATTGCCTGTGCAAAGAAATCAGAAGCCCCTTCACCGTATTTTCGTCTATCATTGGTTTGATTTGTTCATTGCGGTAATACTGCGCCTGTGCCATCATAAAGCCTTTTTCTTCTTTTATCTGGGCAAGCTGTTTCATAACAAAGCCATATTCTCCAACAAGCTCTTTTACTTCAAAAGAATCTATGTCACAATTCTGTTTTGCAATCAGTTTTTGCAAAATCGCTTCTATCCGTTTGTTATAGCTTTCTGCAACTTCTTTGCTGACGGGAGTTCGGGCAACAGACAGAAACTTGTCCTTTCCACCATACCATTCAACTACCTTTGCATAGCCTTTCTGCATTTCTTCCGAAGATACGACTTCCATATAATGCTTTTTCCATTGTTCAATGCTACCAAATTCTTTAATTGCAATGTTTCTCATATTCTCCGGCATATGCTCAAGCATGGTTTGGAACATTTCTTCTACTTCTGTTTTGGTAAAAATTGTAAAATCCATTTTGTTCTCTCCTTTCAGAATGTCATCAATGCTGGCAATCAGACGTTCCATTCGTTCTTTCTTTGTTACCAACATTTTTCGCTGTACTTGTAGAATCTGATTTCTTTCAAGAGCCGGATTGTCCAAAACAGCTTTGATTTCTTTCAAGGAGATATCAAACTCACGGAAAAATAAAAATCTGTTGTAATGTTTCCAGTGCCTTATCGTCATAAAGCCGGTATCCCGCATCACTTTTTTTCTGTTGGCTTTAACAACCCGATTTCATCATAATAGTGAAGCGTGCGAACGCTGATACCTGTTAAATCTGATATTTCTTTTACTGTCCTCATAGCTGCTGACCTCCTGTTCCTGATAAGGTAACTTTAATCTATGACGTTCCGTGAGAGTCAATAGGCATTTTCATTTTTTAGTATAACATTTTTCATTTCTTCTCAAAAGACAGAAAACTGATTCTGTAAAACTTGTCGGCTGGGAACAGCTTGCAACGCAAGGTGTCCCCAGATGGCAAGTCCACAAAAGGGTAGCTGGCGAAAGCCAGCGCAGGGGAAGTGTAGCGTCCCCTGTTTGATTTGGAGCAGACCGTGGCTGCGGAAAATTACAGCCCTCCGGCGAGGAGCCTTCGGAGAACGCAATGCACCAACTTTGGGTGGTGTATAATTGCGCCCTTAGTAAACTAAGGGGTTTCCGGCTTCTCCCGTTCCAGCAGTTTTTCAATAGTTCCTGCGTGTCCTGCCTGTGAAAATGAGTTTCAACAACAGCATGACATCATCATCTGTCAGGCGTTCCGGCTCTTGCAGAAAACTTTCCAGCATACCGCCACGAGTACAGAGCCGGTGCGTCCGTTCCTTTCGGGTAAGCTGCTTCAACTGGTGCTGCAATGCCTTTTCATCATTGATGGCTTTCCGCAGTTTCTTTTCGCTTTTTTCCAACTCCCGGTTGAGCTTTTCCAGCTTTGAGGTATCAGGCAAGGGCAGCGTCCTCCTTTCCCGGTATCAGCACATAAATCCGGTTTGGTTCTCCAATGCCCTGACGCACCCGCATGATAAGTCCGGCGGTTTCCAGTTCATTCAGAGAACGCTTGACCGTCATGGGGCTGCGGGACAGGACTGCGGCAATGGCTGTGATGGGGAAGCAGACAAACAGGATTCCGTTCTCGTCCTCCTGCCCTTTGGATAGCATAGCGTCCAGCATCCGGCAGTACATGACCTTTGCGGTGCTGCTGACTGGAAATCCTGTCAACGCTCTGGGAAATGGCATACAGGGCGGTAATGGTGTGTCTATCGTCATAAATTCAAAATTCATTCGGTGTGTTCCTCCTTTTTCTTTGCTCGTTTGGATAAATAACGGGGGCAGTCAATCACAACCGCCCGGAAGCTCTGCTTGCACCCATGCTGGCATTTCCGGCATAATTCGTTGTAAGTGACACGCCCCCGGTCATTGAGGTAAAAGGAAAGCTCATACTTCCTCTTTTGCTCATTCTCGGCATATTGCGCTTCCTCCCGTTTTAGTGTATGGTTTCGGGGCGATTTTCGGCAAAATTACGGTCATAGAGCCGCTTAAAATCTCCCGAAGTATCAGCGATAGGGTAGACTATCCCCCTATCAGATTGTCGTGTTTCGGTATCATTTCGGTGTCAGTTCGCCAGTTCTCCCCGGTGTCGTTCCTCCCCTGAATCTCACAGCGGCGTATCGCTCCCTTTGGTACGCTCGTTTCGGTCAGGGTTCCTCCATATCCCTGCCAAAAGTCATGGCGCTACATCGCCGGGGAAGCATATCCCACACAGGCTGGTCATTCGATTGGAATAATCCATCGATGAACTACCTGTATCATAGAACATTTTTGTGCCCTGTGCCGTATGTCCACAAAGTAGGAATTAGGGGTAAAAATCAGAAATTTCCACGATTGCGGAAAGTGTGATATAATCCAGTTAAACGGCAACAATGAAACCGCCGGAAAGGAGCGTGCACCCATGAAAGGAGCAACAAGCATACAGGAACGCCTTTGGGAACTCCGCAAGGACAAAG
>ENA-OPYV01000488-OPYV01000488.1-human-gut-metagenome-genome-assembly--contig:-NODE-488-length-10716-cov-1.446596_pt1 | contig 10716 bp, 14 predicted proteins | sample MGYA00242474_ERZ504485 | MGnify/ENA primary metagenome ERZ504485 (study PRJEB26092, sample SAMD00036263) | human gut metagenome | host: Homo sapiens | study: EMG produced TPA metagenomics assembly of...
ATCCTTATGGAGAATGAGAAATGTTAGATTGTTTTTTCTCCTTCTTAATCAGATGTTTCCGCTATCTTGTCATAGGAAGCCGCTATGAAAAACTATGTTCTTTTAGTTATATTAACTATAAAAATTAGTTTGTCAACTAAAAATTTTAGTTCTTTGCAGTAACCAATTGAAACGGATATGAAAACACTTACTGCCAAAGAAGAAGAAATCATGGGATTTTTCTGGGAGAAAGGTCCGATGTTCGTCAAACAGCTGGTGGAACTTTACGAAGAGCCCCGGCCGCACTTCAATACCCTGTCGACCATTGTAAGGGGACTGGAAGAAAAGGGGTACCTGTCGCATACCGCGTTCGGTAATACCTACCAGTATCATGCTATAGTGTCGGAAGAGGAATTCCGGCGGAAAACTCTGCGTGGGGTCATCTCCAAATATTTCAACAACTCTTTTTTAGGTGCTGTTTCCTCGCTGGTGAAAGAGGAAGACATTTCAGTGGAAGAACTCAAAGAACTCATCCGTCAGGTGGAAGAGGGGCAGAACGAGAAACCACAATAAAACACGTCTGCCTATGGGAACCTTTTTAGTCTATATACTCAAGTCGGCTGTCTGCCTGGCGATGTTCTATCTGTTCTATCGCCTGCTGCTCAGCAAAGAAACTTTCCACCGTTTTAACCGGATGGCTTTGCTGGGAGTGATGCTGCTCTCGTGTCTGCTGCCTTTGGTAAAGGTGACGGTGGAACAGGCTTCGCCGGTAAATGCACAAGTGATGTCGATGGAAGACTTGCTGCTGATGTACCAATGGAATAGCGAAGCGGTGGTGGAAGAGGGAAGTCGTCCGTTCCACTGGCAGGAAGGGCTGGTGTTAGTCTATTTTGTGGGGTTGTTTTTTGTCATCGTCCGTCACCTCTGGTCGCTGGGACGCATGCTTTATCTCATTCGTCACAGCCGGTGTGAAAGGTTGGACAATGGTATCCGCTTGGTAGTCCACCGTCGCAAACTGGCTCCTTTCAGCTGGATGCGCTACATCGTGATTTCGGAAACGGACCTGAAGGAAAGCGGACATCACATTCTGGTGCACGAAATGGCTCACATCCATCACCGTCACTCATGGGATTTGTTGCTGACCGAAGCCTGTGCCTGGCTGCAATGGTTCAATCCGGCCATCTGGCTGCTCAAACAGGAGTTGCAGAACATTCATGAATACGAAGCCGACGAAGAAGTGCTCCGTCAGGGAATCAACGCGAAAAGAATATCAAATGCTATTAATAAAAAAAAGCCGTTGGCGCAAGGCTCTACTCTATTGCCAACAGCTTTAATCACAGTTCACTTAAAAAACGTATCACTATGATGATTCGAAAAAAATCCAATCCGTGGGCACGTGCCAAGTACCTTTATGTACTTCCGTTAGCAGCCGTTACCGTAGCTGCTTTGCCCGTCCTGAAATCTCCAAACCTCTCGATGAGATTTCAAGTGTCAAAGTTAATGATTTTATCGGCAGTTCTGGAAACGTATGCCGATAAAAAATGTGTCGAACCCTGCCGAAAAGACCAAACTGAAGATGAAGGTGGTGGATGAGGAGGGAAAACCCATTATCGCGGCAACTGTACTTGTGGCGAATACGACCAACGGTACCCTTACCGACGAAAACGGTAATTTCACGCTGGAAGTCGGCAGCGACCAAAGCATCCAGGTGGCCTACATCGGTATGAGTACGGTTACCATGTCGGTCAAAGACTGTCTGAAGAAAGCCGACCAGACAATTGTCTTGACTGAAAGCGACACAAAGAAATATGTGAAGGTGGTAGCATCTGCTCCGCAAACTGTGGTGTCGGACGACCAGACGTTTAGCGTAGTGGAGCAGATGCCCGAATATCCGGGCGGTATGCGTGCTGGTCTGGAATTTATGGCACGCAATCTCAGGTATCCTACAAAGGCACGGGAAGCCGGTAAGCAGGGGCGTGTCATCGTGCAGTTTGTGGTAAGGAAAGACGGTTCACTGAGCGATTTCAAGGTGCTCTGTCCGGTCGACCCGTGGTTGGATGCAGAAGCTATCCGCGTAATCAGCACCATGCCGAAATGGAAGCCGGGGTATGCAGGACGGAAAGCCGGTCAGCGTGAAAATTTACTCTCCCGGTGACTTTCATGCTGGAGGGAACCAACAACAAGCCGAAGTCAGGCGACAATGATGTCGTAGTAGTGGGGTATGGAGTCCAGAAAAGCGAGGAATCAGTAGATGTGCCTACTATTAAACTCCATAATCCTATGGATGAATTGTCCATTACAGGAGATTTCAAAATAGATTCAGTGGGTAGTTCCAAAGCCTCCGGAGTGTCTCCGCTTGTCATTATGGACGGGCTGGAAGTGTCTGACGATGTGATAAAGAAGCTCAATCCGAACAAGATACAATCCGTCAGTGTGCTGAAGAATGAAGCCGCTACCGCAAAATATGGTAAGAAAGGAAAAATTTGGCGTAATTCTTATTACTACCAAGAGGGAGTAAGACTATAGAGCAAAAATGGCAATAAAAGTATAAGTTTAAAGATTAATTTTTTCAAGAGCTGTAACTTGTATGGGCGAAGGCGAATAGTCGGCATGTTATAGTAAAAAACATGATATGGGCCTATTGGTGGTAATTTATAACGTATATTTAATTCTGCCAATAGGTCTCTTATTTTGTAATGCTGTCTGTTCTATGCTTTTGTTCAACCTAACATGATATTTTTGTCAGATATTGATTGTTTCAGACAGATTTAATTGAACTTTAGTGTTTACAATAACTTATTTAAATTGCCAGCTGTTTGTTTGCATATCTTGATGAATTTTACGAATATTGCATATAATTTGTATATACGATATTGTTTGTTAAAGTTTGAATAGCTTTTAATTCTACTGAATAATCAATATTTGTGGACTTTTTTGCATATAGATATTTTACAATTTTAATTCTGCTGGCATGATTCTATATTTAGGCTCGAATTAAAAAAACAACTTAATCTGGTACAAACATAGGTATGGAAAACGAAAAAAGAAAATATTGCTCAGATTGTCAGAAGGTGATGAAAAGGCTTTCAGGCATATCTTCCGTACATATTATTCAAAAAGTCAAATCCTTTTCATATGGTTTTTTAAAAGACAGAGACGAGGCAGAAGAACTTACTCAAATGATTTTCATAAAACTGTGGGAAAAGAAAGAAGCTTTTGCTTCTGTCAATAATTTTGATTCTTATATGTTTACCTTATCAAAATATACTATATTCAATTATATAGAAGCTCGTCATATTATTCCTGTAGAGATAGATGATGTGCCAGATGTTAGTGATACAACCACTCCTTATGATGAAATAGTGGCGAATGATTTAAAACTGCTTGTAGACTTGACAGTAAGTGAAATGCCTCCACAGCGTAAACAAATATTTCATTTGAGCCGTCAAGAAGGTTTGACAAACGATGAAATTTGCTGTGAAGTTTGGGGAATACAGAAAAAAAACTGTAGAGAATCATCTTAATTTGGCATTGAAAGAATTAAGGAATGTTATTGGTTTTATCGTTATAACATATATAATGTTAATGGAGTAGGGGTAACATAGAGTTTGTCTGTCTAAAATGAGAAAGAAGTATATAAAGATAAATTATGAGTTATATAAAACAAATACTTGATTATTTTTTAAGCACGATATCCCGGAAAACTTGAAATCACGTGTATATCAAAGACTTTCTAATCCACGTGATGATTCTGAAAGGGATAAAGCGTTGAAACAGTTGTGGGATGAAATAGATATGGATACGTCTGAAGACTGGGAAGTGTCGTATAATCGGATTGAATCTGTAATGCATAAGAAAAGCAATAAGAATGCTCGTCTTCACTCTATTCAATATTGGGTTAGAATTGCTGCTGTATGGCTGATACCATTTATAATGATGTGTACTTCAGGATATTTTTTTTATAAGCAGTATTAATTCTGATGAAGTTGGTGAACCTGAAATATCGTATGTTCAGTATTATGCCGAATTGGGCAGACGAGAGCAGGTAACATTGCCAGATGGAAGTAAAGTCTGGCTTAAATTCTGGTAGTACACTTATATACCCTTCTACTTTTACCATGGCTGAAAGAGGAGTATATCTTAATGGGGAGGGATTTTTTTGAGGTGACAAAAGATGCAGAGCATCCGTTTTGTTGTAAATACACGTTTCCTCAAAAAAATGCGAGTACTAGGTACTACATTTAATGTATCGGCCTACCCTGATGATAAGCAAGTCAAAACTACCCTTGAAACAGGGGCCTTGAAAGTAAGTCTTCTGAATGATACTACTATATCATATTATTTGAAACCTGATGATCAGCTGGTTTATATTCCTTCTACAAATAAAAGTGGAATGTGTCAAAAGTAAAAAGCATCTGATTATTCCGATTGGCGTATGGGAGGCTTGTTCTTTAATAATACAGACTTTTGAATATGCGATGCAGATTATCGAAAAGGACATACGGGGTAAAAAGTGCATATACGTACTTCCGTATATAACAAGCAGAAAATATACGTACACTACAATAAGCACGAATCTCTTGAAGATGTATTCCATATTCTTAAGCTAATGATTCCGGAACTTGATTATAGAATTTCAGGTAAAGAAGTTTATATTGAATGAAAAACATTGATATTTTGTATTATAAGAATATTATCGACTTTTATCTGAATGGTAATTTAAAGTGTAACTATTATTATAGGTGATACATTGAATTTCTTTGATGTCTATTTGGGGTAAGATAAAGCATTCTTGCTCTTAGTGAAAAAATAGATTGAATTTAGGACCTTAAAAAACAATAAAGGTGTACGGGAGTGTATATGGATTCTACTTCTGTACACCTTTAACTTTTATTAATACAAATTCATTGGGTGTACTATGCATTTACATTGTCTTCCTTATGTACGTACAAAACAGATGTATTAAATTATTTAATCTAATATGAGATGAACATGAAAATCAACAAAGCATTAACCTTTGGAGTTGGCCTGATGCTGGCAGGTAGTATATCTGTCAATGCACAGAAAGTTTCTTTCAATGGAGAACAAGTATCATTGAAACAAGCTTTTCAAAAAAATAGAATCTGTGTCAAAGTACAAAAATTGCGTATAACGCAACTCAGCTTGATGTAAACAAGATTGTTATTCTTAATCAGAAAAAATGTAGATGTACTGAAAGTGCTCGATGCAATCCTTGTAGGAACTGATTGTACTTATAAAATTAATGATGGATATATAGTAATTACTCCCCGTTCAGAAAGGTACAGTAAGAAAGATCGAAGGAACCGTGAAGGACACGAAAGGTGAGCCGATTATTGGTGCTACAGTAATGGTAAAAGGTACTGCAACAGGAACAATTACCGATTTCGATGGAAATTTTTCTCTTGATGCAACAGATGGTGCTAACCTGGAAATTTCTTATGTGGGATACCAAAGTCAGCAAATTAAGGCAATCTCTGGAAAACTTTTAGCAGTAACATTGAAAGAGGATACAGAAATATTGGATGAGGTTGTGGTTGTAGGATATGGAACTCAGCGTAAACGAGATGTGACAACTTCTATAGCAAGTGTTCGTGCTAGCGATTTGAAAGGTCAGCCTGTGAGTTCTATGGCTGAAGCAATGGCTGGTAAGATGCCGGGTGTACAGATTACTCAAGGAACAGGTGCTCCGGGTTCTTCTTTACAAATAAAAGTTCGTGGTACGGGAACAATTACAGCCGGCACATCGCCTCTTTACGTTGTGGATGGTGTACCTTTAGCAAAAGACCAATTGAATACTTTTAATATGAATGATGTTGAAAGCATTGAAGTATTGAAAGATGCATCTTCTGCTGCAATTTATGGTTCAAGAGGCTCAAATGGAGTTGTTTTGATCACGACTAAAAAGGGTACTAGTGGTAAGACTACTGTAACTTATGGGGGATATTATGCATGGCAAAGTGTATCAAAGAAGATAGATATGCTGGATGCTTATGAATATGCGGAACTTGCCTATGATGCTCGTAATAATACTTATGTTGATAAAATGGAATCTATAAATCGTAAGCGTATTGCGGCAGGTAATTCTCCGTTACCATTTTAGTATATCGGATAATAATGCATTGCGCTTGAAGAATTCTGGAAATGATTATAATACGATAGTTCCAATGGAGCTTATTCCATATCTGAATGGAACACCAGGATTAACCAATACTGATTGGCAGGATGAAATATATCGTACAGCTGGTATGCAGAATCATACAGTTTCTGCTTCTGGGGGTAGCGATAAGATTAAATATTATGTTTCGTTGGATTATTTAAATCAAGATGGTATCATTATTAATAGTGATTTTAAACGTTATGGTGCTCGATTGAATTTGGATGTATCGGAAGGTATTTTTAAAATTCGGTATTAACTTTAAAATCCATCTTTGACTATAGAAAATAAAAGTAAATTCTGATGGGGCTTATAATAGTAATGGGGGAGGTGTGGTAGCTTCTGCTCTGCATAGTTCCCCGATCTTTCCTGTTTACAATGATGATGGCAGTTTTTGTTTTGCACAAAATTCATGGAGTGCTGATACTGAAACAATTATGGATGATGGAAGTATAAAAACGAGGAAATAGTCAGACTCAGGTTTGGAATCCTGTAGCTTTGGCAATGCTTCAGAAGGATGAAAAGAAGGCGTCAAGGATTTTTGGAAATATTTATGGTGAGGTTGCTTTCCTTCCCTCTTTGAAATATAGGGCAAATTTTTGGAGTGGATCTTTATAATGATTCGGAAGATACATTCAGACCTTCTACTATCCCATTGTCTAATACAAAAGGAAATCCAGAGTCTATACCAGAAGCTACATCACAGACCAGCCGTATATATAACTGGGTTTTTGAACAGACACTATCTTATAATAAAAATTTTGGAGGACATTCAGTGTCTGTACTAGGAGGTTGGACAATGCAGTATCAAAGAGACGAAAGTAATTATGCTTTTGCAAACGGTTTTTATTATAAATTCTATACCTACGCTTAATGCAGGAACCGTAACAAGAGGTAATTCCAATGCTTCAGAATGGTCTTTATTGTCTGCCCTAGCACGTATACAATATAATTATTTGGGTAAATATATGATAACAGGGGCTTTACGTGCTGATGGCGCTTCACGGTTTGGTAAAAATAATCGTTGGGGATATTTCCCTTCCGTTTCTCTTGGATGGCGTATTTCAGAAGAAAAATTTATGAATTCGCTTGAATTTATTGATGATTTAAAGTTAAGAGCAAGTTATGGTTTGACTGGTAATTTTAATATACCTAATTATGGAGCACAAGGAGAGTTGGCTTACTATAGCTATGTTTTGGGAGGTTCAAGTCCAGATGCAATTAAAGGTGCTGCTCCGAAGAGTATGCCTAATCCTGATTTGAAATGGGAAAAGACAGCTCAAGTTAATGTCGGTTTTGATGCTACATTATTTAAAAATCGCTTAACATTAGGTCTTGATTTGTATAATAGTAATACTTATGATCTATTGTTGAATGTTCCAGTTCCAATGACTACTGGTTATACTACAAGATTAGAGAATATAGGTAAAGTAAATAATAAAGGTATTGAATTTAATATTTCAACTAACCATCAGATGGGAGATGTTACTTGGAGTGCATATTTTAATATCTCAAAGAATATAAATGAGGTAAAAGCACTTGGACCAGGTAATGCAGATATAATATCTTCTGGATCTGTAGGTAATGCTTATTTTATAACTAGGGTAGGGGAACCAATCGGTTCATATTATTTACCAGTAGTAGAAGGTGTTTATAAAAATCAGGCGGAAGTAGATGCTTCATTGCATTATGTTGACTCTCCTTCAAATTTATGGTTTAGCTGATACAAAACCTGGTGATTTTTAAATTTTAAGGATGTTAATGGTGATGGTATTTTGGATATTTCAGATACCGACAGAGCTATAGTCGGGAATTATATGCCTGATTTCGCTTATGGATTCGGTGCTAATATTGCATGGAAAGGAATAGATTTGGGAGTTATTTTCCAAGGTGTTTATGGAAATGAAATATTGAATTTGTCTCGACGTTATTTTTATAATCATGAAGGGAATATGAACAATTATAAAGGAGCATTGGATCGGTGGAAGTCTGAAGATAATCCAGGAAGTGGTATGAATGTTCGTGCTAATCGTGTAAGTAAAGGACAGAATGGAACAACTTCTACATGGCACGTTGAAGATGGATCTTATTTAAGAATAAAAAAAATATATCTTTAGGATATACATTCCCTATGAGTCTGGTAAATAAGGTTTGTTTACAAGCTGCTCGTATTTATTGTTCTATACAAAATCCATTTACATTTACTCGTTATGAAGGATATAATCCAGAAGTTTCTAATAGAAATTCTGTAACAACTAATGGAGAAGATTATGGAGTATATCCATTGGCCAGAACAATTTCTCTTTGGAGTTAACCTTACATTTTAATTAATATTTAATTATTTTAGAAAATATTACGAAACGTAATTATATCATTATTGTTTTGCCGGTTTTGATAATGACTGGTTGCAATGATTTTTGGATTTGAAACCTATAGATTTCCCTACTGAAGAAACATTTTTATAATGATGTAAAAGGTTTGGAAGGTGCTGTGATAGGAGTGTATGACGAACTTCAATCTAGTAGTCAGTATGGTGGTAATTTTTATGACATTGATGGAAATTAGAGGTGACAATGTAATGGATGATAATTCTGGTGCTGGAGGTGGTGTCAGGTATCAGATAGAAGTTTTTTACAGAAACTCCTGCTAATACAAATTTATCAGATGCATGGAGTTCACTTTATAAAACAATTTATCGTTGTAATCTTGTCCTTCATAATGTAGAATCCGTGAAAATGACAGAGGATAAATATAATGAAATAGTAGGACAGGTATCGTTTGTTAGGGCTTTATCTTATTTTAATTTAGTAAGATTATGGGGAAAGGTTCCATTGGTAACAGAGCCGCAAACAGTAGAAGATGCAAGGAACAATAAGCGTGAAGAGGTATCAGTTATTTATAATCAAATCATTGAAGACTTGAATGTTGCAAAATCATTACCAAGCGAATGGCCTGATGAGGAGAAAGGAAGGGTAACGTCTTATGCAGCATGTGCTTTATTGGCTAAAGTTTATTTATATATGGAGAATTATGATAAAGTATATGAAGAACTTACCCCTATTGTTTCTGTTATAAAAGAAGGTAAAGAATTGAGTTTAGTTCCAACACCTGAAACTTTTCCAAACAATCTTAAGACTAGTAAGGATATTATTTTTGCGGTTCAATATTTGAAAGGCGGCATAGGTGAGTCTGTTCATCAGAACAATCGTTATCGTAATAATGATAATGGTAATGTAATATCTTTACCGCAAAGTGAGTTTGAAAGTGATAATGATAATAGAAAGTTTCTTTTGGCTCCTACTGGTAGCGGTGAGAGACCGGGAAAGTTTGATACTCCTGCTACAAATAATGAAACAAGTTCTGATTTTCCGGTGTTGCGTTGTGCTGATGTAATGTTAATGTATGCAGAAGCGTTAAATGAATTATCTCAATCGCCTACTCAAGGTGCTTTAGATGCATTGAATGCAGTACGTAATAATGCAGGACTACCTGATAAAGAATTATCTGATTTTGTATCAAAGGAAAGTCTTAGAAAAGCGATTCATAAAAGAACGACGTTAGAATTAGCTTTGGAATGTGATAGATGGTTTGACATTGTTCGTACAAATATTTTTAATGAAGTTTTTGTTAGGTGTTGTATTCATTATAGAGTTTTGTATCCTATTCCTCAAACTGAAATTGAAAATGTCAATGATAAATCTGATTGGCAGAACGAAGGATACATTATTGGATAAATTATTAATATGATAAAATAAAATTAGGGTATTTAAATACCTTAATTTTATAATTAAAGGACATAATTAATGAAAAATACAATCTTGATATTTATTATTCTGTTTTCAAGTCAATTGTTTGCACAGACAAATGTTGATAATATATTGACAAAATTACAGACTTGTGATGAAAGCACTGTTTTTAGTAGCTGCCCATCGTGGTGATTGGAGAAACTATCCTGAAAATTCTTTAGAAGGTATTAATAGTGCAATAGAAATGGGAGTAGATATTGTTGAGTTAGACTTGCAATGTACAAAAAGATAGTGTTTTAATTTTAATGCATGATAATACATTAGACCGTACAACTACAGGTAAAGGAAACGTTAGCAAATATACTTTAGATGAAATTCGTAAATTAAATTTAAGAAATGGTTGTGCTATTAAAACAATTCATAAAATTCCAACTTTGGAAGAAGCTTTACTTCTTGTAAAAGGTAAAATATTGGTTAATCTTGATAAAGCAGACCGATATTTTGATATGGTTGTACCTTTATTAGAAAAGACAGGTACTACAAAACAGGTTATTATGAAGGGGAGAAAATCTGTGAAAGAAGTTAAATCTTTGTATGGGCATTATTTAAGGGATGTAATTTATATGCCGATTGTAGATTTAGACAATCAGAATGCTGAAATAGAAATTAATAAGTTTGTTTTCTGATTTTCGCCAAATCAAGTTGTGCTGTCGGCTCATCCACAAGAAGCAGTCCCGCGTGGGAGGCGACCGCGCGCGCAAGCATCAGCCGCTGAGCTTCGCCACCGGACAGGTCACGGAACTGTTTGGCGGCAAG